>Ga0172371_10014010_pt1 | contig 10369 bp, 5 predicted proteins | sample Lak12m_FD_114543 | JGI IMG/M metagenome (GOLD analysis project Ga0172371, IMG submission 114543) | Freshwater microbial communities from Kabuno Bay, South-Kivu, Congo - kab_022012_12m | ecosystem: Environmental > Aquatic > Freshwater > Lake | place: Democratic Republic of the Congo: South-Kivu... | reverse complement strand
TTCGCGCTATCCGCGCTCACCCGCGTTCATCCGCGGCCCGGTCATGCGCACATTCCATTGATAACCCTAGTCTACGCCCAGAACGTGCCGCGGATTGACGCAGATGAACGCGGATTCTTTCTCCTTTCGGTTGATCCGCGTCCACCCGCGTTCATCCGCGGCCCGGTCATTCGCGCGCTTGCGCGGTCTCAGGCAGCTTCTTTCTGGCATTATCGAAAACCAGGCGCTTGAAGTCGGGTTTCTCACCGAAATTGAGAATGAGCGCAACTTCGATCTCGGTGGCGCGCAGATAGTTGAGCGTCTGTGCATGATGTTCTGGTGTGATGGCCTTGACCGCTTTGATCTCGAGGATGACCTTCTCTTCGACAAGCAGATCACAGCGAAAATCACCCACCTGCTGGCCGCGGAAGTAGACGGGGATATGCACCTGCTGCCGGACCTTCATTCCTGCCTCGGTTAACCCTATCGCCAACGAATTCTCACAGACCGACTCCAGGAACCCGAAGCCAAGCTCGTTATATACCTGATAAAAGACCTTGAGGATCTTCTCCGTTAGCGCCGCATGTTTCAAGTAATCAGTGTTCTTTTCCATTGCGCTCCCCCTGCGCACAATGAACGTTGCCGCGGATTGACGCAGACGGACGCGGATTCTTTTTCAATTAGTTTTATCCGCGTTCATCTGTGTTCATCCGCGGCGGCGAACTTCACCAACCTTCCGGCCACTTGAAGTACTGATTGATATCCTGCACATACTTCATCGGCTCGTTCGGCGCCATGTGCAGGATCACCTCCAGCACCTCCACCGCCTGATCGTAAGTACGCGTCTGATGGCTCTCCAACACGCTCCACAGTTGGATCGTCTTGTCGCCGGTGTGGAACGCTTCAAGCGACCGCTCCATGTCGAGCCAATCGGGATAAATCTGTTCCAGCATCACTTTGTTGGGTAGCGGGTCCACCCGGAGCGGCTGGATGCCCTTGATGTTGACGATAGCCGGCACTTCGACCGCTACGTCGTCGGGGATGCCGGGCAGCGCGCCGTTGTTCGGGATGTTGACCTGGAACTGCCCCTCGTGGTCGTTGACCAACGCATCAATGATCGGGATGTGCTGCTCGGTGGTCTTCGTGTCGCCGAACATGGTGATGGGCCGCACCTTCGGATCGTACGCGGCCTCCTTCATTCGCTCGCGCAGTTCTTCCTTGTTGCGCAGGATGCGGTCGCGGCCTTCGGGGGTGTCCCCGCCGCCACCCGGCCCGTACCACCGCTCGCGCGTCGCCAGGTCGGTGTGATACCACCAGCCGCCCTGCCGCGGCGTGTCGCCGATAGGCATCAGGCCGTACATCTTATATTGATGGATGGCAGCGGGCGAAAGCTGGGTGGAGAACCCCTGGCCTTTCTCCCGGCACTCGGCCCAATACGCCTCGGCCTTGTTCGCGATCCACGCGTCAATCAGCGGGTACGCATCCTTGCCCTCGTAGAAGAAATGGGTCAGCCAGATGTTGTGGTTGAGGCCCGGCGCTTGCCAGGTGACTTTGTCGGGGTCGAGGCCAAGCGTCCGGGCGATATGACGATAGCCGTAGTGGCCGTGACACAGCCCGCACACCTTGATCTCGGTCTCGCGCGTCATCAGGGTCGTGCCCTCGAAGACCGGGTTGCCGGCCTGGAGGATCCACGCGTCCGGGCAGATGTCCTCCATGTCCTGCGCCACGTCGAGCATCAGCCGCAGGTTGTGCCATTCGGGCAGCCCGGTGCGGCCGTAGAAGTAGCCATGCTGCTCAGCCAACTCGCGGCGGCGCTTCATAAAGTGTTCGTCGTGGGTGATCGTGGCCGTGTCAATGACGAAGTCCGCATCCTGCAGCGCCTCGCCGCGATCCAGCGTCCGCTTGAAGCGCAGGTCTGCGCCGAGGTCTTCGGCATATCGCTGCCCCAGCCGATATACGATATCCAGCCGCTCCTCGTTGATGTCCATGAAATGGACTTCGCTCCCCGCCAGCCCTTCGGTCAGACAAAGGTCCTTGACCAGGCCGAGAGAAAAGACGACGCTCCCGGCGCCGATGATCGTGACTTTGACGCTGCTCATGGTAATCTCCTGAATGAGGTAAGATTGCGAACCCGAGGCAATCCACGGCGCTTTGCCGCCTTTCCATTATACACCCGAACCTGGCCAACTGGATAGGACAAGACTGGCCCCGCGGCCGATGCAACGGTCGGCAACTCGCGCTATACTGCAAGCGAGGTTGCCGATGAAACACTTCCTGATTGCCGATCCCAACTCACACACCCGACGGGCATTTGCGCTCCTGCTGGAGCGCCGGCTGGGCGACTGCGCCAGCGACGTCAGCGAGGCCTGGGATCGCGCATCATTGGAGAGCGAGCTGGCGCGGGCCATACCAGACGTGCTCGTCCTGGACTGCCATCTGCCGGGCGTGCGTCCCGCCGAGATCGCCCAACTGGCGAGACGCCTGGTTGCCGGACACCTGGTCTTGATGAGCATGGACATTGCACAAACGCCCGGTTCGGCCTATAATCCATACGTGATCCTCGCCGCAGACAGAGCACCCCAACCCTCTGCCTGCGGCGCATTCGCGCCGAAAACGGGAGGCCGCCGCCATGAACTCACGAGAACGCGTCCGTATCGCGCTGCAGCGCGGTCAGCCAGACCGCGTGCCCTATTGCGAGCTGGGCATTGACCGGGCGCTCGCCCAAAAGCTGATGGGGTGGGGGCCGGCGCTCAGCCAGGCTGCCAACCTGGAAGCCAACATCTACAGCGTCGCAGAAGCCACCGCCCTCGCCGCGCACCTGGGGCTGGATAACATCGGCTATGTCCTCCGCGCGCCGGTCTATGCCGAGAAGCTGCCGGGGATAGATGGCCGGCTCTTCTACGGCAACGGCCTGCTGACCTCGCGCGCCGAGCTGCACCGTCTGCAACTGCCCGACCCCTACGACGACGCGCTCTACGCCGGCGCGGCCGCGTTTCTCCGCGGCCGGGGCGACTACTCGACCTGGTTCATCACGCGCATGGGCATCTTCCCCACCATGCTCGGCATGGGCACTGAGGCGTTCAGCGTGGCGCTCTTCGAGGAGCGCAGCCTGGTCGAGGAGATCCTCGACCGCTACGTGGATTGGGCCATCGCCGTCGCCCGGCGTGTCTGTGGGATGGGGTTCGACGCCTACGTGACGACCGATGACATGGCGTTCAAGACCACCACCTTCTTCTCGCCGAAGGTGTTTCGCGAGCTGGTCATGCCGCGCTATCGCCGCCTCCGCGACGCGGTCACACTGCCCTGGATCATCCACAGCGACGGCAACATGCTGCCGTTCATGGACGACCTGGTGAGCCTGGGGATCGCCGGCTTCCACCCGAACGAGAAGGGCGCGCAGGATCCCCGCCTCACCAAGCGGCGCTACGGCGACCGCATCTGCGTCCTGGGCAATGTGGATCTCAACATCCTTGGCCTGGGTGCGCCCGAAGAGGTGGATCGTGAGGTGTTCGAGCTGATCCGCGACGTGGGGCCGGGCGGCGGCTACATCGCCACCAGCGGCAACAGCCTGGCAGGATATGTGAAGCCGGAGAACGCGGTGGCGCTCGGTCAGGCGGTGCGCAAGTACGGCGCGTATCCGCCAGCCTGAGACCCTGTTTGGGACGCGCGGACTACGCCGACGACGCGGACAACGCGGACAAAACCTGAAGAATCTCCGCGTCGTCCGCGGTTTCCGCGTCATCCGCGTTCCGTTCCCATGAATCCGATGCCAATTAAGGCAATACCGCAAAAGTCACTATTGTCACCCTGAGCGGGTTGACCCGGTGCAGTCCGTTACGGCGAGAATCTAGCGAAGGGTCTCGTCTCAGCAACGAGGTTCTTCGCTGGTGTCACGCCGTTACACAAGATTCGGGGTAGACCCGCTCAGAATGACAGGCAGCGGGTAGTGAGTTTTGCGCTATCGCCAATTAAGAGATCGGGCATGAACATCGCAATTCGCGGCGCGCGAGAACACAACCTGCAAGGCGTTGATGTCGAGATCGGCGACGGCCTGACGGTCATCACGGGCGTCTCCGGTTCGGGCAAGACCTCGCTGGCGTTCGACACGCTCTACCACGAGGCGCGGCGACGCTTCCTCGACATCTTCGCGCTGGGCACGGCCGGGCCGCGGCTGGCGCCGGCCGCCGTGGATGAGATCACGGGCCTGGGGCCGGCGGTCGCCGTCGGCCAAAACCTGCTCAACCGCAACCCCAGCTCCACGCTGGCGACCGCCGCCGGGCTGCACCCCTTCCTGCGCTTGCTCTACGCCAACTTCGGCATCCGGCATTGCCCACACTGCGGCGCAACGCTGGCGGTCTTGTCCGACGACGAGCTCGTCGAGCGGGTGGTTGACCTGGCGCAGCAGGGACCGATCACGGTCGCCGCGCCGCTCGTGCGCCGCGCCGCCGGCAGCCACGCCACGCTGCTGAAGCTGCTGGCGGACGAGTTCGGAGAAACCGCGCTGCGCGTCGACGGCCGGCCGGGGTTGCCAGAACGCCTCGATCCGGCCCAGCCGCACAGCATCGAGATCGAGGCGGCGCGCTTCGCCGGAGTCGTCTCCGCGGCCGAGGCGCGGCGGGCGTTGGAAACAGTGAGCGCGCTCTCCGGCGACGCGCTGATCGTCCGCCGCTGGCCGGGCTTCGTCGTGAGCGCTCAGCCGAACGGCGGCGAGAGCTGGGCGTTGGCGCGCGCGCCGGTCTGCGCGGCCTGCGGCGCGTGGTTCGGCGACCTGCGCCCCCTGCACTTCCACCAGGCGTGCCCCCATTGTCGCGGCGCGGGCTGCGCGCAGTGCCAGGGCGCCGGCCTGCATCCCCAGGCGGCCGCGGTGCGTTGGGAAGGGATGCGATTGCCCGATCTGCTGGCGCGCCCGGTGGACGAAGTTTGGAACATCTTCCAGCGGGCCGCCCTGCCGGCATCGGCCGGCCGGCTGCGCACTGAGATCGGGCGGCGGCTGGATGCACTGCGCGCCGTCGGGCTGGGCTATCTCGCGCTCGACCGCCCCGCGCCCACCCTCTCCCGCGGCGAGGCGCAGCGCGTGCGCCTGGCCGTGGCGCTCACCAGCCGGCTCGAAGACATGCTCCACGTGCTCGACGAGCCGACCGTCGGCCTGCACCCGGCCGATGTGGCGCGCTTGCTGCCAGCGTTCCGTCGGTTGGGCGGGCCAGTGGTTTATGTCGAGCATGATCGGCTGGCGGCCGCCCAGGCCGACCGGGCCATTGATCTCGGCCCCGGCGCGGGATCGCAGGGCGGCCGCGTCATCTTCTCCGGCTCCCCCGCCGATCTCTGGCAGACAGACACCGCGACCGGGCGCTACTTCAGCCTGCGCCGGCGCGTCGCCCTGCCCGCAGTCCGCCCCCCGGCCACGCAATTCCTGACCGTGCGCGGCGCGTCTCTCCGCAACCTGGCTGAGATTGACGCGCCGCTGCCGCTCGGCCGGCTGACGGTCATCACCGGCGTCTCCGGCTCCGGCAAGAGCACCTTCGTGGAGGATGTCCTGGTCGCGTCGCTGAACGCAGGCAAGCCGGTCGGCTGCCGGGCGCTCGACGGGCCGCGGCTCAAGCCCGTCTTCGTGGATCAAAGCCCCATCGGGCAGAACCCGCGCTCGAATCCGGCGACCTACACCAAACTGGCCGACATCATCCGCGACCTGTTCGCCGGGGCGACGGGCCTGTCGCCCTCGCACTTCTCATTCAACCGGCCGGAGGGCGCGTGCCCGACTTGCGCGGGGATGGGCGCGCAGGAAGTGAAAATGCGCTATCTGCCCTCGACCTGGATCCCGTGCGCCGAGTGCGACGGCCAGCGCTTTTCGGACGCTGTGCTGGCGGCCAAACTGCCGTTCGGCGGCCGCGCCCTTTCGATTGCCGACTTCTTCGCGCTGACGATCTCAGAGGCGGCGGGACTGCTGCGCGCCGACCCGCGGCTGCCGGCGGGCGACCGCCAGGCGGCCGGGAGCATCCTGGCGGCGCTGTGCGACATCGGCCTGGGCTATCTCCCGCTCGGCCAGCCCTCACCGACGCTGTCGGGCGGCGAGGCGCAGCGCGTCAAGCTGGCGCGCACCCTCGGCCAGCGCACCCTCGCCGGGCAGATGCTCGTGCTCGACGAACCCTCGACCGGCCTGCACCCGCACGACCTGACCGGGCTGCTGAGCGTGCTCGACCGGCTGGCCCGCGCCGGCGCCACGGTCGTCGTCGTCGAGCACAACACCGACATCATCCGGGCGGCCGATTGGGTCGTTGACCTGGGGCCGGGGGCCGGGCCGGCCGGCGGCCGCTTACTCTACGCCGGGCCGCCCGCTGGCCTGCCCGCCGCGCCCGGTTCGCTGACCGGGCAGGCGTTGCGCGACGAAGCCACAATCGGGAGTCCAGCGCCGCCCGCGTCCGATCCTGCGTCTTCCGTCTTTCGTCCTTCGTCTTCCATCTCGATCCGCAACGCCCGCGCCAATAATCTCCGCGGCGTGGACATTGACTTCCCCAAAGGCAGACTCACGGTCGTCACCGGCGTCTCCGGCTCCGGCAAATCATCGCTGGTGGGCGACGTGCTGGAGGCCGAGGCGCGGCGGCGCTTCCTGGAGATGCTCTCGATGTACGAACGGCAGGGCGCCCACGAGGGGCCAGAGGCGCCGGTCGGCGGCGTGACCGGCCTGGGTGTGGCGGTGACGATTGGCCCGGAGCGTCTGGTCTACAACCGCCGCGCCACGGTCGGCACGGCCACCGAACTATCGCATCATCTGGCCGTCCTGCTGGCGACGGTCGGCGAACGCAACTGCTTGAACTGCGGCGCGGCCATGATCCGCGGGGATGCGTGGCGCTGCGGGGCGTGCGGCGCAACCGCGCCCCTTGCCAGCTCGCGCCACTTCCTCTCGTCCACCTACGCCTCGGCCTGCCTCACCTGCCACGGCGTGGGCACGCTGCAACAGCCCAATCCCGCCAAGCTGATCATCCACGGGGAGCGGCCGCTGTGCGCGGGCGCGATGTATTCGCCCGGCTTCTTCCCGAAGGGTTACCTCGGCGAGCCATTCAACCACGGCTATTACCTGGTGCGCGCCATCGCCGAACGGTACGGCTTTGACCCCGACCGGACGCCGTGGAACGAGATGACGCCCCAAGCGCAGCACGCGTTCCTCTTCGGCGATCCTGAGCCGCTCATCGTCCACGCCGAAGGCCGGTCGGGCCGGCGTTTGACCTTCACGACGGCATTCCCCGGCTTCTACGGCTGGATCCGTGACTGGGATGTGGGTGGCACGTACACCGACACCGTGGCGTGCCCGGAGTGCGGCGGCAGCCGCCTGCGCCGCGAGTATCTGGCCGTGACGCTGGCCGGCCGCAACATCCACGAGTTGAGCACGCTGCCGCTGGCGGCGTTGGCCGCCGCGCTCGCAACGGTCGCGCTCCCGCCGGCCGCGCTCGCCTCGGTCAAGGCCAGCCTGGATACGGCGCGGCGGCGACTGCGCTTCCTGGCGCAGGTCGGCCTGGGCTACCTGCACCTCGACCGCGTCGCCGCAACTCTCTCGGCCGGCGAGGCGCAGCGCGCCCGGCTGGCCGGTCTGCTGGGCAGCGGGCTGACCTCGCTCACGGTGCTGCTCGATGAGCCGACGCGCGGGCTGCACCCAGCCGAGGTGGATGCGCTGCTGGCCGCGCTCCAGTCGTTGCGCGACGAAGGCAACACCGTCATCGTCGTCGAGCACGATCCACAGATCATCCGCGCGGCCGACTTCCTGGTCGAGATAGGGCCGGGCGCGGGCGAGGCGGGCGGCGCAATCGTGGCGCAGGGCGCGCCCGTGGACTTCATCGCATCGCAGGCGCTCACCGCGGCTTGGCTGCGCGGAGATAAAAGGACAGAAAGCCAACGCGGGATCCCGGCGGCTCGATCCGGTTTGGAGGCTTTAGCCGGTTTGTCCAGCCAGCGCCAGCAACCGGCTGAAGCCTCGAGTCCAGAAAATGGTGAGAGCATTCATAACCGGATACCCCGCCCGCGCCGGTCGCCGGCCGGCTGGCTGACCATCCGCGGCGCGCGGGCCAACAACCTGGCCGGCGAGACGATCCGTCTGCCGCTGGGCGTCCTGGCCGGCGTCTGTGGCGTCTCCGGCTCCGGCAAGAGCACCCTCCTGATAGACACGCTGGGCCGGGCGTTGGCCCCGAAGAAGCAGACGACCTCGGTGGCGTATGAACCGGTCGAGCCGGGCGCACACGACGCCATCGAAGGCGCGCCCGGCCGCACGGTCATCGTGGATCAATCGCGTGCGGGGGTGCACAGCCCGCTCAGCTTCCTCGAGCTCGGCAAACCGCTGCGCGCGCGCTACGCGGCCAGCGAAGACGCAAAAGCGTTGGGCATCAACGAAGACCAGCTCGGCGAGAAGTGCTCGGCGTGCGGCGGCCGCGGGGTCATCACGATCGAGATGGAGTTTCTGCCCGATGTCCACGAGGTCTGCGAGGCGTGCAGCGGCGGGGGCCTCCCGCCAGAGGCGTGGGATGTCCGGCTGCGCCACGTCTCGCTGCCGCAGGCGCACGGGATGACGATTGACCAGGTCTACGACCTGTTCGGCGATGAGCCGGCGCTGGCGCGGCCGCTGGCCGCGGCGCGCGCGGTGGGGCTGGGCTACCTGGTGCTCCGCCAGCCCGGCGACGCGCTCTCCGGCGGCGAGGCGCAGCGGCTCAAGATCGCCAGGGAGCTATGCAAACCGGCCCATACGCCCACGCTCTACATCCTGGACGAGCCGACGGTCGGCCAACACCTGGAGGACGTGGCGCGCCTGCGCGGGGTGCTCGACCAGCTCGTGGACGCCGGCCACTCCGTCTTCGTGATCGAACACCATCCGCATCTGTTGGCGGCCTGCGACTGGCTGCTGGAACTGGGGCCGGGCGGCGGGCCAGACGGCGGCCGGGTGATCGCCAGCGGCGCGCCCGAAACGCTGGCCGCCGGCCAAACACCCATCGCGCGCTATCTGCGGGACGTGCTCGACAACAGAATTTGAGCATTCACCCAGGCGGAGGCATGCTGAGCGGAGGCATGCTGAGCGGAGGCATGCTGAGCGGAGGCATGCTGAGCGGAGGCATGCTGAGCGGAGGCATGCTGAGCGGAGGCCAGCGTCGTTTGCTGGCCGTAGTCGAAGCACGCCGAAGCGCCATTCAGAATCGCCGCGCCCTTCGACTACGCCCCGCCAAACTACGGCGGGACTTCGCTCAGGGTGCTCCGTTAATCTACTACATGACTTCTGTCACCAAAAGGGGATCACATGACCTGGATTGCCCTACTGTTGGCCGACCCATCACCCTGCCTGCGCGCCCGCGTGCTGCGCGAATTGCTGGAACGGCCGGCCGACGATCCCGAAGTGCGCGAGCTGGCTGCCCTGCGGCCGGCCGACCCCATCGCCGCCGACCTGCTGGCGCTCCAGGCCGCGGATGGCTCGTGGGGGCCGTCGGACACGGTCGGGCTGAACACGGGCGAGCGGACGCAGACCACGGCCCGCGCGCTGCTCCGCCTGGGCTACCTGGGGTTCGACGCCGCCGATGCCGCAGTGGAACGCGGCGCGGCGTGGCTCTTCGCGCAGCAGCGGGACGACGGCGCGTGGCCGCTGCCGCGCACAGATGACGATGGGGAGCATCAAGAGGGCTATTCGATCATCTCGCTGCAAACCTCGCTGCCGCTGCAAGGGCTGGCGGCGTGCGGTTATGCGGCCGATCCGCGCGCCGAGCGCGGCTACGAATGGCTGCTGGCGCAACGGCTGCCCGACGGCGCCTGGCCCACCGGCATCGCGTCCGGGAACTACGGCTACGTGGCGGGCTACCGGCGGCTGGCGCACTCGCGCTGGGGCTGCCGCTCGAACACCACCGGCGCGCTCGCCTGCCTGGCGCTTCACCCCACGCGGCGGCGCAGCCCCGCAGCCCAGCGCGGCCTCGATCTGCTCTTGGGCCGTGAGACGCGAGAGGCGGCCGTGCTCGGCTTCGAGGTCGCGCGCACGATCGGCGCGGAGGGGGCGGCCGGCTTCCTCACCACCTTCGCCCGCTTCGACGTCGCCCAGATGCTCGATCTCTGCTGGCGCATCGGCGCGGCGGCCGACGATCAGCGCGTCGCCGACCTGATCGCGTTCGTCAGGGAATTGCAGGGGCCATTCGGGCTGTGGGAATACGCGGCGCGGCCACAGGCGTCGCGCTGGGTGACGTTCGACCTGCTGCGCTCGCTGATGCGGCTCGGCGGGGGCGAGACAGCGGAGTGGCTCAGCCGGGAGCCGCGGACGCCGTTCCAGGCCTATCCGCAGCGCGCCAGGCGGTATTGATCCACCGGCCTGTCCGCGCATGGCCCACCGGACCTGTACGTGCTGCACAGGAATTGTACGCGGCGCACGGAGTCTGTG
>Ga0172371_10014009_pt1 | contig 10369 bp, 6 predicted proteins | sample Lak12m_FD_114543 | JGI IMG/M metagenome (GOLD analysis project Ga0172371, IMG submission 114543) | Freshwater microbial communities from Kabuno Bay, South-Kivu, Congo - kab_022012_12m | ecosystem: Environmental > Aquatic > Freshwater > Lake | place: Democratic Republic of the Congo: South-Kivu... | reverse complement strand
TGCGCCTGCTCAACTCCCGGCTGCGCCATTTCGGCTCTGGCAAGATGCAGCAGTTGTCGTACCAACCGCGCCAGTCGATCCGTGTCCTGTTCCAGCATATTGAGAAAACGGTCACGATCCTCCTGGGTCATGTCCGCGAAATGATCCTTCAGGAGTTCCACTGTCCCGCGGATCGAGGTAAGAGGCGTCTTGAATTCGTGAGACACGTTGGACGCGAAAGTGCGTATGTAGTCCGCGCGACTTTCCAGAACGGCGGACATCTGAGCCAGGGTCTTCGACAGCAGGGCCACCTCGTACGTTCCCGGATTGTTCAGAGGAACGGAGACAGCGCCCCCTTCCCCATGAGTGACTTGTTCGGCTTGACGAATGAGGGCTTTCACTGGCCGTGTGACTAGAAGAGTCGTCAGAATTGTCACAATGCACACAACCAAAAAAATAGCCGCGCCGCCGCCAATTAGATAGGACCTGTTGAGATGGAGCGCCTTGGACAATCCCAACGGCGTCCTGGACAACAAGACCATGCCGAGCAGCCTGTCGCGTTCGATGATGGGCATTGCCACAAACACCCTCACCCCGGCGCCTCGACTGATTGAGTCAATGGGAGGCGTGGGCCCCTCGCCGACTCTAGACCTGAGCACACTGACATGCTCGCCTAGCAGCGCTCGCCTGACTTCTTCCTGGCCCATCAGCGATTTCGCCACATCCCCGCGAGTGGATGCTACAACCACACCTCGAAAATCAGTGACCCTGATACCGCTTAGGGTTGTCCTGTGTGCGTTCAACAACACGGGCGTGACCCGTTTCCTCACCAACTGAGCCAGAGGGTCCGCTGGCGCGTCCGGTTCCATAGCGTCGGGCGCTCGACCGTAAACACGGTCCTTGGCCATGTCCAGCAAGGCTTCAATCGGCGTCCAGGGATCATCGTGGTTCTTCGGACTGGGCCGCTTAGGATTAATGGCGAGCCCGTACGTAGAAAGGCCGGAAGTCCCCATGCCCGCGGCTTCGCCTGAACTCAAGGATTTCATGAGTTCGGTACGGTAGATGGCTGCCACGAAAGCGCCTTGCGCATTGAGTTCCGTTTCGGTGCGACGGATCAATTCGCTCTCATAAAGGCGAAGCACCGCGATTCCGCCCAACGGCAAAAGGAATATCAGCAGATTGACCGCGAACAATATGCTGGCAAGGCGTGGACGCCACCGCATCATTTGCCCGCCTTTATGCAAGAGCCCAGCCGGTATCCGAGGCCGTGGACTGTTTCTATAGGGTCAGCGCCTGCCTGAGAAAATTTCCGGCGGACCCTGCGAACGGGGCTGTCAATGGTGCGGTCAGTCACGATATTGTCGTAAGTGTACGCCGAGTCAATCAGCTCGTCTCGGGTGAAGACCTTGCCGGGATAGCCAAGCAGCGCCCGGATTATTCCAAATTCGGTGACGGTCAGAACCACTGGTTTGCCATCCCAATGAGCCTCGAATCGATCAAGGTCCAGTTCCAGGTCACCATGCCGCAGAACCTTTTCATGACCCGATCTATCGGCAGAATCCGGGGCTCCCTGAGTCTGCTCCGCACGCCTGAGAACCGCTTTCACCCTGGCTACAAGTTCCCTGGGGCTGAAAGGCTTGGTGACATAGTCATCGCCGCCCAGTTCCAAACCGAGGATGCGATCCACCTCTTCATCGCGCGATGAGAGAAAAATAATGGGTGTCATGGATTGCGCACGAATGTGGCGGCAGACTTCCGTTCCATCCATTTCAGGCATGAGGATGTCCAGAATCACCAGATCAGGGCGCAACCCCAGGAACTGCTCCACGGCTTCCCTGCCGTCCGCGGCCTGGGCGGTATGAAAGCCCGCATTTTCCAGAGCGAACCGTACGACTTCCCGGATATGGGGATCATCGTCCGCGATGAGGATAAGTCGGGGCTTGTTCATTGCTGTTCAGTGTGTTCCTGAGGAGGTCGCGTTTGTCGATCATATTACTCTGCGCGGCTGAATAGAGACAATCATTTCCTGCTAAGCATTCAGTCCTTCGGGGGATGGACTCCACTTGTGGGGCAGACTTTCCGAGGCTGTCTCAAAACTCATGAACTAAGCGGAATCGTAGCACGAATTGCCCTCACCCTGTCCCTCTCCCTCTGGGAGAGGGTTGGGGTGAGGGTGGTAAGAATCTGCCTAGCCCTAATCGTGGCACGATCTCAGCCTGTCTGAGACTTTTGAGACAGCCTCTTCCAGCCTGCCTGTGCAAAATCCCAATTATAGCAGGCTGGAATCCCGCGGAAGCGCGGGACTGCCCCACGAACCTCTGACATGGCCACAAGTGATGGTCTGCACCATTGCACCAAATTTGCACAAAATTTCCGCGAACTCTCCATATCTTCGTCATCACCGTTGCACATTGGAATGCCATTCTCACAGCAGTAAGAGGGGGCAGGGCCCGCGTGGCCGGTCAAGGTTGTGTAGGTGGCAGGACCTATCATGGAGCACATTGTATGTTCGGAACATCTCATAAGTTGCTGCGCCGATCCAAGAAAGGAGATTAGACATGGAGAATCGTCGGGGAATCAACACATTGGAGTCTCTTAAGAAATCCCCCTTTGTTCGAATCCTGTTAATAGGATTTCTGGTGTTGTTGCTGCACATCCCCGCCACCATGATTAAAGCGGTGATAACAGAGCGCCAGATTACACGGAATCAGGCCGTGAAAGAGGTGACGGGCAAGTGGGGGCGAAGCCAGACCATCATCGGCCCATCGATTACGGTCCCGTTCGTGAAAAGATGGACCGAGCAAACCAAAACAGGCGAAACCAAGACCCACTCTGAGATCAGATACGCTACATTCCTGCCGGAGACTTTGCACTGGTCGGGAAAAATCGACAGCGAAGTGCGATACCGCGGGATTTTCCAAGTCCCCGTGTACCGCATGGCCCTGACCTGCACCGGCCTGTTCGCTCGGCCAGACCTGTCACAGTGGAAAATCGAAGGGGACGACATACTCTGGGATCGTGCCTATTTGTCAACCCGTATCTCGGACGTCCGCGCAATCACCAACCAGGCAATCCTGACGTGGAATGACAAGACAACGGGTTTCCTTCCCGGATCAGGGGAAGCCGGCCCGCAACATTCGGGAATTCACGCTGATTTGAGAGACCTGTTATGGGAAGATGCCGCCAAATTTTCTTTCACTTTGTATCTCAACGGCAGTGAGAAAGCGCTCTTTGCGCCTTTCGGAAAGGAAACGCTGGTGGATTTGGAATCAAACTGGAGCGATCCCAGCTTTCAGGGCGCGTGGCTTCCTTCGCAACGCACAGTCAGCAAACAGGGCTTCAAGGCAACTTGGACTATCCCTTTTCTGGGAAGGAATTATCCCCAGAAATGGACCTCCGTGGAATCCGCGGAAAAGTCAATTGCGCCTTCCCTTTTTGGGGTCAGCCTGATATCGCCCGTCGACCATTATCGAATGGCCGACCGGAGCACCAAGTACCTGACGCTCTTCCTTGCCCTCACGTTTATCACTCTCTGGCTTTTCGAGGTCCTCACCAAGATCCGTATCCACTCGGTCCAGTATCTTCTTGTCGGCGTGGGCATGTGCCTGTTCTACCTCTTAGAGCTGTCGCTGGCCGAGCATATTGGATTTGCCCTGGCGTACGCGATTGCGAGCCTCGCGATTGTTGCGCTCATTTCGTTATATTGCGTTGCCGTGCTCAAAAGCGCATCGCGGGCCATCATTGTGGGAACAGTAGTGACCATTCTGTACGGCTACCTATACGTGTTGCTGGGAGATCAAGATTATGCGCTGTTAATAGGTTCCATCGGCCTGTTCGTTGTCCTGGCCGTCATCATGTACATGACACGAAAAGTGGACTGGTATGCGGCTCAGGCATAAGCCTGTGCCAATCCGCTTTCAAGCAAGTAAGACGGGGAGAACCTTTTTGCGCAAAGGATTGTTTCCCTAACTCCGCAGATCTTGCCAATGAAGTGGACTGACGGTTCCGAGGTTGGGGTGGAGAATCTGGCTCAATATTGTCATTGCGAGGAGTGTAACGACGAAGCAATCTTGTTTTCGGTAGGACCGGCATCCTGCCGGTCATTCAGAGAGACAGGCGAGACGCCTGTCCCACCAATCGAGATTGCTTCGGGCTACGCCCTCGCGATGACTTTTTTATGGCGCTTCGCATCATCAAGCGGAGCAAAGGAAACAATCCATTACGCAAAGAAGTTTCCCCCGCTCTTCACTTCTTTGAGAGCGCTTTGGTACTGGTTTCTGGCCAGTGGGATGGCAAGTCAGGTCAAGCGAGACACCCGCAGCCCCGCGACGCCTTTGGTTAGCAGGCCGCGGCCAATTTAAGGTACGACGGATGAAACTCCTATTTGCTGTTTTGAAAATCCTGATAGCTGGGGCCCTTGCCCCTTTCGCTTTGGATTGGCGATCTCCTCTGTTGGTCGCGGTGCGTCCTTGGGCGCTGACGGGGCTGATCGGCGTGCCGCTGTTGCTGATACTGGCCCAGATCTGGGTTCTGCGGACTTCCGGCTCAAGTCGGCTGTCGATCAAGGTAATCAATGTCCTGGCGCTGCTCGTGGCCGCACTGGCCTTGATCAGCACTCTGTATCTGGAAGCTCGCTTTCACTGGATGCGTTACCAGGTCCTGCACGCAAATCCCAGCCATCTGCAAAAACTGGGACGCCATCTCATTGTCGGCTACCGCAACTTGGCGGAAGTTCGGGAACTGGTCAGGCTGCGGGCCATCTCAGGTATCTTCCTTTCGGGTCACAACGTCCGCGGCAAGAGCATTGCCGAGGTCGTAAAAGACATCCAATCCCTGCAACAAATAAGGCAAGAACAGGGCCTGCCGAGTCTCTGGATCGCCACTGACCAGGAAGGCGGCATGGTCTCGCGATTGTCGCCGCCGCTGACCCACATGCCGCAGATCTCGGAGATTGTGGAGAGGCCTTCGGATGCGGTTCACCGCGAGCGGGCTGTCAGGGAATATGCAGCAATGCAAGGCCGGGAACTTGCAGAAATCGGAGTTAACCTCAATTTCGCGCCGGTGCTGGACCTGAACTACGGACTCAAAAACCATAACGACCGCTACACACGCATTTCTCAGCGGGCCATTTCCCGCGACCCTGCTGTTGTGGCTCAAATGGCCGGCTGGTATTGCGCGGCTCTGGAAGAGGCCGGTGTGCGCTGCACTCTGAAGCATTTCCCAGGCCTGGGCAGAGTGCTGGAAGACACCCACCTGAACCACGCGAACCTGCCAACCTCCGTCCCGGAGTTGGTCAAGACGGACTGGGTACCTTTCCGTGCGCTCATGAGCCAAAGCAAAGCCTTCACCATGCTCGGTCATGTGCGATTGACCGCGGTAGATGCAGATCGCCCTGCCTCCATTTCGCCAGCAGTGGTCTCCGGCATCTTGCGCAAGGATTGGAATTATGACGGTGTGCTGATTACGGACGATTTCAGCATGCGCGCGATTTACCACAGCAGGCCCGGCGTCGAAAACGGAAGTATAGACGCGTTAAATGCAGGCGTGGATTTGATACTGGTCAGTTGGGACCCGGCCCAGTTCTATCCTGTGATGTACGCCCTGGTGAAAGCCGACCGGCAAGGGAAACTCGACCGAGAAATCTTGCAGCGGAGCGATCAACGGCTGGCGGAAGCCAGTCGGTCTCTCCGACGGTGATCCGTGGTGAGGGGCCGCGAGGCTAGTTCGTAGGGCAGGCTGTGCCTGCCGTTCGAGTGCGGTTGGCAAGAATGGTGTCCGGAATCGAGGGCTTGCAAAAATGACCCGGCCGCGGTTCAGACAAAAAATCCGGGAATGGACAATAAGGTTGGGATTGCCGCTGTCGCTTTCCAGCGGGGTCGCAATGAAAACCTTTCCAGGCCGAGTCTAATGATTGCGGGCAACTAGGATGATTCCAGCAGTTGAATCAGTCCCGGCCAGGGCTCGATCCCGAAAAGATTGAGCACCAGAGCGTCAAGAAGATTAGTCAAAGTGATCCATCGTGCTTCTGATGCGGATTCAGCTTGGAGTATCTCTTCCACCAACCGCTCTATGATTCGCGGGAGTAGCGCCTCGCCATGATCGTTCATCCGCGGGCCGAGCATTCTCTCGATATTCTCCAGACAGCCGCTCAACGAGAGAGATTCATCGTCGAGCATGGGCCTCAGAATTTCTTGAGAGCGGGTTAACTCGCTCGGTGGCACCTCTCTATGAGAGATTCTCGGTATGGGCAATGATTCGATCTCCGCGGCTGACAGGTAATTGTTGGCGCTTGTTATTTTCAGGCGCCAATTCAAGATGCGGGAGTTCAGCAAGCCCAGCAGGTAGTTCCGAGGCACTGTTAGGTCCGAAACGAAGTTGGTCATGTCTCCGAGGAAAACGCCTGCGGGTACCGCAGCGGCCTTGAGCCTGCGGGATGTAGCCATATTGACTACGCGGCCCAGAACGATCCTTTCCTTCTCCCATGGTCTGCCACGCGTGATCCCACAAGATACGAACTCTCCCTCAAAGTAGGAACCCTCACCCTGTCCCTCTTCCAAAGGGAGAGGTGATTGTAAAGCAGCACCCAGTGGTTCTCCCAAGGGGAGAAGGGACTGTAAATCGGCCCCCAACGGCTCGCTCGAAGCGACGATGGGCTCAAGACCGCTCCCTCTCCCCCTGGGAGAGGGCCGGGGTGGGGGCGCTGGCCTTACTCCGCTGCGTTCACGGTGACAGGAATCTCCTCGTACAAGGGAGCTTCCCGCCATGCACTTCTGTGCATATTCCGGAACAAGCCAATCCAGCCTTCCCGGTCTGGAGGACGGATGCGCCACGCAAAACGGCATGATATGTTCCCCGCGTATCAGCGGGAAATCAGTCTTTTGCGCGGTTATAAACTTCCGATGCACGGTCAGGTTTATTTCGCCCTGGTGAACTCGGCCGACCGGCGGCAAATGATCCGTGCCCTTGAACGGAGGATGCCGTGAGACAAGCTCCAAAAGCCGCTTCTCGTGCTCGGATCTCAACACCGGGATCCTTGAGCCGGTTGCGTCAATAAGGGCTCGGAGGATCTCGACTTCGCCCTTTTCCGGGATGTTTCCTTCTCCATTCCAAGAAACGGGCTGAAGCTTAGTTGTCTTTCGTCCTTTCCTGAGAACAAGTATCAGAAGAGCCTGAGTGACGTTTTGAAATATCCGGGCTTTCTCGGGAATAAGCACCGCGTGGGTGATTTCTGATTCATCCAGCGCAATTCGCCGCAGGTCAGTTGCGGTGGAGTCAGCAATCAGGGTAGCAGGGATGATAAAGCCCAGTGCTCCGTTGGCTGATAGAAGGTTCAACCCCCGTTCAAGCATCAAACGGTAGGTGTTGATCTTGCCGCGACAGGTCCTGTAAATCCGTCGGAAGTACCTCTGCTCCGCTCTTCTCTCCTCTATGCCGGATTCTTTGACAGAAATGATCTCGTAAGGCGGGTTACCGACTATCGCGTCAAAACCGCCTCGTTCGTTTTCGAAAACCTCCGGGAACTCCCGTGGCCAATGGAATATTCTTTTCCTGTTGCTCCACTCCGTAATGTCAGAGGGATCACGGCAATCCCTCCCCAGGTACGCCTTTGCATGGCCGCGGTCAAGTTCCATTCTCGATGCAGAATCTGGATTTCCGTTGCCTTCACCCACAAGTGAGTTGCCGACTCTAATCCTGAGCTTGATTTCAGGGAAAGGCGGGGGGTGTCCGAATGCCTTTGCCAGTAGCACATGGCGGGCAATTGCCGCGGCGGTGGGGTCCAGATCCACACCGTAAAGGCAATTCTCCACTATGTGCAGCCTGACCGCGACGCCCGCATGCAGCCCGCCTGTCGTTGCGCAAGTCGAAAACCTCTCGTTCGCCTGTTCAACGATGTCACGTACTCGTCTCCTCAAGGTGGGGTTCCCAAACCATCCCGATACCAGCACCCTGTTGGCGACCTGTTCCAGGGCCTCAACCAAAAATACTCCGGCGCCCACTGCGGGGTCCAGGATCTTAAGATCCAGGTGATCCTCCGGGTGGTCAGTACCGACCGCGTCCAGTGTGCTCTTGACGATGAATCGCACAACCTGAGACGGGGTATAAAAAAGCCCTTGGTTCCTCTTGCTCCGGACACTGGGAACTAGCTCCGGTTCGCCCGCCTGGGACAGTTGGATACGGAGACCGCGCAAGCGCTCGTACGCTCGGCCCACTTCCTCGGCAGACATTCGGGGCAGCGGCAGAGTCGATCGAGCGCCTTGCTCCGAAAGCCACAGCTCACAAGCTGCGGGAGTCGCTCTCTCGGCTACGGAGTCTGGGGACAGAAGCCTGTCCACAAAAGCAGATAAAGCTCCCCTATATAGTTCCGCCGGATCTTCCGCAAAGGAAGGATCGGCTGCCAGCAGGCAACGAACCATCTCAAGCAGACTATGCTCCAGACACAGGTCTTGCTCTTTTCTTCGGTCGGTGGCAGACATGATCAAGGCCCTTGACGCGATGTCAAATGGCCAGCATTATAGGGATCGGTCGCGGTCAAGGCAACAAGGAACCGGCCGGCAGATTAAGGGTGAAGACATTGAGCGGTACTGTGGGCACAGGATCTACCGGACAGACAAGAAAGCCGAATCCGAAAAAGAAAACGCGACTTTCGTGCGTCTGCGTTGCGCTACTCACAGGTTTTGTTGCTGTTCAGGGAATGGCCGCCAATGATGCTCCCCCGAATTCATCTTCTCCAGCCCGGGCGGCGGCGCAGCCCGCGGTCGCGAACCCTTCCACCGCCGAGTCGGAATGTCCGCTGCTCCCCGGTTGTCCGTCCGGGCCTTCGATTCCGGCGCCTCCGACAACGAATCGGCCCGCGGACCCGAAGGTTCCTTTGCCTGCGGTAGACGAAAACAGCGTTTCAGAAGGCACAGGTAAATACAGAGGCATGGTCCTTATCCCCTCAGGCGCCTTCGACATGGGAAGCGCGGACGGGGAGGGGAGACCGGACGAACACCCCGTACACCGGGTGTACCTAAGAGATTTTTACATTGGCAAGAATGAGGTGACGGTCAAGGAATTCTGCTACTTCCTCAATGCACAGGGCGAGAATTCTCGCGACGGCTTACCTCGCGTAAGACTCGACCACCCCGATTGCCCACTGATCAAGAAGTCAGGGAATTTTTTCCAACCCAAACCGGATTATGCCGACAGACCGATGATATGTGTCTCCTGGAACGGGGCTAATGACTACGCTCAGTGGGCCGGTGGCCGGCTGCCCACCGCAGCGGAATGGGAAAAGGCCGCGCTCTTGACGACTCCCTATCCACCGTCCGATTTCCTGACCCTGCTTCCACGCGAAGGAAGTGTAGTGGTTCAGATAGCTGATCCTGGCATCCGGGGGATGACGGGGATGGTCGGAAACGTCTGGGAATGGTGCTCGGACTGGTACGCCGCGGACTATTACGAACAGAGTCCGAGCAGTAGCCCGTTAGGTCCCTCCTTGGGCCAGGAAAAGGAAATAAGGGGCGGATCGTGGACCGCTCCCGAGGCATCCAAGAGACCACGCAACCGTCATAGCGCTTCCCCGCGCGGCTACTTTCGCACCGTGGGCTTCCGCATTGTGAAGGACTGATGACCGTGCCGGGAACTACATGATACCAAGGCGCTTTCAAAGAAGTGAAGCACGGGAGAAACTTATTTACGTAACGGATTATGCCTTTAGCTCCGTTTCATGACGCCAGATGCCATGAATATGTCATTGCGAGGGCGCAGCCCGAAGCAATCTCGATTGGTGGGACAAGGGTTCGGTGGGACACGCTTCCAGCCCGTCTATTTGTAATGACCGGCAAGATGCCGGTCCCACCTAAGATGAGATTGCTTCGTCGTCTCACTCCTCGCAATGACAATACTGAGCCTCATCTTCAGGCAAAAGCTCGGGGCCATTTCTGCACCACATGGGCAAAATCTGCGGAGTTAAGGGAACAATCCATTGTGTAAAGAAGTTTTTGGAGAGGGGCTCGGGGAGGAACCTTTTTTCAAAAAGGTCTTCCCCGTCTCACTTCTTTGAAGGCACATTGGTATGAATCAAGACAACACCAGCCAGAGGCCACGAATCAGAAGCTTTCCCGATTTGCTTCGGAAAGAAGTGCTGGCAGCCTTGTTCAGCCTGGCAGCTGTGTGCATTCTTGCCACCCTGATTGACGCACCTACGGGGGGACCAGCGGACCCATCCGGACTTCCTGCGGAAAATGTCAAAGCCCCGTGGATCTTTGTGGGCATCCAGCAGATGCTCCGATATGTGTCCCCGGTGGTTGCCGGTGTGATACTCCCTCTGGCCGCGGTGCTGATCATAGCTTTCCTCCCGTTTGTCCCGGCAGGCACAAAGAGGTTGACCGCGGCGATCTTCTTCGGT
>Ga0172371_10014007_pt1 | contig 10371 bp, 7 predicted proteins | sample Lak12m_FD_114543 | JGI IMG/M metagenome (GOLD analysis project Ga0172371, IMG submission 114543) | Freshwater microbial communities from Kabuno Bay, South-Kivu, Congo - kab_022012_12m | ecosystem: Environmental > Aquatic > Freshwater > Lake | place: Democratic Republic of the Congo: South-Kivu... | reverse complement strand
CTTTCGACCGGGAAGCAGGCGATGGTCCGGGCGCCCTTCAGCAGGCCGAACGTCTTAGCGTCGCCGGCCGGGATGGCCGTCAGGCCGAGGGCCGCCTTCGTCGCCGAAATTGCCGCCAGCCCCCGGACCGAGAGCAGGTCGAGCTTGATGAGCTTCAAATCCTCGACCGCGTCCCGGTCGTAGTGGGACATGACGAAGCCCTTGGCCGACGTTTCGAGGGGCAGGCAGCGGTCGGCGGGGGCGGGCGTGAGGATGACGCCGCCCACGTGGAGCGAGATCTCGTGATAGACCGAGGTCAGGCCGGAGGCCAGCTTCCAGATATCGAGGTAGCCCGGGGCGGGGTTGGCCTTCTCGAGCCAGCTCGGCTCGGCGAAATAGGGGGCCCGCTTGCTCAGGGCGCGCGACTCCTCGGGCGGCAGGCCGAAGGCCCGGGCCGTCTCGTAGAGGGCGGAGCGGGCGCCGAAGCACTTCAGGCTGCAGACGAAGGCCGCGCCCGTCTTGCCCCGGCCGTAGGTCTCCAGGACATAGGCCAGGATCTTGTCCCGGAACCGGGAGTCGAAGTCGAGGTCGATGTCCGGCGGGTCGTCGCGGCCGCTGTTGAGGAAGCGCTCGAAGTAGAGGTCGAACTCGACCGGGTCGACGTGGGAGATGCCGAGGAGGTGGGCCAGGAACGACGACGCGCCCGAGCCCTTGAGGTTGTGGAGGATGCCGTTGCGGCGGGCGAACTCGACGACGTCGTGGACGATGAGGAAGTACGGGGCGAAGCCCGAGCTCTCGATGACGGCCAGCTCCCGCTTGGCCCGCTGTCGGGCGTCCCAGCTGAGGTCCTTGCGGGCGCGCAGGCGGGCCATCACCTCGTCGCCGAGCGTCGTCGGGAAGAGGTCGGCCGGGAGCGGCGGGACGATGCCGGCGAACGGGAAGTCGCACTTCTCGGCGACCTCGAACGTCCGGCGGAAGGCGTCGGTCACGGCCGCGCCGAATTTGCGGAGGGCGGCCGTCTCCTGGCCGGGCCCGAAGAGCGCCACCTTGCGGCCGAGCTTGTCCCATTCGGGCGGATACGGGATTTTTTTCTCGAAGGCGTGGAGGAGGACGAGGCGCTCGGGGTTGGCGACGAACTTGAGGGGGTTGGCCCAGACGAGGGGCAGTCCGCGGGCCGCGGCGATCTCCGCCGCCCGCTTGAAGTTGAAGAAATCGGCGCCGACGTAGAGGTCGGCCGCGCTCGGCCCGTCGCGGAGCGCATCGAGGAGCTTCTCCGGATGGGGACATGCTCCGAATTCTCTTGAATTCGGTGCGTGTCCCCCCATGGGAGTCTGATCATGTCCCCATCCGGATCCCCCCATGGGAACCGGTGCGGGTCCACCTTGGCTTCCCCCGTTTTGCTTCGCCGAAGGGACGAAGATCGTCACCAGCCCCTCGGTCCCGCCGTCCGGCCGGATCGTGCGGCGGTTGAAAATCTCCATCAGGTTCGGATAGCCCGCCGCGCCGCGGACAAGAAAGACGAACCGGGCGGCCTCGCCCCCCTCCTCGACCGCGCCCAGCTCGATCTCGCAGCCGAAGAGCGGCCGGAACCCGCCGGCCTTCGCCGCCCGCTTCCACTTGGCCCAGCCGTAGAGGTTGCCGGCGTCCGTGAGGGCGAGGGCGGGGACTTTTTTGTGCGCGGCCCACCACGACAGCTCCTCGAGCGTCGCCCCGCCTTTCCCCCGGCTGTAAACGGAATGGACGCGGAGGGGGATGTGCACGGCGCCGCCTATTTCGTCAGCGAGGCGGTCTTCAGGATGAAGCCGCGGTTCCGGTCGGCGGGATAGAGCGCGTCGAGCATCTTCTCGCGGATGGTGAGCACCGAGCTGAAGCCGTACTTCTCCCGCACCCGGTCCATGGCCGCGCCCAGCCGCTCCTGCTTGTCCGAGTAGGGCTCGAAGAGCGCCAGCGGCCGCGCCCGGACGAGGTCCGAGGCCTTCACCCCGACCAGGCGCAGGGCCAGGCGCGACCCGGAGAAGAGGGGCAGGAAGAGCTCCTCGGCAACCTTGTAGATGTCGCCCATCTCCTGGCGGGGGGTGAGCATGAGGCGGCGGCGGACCTCGGTCTTGAAGTCGGAATAGCGCGCCTTGACCTCGATGACGTGGGCGTAGCAATGGCTCTGCCGGAGGCCGAGGGTCAGCCGGTCGCAGAGATACGCGAGGTGGGCCAGCAGCAGGCGCCGGTCCCAGAGGTCCTCCAGGAAGGTCGTCTCGCGCGAGACGGACTTGGGAACGCCGGCGCCGGCGATGGGCCGGCTGTCGATCCCCCGCGACTGGAGATAGATGTCCTCGCCGGCCAGGCCGAAGACCGAGCGGAGGGTCGCCCGCGGCATCCTCCACAGGTCGCCGAGCTTCTGGATGTTGAGCATGCGGAGGACGACCTGGGACTTCGGGCCGATGCCGGGCAGGGCGTCGATGGGGAGGTCGCGGAGGAACTCCTCTTCGCGGCCCGGCTCGACCTCGAAATAGCCGGCCGGCTTGGCCCGCCTGGTCGCCAGCTTGGCCAGGATCTTGTTCGGCCCGGCGCCCACCGAAACCTTGAGCCCGGTCTCGCGCTCGACACGGGCCTTGATCTCGCGGGCCGTCCGCGAGAACGAGGGATACAAGGGCCGGCAGCGGGTCAGGTCGAGGTAGGCCTCGTCGATGGAGGCGTCCTCGACGTCGGGCGTGTACTCGTGGAGGATGCCGAAGACGCGGTCGGAGAAGGACTGGTAGACCTGGTAGTTGCCTCGGATGAAGACGCCCTGGGGGCAGAGCTTGTAGGCGTTGCGGAGGGCCATGCCCGAGTGGACGCCGAACGTGCGCGCCTCGTAGGAGCAGGTCGAGGCCACGCCGCGCTCGTGGGGCAGGCCGCCGACGATGACCGGCTTACCCTTGAGGGCCGGGTTGAGGAGGACCTCGACGGCGGCGAAGAAGGCGTCGATATCGACATGGACGATGAATTTCCGCATGCTCTTTTCTCAAAAACCGAAAACCGGTGGCACACACAGCTGTGTGTGCCACCGGTCCGGGTGATCCCGCCGCGCGTCCTCTGGAATCTCGCCGGCCGAGGAGCGGACCGCCCGCGGCAAATTGGGGACATGTACCGAATTCTCCGGAATTCGGTACGTGTCCCCGATTTCCCTAATACTTCCTCAGCACTCCTATCACCCGCCCCAGAACCCGGAGGTTCTCGACCTCGAACGGCTTATAGGCCGGGTTTTCGGGCACGAGGATCGTCCGGCCGTCCTCCCTCCGGAGCCGCTTCAGCGTCACCGAGCCGTCCTCGAGGAGCCCGACGATCATCTCTCCCGAATTGGCCGTGTTCGTCCGCTCGAGGAGGACGTTGTCGCCGTCGTCGATGTAGGCGTCGATCATGCTCTTGCCCTCGACGCGGATGCAGAAGATGTTGCCGCGCTTGCGGCCGAGCATCCAGTCGGGGATGTCCATCGCCTCGCCCGAGGTCTCGAAGGCCTCCTTGGGCAAGCCGGCCGGGACGATACCGGCCAGCGGAACGCGGACCCGGCCGGACAGCGCGGACGGCGCCCCCGCCACCTGCAGCTCTCCCCTCTCCCGCCTCAGCCAGCCTTTCTTCTCGAGGCTGGCGAGGTGCTTGAAGACGGCCGAGGGGCTGGCGATGCGGATCAGGCGGCCGAGCTGGCGGACGGTCGGCGGATAGCCCCGCTCGAGGATGAAGGCCTCGACGGCCCTCAGGATCCCCTCCTGGCGGGGAGTCAGTTCCCGGCGGATTCTGTTCACCATTTTGTTCACCCAATAGAAGATAACGCCGCGAAACCCTTTTGTCAACAGGATTTTTGCTTTTTTCAGGAATTTGCAGACACATACGGCGTATGTGTCTGCCATCTTATTAAATGGGATGGCCTGCCGGACCTACTTGATATAGCCCAAGGACCGGAGGCGGGCTTTCTCCGCCTCGTCGAAAACAGGCTCCTTCGGCTTGACCTTGATCCCGCTCCTGATCCGGGCGATCCTTGCCCGCCAGCTCCACAAAAAGGCCCTGAGCTCTCCCCTCTCCTTGGGACGGCTCGCGGCGAGATCCATGGTCTCGCCCGGATCCGCATTCAGGTCGTACAGTTCCTGGCCGCCCGTGCTCAGGTTGTAGACGAGCTTCCAGCCCTTCCAGACGACGGATTGAAGCTTGGCCCATCTCCGCGTCTCGCTGAAAACGGGCCTCGGCACGAAAGCGGCGGCGCCCGTCAAGTCGAGGCGCCGGCCTTCCGGCCGGAATTCGCGCGGCGCCTTCAAACCGAGATGGCCGACGAGCGTCGGGGCGACATCGATCAATCCCGTCAATTCCCCGACCCGCCGCCTCCCGGCTCCGCCCGGAAGTTTGATGATTAGGGGAACATGGATCAAGTCGTGATACAGCTTCTTGGTGTGCCCGATCCAGCGGTCGGCGCGCTCCGCGAATTCCTCGCCGTGGTCCGAGGTCAGGACGATGAGCGACGCGTCGTAGAGCCCAAGCCGCTTCAGCCCGTCCAGCAGACGCCCGACGTGTTCGTCCGTAAAGCGGACCTCCGAGTCGTAGATCGCGACGAGATGGCGGCGGTCCGACTCCGTCATCGTAGGAGCCTTAGCCAGGAGGCTGTCCATGAATTCCCCGCTCCGAACGGAGCCGCGGTAGTCCGGGTCGAAATCGAACGCCGGGTGGAGGATGAAGTCGTAGTGCGGGTCGAAATAATGCAGGTAAAGGAAGAACGGCACGCCTCCCTGCTTAGCGATGAAGGCCAAGGCCGCGTCGGTCACGGCCGGGGAGGAAATCGAGCCGTATCCGCGAGCGTTGGATTGGTCGAAGGCGTCGAAGCCCTGATCGAATTTCAGCTTGGTCCCGACGAAATCGTGCGAGACGACGGCATGAGTCCCGTAGCCGTTGGATTTGAAAATCTCGGCCAGCGTCGTGAAGGACTCGTCGAGCTCGACGGGCTCTTCGCCCTCGTAACCCAGGGCGGCAGGCTCGCTCGACGTAAAGAGCGAGGCGACCGCCGGCGTCGTCCAGGGAGCTGCGGAAAGGGCGTTCGTGAAAACGACGGATTCGCCGGCCAGGGCGTCGATGTGCGGGGTGGTTTCGCGGAAATAACCATACGATCTGAGGTGATCGGCCCGCAGCGTGTCGACGACGACCAGGATGACGTTGGGACGATTCCGGTCCGGATTCCGGCGGAGGGCAAAGAGCCGGCCCGCGGCCGGGAGCAGAGCGATGCCCAGGCCGGCCGCGGCCAGAAAGATCCCTATCCCGTTCGGGCGGCGTTGCATAGGATTCACCATCTTTACGGTAGCCCGCGCCTGAATTTCAGGCATCACCTTTGAGGACGATTTACAGGGGGAAATTTCCCGCCGGAAAGGGTCAGTCCAGGCCGATTCCGTTACGATTCGGCCCGGGCGAGGACCTCGTCTCCAAAGCTCGTTCCGAGAGCCCGGGCGGCGGCGATGAGGGGATGGTCCGGGGGAACGGTCCGCGGGCCGCCGGCGGCGTTTTCCAGGGGGACCGTCACGATCGCCCCGCCGTGAACCGCGACCATCCGGCCGAACTCGCCGGCCATGACCGCTTCGACCGCCTTCGCCCCGAGCTGCGTTGCCAGGATCCGGTCGGCCGCGGTCGGAGAGCCGCCCCGCTGGAGATGGCCCAGGACGACCGTCCTCGCCTCGGTTCCGGCCGCTTTTTCGAGTTGCTCGCCCAGGACAAATCCGACCCCGCCGAAGCGGACGGGGTCGGCGCTCCTCTCGACGATCTTCCGCACGACGGCCTCGCCGCCCCGCGCCTTGGCCCCCTCGGCGATGACGACGATGCTGAAGCGCCGGCCCCTTTTTTTGCGCTCTTTGACCTTGGCCGCCACGGCGTCCAGCGCATACGGAATTTCAGGAATGAGGATGATGTCGCCGCCGCCGGCGACGCCGGCGTAAAGGGCGATCCAGCCGGCCCTTCTCCCCATGACCTCGACGATCATGGCCCGGTGATGGGATTGGGCGGTGCTGTGGACCCGGTCGATGGCCTCGGTCGCGATGGATACCGCCGTGTCGAACCCGAAGGTCACGTCCGTCCCCCTCAGGTCGTTGTCGATCGTCTTCGGGATGCCGACAATCGGCACGCCGTCGCCCCACAAGCGCGCGGCGATCCCCAGCGTCCCGTCGCCGCCGATGCAGACGAGAGCTTCGACGTCGAGAGCCCGAACATTGGCCGCGACTTTTTTCGAAACATCTTTGAAAGCGAGCCGGCCCGACGACCTCTCGGCGTAACGGTAGGGATCCGAGGTGTTGGACGTCCCGAGGATCGTTCCCCCCAGGGTCAAAAGGCCCGAGACATCGCCCCGGTCGAGCTGCCGGTGCCGGCCGCGGATGAGCCCGTCGAAGCCGTCCTCGATGCCGACGACGTCCAGCCCGCACTCGAGCATGGCCTTCTTGGCCACGGCCCGGATGACGGCGTTGATGCCGGGGCAGTCGCCGCCGCCGGTGAGGATCGCAATCCGCTTTTTCTTCTGGGGCATGGCTTCTCTCCTTGGTTTTTCCATGGTAGCCGAGAACGCGGATTTTCACAAGTTACCCGTGCCGAATCGGCGTGGTCATCATCAAGCTTTCCTTTTTTGCATTACGCGCGCCCTTTCTTTTTCCGTCCGCTCTTGATAGACTCTATTCCATATCCGTCCAAGGAGGCTCAAATGAAGACTTCCCCCCGCATTCTATTAAAGCCGCTGGCGATCTGCGCCCTCATCGCGCTCGCCGCATCGACCCTCTCGGCGGCCCTCATCTTCGACAAATCCGAATACGCCGCGCGCCGCCAGAAATTCATGGAAAAGATACCCGACGGAACGGCGATCATCTTCGGCGCCCAGCCCGTCCCCAATTATTACAATTTCTCCCAGGGCAACGACTTCCTCTACCTCTGCGGCGTCGAGCTGCCCAACGCGGTGCTGGTCATCGACGGCGTCCGGAAGACGGCGACCCTGTTCCTGACCGCGACCGAGGCCGCCGCCCGGAACGTCGGCGTATCGGCCGACATCGTCAAGAATCCGCGCGAGGTCACGGGCATCGATGCGGTCATGCCTTACGAGAACCTGAATAACATGATCATGGCCATCGCCGCCCGGGCCAAGGTCCTCTATACGCCCTTCTATCCCGAGGAGCTCTACCGGGAAGCCAGCACGGAAAAGTTCAGGACGCTCCAGTTGAATCAGGCCCTCAACCTGTGGGACGGGCGGCCGACGCGCGAGCTCCAGTTCGTCAAGGTCCTGAAAGACCGGTTCCCCCAGGTCGAGGTCCGCGACTGCTCGTCCTTCATCTGGGAGCTGCGGACGATCAAATCGCCGGCCGAAATAGAAATTTTACGCCGGGCCGGCCGCATCGGGGCCAAGGCCCACACGGCGATGATCCAGGCGACGCGGCCGGGTATGATGGAATACGAGCTCTCGGCCATCCTGAATTACGTCTGCGAAAAGGAGGGCGCCCAGGAGAGCGCTTACGGCGTCATCATCTCCTCGGGGGAGAACCACCCTTACGTCCACTACGCCGAGCACGACCGGAAGCTCGCGGACGGCGACATCATCGTCGTCGACGCCGGTCCCGACCTGGATTACTACGACATCGATATCACGACCACTTTTCCGGCCAACGGCAAGTTCACCCCGCACCAGAAAGAGGTCTACGAGGCCGCTCTGGCCGTCCACGAAGCCAACATGAAGGTCTACCGGCCCGGCCTGACCGCCGCCCAATGCCGGCAGGAGGTCGAGGAGATCCTCAAGAAGCAGGGCTTCGACCTGTCCAAGGATTATTTCAAGCGGCTGCGCGGCGGATTCGGCCACTATGTCGGCCTGGCCACCCACGACGTCGGCGGCGCCCCCCAGACCCTCAAGGCCGGGATGGTGTTCGCCAACGAGCCCTACACCTTCTATCCCGCGGAAAATCTCGGGGTGCGCGTCGAAGATACCATCCTCATCACGGAGACGGGCTGCGAGAACCTGACGGCGGGCATTCCCCGCTCGGTCAAGGACATCGAGGCGCTGATGAAGAAGGACGGCGTCGCCCAGACCCTGAAGAAGGCCGGGCTGTATTGACCGAGGCTGATCCGGTCAGCGGACTTTTTTCGCTTCGATCTCGTAGTCGCCCTGCCAGAGGACGAGCCGGTCGACGGCGCCCGTTCTGTCCTTGAAGAACTGGATCCGGACGTAGGGATCAATCGAGTAGAAGAGAGTCTGGGCTTCGGCGTAAAACTTGGTTGCCGTCTGCCCGGTCGGCTGGATGACCAAGGTGTAATCCTCCTGCCCGACCGCGAGGGCGTATTGGGGATTGACCTCGTAGCGGCCGCAGTATTCCTTGTACGTCCCCGGATCGAGCCGCAACACGTCCTTCTCCTCCGGCCGAAAGTCGGGCCATCCGTAGGCGACCGAGAGGGCGGCCAGGATCTCCCGGATAAGAAGCGTTCCGTTCTCGCTGTTGGTCATGACGACGGCGCCCTGGCCCTTGACCGGGTAGACGACCATGGCGCATGAGTACCCCCGGGTCTTCCCGTTGAGCCTGTAGTGGATGTCGCCGCCGACGCCGTCCACCAGAAAGCCGAAGCCGTGCCCTTCGACCTGGGAGCTCAGCATGAGCCGGGCCGTTTCCGGCGAGAGGATCTTGCCCTCCCCTCCTCCTCCCGCCGCCTGAAGAAGGTCGGACAGGAAGGCGGCGAAATCCGAGGGCGTCGTCCAGAGACCTTTGGCCGCGGCCTCCGGGTAATTCAGCCACAAGCCCGCCACCGGCTTCCCTTCGCGCAGGTGGCCCGGCGCCGCCTGCGACTTCCAAACGTCGGCCAGCGGCACGGAAAACGTGGTGTTCTTCAGCCCCAGCGGCTCGAGAATCGTTTCCTTCATGAACGCGGCAAACGCCTTGCCGCTGACGTCCTGGAGAGCCTGCTGGAGGAGGACATAGCCCGCTTCAGAATAGCGGACCTGCGACGTCGAGGTTTTCGGGGCCAGGATCCAGACAGGCCCGTTCTTGGCCGGCCGGTCGCCGTTGACGACCTGGAGGAGGTCTGGAATCGGCTCGTCCAGGGCGTATCCTTCGAAGGCCTGGTCCATGAGGCCCGAGCTGTGGGTCAGGAGAGAGCGCGCCGTGATCGTCGTTTTCTGGCCGGGTCGGGGCCGCGGAAGCATCCAGCTCTTCAAAACGGAAGAGAGGTCCGCGTCGAGGTCGAGCTTCCCCCTCTCGGCGAGTCCGAGCGCGGCGGCCGCGGTCATCATCTGGCTGAAAGCCCCTCCTTGGAGGAGGGTGTCCGCGGTCATGGGCTGGCGGACCTGGACGTCCCGCTCGCCGTAGGCTCTCGTCCATTCGATCCGGTTCTTGTCGAGGGCGGCGATGCTCACTCCGGGCACCTTGTAGAACTTCATCCGGTCGGCAAGGGCCACTTTTTCGGGCGTCAATCCCTTGAGATAGACAGCTCGAGTCAAGCCTTTCTCGGCCGTTCTGATCCTTTTCGCCGTCAGCGCCTTTTGCGGGCCGCAGCCTGCAAAAAGTGATGCCACGAGGACAACCATGACGGAGGATTCGATGATCGAGGATCGTTTCATATTTTTCCGCCGTTTACATTTTCCACGTCCCGGCTACGACCAGGTTCGTTCCCGTGACCGCCCGCGCTTCCTCCGAGACGAGATAGCGGACCGCGCCGGCCACGTCGGCGAACGTGCCGACCGCGCCCGCGGGGAGGGCGTGCGCCTTCGGCATGATCCCGCCTTCCATCAGGCCTGGCGACACCATATTGACCGTGACACCCGATCCCGCTTCCGAGACCGCCGCCGTCCGGGTCAGGATGAGCAGGCCCGTTTTCGCCGCCGCATAGGCGGTGATGGTCGGGAAGGCGGCCGGCTGTTCGGCCCGGCTGTAGCCGATGTTGACGATCCTCCCCCACCCCCGCTTCCGCATGCCCGGCACGGCGGCCTTGAGGCAAACGAAGGGGCCGATCAAATTGGCCCGGAAGATCTTCTCCCAGTCGGCCGCACTGAGATCGGCCCAGGGCTTGACGAGGAGGGGCCCGACATTGTTGACCAGGATGTCCAGCCTGCCGAATTCCCGCTCGGCCCGGCCGATGAGCCCGGCCGCCTCGCGCTCCTTCGTCAGGTCCGCCCGGAGGACGGCGCTCTTCTTTCCTTTCGCCCGGATCATCCGCGCCGTCTCTTCGGCGGCGGCCCTGTCTTCGCGGTAGTGGACCGCGACGCCGGAGACAAGGTCCGCCAGGGTGAGCGCGATCGCCCGTCCCAATCCCTTCCCGGAGCCCGTCACAAGTCCGAACCGCACGGCCGTCATGACCTCTCCAGTATCCGCTATTTCCTCGTTTGATTTCAAATAGTTCCTATGCTATAAGGGTAGCTTCATAACCTGCGGTTCG
>Ga0172371_10014006_pt1 | contig 10371 bp, 7 predicted proteins | sample Lak12m_FD_114543 | JGI IMG/M metagenome (GOLD analysis project Ga0172371, IMG submission 114543) | Freshwater microbial communities from Kabuno Bay, South-Kivu, Congo - kab_022012_12m | ecosystem: Environmental > Aquatic > Freshwater > Lake | place: Democratic Republic of the Congo: South-Kivu... | reverse complement strand
GAGTCCAGGATGGTCCTGGAATCGGGCCTGGCCGACACCTGGTAAGAAATACGGGCCGGGAAGTTGGCCTTGATGACGCCGGTGATGACGTCCACGGACGGCCGCTGGGTCGCCAGTATAAGGTGTATTCCGGCAGCGCGGGCCATCTGAGCCAGACGCGCTATCGAAATTTCTATGTCTTTGGCAGCCACCATCATGAGTTCTGCCAGCTCATCAACGATGATGACTAGATAGGGCAGCTTTGCGGTGGACTGTTCGTCCCCCTCGGGTGCTATTTCTCCGGACGCGAGTTTCTGATTGTAGCCCTCGATGTTCTTGGCGCCCGCTCTACTCAGAAGCTCATATCTCCTCTCCATTTCGCGGATGGCCCAACTCAAGACCTTGGGGACTTTCTCCGAGTCCGTGACCACCGGGTGAATCAGATGAGGGATGTCCTGGTAATAAGACAGCTCGAGCCTTTTCGGGTCAACCATTATGAACTTCACATCGTCCGGATGGCACGACATAAGCCACGAACAGATTAGGCAATTCAGACCGACCGACTTCCCCGTGCCTGTGGCGCCGGCTATCAGCAGGTGAGGCATCTTGGCCAGACTCGTGGCGATGGGCTCCCCGTCAATGCACTTGCCGAGAGCCACCTTGAGGGGTGCGGAGGAACCCGCGAATCCCTGCGATTCGATGATCTCCCTGAAATAGACTATCTCCCGATTAAGATTAGGGACCTCGATGCCCACGGTGTCCTTGCCCGGGATGGGGGCCACCACCCTCGTCGAGCCCGACTTGAGGGCCATTGCGAGGTCGTCGGCCGTGTTGAGCACCCGGCGCAACGGAATCCCGGACGCCAGACTGAGCTCATACATTGTGATGACGGGGCCGGGGTGGATGGCGACTACTTCGCCTTTTATGCCGAGATCCGCCAGCTTTTGCTCCAGTGTGGCAGCGTTCTCCTGCAAAAGGGTCTCGTCAATAGCGCGCCTTGCCGGCGGCGGCGTGTCCAACAGGTCGAGAGGAGGCAGTTCATAATCGTCACCTGAATTACGAGTTCCCGCTTTCAAGTCCGCGCGCCGGACTGCCTCGTCCGCCCTCTTTGTGACCGTTATGGGTCTGGGGCCGCTCTTTTCGGGCGTAGCCAGCGGCTCGGGACCCTTGCCTTCACCGGTCTCGTAGCCGGGCGAATTTCGTTTCAGATACGCCTCTATGGAGGCCTTGAGCTCCCTTTCAGTGAGAGGCTTTTCAACAGGGGCCTCACGTTCGCGGCGGACCTCCGGTTCCCGCAACGGAAGGACCTCAGCTTTCTTGGAGTCCCGGCGGCCGTCCGCCCGGCTTTGCCCGGAAGCGCGCTGCGTCTGAGGGGAAAGGACCTCTTCCCCGTTTCGCGCTGTATCGCCGGCTTCGCCGGAAAGCCGCAACATGCCCGCCCAACTGAAGATGCCTCTGGGCCCTGCCTCAGGTTCTTGAGCCAACTGTTCCTTCTCAGCCCCTATTCGGAACTTCTTCCAGGCGCCCGCATCGGCGTAGTCCGTATCCCGCTCGAAGGCGTAATCCTCGCACTCCTGGAAGTCCGCGGAGTTCTTCCTGGCTAGATACAGGCCCTTCAACCTTCCCCATCCCCACCGGACGACTAGAGTAAAGGCCGCACCTATGGTCAAGAGGAAGCCACCGGCCTCCCTGGCGGAGACCTTCAGAAGATTGAGCGCGCAGATCAAGATAACGGTGGTGACAAATACCATTTCGCCGGCGCTGCCTACCAGTCTCGCCAGCGAGCCATGTATGAAGGCTCCGAGAGTTCCGCCGGAATGCTGCGCGGAAAACTGGAGTAAAGGACCGGGAGAGAACCGCTCCAGCAACGCGGCCGCGGCCATTACAAGAACCATGGTGACGCAAGCCTCTGAAACCCTCAATGAAGTCCTGGGAGGCAAGAGGGACCTGACCCCCAAAACGAACAGGCCCAGAGATATGAGTAGCGATGCTCCGCCCAGGATTTGAACCAGAGCGTCCGCCACGTAAGAGCCCACAAGTCCGCACAAATTCGCGACATTCGGCCTGGATGTGGCAACGTTGAAAGACGGATCCCTGGGATCGTACGAGAAGAGGCACAATCCTAGAAAGATAGCCACGGCCAGAACCAACAGGGCGAAGTAGTCTCTTCCGCGCCCTTCTTCTCGACGCCGCGCCGTTCTGACTACGGTTTTGAGTTCGGGCTCTTTAGAAGCAACTTTCGGCGGCATAAGTTCCTGTTTTCCTTGAGCAGACATCGCGCCGGCTGCTCGGGCGTGTAGACTGCTGCGGAGTGTTTTTAGAGGCTTTACAACCCAATAATACCACACGATAGCGTTTAATTTCAAGATGATTCGGTTGTTAGTTAAATGTAAGGATTAAATAGCTGAAAGATCATCGGGTTGGCAGATGGAAGTTTCCGTAAGTTGGATTGTTGACTTTGCTACGTAGATCGTTTTGGGACCCAACGTGAAAGCCCTCCTTTGTCGTTGCGAGCGAAGCGAAGCAATCTCAAGGTGCTCATGACTCAGGCGCCGGGGATTGCTTCGTCGCTTCGCTCCTCGCAATGACACGGAAACGCCAATCGGTCAATGAACGCGGAGCAAGGGCAACGATCCATCGGAAAGGCGTTTTCCCCCGGAATGATTTTCCCATAAGCCGAAAGATTCTTATCGCGGCGGGCAGCCGAAAGACGGTGGAGCGCAAGGCGACGGCGCGCACGACGGAGGTGGACACGCCGGTGGCGGCGCTATTCTGTAGCTCGGGGGGGATGGTATGGGAGCGGACTTACACACCATAACCGGGCACGGGGCAGGTCCGACGATCTTTTTCGGGTAACACCTCGCCGGTGGGCAGGGACCACACATTGTAAGCGGCGGCGGTCCTGCGCAGACCGGCGGTTCCGCCGGCCCGTAAATCATAGGGGCAAGTTCGCATGGATGGGGCGGCGGCATATAAGCTGCCACATCCGTCGGGCCCGACAGAAGGGCCGCAACGATACAAGCCACAATAATTATGGAGTCACTAAGCCGCAAGCGTAACCTCCAGCGGGCAGTCTACAGACACAACCCGCCGCAGTCGAGATATCGTAATTCTTCCGAACAAGGCAAATCGGTGAAGTGATAGTACTAGAAGCAGTTGCCATCGTCAAGAGTTTTTGCCGGTGCCCCGAGAAAATATTAACCTATTTTCTCGAAAAACGGCACAACCTGATGATATAATCCGAGATATGCCCTGACGGCTGAGTCAGGCTTCCCCCGCCAATCGCTCCAAATTCAAACGGACGTACCCCTCCGCGGCCCCCCGGTCCAGCTCAGAATCAAAAGTGAAACTCAACGACTCCAGGAGCGCATCCATAGACTGCCTCACGGGCTTCATTCTCTCAGGCATGGACCCCTTAAAATAATAACGACTGCGCCGCATAGTTGAGGCCGCCTTGAATGGCCACGAGTCTTTCCAGGCCAGCATGTCGGTTAGGGCTCGGCGAACCCTGCCGTTGATGTTCTCCAGTTCCAGCCCGCAACCGAGGACTTCCTCCGCCAGCCCGAACAAAGCGGTTACAAGGTCAACATCAGTCGCCACCAGGCCGTACAGGTGCCAATCGTCAACGAGTTCCCGGACTATTTCTTGCTGATGGGACGGGATTTCTTCGCATGCCGGGCAATAGAAGCCTTTGCAGGCCATGCTCCCGTAATGGCAGAGACCCCTGAGGTCCACGCCTGCATTGCCAGGTGCCGAAGGATGCAGCATACATCCGACGATTCGCCGGGTCTCGTCCAGAAACCCTGTGAATTCGCACACGTGGATTGCGGGGTCCAGGGGGACGCAGCCCTCAGCATCTCTTACGGCCTCCTCAAACTCGACCAGAGCATCGGGTGAGCGCGGCGTCTTCGCGAAAGCCATCGTGCGTGCAGTCAACTTTTGCTCAAGAGAGCGCCGGGTCGCATCGTGAACGTTGTAAAGGCCGCAGCAGGCCGCGCAGGATTTCAAGGAATCAGGTTGGCAGAGATTCATGTTCGTGGCGAAGGCGATCAGCGGAAGCCGCTGGTCTGTTAGGGGGGGCCATGAAAACGATCCTGGGGGACAACTTTTCTGCAGAAAAGTTGTCCCCCGGTCCCCCTTTCCAAAGACTCCCAACATACTGGCGGCTCCCGCTGGTCGCCGCTCTCTTGACGGGTTCCCGGCTCATCTTTTCAGAAAGTCCCACTCACCCGGCGACATCAATACTTGTAAAACCCTCGGCCGGTCTTTCTGCCCATGAAGCCTGCGTCCACGTATTTTTTTAGGAGCGGGCAGGGCCTGTATTTGGGGTCACCGAAGCCTTCATAGAGGACGTTCATTATGGCCAGGCAGGTGTCCAGCCCGATGAAATCAGCCAGTGTGAGCGGGCCCATGGGGTGGTTCATCCCGAGTTTCATCACCTCGTCAATGGCTTCGGGTGTACCTACTCCCTCGAAGAGGGCGTATATGGCCTCATTGATCATGGGCATGAGCACGCGGTTGGAGATGAATCCAGGGAAGTCCTGGGCCTCGACGGGGATCTTGCCGAATTTCTTGGACAGTTCAACGGTCAGGGCAGTGGTTTCCGGGTCGGTGGCCAGCCCGTTGATGATTTCCACCAGTTTCATCACCGGCACTGGGTTCATGAAGTGCATTCCGATGAACTTTTCCGGGCGCTTGGTTATGGCTGCCAGTTTGGTGATGGAGATTGACGAAGTGTTGCTGGCGAGTACTTTACCCGGAGCCACCACTTTGTCCAGTGTGCTGAAGACGTGGGTCTTGATTGCGATGTCCTCGATGACGGCTTCCACAACGAAGTCCGCGTTCTTGAAATCTCCCAGATCTGTACTGGGCTTGATGCGTCCCAGGATCTGACTCTTCTCATCCTCGGTCATCTTGCCTTTGGATACGGCACGATCCAGGTTCTTGGCTATCGTCTGGAACCCTCTGTCCACGAACTCCTGTTTCACGTCGTTCATTATCACCTGGAGGCCGGCCGCTGCCGCGACATGGGCGATTCCGTTACCCATTTGGCCGGCTCCCACCACTCCGAAAACCTTGACTTCCATCAGTTCCTCCATCGCTTTCAAGTTTTGTTTCAGCAAGAAATGCTACAGGCCTTCGCTGCCTGATACACGGTCCAGGAACAGGTGCAGAGCCGCGATCATCACCCCGCAGGAAACCTTTCCCGAGCGAATGTATTCACGGATCTTGTCCCTTGGGACGAGAACGGTTTCCACGTCTTCAGTGTCGTCGGGGTTGAATGTACCCGTTGGGGTAACGTCTCTGGCCAGGTAAACATAGAATTTGTTGGTGAACAGCGCGGGCATAGGGTACATCCAGCCCAGGAGTTCCATGGAATTACAACGGTAACCGGTCTCTTCCTCCAGCTCTTCACGGCCGCTCTGTTCCGGAGTCTGGCCTGCTTTGACCAGCCCACCGGGGGGTTCCAGCGAGAGTTCCGCGGTTCCGTGGCGGTACTGCCTGACCATAACGAGTTCATCAGCGGGGGTCACTGCCACCACAGCCACCCAGTCGGGTGACCTGAGCACCTGGAATTCGTGCTTCTCGCCGGTTCTCGGCGACACGTTAGTGTTGATTTCGACCGAAAACAGCCTGTACTGCCGGTCGAGACGGCTGTCAACCAGTTCCCATGTAAGGTGAGGGGACTCAGATCCTGAATCCATATCGCACATTCTCTTGAGACGAAATCATCAAGCTTCCCTTTGCCGGCTCCCTTGCCTTGCGGCAGAGAGTTGGAGCGAGCATACGGAAGGTTCTTGTTTGGATGTCAATTCCCGAAAACTGCCGTGATCTGAGGGTCACAACAAACTATGGAAGTGACACGATTGTGTCCGTGTGACCAACTTGATCCTGAACCCCTGAAGTCCCGGGCAGGCCGAAGAGCGTGCCCCTGGCGTGGGGGTTTTTGGAAAGTGGGCCCCGAGGAAGACTTTTCTGGCAAAGAGTCTTCCCCCGGAATCATCTTTTAGGAAGTTGCGGGTCTGCCGCGACGAACGATCATCCCGTCAATCAGGGACTCGTTCGATCGTCTTGTTGGCGAGCATTTCCTGGAGCTGCGACAGGAGCCTTTTTTCCTGCGAGTCAATGACGCCGTCTGCGTCTGCCAAGGCCAGTATGCGCTCGTACTCGGAATTGGTAATCCTATGATCGTCAATAGCCTTCTTGATCAGTTCAGCGAGCTTTCCGCCGGTTTCACCGGACACGGCCATATGGCACCTCCGAAAGGAATGTTTCAACAGGGCGTCAGTGCCTGTTGCACGTCCGCCAGATTATATTCGGTCGCCGACGAAAGTAAAGAAGAACAAACGGCATCAAGTCCTCGGAGAACCTGCGGCGTCTTCACTCTTTCTGCGCTTCTTCTTCTTTCCCCAGGGGCAGGCCCGGATGCAGACGCCGCACAACGGATGCTCTATGAAAGGGAGTATGGTGTGATTCTCCGTGACTCTGGCCACGCACCGATCGAAATGGATGGCCTCGTTGCGGTCCTTGTAGTGATGAGTCGTATTCACGTTTTTTATGGCCTGGACCGGGCAGGCCTCCGTACAGGAGGGACACTTTCCGCATCTGTTCTTCATCGGAGCATCAGGCTCCAAGGAATCAAGGTCAGTGAGAACCGTGGCCAGCCGCACCCTCGGACCGTACTGCCTGGTTACCAGCAGGAGGTTCTTGCCTATCCAGCCCAAACCACCGGCTACGGCCACCGCCTTGTGAGATATGTACGAAGTCCACTCGTCACGGTTCAGAAGCTGGGACGCGGGGATGGGCAAAGCCTTGCCGCCGGCCTCTTGAACCGCCTGCGACACCCGAAGAGCGATGTCGTCAAGCAGAGCGTTCACTTTGAAGTAGTGCTGCTGATAAATTGGAGTCGGACGGTCAATTATAGGATCAATTATGCCGTCGGCAAGTCTCACAGCGAGGCTTATCCCCCTCGAGAACCCCTTCAAGAGATCGGAGGGCTCTGTCTGAACGCCTTCCAGCAGTGAAAGGTCCGCAACCCCTACCAAATCAGCTCCCCATCCTCGGGCCGACTGCTTGAGTTGTGCGCTGTTCATTTAAACCTCCGATGTGCCGTAGCTTCAAAGAAAAAGCTTGCGCGGGACAACTATTCTACAGAATCGGACCCCTGAAGCTCGAACTAATGCTCGAGCCCCGAGACTGCCTGACGACTCTTCTTCAGTCGCCTGCCCGGTCGGGTGTCATCACCGGGCCGTCCACACATGACCTCAGGCCCGCGGGGGTCCCGCAACTCCCGCAAAGGCCTATTCCGCATTTCATGACGTCTTCCCTGGCCATGAAGATGCGCTCCCGCGGGATGCAGTTGCCCAGGATACGGAGAGCGGCTTCCATCATTCCTGCAGGGCCGCAAAGGAAAAGGGTGCAGGTTCCGTAAAGGTCAGGCCGGGCCGTGACGTCTTGTCTAAGGGCCTGCAAGACTTCACCCACCTTGTCCGGCGGATCGCACACAATCCGACATCGAGGAGCGGCTGAGACGAGTTCCGCGCGCAACGCCTCCGGTGCCTCGAAGGAGAATCCGAAGAAGGCCTCGGCCACAAAGCCACTCCACCGCCTTGCAGCCATGATGAGAGGCGCCGCGCCGGTGCCTCCGGCCAACAGTACCAGCGGTCCACCTTTATCAGGGACCGGGAAACCTTTGCCGTACGGGCCCCGCATGTAGACCGTATCACCTGGTTGGAGCCCGTCAAGTGCGCGGGTGAACGGCCCCACGCTCCGCACCAGATAGACGGGTTCAATATCCCGCGCCGGAGAGAAAGGCTTTTCTCCCACGCCCGGCAAGCGGAGGAAGAAGAACTGGCCCGGTTCGCATGAGCGGCCCGCCTCCAGGCGGATCTGGAAAAAACCAGGTCCCAAAGCCGTTTTTTCAACTAGCCTGGTCCTGAGGTAATCAGTCCGGCAGCCGATTGGAGCAGTTCGGCATGACCGCCCTCGACCCGAAGGATCCTTCCAGGAACGAACCAGGTCGCTGAAGAACGCGGTGATCTGTCGCGTTGTCATGCCCGCAAGAGCAGATCCCACTGCAAAAAGAGTGGCGCCGGCCTTGGCATAGGCCTGTACGTGATCCACGGACGAAATCCCGCCGGATGCTATGATGGGGAGATCCGTCGCCGCGGCAGCCTCTCGGACTGCCTTGAGACCGACCGGAAGAATTCCAGCGCCGGATAGTCCTCCCGAGACATTGCTCAATACGGGATTGCCGTCCGAGTCAACAGCCACGCCGGGTCCCAAGGTGTTTATGAGGGAGATCCCGTCTGCTCCCGCGTCCCGGCATACACGCGCCATTCCGGGAATGTCCCCCAGATTGGGCGAGAGCTTAGCTATAACTGGCTTTCCAAAAAGATTTTTGAGTGTAAGGATTATTGCCCGGACCGCGTCTGGGTCCGACCCCACGCTCTGGCCCGCTCCTTTCACGTGAGGACACGAAAGATTGAGTTCGAACGCGTCGGCTATCGAGTCCAGGATGTGGGCGCATTCCGCGAATTCCTGCGGGTCCTTGCCCATGATGGACACCAGTAGCGGCTTGCGGTCGTGAAGAGGAAGCAGTGGGCTCATGGCCTGGACAAACGCGCGTGCTCCAGGACTGGGAATGCCAACCGCGTTGACGAAACAGCCCGGATAATACTCATGAAGAATTGGTTCCCGGTAGCCCTCACGTGGTTCGACGCTGATCGTCTTGGTCGTAAGAAAGCCTATTTCGGGAACTTCCCGCGCGATCGCGGCAATGACCGACGGAACGGTGGTTACTACACCCGACGGAATCGTAAATGGGGATTTTATGCCCAGATCGTCGGGCCAACTCTTACTGAGGTTCCCGGCCATCAATTTCCTTGTGCCCAACAGTGGGCGCGGATTTTGTTCATCGGCATGAAACGGTTTCTATGAGGATGCGCCGGGAACCCCTTCCTTGTGTAAAGAAGGGGCGACGAGCGCAACCCCTGATATGTTGGGAGTCTTTGGAAAGGGGGCCCGGGGGAAAACTTTTCTGCAGAAAAGTTCTCCCCCGGAAAATCTCTCTTCCCCCTCTTTATTATCACGCGCGGCGGGGGAGGAAGAAGAGCGGATTGCGCGGTTTGGATTTGGATCTTACCTCGAAGTAGAGCGACGCGGTGTCCACGCGGCCCGATGTGCCTACCGTTCCCACGACGTCGCCTCTGTTGACCTGGTCCCCGCGTTTTGTGCGGATATCTTTCAGATGCGCGTACACGGTGACCATGCGGTTGGCGTGCTCGATGAGGATCACGTTTCCGTACCCTGCAATCTGTCCCACGTATCCCACTTTGCCTTCGGCCGCGCATCGTACGGGCGTGCCCTCTGCGGCTTCGATTCCGATTCCGTTGTGCTGCATTCCTTCTCTGACGCCGAACCCGGAAACGACTTGACCTTCCACGGGCCACGAGAGGATCCCCGAAAACTCCTCAACCTTGGACTCGACAGGAACACGTTTGGTGGTAGCTTCCACGCGCTTTACCTCCGGGGCGCCGGGTATGAAGACCCGTCCCCCTTGTCCTAGATTGTAAGGCGGTCTGAGATTATTGACTTCCGCAAGGTGCTGCGGTTCAACCTCGTAGGCGCCGGCAATACTGCCCAGGGTCTCACCACTGGAAACAGGATGATAGACTCCCGCGGCTGGGAGGGTGGGTTCCAGAGGCGGCAGCCTCACCGAGGGCGGTAATCCCGAATTCACATGGGGGCATCCTGCTGAGACAAGAAGGACCAGGGACATTGCCGCGAGGGACAGGAACCGGTACTTTCTGTCGAAATGATGCAGGGGGGAAATTTTTCTGCAAAAAGGTTTTTTCCAGAATCCGCTTTCCAACAACTTCCACGCGAGGGGCACGCTCTCCGGCGTGCCCGGGGTGGCATCGGTGAAAGATTGAATTCGTAACGGGGTCACAAGCGAGCCGTCTTCATGGTTTGTTGTGACCGTCAGGTTATGGGAATTTTTCATAAAATTCGGCACGCCTATTGAGACCACCCGAATTTGCCCACCAGGTCAACAAAGCGGCAACCGGTATGTTTTTCGATCGTCAATCCTCGGGAGGTCTTTGTCACGCGCTTGAGGGTTTGGGTGAAGCGATCCCCGACCGGTATCACCAGTCGCCCTCCCTCGGTGAGTTGATGTACCAGGACCGTAGGCACGTCCGGGGCACCGGCGGTGACGATGATGCCTTCGAAGGGCGCCTCGGAGGGCCAGCCTTGGCTGCCGTCACCCACGGCAAAGGAGATATTGTCGAACCCGCACTCATCGAGGACCCTCCGTGCCATTCGGGAAAGGCTCTCCAAACGCTCGATCGTGAAAACCCAACTACAGAGCAGCGAGAGGACCCCTGCCTG
>Ga0172371_10014002_pt1 | contig 10371 bp, 10 predicted proteins | sample Lak12m_FD_114543 | JGI IMG/M metagenome (GOLD analysis project Ga0172371, IMG submission 114543) | Freshwater microbial communities from Kabuno Bay, South-Kivu, Congo - kab_022012_12m | ecosystem: Environmental > Aquatic > Freshwater > Lake | place: Democratic Republic of the Congo: South-Kivu... | reverse complement strand
TCGAATTTTTTGGCGTCGGCAACTCAGGCGTGGTGGCGCAGGACGCCCAGCACAAGTTCTTTCGCCTGGGCATCAACGTGGTGGCGTACAGCGCCGGCCACATGCAGGTGATGAGCGCGTCGCTGCTGCAACCGGGCGACTGCGTGCTGGTGATCAGCAACTCGGGGCGCACGCGCGATCTGATGGACTCGTGCGACATTGCCCGCAAGAACGGCGCCACCCCCATCGTCATCACCGCCAGTGGCTCACCGCTGGCCAGCGCCGGCCACATTCATCTGGCTGCCGACCACCCCGAAGGCTACGACCGCTACAGCCCGATGGTGTCGCGCCTGCTTCACCTGATGATCATTGACATTCTGGCTACCTGTGTGGCGCTGCGTATCGGCGGCGACAAACTGCAACCCCTGCTGCGCGAAATGAAGAACAACCTGCGCAGCAAGCGCTATGCATGACGCCGATCACAGACTGTATTTATTGGGTAGTGCCCCACTTTTTGTTTGGAGGGAGTTTTCATGATCTTCGTCACCGGAGGCGCCGGCTACATCGGCTCGCACACCTGCGTGGAATTGCTGGACGCCGGCCACGACGTCACGGTTTTCGACAACTTTTGCAACAGCCAGCCCGAAGCGCTGCGTCGTGTGGAGCGCATCACCGGCAAGCGCCTGACCTGCGTGGAAGGCGACATCCGCGATCGTGTGGCGCTAACCGCAGCCCTGCAAGCCAGTGGCGCCAGCGCGGTGATTCATTTTGCCGGTCTGAAAGCAGTGGGCGAATCGGTGGCGCAGCCACTGACCTATTACGACAACAACGTGGTCGGCACGGTGCGTCTGTTGCAGGCCATGCAGGATTGCGGTGTGCATTCGCTGGTGTTCAGTTCATCGGCCACGGTGTACGGTGACCCGCAGCGCCTGCCGTTGACCGAAGATCACCCCCTGTCGGCCACCAATCCGTATGGTCAGACCAAACTCAGCATCGAGCACATGCTGCGCGACCTGCAACAGAGTGACTCGGCCTGGCGCATCGCCATCCTGCGTTACTTCAATCCGGTGGGGGCGCACGCCAGCGGGCTCATCGGCGAGGACCCGCAAGGCGTGCCCAACAACCTGCTGCCCTACGTGGCGCAGGTGGCGGTGGGGCGGCGCGAATTCCTGAACGTGTGGGGCAACGACTACGCCACACCCGATGGCACCGGTGTGCGCGACTACATTCACGTGGTGGATCTGGCGCGCGGGCATCTGGCCGCCCTGGTGGCCTTGCAGAACCAGCCGCAGTGTCTGACGGTCAATCTGGGCACAGGCACTGGCTACAGCGTGCTGGATATGGTGCGCGCCTTCGAGGCCGCCAGTGGCCGACCGGTGCCGTATCAAATCGCTCCGAGGCGCAGCGGCGATGTGGCGGCTTGTTATGCCAACCCGGCCTTGGCCAAGCGACTGCTGGGTTGGCAGGCTCAGCGCGACCTGTCGGCCATGTGTCAGGACGCCTGGCGTTGGCAGAGCGCCAACCCCAATGGCTATAGTGCAGCCCCATGACAGGGAGCACTCCGCGTATGGCAAAAAATAAAGTCAAAGCAAAAGGGATGATTCTGGCGGCCGGGCAGGGCACCCGGGTGCGTCCGCTCACGCGCGATTTGCCCAAACCCATGATCCCGATTTTGGGCAAGCCGGTGATGGAGTACCTGATTGAGCACCTGGCGAGTCACGGTATCACCCAGATCATGGTCAACGTGGCGCACAACCACCACAAGATCGAGCAGTACTTCGGCGATGGTCACCGTTGGGGGGTTGAGCTGGGCTATTCGTACGAAGGTGCGCTGGAGCATGGGGATATCGTGCCGCGCCCGCTGGGCTCGGCCGGTGGCATTCGGCGCATTCAGGACTTCAGTGGTTTTTTCGATCAGACCACGCTGGTGCTGTGCGGTGACGCCATCATCGATCTGGACATCGGTGCGGCCGTGCATGAACACAAGACCCAGGGTGCGCTGGCCAGTGTGGTGACCCTGGAGGTTGCGCCCGACCAAGTGCAGAACTATGGCATCGTGGTGGCCAACGACTTCGGGCAGGTCGAGTCGTTCCAGGAAAAGCCGCAGCCCACGCAGGCGCTTTCGCGTGCGGCCAGTACCGGCATTTATCTGTTTGAGCCTGAGGTGATCGAGCTGATACCGCCCCAGCAGGTGTATGACATCGGCTCGCAACTGTTTCCACAATTGGTGGCGAAGCGACGCCCGTTTTTTGCCCAGCGACGCGGGTTCAACTGGATCGATATTGGTCGCGTCAGCGATTACTGGGCCGTGTTGCAGCGCGTGCTGCGGGGCGAAGTGGCCCAGATGAGCATGCCTGGCCGCGAGGTGCGCCCCGGCATCTGGGTTGGACTCAATACCCGCGTGGCCTGGGACGACGTGACGCTGGAAGGGCCGGTGTATATCGGCTCCAGCGTGTGCATCGAACCCGGGGCGCGCATCCTCGGACCCAGCTGGATCGGCCACGGCTGTCACATCCGCAGCGGTGCGCAGGTTGAGCGCAGCATCCTGTTCGAGTACACGCGTATTGCGGCCGACATGCAATTTTGCGAAACCATCGTGTCGCCCACTTACTGCGTGGATCGCAACGGCCGCACGGTGTACCGCGGCGACGAATCCACCCGCTTGCGCTGGGGCGATGCGCGCGCCTGAATCCCATTTCTGACTTGACGGATATCCCATGTCTGACGATCACGATCACGAACCCATTGCGCTGCAACCCGTGGTGCTCTCGGGCGGCTCGGGCACCCGCCTGTGGCCGCTGTCGCGCGAAAAATATCCCAAACAATTGCTGCAATTGATGGGGCAGGATTCCCTGTTGCAGGCCACCCTGCGCCGGGTGGACGGAACCGAGGGCGTGAGCCTGGCCCCCCCGATGGTGGTGTGCAACGAGGAGTACCGTTTTGTGGTGGCCGAGCAGTTGCGGCTGATCGGGCAGCACGGCCACATCGTGCTGGAGCCCTGCGGTCGCAATACCGCGCCGGCGCTCACCCTGGCCGCGTTGGCGGCCCAGAAAGAGGGAGCGGACCCGGTGCTGCTGGTGATGCCGGCCGACCACGTCATTACCGACCTGGCCGCGTTCCAGACGGTGGTCAGTCACGGTGCGGAACTGGCCCAGGCCGGGGCTGTGGTGACCTTTGGCATCACGCCGGATGCGCCGGAAACCGGCTACGGCTACATCCAGGTCAGCAAGGCGCCGGACGCCAGCGGCAAGCTGGGCCACGGTCGGCTGATTGCCCGGTTTGTAGAAAAGCCCGATCTGGTCACTGCGCAGGGGTATCTGGATGACGGCGGATATCTGTGGAACAGCGGGCTGTTCATGTTGCGTGCCTCGGTCTGGCTCACTGCATTGGACAAATGCCGCCCCGACGTTCTGGCGGCGTGCCGCAGCGCATGGGTTACTGCCCAGGTGGATGGCGATTTCACCCGGGTTGGCCGCGAAGCGTTTGCCGCCAGCCCCAGTGATTCGATCGACTACGCGGTGATGGAACGTCTGGCTGGTGCGCGTGTCATTGCCGGCTTGCCCCCGGGGGTGGTGCTGCCGCTGAGCGCGGGCTGGTCCGACCTCGGCGCCTGGGATGCCCTGTGGAAAGTGATGCCCAAGGATGCGCAGGGCAATGCCACGCAGGGTGACGTGCTGTTGCACGACTGTCACGAAACGCTGGCCATGTCAGAGCAGCGCCTGGTGGCCTGCGTGGGGGTGCGCGACCTGGTGGTGGTGGAAACGGCCGACGCCATTCTGGTGGCGCACAAGGCCAAGACGCAAGACGTGAAAAAGATTGTCGATGCCCTCAAGTCGCAGGGCCGGGCGGAAGGCAGCATTCACCGCAAGGTGTTCCGTCCCTGGGGCTGGTACGACGGGGTCGATGCGGGCGAGCGCTTTCAGGTCAAGCGCATTGTGGTCAAACCCGGTGCGGCGCTCAGCTTGCAGATGCACCACCACCGCGCCGAGCACTGGATCGTGGTCAGCGGCACCGCGCGCGTGACCTGTGGCGAGCAGACCTTTTTGTTGTCGGAAAACCAGTCCACCTTCATTCCGCTGGGTACCCGCCACCGGCTGGAAAACCCGGGCCGGGTGGAACTGGAAATGGTGGAAGTGCAGTCGGGCGCTTACCTGGGCGAAGACGACATCGTGCGTTTTGAAGACGTCTACGGGCGCTGACGGCCCATGGGTTCGGCGCCGCCCCGGACTGCGCGACGGTGATGGACTGCAGGCAAGCTGGTGATGCACGCCGAACGGCGGTGCTGCTCACCGGAGTGGTGCTCGGCTTGCTGGGGTGTCACCTGCGCTGGGGCTGGGTGCCGATCCTGGATTCAGCCAATCTGGTGTTTCATGAGGCAGGGCACCCGATTTTTGGCGTGGTCTCCGAGCGGCTGGCCGTCTATGGCGGCACGCTGATGCAGTTGCTGATTCCGGGGGCATGCGCCTGGACGATGCATCGTCAGGGAATGCTCACCGGCATGCGTGCGAGCCTGGTCTGGTTGGCGGAAAACCTGCTGAATGTGGCGCGCTACATGGCCGACGCCCGGGCCCACCAGTTGCCCTTGGTGGGTGGCGTCGATCCGCAATGGGCGCACGACTGGACGGAAATTCTCAGCCGTTGGGGGGTGTTGTCGTGGGATGTGGCGCTGGCCAATGGGCTACGTGCCGTGGCGCTCGCCCTGATGGCCTGGCTGCTCTGGCGGGCGTGGCAGCCAGCCAGAGACGACACCTGAACAAAACCGCTCAGGCGTCGCGCCGACGCCCGGGGTCGGTGCCCGATCAGCCGCCCGAATGGCAGCGCTTGCCGGGGTTCTTCTTGTAGTGGGTGGCGACGCCGCGTTCCAGACTGCGTTTCTGGCCATGCGGGGCGGTGTAGCAGACGCCCTTGGGGGCAACAGGGCGTGGGGTGGCTTTGCGTTCAGCTTCGGTGCGTGGTTCTTTGGCCATGGTCGGCTCTCCAGGAGATGGTGAAAAAGTGTCGATTATCGCTGTTCAATGCCAGTGCACGGGGTCTGATGTGTCGTCCAGGCGCAAGGCGTGGGTTTGGCGCGACGCGGTAGCGTCGGGTGGATTGATCACGGCGGACGGCTGATCCAGCGGGTGCCATTCGCGTCGATGCAGGGCACGCAGTTGGCTCGATTGCGCCATGGCGCGCAGCACGCGATCGGGTTCCATCATCAGGCTGAACGGGTGACTGGGGTTGTTCATCAGAGGCTCCTGCAAGTGTGCAAGGCCACTGTAGAGCGCAGGCGGCGCCAACTGAAGTCGGCCGATGGCGCAATGGCGTGTCAGAAAAAATCTGACACAGGCGTTTCTGTGCAGCGTCTTCATGGCCGCGGGGTTACAGCAAACGCGCCTTGACGCGGCGGCCTTTGACCGTACCGTCTTGCAGTTGTTGCAGCGCCAACAGGGCGGCGTCGCGCTGCACCGCCACCATCGTGGTGAACTCGGTGACGGTGATCTTGCCAATCTGGTCGCGTTGGCAAACTGCGCCGGCAGTCAGCGCCCCCAGCACGTCAGCCGGTCGCAGCTTGTCCTTTCGTCCCGCCAGAATTTGCAGCATCACCCGGGCCGGTTGCAACGGGGGGTGGTCGGTGGCCACTCCTTCGGGCAACGCTTCCCATTGCACGGCCTGGGCCTGCGCGGGGTGTGCCCTGGCCCAGGTCTCGCGTTCGCGCGGGCTGACCAGATTCAGGGCCAGTCCGCTTTTACCGGCGCGTGCGGTGCGGCCGATGCGATGGGTGTGCACCAGCGGGTCGGGACTGAGCTCGACATTGATCACGGCTTCCAGGGCTTCAATGTCAATGCCGCGTGCCGCCACGTCGGTGGCCACCAGCACCGACAGGCAGTCGCCCGCGAACAGGGCCAGCACCTGGTCGCGTTCGCGTTGCGGCAAGTCGCCGTGCAGGGCCAACGCGCTCAGGCCTTGCTGGCGCAACGCTTCCACCAGCGCGTTGCAAGCTTGGCGTGTATTGCAAAAAGCCAGCGTGCGCGCCGGGCGGAAATGCTGCAACAGCTGCACCACCGCGGCGGCGCGCTGCGCGGGGTCTATCGCGTAGTGATGCTGCTCGATCACGGGGTGGGCCGCGGGTGCGGTGATGCAGATGTGTTGGGGGGCGTGCATGAACTGCTGGGCCAATTGCGCCACCCCGTCAGGGTAAGTGGCTGACCACAACAAGGTTTGCCGCGGTGCCGGGATCCAGTGCGCCAGCGCCTGAATGTCGGGCAGAAAACCCATGTCGAGCATGCGGTCGGCTTCGTCCAGCACCCACAGCGTCAAGGCGTCGAGCTTGAGCGCTTCGCGCGCCAGCAGGTCGTGCACGCGCCCCGGCGTACCCACGACAATGTGCGCGCCGTGCGCCAGGCTGGTCACCTGCCCGCGCACCGCAACACCGCCGCACAGGGTCAGCACCTTGACGTTGTCCAGCCCCCGCGCCAGTCGCCGGATTTCGCTCGCCACCTGGTCGGCCAGCTCGCGCGTCGGGCACAGCACCAGGGCCTGCACGGCAAAGCGGCGCGGGTTGAGCCGCTCCAGCAGAGTGAGCGCAAAGGCGGCGGTTTTGCCGCTGCCGGTGGGCGACTGCACCAGCAGATCGTGCCCGGCCAGCGCCGCCGGCAAAGTGGCGCTTTGCACCGCGGTCATCTGTTGCCAACCCAGTTGGCTCAGCGTGGCCAAGGTTGCCGGATGCAGAGACAGGTTGGCAAAGGCGAGGGTGCCGGGGACAGCGCAGGCAGGTTCAGTCATGCGATGATTATCGGCATGGTGTTTGGATGGAGGACGACGATGAAACGGCTTTGGTGGACTGGCGTGGCGGCGTTGATGTTGCTGGCGGGATGTGGCTCGACCGTGATCAATCCGGTGACGGGGCAGGCAGAGCGCTCGGTGATGAGCGAGCAGGACGAGGTGGCGCAGGGGGCTGCCGCACACAAACAAGTGCTGCAGGAATATGGCGTGGTGGAGGATGCGCGCGTGCAGTCGTACGTGAACGCGCTGGGCCAGCGCCTGGCCCGGCAGTCGCACCGCATACAGCTGCAATGGCATTTCACCGTGCTCGACACGCCCGAGATCAACGCGTTTGCGTTGCCGGGAGGGTATGTGTACGTGACGCGCGGCATCATGGCGCATCTGCAATCCGAAGCCGAACTCGCCGGGGTGATGGGCCATGAAATCGGCCATGTGACCGCGCGCCATGGCGCGCAGCGCGCCACCCGCCAGCAAGACGCCGGGCTGGGTGTGCTGGCCGCCACCGTGCTCGGGGTGGTGCTGGAGTCGCAAGGCGTCGCGGGCGCTGGCCGGGTTGCCAGCGAGGTGTCGCAAACGGCGGCGGCCGGTTTCATTGCGTCGTATGGTCGCGATCAGGAATTGCAGGCCGACCAGCTCGGTGCCGAATACCTGGCACGCAACGCCTACAACCCGCGCCAGATGGTGCGGGTGATCGGCGCCCTGAAAGATCAGGAGCGCTATGCGCAAGACCAGGCCCGGCGCGCCGGACGCGAAGTCAGTGATGCCAACCACTGGCTGGCTTCGCACCCCAGCAATGACCAGCGTCTGCAGCAGATTGCAGCGTTGGCCGATCAGTACCGCGGCAATTATGGTGATGAAGGGCGTGCGCGTTATTTGCAGGTAATCCAGGGGCTGACGTTCGGCGAGAGTCCGCAGCAAGGGCTGACGCGCGGCCAGATTTTCTATCACACCGGCTTGGGCATCGCTCTCACGGCCCCGGCTGGGTGGAAGATACAGAACGGCGCCGAGCAACTGGCGCTGGTGAATCCGGCGGGGGACGCCGCGCTGCTGGTGCAGGTGGTGCCGCCACAAGCCGGACGTGATCACGACACGGTCATCCGCAACGTGATCAAGCCCAACGCCGGCAACACACAGCGACTGGCTATCAATGGCCTGAGCGCGACCCGGTTTGTCGGCAGCCGGGCCGACGCGCAGGGGCAGACGCAGCCGGTGGATGTGACGCTGGTGACCGGCCCCAAACAAACGCTGTACGTGTTGCGGCCGGTGGCCAAGAACGCGACGGCGATGCGCCAGGCCGACGCCGGGCTGGTTCTGGCACGCGGCAGTTTCCGGCCGATCAGTGCCGCCGAGCAGGCGGCTGCCCGGCCTTGGACATTGCGCACACAGGCCTTCCCGTCCGGCGGATTTGCCCAGTTGGCCAAAGCGTCTCCTCTGCCCGATGCGCAGGCGCAATTGCGCCTGCTCAACGGTTTCTACGCCGGGGGTGAACCGGCCGTGGGAACCATGGTGAAAGTGGTGCAGTAACGGCCAGGGCAGCGCGTCATCGCAGCAGCGCCACCGCCACCGAGAAGGTGACAAACGCCGCTGCGGTGGACACCAGGATGATGCGCGCGATGCGGCCGTTGTCGGCGCCAAAGCGCTCGGCCAGCAGCGACACATTGCTGGCGCTGGGCAGTGCGGCCACCAGCACGATCACGCCCAGCGCAAACCGGCTCAACGGCAGCCCCAGCGTGATCAGCAACGCGCCGATCAACAGCACCAGCAACGGGTGCAGAAACAGTTTGAGCAACGCCACCGGCAGATAGTCGTCCAGCCGCGGCGCCGGTGTGTGACCGGCCAGCGCCAGCAACTGCGAGCGCGCCAGCACTGCGCCGATGGTGAACAAGGCCACCGGAGAAGCCGCATCCGCCAGCATGCCCACCACCTTGCCGATTGGGCCGGGCAGTGCAAAGTCGAACACGGACGCCAACGCCCCCAGCAAAATGGCCCACGGCATCGGGTTGGTCAGCACTCGTTTGAGCGCGAGGGTCAGTGCCCGGGCGGCACCGTGTTCGTCGGCGCCGTCAAGTTGCGACAGCGCGATGCACAACGAGCTGATGATGATCATGTCGATGGCCATGGTCAGGATGGTGGGCCCGGCCGCCGCCGTCCCCAGCAGGGCCACCAGCAACGGCACGCCCATGAAGCCCGAGTTGGGAAACGCGGCCACCAAGGCGCCGAAGGCGGCGTCGTTCCAGCCGATGCGCGCGTTCAGGCTGGTGGCCACGGTAAATGCCACCATGATCAGCCCGCACAGCAGCCAGGTCAGCGCCACCGAACCGTCGAGCAGTTGGGCGACGGGTGTACTGGCGCCAAACCGGTACAACATGCACGGCAGGGCAAAGAACAGCACGAAGCCGTTCAAACCGGGAATGGCATCCAGCGGCAGCATGCGCCGCCGGGCGGCCACATACCCGCACAGCACCAGCGCAAAAAAGGGAAACGTGACCAGAAAGATGTTCAGCACCGGCACATTGTCGCCGGGCTTGAGGCCCGGGCGAAGGGACGGTTTTTGGCCAAAACCTGATTTATCTCAAGTTTCATTTCGGGCACGACGGTCTAATGGCGGCTCTTCAAAACAAGTGACGCCTGTAGCGACGATCGATAGCAAAGGATTGAAATGAATACCTGGTTGACTTACAGCATGTTGGGTTTGGTGGGGGTGCTGACCGCCACGGCGCTGTTCTTCTTCACCATGACGCGTGGCGCGCTGCTGATGCGCGGGGCCATGGGGCGGCTGACGCATGAAGCCGCGCACGTGTACCCGATCTATTCCAACATGCGCCTGATCCGTTTTGTCGACTACCAACCCATCATCGCCGCCATTTTGCTGTTCCAGTACAGCCGTCTGGTGTCGATCATCACGCACGGGCTGCATCAGATGGATCTGCGCGGCAAACAGGCGCTGATCACCTCATGCGCATTCGGCAACGTGATGCCGCGTGTGTGCAAGGCGGTGTTTGCCGCGGGCGCAAGCAAGATGGTGGTGGCCGACATCATTCAGAACGAACTCGATCACGCCCAGCGCAAGCTGCCCGAGTTCGACGACCGTACCGTCTACGTGCAGGATAACGCGGTGGCGATGAAGCAGCCCGACGCATCGGTCAGCGCCAACATCATGTTCTTTTTGCTGCACGAACTGCCGCACCATCTGAAGGTGGAAGCGCTCAACGAAGCCATCCGCGTGCTGGAACCCGGCGGCAAGCTGTTCCTGGGCGAATTCCACAAGCCCCGCCCCTGGGTGTTGCGTGCCCTGAGCTGGACGTATTTCAAGGTGTTCGAGCCCTATGGCCTGGCGCTGTGGAACACGCACGACCCCGTCGACATGCTGCAAGCCATGCCGGGCGTGACCTGCGAGCGCCATGTGGTGTTCTTCGGCAATTTCCAGGTTGTGATCGCGACGAAGAATTCCTGATACTTGCGGGACAGACCTTCAGCTCTGTCCCCTCACTTCAGACCTGCGGGACAGACCTTCAGCTCTGTCCCCAACATTTCAATCTTGACGGGACAGACCTGCCGCTCTGTTCCCTCTGATTGGGTCTCCGTTCAAATCGCCAGCGGATCCACATCCACTGCCCAGCGCAGCAG
>Ga0172371_10013997_pt1 | contig 10374 bp, 6 predicted proteins | sample Lak12m_FD_114543 | JGI IMG/M metagenome (GOLD analysis project Ga0172371, IMG submission 114543) | Freshwater microbial communities from Kabuno Bay, South-Kivu, Congo - kab_022012_12m | ecosystem: Environmental > Aquatic > Freshwater > Lake | place: Democratic Republic of the Congo: South-Kivu... | reverse complement strand
CGGCGACGGCAAGGTCGACATCCTGTGGCGGAATACGGCGACGGGCGAGCTGAGCGTCTGGGTCATGGACGGGACGACCCACAACGGCGACGTGAGCCTGGGCCCCGTGGACCTCGTCTGGAAGGTCGCCGGCACGGGCGATTTCGACGGCGACGGCAAGGTCGACATCCTGTGGCGGGAGACGACGACGGGCGAAGTGACCATCTGGTTCATGGACGGGACGACCCACAACGGCGGCGTCAGCCTGGGCCCCGTCGACCTCAGCTGGGAGATCGCCGGCACCGGCGATTTCAACGCCGACGGCAAGGTCGACATCCTGTGGTGGAACATGCTCTGGGGCGAAGCGGGCCTCTGGATGATGGATGGGACGGCCCACGTCGGCGACGAGAGCGTCGGGGTCATCGACGTCATCTGGAAGCTCGTCAGGATATAGGCCGGACGATCCGAGGCGAGCTGCAAACCGCTCCGAGGCGGTTTACATTCTTCGGAGCGTCGGCCGAGCAAATTAAGATACAAGGCTCTTTCCCCCATCTCTAAAGGGGGGGAGGGGGGATTAGGTTCTCCGTTTTACCGGAATGCCTTACGCTTCCTCGACGACTTTCCAGCCGACCGCGTCGGCGAGGGCGTAGACCGGTTTTTTGAGGTCGCCGTAGAACGTCACCCGGTGCCAACCCCAGGTGTCCCACATGGTGAAGAGCTTTTCAATGTCGCCGACCGGTTCGGCCGCGAGCTTCGTCCGGCAGGCGCGGTCGTCGAGGTCGTTTCCGACGGCCCTGGCCTGATGGAAGAGAATCTCTTTCCGCGCTTCCGATAGCTCGATGCTCGTCGTCAGATAGCCGGGAGGCATGAGCGAGCGCACGGACGCGCCCTGGCGGTCCTCGGAGTGGGTCAGGATCTGGAACGGATTGGCCGCGCCCTTCGGGCCGAACACTTTATTTGACGCGACGCAGTGGGCGTAGATGATCTGCCGCTTGGCCGTGTCGATGACCGGGTCGGAGATGTAGCCCGGCCGGCCGCCGGTCAGAGTCGAGCCGACGACCATGGCCGCGGCCGACGGCACGTCGCACTCGCAGCCGCCGACCAGGCCCTCGTTCCCCAGCTCGTGGAATCCGAGACAGGGGTAGGCGTGGATGTGTCCGCCGTAGAATCCGCTCAGGCAGCTCATGGTGACGGCGTTCGCGCCGTATTTTTTCAGGATGGCCTTTTCGCCGAGGTACATGGCCGCGGAATTGTCGAGCTCGGCGCGGGACACGCCCTCGACGATCGCCGCCGTCTTCTGCCAGCGTTCGGCGATCGAGCGGGCTTCGGCCTTGTCCGCCGCCGCCCAAGCCTCGTTGATCTCGGCGAACGGGATCTGGATGACGGGAATGCCCATGAGCGTCGAGGCCGGCCCCGCTTCGTTGCTGCGGATGGCCACGATCTTCGAGGCTTTCATCCGGCGGACCGTCTCCTCGGCGGAGAGGGCTTTGAAGGAATCGGGCGAGAGAGCGAACTTGCCGGCGGGAGCGGTCCGGCTCTGGCGGACGCGGGCCACGGCCGCAGCGAAATCGTAGGTTGGGCCGGCGGCCTTTGCCGCTCCGAAATAGCCGACGGCTTCGGCCAGGTCATCGAAGTTCGAGGAGGCGATGAAGCCGACGTTCTTGGCGCCGGCCCGCAGGAATCCGGCCGAATAGACGAGGAATCCGCCGCTCCCGGCGTATTGAAAGTCAGCGTAGAGGACGGGCTTGCCCGTGCCCGCGAGCGTCTGGACGACGCGGTTCCAGCAGTTCATCTGGAAATTCAGGTAGCCGTCGACGGGCGCCTTGCGGTCGTCCTCGACGATCTTCTGGGTCTGCTCGGGGCCGGTGGATAGGGTCGGGAGGAATTCGAAATTCGGGAAGCGCTTAGCGAGTTCGGCGTTGAAGCGTTCCATGACCGGCCGGAAGTCGAAGCCTTTGTTCGGCCAGTCGGGCCCCTCCTGGACCGGCCCGTGCAGGGCATAGATCACGCGGACGCGCGTCTTGCTGGCCTGCGGCGCGGCGTGGAGCCAGCGGGGAGAGCCTATCAATCCTGCCGCGCCGGCGCAGGCTGCGCAGCCTTCGAGGAACCTGCGGCGGCTCATGCCGGAGCGCGGGCAGCCTGAGGTCATCGGATATTTATGGGTTTTGTCGGACATGTCGCGCCTCCTTCCGGGCTTGAACATATCGCCCGGAGGAGGGGATTGTCAAGCCGATTCGGTTGCATTCGGCTGGCGCGTGGGTTAGACTTTTCCGCATCTTACCTTGGAGGATGTGAACATGGACGGACGGTTCCTGGTCATCGGAGCGTTGATCCTGGCCGCCGGCCTCGGACTGCCCGCTTTTGCCGGACAGGCGGCGGAGGGCCCCTCCGATCCCGCCCAGCAAGCCTCGAATATCGCCGAGCTCAAACAGAAGGCGCCCAAAGTCTTCATCGACTGCGAGCACTGCGACATCGACTACGTCCGGACCGAAATCCCGTTCGTCAACTATGTCCGGGACCGGAAGGAAGCGGACGTACACGTCCTGATCACCACCCAATCGACCGGAAGCGGGGGAACGGAGTATACGCTGACGTTCATCGGGCAGGGACCGTTCGCGGGGACGGACAACAAACTCGTCTATGCCTCGAACACGACCGATACGGAGGAGGAAGTCCGGCGGGGCTATGTCGCGGTCTTGAAGATGGGTCTCGTCTCCTACACGGCCAGGACGCCGATCCGGGACCTCCTTTCGGTCGAATTCAGGGAGAAGGTCAAGCCGACCGACGTCGTCGATCTCTGGAAATTCTGGGTCTTCAGCCTCAGCGCCGGCGGCGACGTGGAGCTCGAATCCCAGCGGAGCGAGACGACGTTCGAGGTCGACCTCTCGGCCAACAAAGTCACGCCCGACATCAAGCTGCGGCTGGGGCTCTGGGCCCGGTTCGACCGGGAGAGCTATGACTACCAGGACAAGACCATCACCGGCCGGCGGGAGAACGGCAGCGTCAGCGGGCTGTTCGTCAAGAGTCTGGGCGAACACTGGTCGGCCGGCGTTTTCGTCGACGCCGAGTCATCGACGTACGAGAACATCGATTTTTCGCTGCGGGCGACTCCGGCTCTCGAATACGACCTCTTCCCGTATTCGGAATCCACCCGCCGCCAGCTGCGGTTCATGTACAGGATCGGACCCCAGTTCGCCCGCTACCATGAAGAAACCATCTTCGGCAAGATGCGGGAAACGCTGCTCGGCCAATCCCTCTCGGCCACCGTCGAGATCAAGGAGACATGGGGCAGTCTGTCGGCGAGTCTCGTCGGATCCCATCTCTTTAAGGATTTCAACAAGAACCGGCTGGAGCTCATGACCGAGCTCTCCTTCCGGATCTTCAAGGGCCTGGAATTCAACATCGACGGAAGCTTCGAACGCATCCGGGACCAGCTGGCCCTGCCCAAAGGAGATGCCACGCTTGAAGAGATCCTCCTCCAGCAGAAGGAGCTGAGGACCGACTACAACTTCAATTTCGACGTCCGCTTGAGCTACACTTTCGGCTCGATCTTCAGCAACGTCGTCAATCCTCGCTTCGGGAACGGCAGCCACTACTACTGATCTTATTAGGTACACACACCGTGTGTGTACCTAGGCGCTAAGAATACGACCACGCCTGATGGGATTGTTGATAGGGTACACACACGGTGTGTGTACCTAATTGCTGTTCGCCGAATGGGCGGCTTCCCGTTTGCTCTTGCGGCTCCAGTAGATGTATCCCGGGATTCCGATGGCGACCCACAGCAGCCCCATGACCGAATTGATGATGGGCGCCGTGCCGTTCCTGAAGTTCGTGATGTCCGAATAAAGGGTGAAGACGATATAGACCGAGGCGAAGAGGACGAACAGGATCGGCGTCACCGGATAGCCCCAGACCCTGTAAGGCCGGGGCGTGTCGGGCATCCTCTTGCGCAGCGTGAAGATGCTCGCCGCCGCCATGGCGTAGAAAATCCAGCTGACGAAGATCAGCATGTCCGTGAGCTGGTCGAAGGTGCCGCTGAAGACCATGACCGCCGCCCAGACGCCCTGGACGATGAGGGCCGTGCTCGGTGTCCGGAAGCGGGGATGGATATGGCCTAAACCCCGGAAGAAGAGCTTCTCGCGGGCCATGGCGAAATAGACCCGGGCCGACATCATGGCGATGCTGTTCACCGCCCCGAAGGTCGAGATCATGATGGCCACGGCGATCGCCGCCGCGCCCCATCGGCCGAGAAAACTATTCGCGACGTCCACGGCCACCAGGTAGCTCTCCGAATATTTGGAGGCCATGGTCGAGACGGGGATGACGTAGATGTAGGCCAGGTTGACGAGGACGTAGACGGCGATGACGATGAGGACGGTGATGGCCATCGCCCGGGGCAGGTTCTTCTGAACCTCCTTGATCTCTCCCGACATGTAGGTGATGTTGATCCAAGCGTCGTAAGCCCAGAAGGCGCCGGCCATGGCCATGATGAACATAAGGAAGACTGAGGACGTGCCGGCCGCAGCCGTCGGGGCCGCCGCCGTGAAGTTCCCGAAGTCGCCGTGGCCGAGGGCGAAGGCCAGGACGACGATGACGACGAGCACCCCGATTTTGAGCGAGGAGAAGATGACGGCGATGGCGCTGCCGAACTTGACCCCGAAATAGTTCATGACGGTCAGGAAGGCGATCAGGGCGACCGTGCAGAGCTTGAGGCCGATGGATTTGAACGGAGTCATGGTCCCGATCAAGGGGATGGGGATGCTGATGCTCTCCCAGGCGGCGGACAGGCGGGGGAATTTGACGAAAGTCCCCAGCGAATCGGAGAAGACGTAGGCGATGGCCGCCAGCGACCCGGTCTGGATGACGATGAAAACGGCCCAGCCGTAGAGATAGCCGACGAAGCGGTTGTAGCCTTTATTGAAATAAATGTACTGGCCGCCGGGGTCCTGGAACATGCCCGAGATCTCGGCGATGCTCAGCGCCCCGAAGAGGGTCATGACGCCGGCCACGACCCAGACGAGGATCAAGAGTCCGGGCGAGCCGAGCAGGGTGGCCATCAGGGCGGGCTTCTTGAAGATGCCGGAGCCGATGATCCCGCCGACGCCGGCGGCGACGGCGCCGAGGAGGGTCAACTCCCGTTTGAGTTCAAGGGCTTTGGCGGCGATCTTTTCGGTCATCGGCGCTCCTTATAATGAGGCCGATTATAGGAAGAATAAAGGAAGAAAGCAAACGGCCGAAATCGGGGACACAATATATAAGATAGGGTACACCCACCGTGGGTGTACCTAAATCTTCATGAATTTGAGCCTGGGATGGCGACGGCGGGGAGCCCTCTTCTTGTATCGTTTTCGAACGTGTGGTATAGAATAGCGCCACATGATGCCGAAAATCGCTTTCATATTTCTCGCTCTGTGGGTGCCGGCCAATGCCGCGTTTTCCCAGAGTGCCGCCCCTGCCCGGCGGGCCGTCCGCGTCGAGAAGGGGCCGGTCATGGACGGCAGCCTGGAGGATGACGTCTGGACACAGGCAGCGCCGTTCGGCGCATTCAAGATGATCTTTCCGACCTTCGGCAACGAGCCGAGCGAGCGGACCGAGCTGCGGATTATCTATGACGGCGCCAGCCTCTATATCGGCGTCTATTGCTATGACAGCGAACCGTCCCGCATCGCGGCCAATACGATGGCCCACGACGGGGGCGGCGATGAGGACGAGATCAGCGACGACCTGGTCAAGGTCCTCCTCGACCCGTTCTTGGACAAACGGAACGCCTATTTGTTTTTCGTGAATCCGCGCGGCGCCCGGAGCGAAGGGCTGGCCTTCGGCGAGCGCTCCAGCCTGGAGTGGGACGGCATTTGGGAAGCCAAGAGCCGCATCCTCGACGATGGCTGGAGCGCGGAGATGAGGATTCCGTTCAAGACGGTCTCGTTCAAGCCGGACCTCCCGGCCTGGGGGATCAACGTCGAGCGCACCATCGCCCGCAAGCAGGAAACCGACCGGCTCGCGGCGACGACGCGCAACAGCTTCTTCAACAATCCGAACGAGGCTGCGGCGCTCGAGGGCATCGGCGGGATCAAGCAGGGCTTGGGCCTGACCTTCCGGCCTTATGGCATCACCCGGGTCGACAGGAATGACGGCCCCGGAACGGCCGCCGACTGGAAGCTCGACGGCGGATTCGACCTCTACAAGAACTTCACCCCGAATTTCGTCGGAGCTTTCAGCTACCGGACCGACTTCGCCGAAACCGAGGTGGACGAGCGGCGGATCAACCTGACCCGTTTCCCGCTCTACTTTCCCGAAAAGCGGACGTTCTTCCTCGAGGGGTCGGAGATCTTCAATTTCCTCGGCAGCGGGGAGCAATTCTCGCCCTTCTTCAGCCGGCGGATCGGCCTCTACGAAGGCCGGCAGGTGCCCGTCGCCTTCGGGACCAAGTTTTTCGGCAGGCTGGGAAACACCAACCTCGCTTTTCTCGACGTCAAGACCGAAGCGTTCAACGGCCTCGGCGCGGAGAATTTCGTCGCCGCCCGCGTCTACCAGAACATCCTGGAGGAGAGCAAGGTCGGGGTGATCTTCACCCACGGCAGCCCGACCGGGGATAACAATTCCCTGGCCGGTGTCGACTTGTACTATCAGACGTCGCGCCTGTTCGGCGACAAGAACTTCAACGCCGGCGCCTGGTACGTCTACAATTGGAACGGGATCCAGTCGGGCAGGCATCAGGCTTACGGCTTGAGGCTCGACTATCCGAACGACCTCTGGGACTGCCGTTCGATCTATTCCTATTACGGGGACGCCCTCGACCCCGGGCTGGGCTTTATCGCCCGCAAGAGCGTTCAGTCCTGGGAGTCGGGTGTCAATTTCATGCCGCGGCCGGAGAAGGGGTGGATCGGCGATCTCATCCGGCAGTTCTTCTTCGAGCTCGATACGTCCTTCCACTGGGACCTCGAAGGCCGCTTGGAGACGCGGGAGATCGGGCTTGGACCGCTCAACTTCCAGACCGAAAGCGGCGAGCGTTTCGAGTTCAGGATCAGCTCCAACCGCGACGTCCTGCCCTACGATTTCGAAGTCGCCGACGGCGTCGTCATCCCGCAAGGGGGCTACGACTTCACGAATTTCAGCTTCGAGCTCAATTCCGCTTCGCACCGGTCCTGGACGGCGAACCTGGACTGGCGCTTCGGCTGGTTCTATTCGGGGAATTACGACGATGTCGAGCTCGGGATCGGCCTGAAATTCAAGGGGTACGCTACCCTCGCCCTCAACGCGAACACCGTCCACGGCCGGCTCCCCGAGGGGGCGTTCAAGGAGAACGTCTATCAGGTTAAAGCCGACTTTTACTTCTCGCCCGACTTGGGCCTGATGAGCTATGTCCAGTACGACGACGTATCGAAGGAGCTGGGGGCAAACCTCAGGTTCCGCTGGCAGCTCTCGCCGGGAAACGAGATCTATCTCGTCTACACCAAGAATTGGGAGCGGCGCTGGAACCCGACGAGCCGCTTCGTTCCCCTCGGCGAGCGCGGCGTGTTCAAGGTCACGCTCAGCGTCCGTCCCTAGCGGCTTGCGCCGAAGCCGGCGATTTGATATCTATGAACTGCCATGGCCCACGCGACGGCCCGTTCGGGCTACGCCGACCTCGTTAAGCGCCTCAACAGGTATCCTCAGGGCGCCCCTCCCTCCGACCTCCTCTACAAGATCCTGGGCCTCCTTTTTTCGGAAAAGGAGGCGGGGCTCGTCGCCCGGCTGCCCATCAAGCCGTTTACGGCCGAGACGGCCGCGCGCGCCTGGAAGACGAGCCTCACGGAAGCCCGGAACGTCCTGGACGCGCTCTCGAGCCGGGCAATCCTGATCGACGTCGCCGGCCGCAAGAATAATTACTATGTTCTGCCCCCGCCCATGGCCGGATTCTTCGAATTTTCCATGATGCGGCTGAGGGGGGACGTCGACCAGAAGCTCCTGGCCGAGCTCTATTATCAATACATCACGGTCGAAGAGGATTTCATCAAAGCGCTCTTCGTCCAGGGCGAGACCCAGCTCGGCCGCGTCTTCGTCCACGAGCCGGTGCTGACGAACGAGAACGCCCTCCACGTCCTCGACTACGAGCGGGCGAGCGAGGTCATCAAGAGCGCCTCCCACCGCGGCGTCGGGCTCTGCTACTGCCGGCACAAAATGGCCCACGCCGGAAAAGCCTGCGCCGCGCCGCTCGACATCTGCATGACGTTCAATACGACGGCCGCCTCATTGACCCATCACGGGTACGCCCGCGCGGTGAGCGTCGAGGAGGACCTCGACCTTTTACGGCAGGCTTACGAGAACAATCTGGTCCAGTTCGGGGAAAATGTCCGCAAGCGGGTCAGCTTCATCTGCAACTGCTGCGGCTGCTGCTGCGAGGCGATGATCGCCGCGCGCCGCTTCGGGCACATGCGGCCGGTCCACACCTCGAATTTCCTTCCGGAGGTGGGGGAGAGCTGCTCGGGATGCGGCGACTGCGTCGCGGTCTGTCCGGTCGAGGCCATGACGCTCGTCTCGGCCAACGACCCGGCGCGCGTCAAAAAGAAAAAGGCCAAGCTCGACGCGGCCGTCTGCCTGGGCTGCGCCGTCTGCGTCCGCGTCTGCAAGACCAAGAGCCTCCGGCTGAAGTCGAGGCCGCAGCGGGTGATCACCCCGCTCGATTCGACCCACAAGGCCGTTCTCATGGCCATCGAGCGGGGGAAGCTGCAGAACCTCATCTTCGACAACCGGGCTTTGCTCAGCCACCGGGCCATGGCCGCCATCCTGGGGGTCATCCTGAAGCTGCCTCCGCTCAAGCAGGCGATGGCCAGCCGGCAGATGAAATCGCGCTATTTAGAAACGCTGATAGCCAGATTAAAGATCTAAACTTTAATCAATAATAATGCCTGTCATCGCGAGGAGCGAAGCGACGTGGCGATCTCCAAGGAAAGAATTTTGCTTTGGAGATTGCCACGTCATCTCGTCAGAGCGAGATTCCTCGCATGTACAATTCAATCATCGACCCATCGTTAACGACGGTGTAACGGTATAATGCAATGATTACTTTGCGACCATGAGGATCCGCTTCATCAGCTTCTCGTCCTTCGGGAACTGGCCTGCCTTCGGCAGCCGCTGCAGGAGGAGCGCCCAGTTGGGGTCGACGGCGAAGACCTTTTTGAACAGCGGCAGGCTGTCCTCGACCTTTCCCGTCGAGGCCAGGGTCACCGCCGGCCAGAAGATCATCTCCGGATTATCGGGATAGATCTCCATGCCTTTGGTATATTCCTTCATCGCCTCCGCCGTGCGGTTCTCGGTCATGTATTCGTCGCCCTGGTTCATGTGGTTGTAGGCTTTGTTGAGCTTGAGCAGTCGCTTGAGCTCGGGGACGGGAGCGGGGTGGTCTTCGATCCTCAGGTCATAGACCCGGTCCCGCCACCAGACGCCGGAGCTTTTTCCCTTGACGACGATGATCGCCGCGGATTGTCTGCCCCGGACGTCGCCGCCTTCCCGCTCGGCCGCTTCCAGGGCAGCGATCAGCCGGTCGGCGAGCTCGCCCTTGGTCGTCTCGAACGCTTGGGCCATAGCCTTCCAGACGGTCGGCTTCAGCATCATGTTGGCCTGGCAGGAGAAGCCGTCGCCGACGACGTGCCCGGCCTCGTCGATGCAGCTTCCGCCCGTGTGGGCGGCCGCGATGCCCCGGGCGTCGACCATGGCCACTTGGCGGACGGCCTCGTTCTTGTCCGCGCGCACAAGAGTCGCGAGCGCATCGTCGGCGCGCTTCCCGACTTTCATGAGCTCCAGGCCCAGAGGGCCGTACGAGGGCTCGACGAAGGATTGCGTGGCCACGGCGCCGACGCCCGCCTCGACCCACGGGACGAGCGCCCCGACGGAAAACCAATGGGACTGGACCGCCGCGCCCAGCTGTCCGGTGGCCTTGTCGAGAGCCACGATCGAATACGTGTGGACGGGCCTCAGCGGCTTTTCCGCTCCGAACGAGAAAGCCGCGAGAATCGATACGATGAAGACGCACGAGATTTTTTTCATGGAAACGCTCCTCCCGAAAATCGGAAACCTATTATATAATAGCGAACGGGATTCCAGGTGCCAACCATGCCGACGCGGCGCTCGCCCTTCGTAAAAACGGCCCTCGTCCTCTCGTTTCTTCTGCTGGTCATTGACTTGGGCTCGTCGCCCGACGGCGACATCCTAGCCCTGGTGCGCCGACCCGGAGAGAAGCCCGTCCACGCCGCCCTCGCGCGTCGGATCCAAGTCCTCCAGGAGCTCGAATCCTCCTGGATCGCCAGGATGCCGGGCCGCGCCAGGCCCGCCCTCGAGGCGGCCGGTTTCAGCTGCGAAGTCCTCGACCCCGAGCCGGGTGAAAAAACGTATTTTCTCGTCTTCACCGCGGAT
>Ga0172371_10013996_pt1 | contig 10374 bp, 6 predicted proteins | sample Lak12m_FD_114543 | JGI IMG/M metagenome (GOLD analysis project Ga0172371, IMG submission 114543) | Freshwater microbial communities from Kabuno Bay, South-Kivu, Congo - kab_022012_12m | ecosystem: Environmental > Aquatic > Freshwater > Lake | place: Democratic Republic of the Congo: South-Kivu... | reverse complement strand
TCGGTCTTGCCAAAGGCCAGCGCCTCGGCCTGGGCGAAAACATTCGCCAGCAGCATGTCGTGGTGCTGACCCAGCGGGGTGAGCGCCCGGCCGAAGGCGATGAAGTCGCAGGGGATGAGCCGCGTGCCCTGGTGGATCAACTGGTAGAAAGAGTGCTGGCCGTTAGTGCCGGGCTCACCAAAGTAGATCGGGCCGGTGTCGTAGTTGACGGTGGCGCCGTCGAGCGTGACGCGTTTGCCGTTGCTCTCCATCGTCAACTGCTGCAAGTAGGCCGGTAAGCGCTTCAGGTATTGCTCGTAGGGCAACACCGCCACGGTTTGTGCGCCGAAGAAGTCGTTGTACCAGATTGCCAGGAGGGCCATGAGCACTGGCAGATTCCGCTGAAAGGGCGTGGTGCGGAAATGCTCGTCCATCTGATGGAACCCGCTCAACATGGCGCGGAAGCGCTCCGGGCCGATGGCGAGCATGGTGGAGAGGCCGATCGCCGAGTCCATCGAGTAGCGGCCGCCGACCCAGTCCCAGAAGCCGAACATGTTGGCGGTGTCAATGCCGAATTCGGACACCTTCTCGGCATTGGTGGATACGGCGACGAAATGCCGGGCCACCGCTTTGGCATCGCCGCCCAGGCCCTTGAGCAGCCATTTGCGGGCGCTCTTGGCATTGGTCATGGTCTCCAGGGTGGTAAACGTTTTCGAGGAGACGATGAATAACGTTTCCGCCGGGTTGAGGTCGCGTGTCGCCTCCACCAGATCGCTGCCGTCTATGTTCGAGACGAAGCGGAACGTCAGGCGCCGGTCGCTGTAACACTTGAGCGCCTCATAGGTCATGACTGGGCCGAGGTCGGAGCCCCCGATGCCGATGTTCACGACGTTCCGGATGGGCTTCTCTGTGTGGCCTTTCCATCGGCCACTGCGCACGCGCCGACAGAAGGCCGCCATCTTGTCGAGCACAGCGTGAACTCCCGGCACGACGTTGTCGCCGGCGCCGTCCACCCTGATGCACGCGTCTTTGGGCGCGCGCAGGGCCACGTGCAAGACGGCGCGCTTCTCCGTGATGTTGATCTTGTCGCCGCGGAACATGGCCTCGATGCGTTCGCGCAGGCCGGATTCCCTCGCCAGTTGCATGAGCAGTCTCAGCGTCTCGTCCGTAATGCGGTTCTTGGAGTAATCCAGGAAGACGCCCGCCGCCTCAGCGGTGAAACGCGTGCCGCGTTTGGGGTCAGCGGCGAAAAGGTCGCGGAGATGCAGATGGTTGACCTGCCTGTGATGAGCCCTCAGGGCCTTCCAGGCATGGCGTTGAGTCAAAGGTGTGATGAGTGCTGTTCTAATCATGTCTCGTGCTTTGCGGTGCTATTCGCCTTTCCCGAGGGCAGCGCACTTCGACGCAGCCACCGCCGTAGCAGGTGGCTGTCCGGCATGGATTCGAACCATGACAAAGAGCTCCAAAGACTCTTGTGCTACCATTACACCACCGGACAAGGCTGGCAGAGACTAGCCTTGGACCGAAGCGCATGCAAAGGAAAAAGCAGCTTTATAGCCTTGCCGGAAAGGACGCCGTGCGCTTAAGGTGGCGGTGCCGGCGGGCGCGTGTGGTACGGGCCCGGTCGCGTGATACGAACCCAACAAAGACCTTGATGAAGACTATACGTATTGTCTTGCTCGCGGCCGCGCTTGCGAGCGCCGGCCAAGCGGCGGAACGTGACCTGACGTGGGAACGGGATTTTGTCCATCCGCCGGCGGCGGCCCGGCCCTGGGTCTATTGGTTCTGGCTCAACGGCAACATCTCCAGCAACGGCATCACCGCCGACCTGGAAGCCATGCAGCGGGCGGGGATTGGCGGCGTGCTGATTATGGAGGTGGACCAGGGCACTCCCAAGGGCCCGGCGGCATTCGGCCAGCCGGGGTGGCGGGAGCTGTTCAAGCACGTCGTGGGCGAAGCGGATCGGCTGGGCCTCGAGGTCAATATGAACAACGACGCCGGCTGGTGCGGCAGCGGCGGCCCCTGGATCACACCCGAACTGGCGATGCAGAAGGTGGTGTGGACCGAGACGAATGTGCAGGGGCCCATGCATTTCTCAGGCGCGCTGATGCCGCCCAAGCCAGTGGCAGGTTATTATCGCGACATCACCGTGTTGGCCTTCCCAACGCCGGCTGGGGATGCGCGCATTGAGGGGATTCGAGGCAAAGCGGCCTTTACTCCAACGTTTATTGGCCCGAGCGCAAATCCTGCTCCGGTGCCGGCCGAGCAAACGGTGGCTCGCAACCGGGTGCTGGTTTTGCAGGGGCGCCTGGATGCCACTGGCCGCCTGGACTGGGACGTGCCAGAAGGGAACTGGACCCTCATGCGGTTCGGCCATACACCGACGGGCCAGCAGAACCATCCGGCGCCGGAGGCGGGCCGGGGGTTGGAGTGCGACAAGCTGAGCCGGAAAGCGGCGGAAGTGATGTTCAACGGCTTGCTCGGCAAGCTGGTGGCGGATGCGAAGCCACGGGTCGGCAAATCGCTGGTCGCGACGCATATTGATAGCTGGGAGGTGGGCTCGCAAAACTGGACGCCGCTGTTTCGGGAGGAATTTCAGAAGCGGCGCGGGTATGACCTGCTGCCGTACCTGCCGGTCATGACGGGGCTCGTGGTGGAGAGTATGGAGGTGTCGGAGCGGTTCTTGTGGGACTTGCGGCAGACGATCTCGGAGCTGGTGCTGGAGAACTATGCCGGCTATTTCCGCGAGCTGGCGCACCAGCATGGGCTGCGGCTTTCCATCGAGGCTTACACCGGTTGCCCGGTGGACGAAATGGCCTACGCAGGCCGGGCCGACGAGCCCATGGGCGAGTTCTGGTCGTGGGCAAAATACGGGGCGGCGTTTAGTTGCACGGCGATGACTGGAGCGGCGCACGTGTACGGGAAACGAATCGTTGGAGCCGAGGCGTTCACGGCAAACTCGCAGGAGAAATGGCTGGGGCATCCGGGGGACATCAAGGAGCTAGGGGATTGGGCGTTCTGCGAAGGGATTAACCGGTTTGTGTTTCACCGCTATGCCTTGCAGCCGTGGAACCAGGCGGTTCAGCCGGGGATGTCCATGGGACCCTGGGGCCTGCACTACGAGCGGACCCAAACGTGGTGGGAACAATCAAAGGCGTGGCATGAATACCTGGCCCGCTGCCAGTTTCTGCTGCAACAGGGTCTGTTTGTAGCGGACCTCTGCCTGCTGGGCCCGGAGGGCTCACCGCAAACGATTGATGGGCAGAATGCCTTTGTCTCGCGTGCCGCCGGCACCGCCGGCGAGCCGCTGGACCGGCCCGGGCATAATTTCGATACCTGCCCGCCGGAAGCGGTGCTCACACGGATGTCGGTGAAGGATGGCAAGATCGTGTTACCCGACGGCATGAGCTACCACCTGCTGGCGCTGCCGCGGTGCGAAACGATGACGCCACAGCTCCTGCGCAAGATTAAGGAGCTGGTGCACGCCGGGGCCACGGTAGCCGGCAACCGGCCACTCAAGTCGCCTAGCCTGAGCGGGTATCCGGCGTGCGACGCGGAGCTGAAAGCCCTGGCGGATGAACTGTGGGGCACCAATGCAATCACCACTGACCTGACGGAGGTGCGTCATGGGAAGGGCCGAGTGTTTTGCGGAACGCGCCTCGCGCCGGAGCCAAACCGTTCCGCTGAACTTCTAGCGGGTTTGTCGGCAGCCAAATGGATCTGGCACCCAGGGGGCAATCCGGCCTCCGCGGCGCCGGTGGGCGCGCGCTATTTCCGCCGGGTGGTGGAGGTTGACCCGTCGGTTAAGGTGGGTTCCGCCCATCTCCTGCTGACGGCCGACAACTCTTTCGAATGTTGGATTAACGGCAAAGCGGCGGGTGCGGGGGACGATTTCACCCGTCTCTACGATCGGAACGTAACTCGTCTGCTGCGGCCAGGATCCAACCTGATTAGTGTGAAGGCGGTCAACGGGGCCACCGCACCTAATCCGGCGGGCTTGATCGGTCTCCTGAACATCAAGTATCGCGATGGGCGCAGTGTGACCGTGCTTACGGATACGGCCTGGGAATCCGCCGCGGACGCGACCGGCAACTGGCGCTCGGATGCGGCGCAGACCAACGGATGGGGCGCCGCGATGGTGCTGGGGCAGTTGGGCATGGACCCTTGGGGCAACACCCACCAAAAGGCGTTGGCGTCGAATCTCTACCCGGACATCGAGTTGCTCGGCCAATTGCTCGACGAGACCGTGCCGCCGGATTTCGCCTACGCCACGAAGGATCTGAGCCCGAGCTTGCGGTTCATTCACAAGCGCCTGGAGGGCGCGGAAGTGTATTTTGTGGCCAACAAGACTACCGACGTCCAGGAGGCCTTGTGTTCGTTCCGCGTGCGGGGCAGGCGCCCCGAGCTCTGGCGCCCGGAGACTGGTGAGATCATGCGCCCGGCGATTTATGACGAAGTCGAGGGCCAGGTGAGGGTGCCGATACGCTTCGAGCCTTCTGAGTCGGTGTTCGTCGTGTTTCGAGCCAACGCCTCCCCCGAGCGGGATCGGGTCGTTTCTGTGACCCGCGACGGACGAACGCTGGCGCAAACCGCACCTTCCGATGATCAGCCTCTGGAGGACCCGACCGAGAGAGGGAGTCACGTCGAACTGGAGCGCCCAGAACGGGGCGGGATATCGGCGCGGGTGTGGCAGCCGGGGAGATACGCGCTGAAACGAGCCGACGGGAGCAGTGAGAGGTTCCGATGTGCGGCGATGCCCGAACCGCTGGAACTAGCCGGTTCCTGGCAGGTCGAGTTTGCCCCGGGCGGCGGGGCCCCGGGCCGCTTGACGTTCCCGGAGCTGATGTCATGGGCCGACCACCCTGAGCCGGGCGTGAAGCACTTCAGCGGCACGGCCACCTATACCAAGACTTTTGCCATGCCCCGCGGCTTCATAGCGAAGGACCAGCGCGTCTTTCTGGATCTCGGCGAAGTGGCGGTGATGGCCGAGGTGCGTCTGAACGGCAAGGCTCTGGGCACGCTGTGGAAGGCGCCATTCCGTGCCGAGGTCACTGCCGCCATCAAGCCCGGCGACAATGTGCTGGAAGTGAAGGTCGTCAATCTCTGGGTCAATCGCCAGATCGGCGACGAACTCCTGCCGGAGGATGGCGACCGCAACCCGAATGGCACCCTTAAGCAGTGGCCACAGTGGCTGGCAGAGGGCAAGCCCAGCCCGGCGGGCCGCTACACGTTCACGAGCTGGCGTCTGTGGCAAAAGGATTCGCCGTTGCAGGAGTCGGGGCTGCTGGGACCGGTAACCGTTTCCGCCGCGAAGCAGATCGCCATCAGCGGTCGCTGACTGAGATTCTATGTCTATTGCCGATCTACGCAGAGAGTACAACCTGACGGGACTACGACGGAAGGACCTGGACGTTGACCCCATCCTCCAGTTCAAGCGATGGTTTGAGCAGGCCCAGGGCGCGCGCGCCAGCGGGCGGTTGCGGAAATTCTTTGTCCGGCTCTACAAACGACTCCTGTTGATGAGTGGGGCGGAGCTGATTGACTTGAACGCAATGACGCTGGCCACCGCTGACCCGCAGGGCCGCCCTTCGGCCCGCGTGGTGTTGCTCAAGGGCGTGGACCAGCGCGGGTTCGTGTTCTACACCAACTATGCCAGCCGCAAGGCGCAGGAGTTGACCGAAAACCCGCACGCGGCCCTGGTGTTCTACTGGTCGGACCAGGAGCGCCAGGTTTGCGTTAAGGGCGAAATCAGCAAGCTATCGCCCGAGGAGTCGGACGCCTACTTCAAGAGCCGCCCCCGTGGGAGTCAACTCGGGGCGTGGGCTTCCCAGCAGAGCGCGGTGATTCGCGACCGGGTTGCACTCGAGGAGCAGTGGCGGCAAATGGAAGCCCGGTTTCCGGGTGAGGCCATCCCGCGGCCGGATTTCTGGGGCGGCTATCTGCTTCGCCCCGTGCGAATCGAGTTCTGGCAGGGGCGCGCGAACCGCCTTCACGATCGCTTTTGCTATACGCGGCAGACGGACCAGAGTTGGATGATCGAGCGGCTCTCGCCCTAGAGTCTTTCTTCATTCTGCTCTTGCTTTCCGGCGGAATGAGAGGAAGTTAGGAGTGGCAGGGAGAGTGTGTGTCTTGTGCGATGGAAAAGGCGCGAGACCCTTCCTCCCTCACCGCAGCCATGACGAGGAACATTGAACAGCATACGTGGTTGGAAGCGAAAACGGCCTGTTCGGTAGTGGTGGTTTACGAAGACGCTGCCGCGCGCGAACAGGCGGTGGATTTCTGCGACCAGCTCGTGAAGCGGTTCTGGGCGAGGTTTGAAATGGACGTGAACTGGTGGCCGTTCGACCTGCTCCGAAATGAATCAACAGCGGCGGCGGCAGCAGAGAAGGCAGCGCGCGCAGACTTGGTGGTTCTCTGTTCGCCGCAGCAGGTAGATTTCCCGCCTTGGATCAAGGGGTGGATCGAGCGCTGGCTGCTAAGCCGAGGTGAGCGCGAGGGTATTCTTGCCGGCCTGGTGGATCCCGGTGTCGCCTCGAGCAACGCCGAGGCGCCGAAGCACCAGTACCTGCGCCAGGCCGCCCACCGCGGAGCAATGGACTACCTCACCCGGCTTCCCCAAAGCATCTCGCGCCTGATTCCGGAATCGCTCGAGTCCTACAGTCAGCGGGCGGGGCAGGTCAGCAGTGTCTTGGACGAGATTCTCCACCACCAAGCGCCACCGCCGGGGCTGTCCTGAACCCGGACGCGGAATGCCCTGGGACGGCATTGGGAGCCCACGCTCCGCTCCGGGCCGCCCGACCGAAGTCTCCGCCCGCGTTCAGAGCTGGAGTCGGCTCCGGCTCTCGAGCGCGTGGTGAAGGGCGTCTTTCACTGCGTCCAGCCGGGCGGGCAATTCCATTGGCTGATTCGCGTGCCGGCTGGGGAACTCCAACTCCTTCTGGTGATACTTCACCTTCATCTCGACGAACTTCAAGCCGTGCGCGGTCGAGATCACCACCACGCGCTCCGACTTATCAATCTTGCCCGCCTTGAGCAGCTTGAGCAGCACCGCCAGCGCCACGCCGGTGTGCGGACAGTTGAACATCCCGGTGCGATCTCCCAAGGCTGCGGCGTCGGCAAGCTCCTCCTCGGCAGCCTGCTCCACGATGCCATTGAACTGCTTCAGGATGCGGACCGCCTTCTCGAAGCTTACCGGGTTGCCAATCTGGATGGCGCTCGCGAGGGTCTTTTGCGCCTGCACCGGTTCGAAGACCTCGAAGTTCCGCTGGTAGGCGAGGTAGAGCGGGTTGGCCCGTTGCGCCTGGGCCACGACGATGCGCGGCAGCCGGGCGATCAAGCCCAGGTCTTTCATCATGAGCAGACCTTTGCCCAGAGCGGAGACGTTGCCGAGATTGCCGCCGGGAATGATCATCACATCCGGCACTTCCCAGTCAAACTGCTGGACAATCTCGATGCCGACGGTCTTCTGGCCCTCGACGCGCAGCGAGTTCATTGAATTGGCCAGGTAAAGCGTTGGGTCTTTGGTGATCTCCTGCACCAGCTTCATGCACCCGTCGAAATCCGTATCGAGGTAGAGTACCAGGGCGTCGTTGGCAACCGGCTGAATCAATTGCGCCAGCGAAATCTTGCCCCGGGGCAGGAGGACGATGGATTGGATGCCCGCTGCGGCGCAATACGTGGCCAGCGCGGCGGAGGTGTCGCCGGTCGAGGCGCAGGCCACCGCTTTGATCGGCGCCCCCTCCGAAATCATCTGTTTGACCTGCGAGACCAGCACCGTCATCCCCAGGTCCTTAAACGACCCACTATGGGTGTTACCGCACAGTTTGATCCAGAGATCTCCCACGCCGGTGACCTTTCCGAAGCGCTCGGCCCAGAACAGGTTCGTGCCACCCTCGTAGAGCGACACGATGTTGTCGTCGTCAATCTCCGGCAGGATCCATTCCTTCTTCCCCCAGACGCCCGAGCCAAAAGGCCATTCGTTGCTCTTGTAGCGGTCCTCGAAGAGTTTCATCCAGGCTGCCGCGCCGCGGTGGGACAGCGCCCTCGTGTCGTGCTGCACCTCGAGCAATGAATGGCATTGCTGGCATTGGTACACGACCGAGTTCAGCGGGTAAGTCGCGCCGCATTGCGGATGGATACACTGGAACCAGGCTCGATATGACATCGTTCGATTCTGTCGCGCCGGTCCGACCGCGGGTCGTCAACTGCCCGGGCAGACCGCTAGCCGCTTCAGACAAGAAGCAGAATGGCTTGGGCCAGCGCGCTTTTCAAACCCGAAATCTGGGTGCTAATCCCCGCCGGCTTGGGGCGGAGTTCCCGCGATATCGTTATCTGCCTTTAGACAAGGGGTTTGTCGGAAGGCGCCCGAAAGGGCACCTACGGTGTGGAGCGGGTGTGGATAGGGCGTGGACGCGGTGATCAGCTCAGGAGCAACAGGCAGGCCAGACCACCGGCGCACAGGACCAGAAACCCGAGGATCACGCCATCAATCAAGCCGAACCGCGATTCTTCCGAGTGGTTGGCGGGGATGACCGCCGCTCTAATGTAGCCGCCGCCCTTCCGGTTTACCTTGTAAACGATCGCACTCATGCCCTCCTGGCAGCATACCGCGAGCCAGCGAGGGCGAGCCGGGCACATGAGCTTGCCATCCGCCCTGTCTGGTCGCCCTCCTGGGCTCCGGGAGCAACCCGAAGGCTCCCTCGGCAGGGTGGTCCTGCAAAGGCTCGGGGCTGCGGGCCTTGAAAACCCTTGCCGCCCGGGCTGAACCAATCATATTGATCCCGTGAACAAGCGGCTGTCGTTGACTCCGGGCATTCTGCGAATGGCCGTGCTTCTCATTTCTCCCCGGGGCTCGGGCGTCGGTCCGTTTTGTCATGAAGCGCCTTCGCCTGGGCTGGAGCTATGAGAATCGCCCTTCTGACCACGGACAATCGCGAGCATTACCGGGACTACCAGGCGAGTGTTCCCTATTTTGGCACCGCGCCGGAGGCCCTGCTGGAAGGCTTTGCACGCCTTCCGGAAGCCGAGGTTCATGTGGTATCCTGCACGCAGCAGGCCGGACCGGCCCCGGAGAGGCTAGCAGCCAACATCTTCTTTCACAGCCTCCGGGTGCCGAAGTTCGGTTGGGCGCGGACAGGCTTCCAAGGTTGCATCCGCGCGGTACGACGCAGGCTCAGGGCCATCCGGCCCGACATCGTGCACGGACAGGGCACAGAACGCGACTGCGCGTTGAGCGCGGCCTTCTCGGGCTATCCCAACGTCGTAACGGTCCATGGCAACATGCGCCGAATCGCCCGAGTGACCCGGGCGCGGCCGTTCTCCTATTGGTGGGTGGCCGCGCGTTTGGAAGCGTTCACACTGCCGCGCTCGCAGGGCGTGGTTTGTCTCACCCGGCACACGCAGTCGGAGGTGGCTGGCCTGGCCAACCGCACGTGGATTGTGCCGAACGCCGTGCCGGCGGTCTTCTTCGATATCAACGCCCAGCCACAGCCCAATGCCCCGCCCCGGGTCCTGTGCGTCGGTAATGTCTGTCACCTTAAGAATCAAAACGCCTTCATCCGGGCCCTGGACGGCTTGGTTGATACCTGGAGCATCCAGGCGACCTTCCTGGGCCGCGCGCAACGCGGCGAGCCTTACGCGGACGAGTTCTTCCGCTTGGTAGAAGCGCGCCCCTGGTGCCTCTGGGGCGGGTTTGCGGATCGAGGCAAATTGAGCGAATCGTATTTGAAAGCGACCTTGCTGGCCCTGCCCTCGCTCGAAGATAATTGTCCCATGGCCGTGATGGAGGCAATGGCCGCCGGCGTGCCGGTCGTTGCGGCAGGCGTTGGCGGCGTCCCGGACCTGATCGAAGAGGGCAAGACCGGCTTCCTCTGCGATCCGCTAGACGCAGCGAGCATGCGGAGGGCCATCGAGAAAGTGCTCCTGGCGCCTTCGGCGGCTGGCAACATGGCCCGGCAAGCGAAGTCGCGTGCCCAGCAGCGGTTTCATCCGGAAGTCATCGCCCGACGGCACATCGAGATCTACCGCGAGGTCCTCGGGGTGCCCTCGACCAACGAAGCCGCAGGGTCTGGCCGCTCTACCAGCCCAGGTACCGCACGGCCGGTGCCATCCGATACCGTGAGCCAGCCGAGTTGAACCGACCTGGAACACCAATGACTGAGCTGCCCCGCATCTCGATTGTGACCCCAAGCTTCAACAGCGCAGCGACCATCGCCGCCACTATCGAGAGTGTGCTTGGCCAGGACTATGCGAATTGGGAACACATCGTAATAGACGGCGGCTCGAACGACGGGACGATCGCTGTGCTCGAGCGCTATCCGCGTTTGATTTGGGTGTCCGAAAAGGATGAAGGGCATTACCACGCCATGAACAAAGGGATCGCCCGGGCGACGGGGG
>Ga0172371_10013995_pt1 | contig 10374 bp, 8 predicted proteins | sample Lak12m_FD_114543 | JGI IMG/M metagenome (GOLD analysis project Ga0172371, IMG submission 114543) | Freshwater microbial communities from Kabuno Bay, South-Kivu, Congo - kab_022012_12m | ecosystem: Environmental > Aquatic > Freshwater > Lake | place: Democratic Republic of the Congo: South-Kivu... | reverse complement strand
AATAGATTGCTAAAAATGAACCAAAATGGAGGAAATGATGCTAAAATTAAATGAGTTCAGCCACAACCATCACCCTCCCAGGGTGAAAATGTTGGCAAAATATATCAGACGTGGAATTTCGGAAAGAGGTATTCAATCATGGATGAAGTGATAAATCTAGATCTGTTTATCGCTAACGAATGGAGACATGCTGCTACCGACAAGCGATTCGATATCGATAATCCTGCTACAGGAGAAGTGATCGGACACGCAGCATTGGGTGAACGCTCGGACGCTATCGCCGCACTCGAGGCGGCAAACAAGGCATTTCCGGCCTGGTCCCGTACGACCGGTGATGAACGCAGCTATTTCTTGAAAAAAGCGGGCCAAATCATTTACGATAAACGTGAATACTTAGCCCGGATTATTACCCTGGAGCAAGGCAAGCCTCTGCGTGATGCTTTGCGTGAAGTTGAAGCCTCGGCCGAGACACTGATTTACTATGGAGAAGAGGCCCGTCGACTTGGTGGCGAAATTGCGCCAAATAAAACTAAAAGTACGCGCAGTTTGGTGTTGCGCCAGCCCGTTGGTGTGGTAGCAGCGATTTCGCCCTGGAATTACCCGGTTTCGCTAATGGCTTGGAAAGTAGGCCCGGCTTTGGCGGCCGGCTGCACGTTGGTAGCCAAGCCGACTTCCGAGACCCCGTTGGCGACTGGGTTGTTCGTGGCCGCCTGTGCTGAAGCCGGACTTCCGCCGGGCGTGGTGAATGTTGTAACGGGTAAAAGCTCCATCGTGGGCGAAGAGCTAATCACCCATCCCCTGACTCAAATGGTTGCATTCACTGGCTCGACCGAAGTCGGCCGGCACCTGATGCAGGTGGCTTCAGGTACCTTGAAGAAGCTTTGCCTGGAATTGGGCGGACATACGGCTCTGGTGGTCTTCAAAGATGCTGATCTTGACCGGGCTGTAGCAGATAGCGTTAAACGTTCCTTTCGTAATATGGGCCAAATCTGTAATGCCGTCAACCGTATTTACGTTGAAAAAGAAGTGTCCGGCCAATTTATTGAGCGCTTTGTTGCCGCTACCCGGCGGTTGTCAATAGGAGATGGCCTGGTTCAGCCGGACGTGGATCTCGGTCCTCTGGTCAATGCCGAGGGAATTGAACGGACCGATCGACAGGTCAAAGATGCACTGGCGAAAGGAGCCAGGCTGCTCTGCGGCGGCCGGCGACCAGATCGTCCCGAGCTGGTGCACGGATTCTTCTACGAACCTACGGCAGTGACCGATGTGAAAGGCAACATGGATGTAATGTGCAAAGAGACCTTCGGTCCGTTAGTCGCAATCGATAGCTTCGAAGGCTTGGACGAGGCCATAGAGCGGGCTAACAGTACAGATTATGGCCTGGTTACCTATGCATACACCAATGATATTTCGACCATGTGGAACTTTGCAGAAAGAATGGAGTCGGGCACGGTCGCGTTCAACACGGTGAGTCCAGACTCGCTTTATGCACCTTATCCGGCTTGGAAGCAGAGCGGTCTAGGCGTTGAGCTTGGTCATTTCGGTATCGATGAGTATCTGCGGGTGAAACACATGTTGATTGAATTCAAGGGGTAGCTGGCGTACTGGAAAGAAAGAACTCCTTCCGCTGTATGGAGTGAATGTGTGCGGCTTTCAAACTAGCGGAAGCCGCACATAATTGGGTAGTGATACCTAATAAAGTAGTACCAAGTAATTCATTGTAAGGAAATTTGAACAGACCTATGATCCTCGATAGCTTCCAATTGGATGGGCAAGTGGCACTTGTAACGGGTGCCCGTCAAGGCCTGGGGCAGGCACTGGCGCTGGCACTTGCAGAGGCTGGCGCGGATATCGCCGCCCTGGATGTTGGCGATGTCATCGAAACCCGCCAGGCAGTAATGGCGATGGGACGGCGCTGCCAGCCGGTCTCCTGCAATCTGCGCACCGCCTCAGTATCAGATCTGCAGCAAGTTGTTGCCGGGACGGCGGCTGGCCTGGGACGCCTGGATATCCTCGTGAACAACGCAGGTATCATCCGCCGGACACAGGCACTGGATTTCAGCGAGGCCGACTGGGATGATGTGTTGCAGATCGACCTTAAAGCCGTCTTCTTTCTCTCGCAAGCGGCTGCCCGGGTGATGGTGCCCCAAAAGCATGGCAAAATCATCAATATGGCCTCCATGCTATCGTTTCAGGGCAGCATCCTGGTACCCTCCTATACAGCTGCCAAGAGTGGAACTGCCGGCCTGACGCGTGCGCTGGCCAACGAATGGGCACGTTACGGCGTGAATGTCAATGCGATTGCACCCGGCTACATGTCCACTGAGGTCACTGCCGGTTTGCGGTCCGACGCCGGCCGGGCGAAATCCATCCTTGAGCGTATCCCTGCCGAACGTTGGGGCACGCCTGAAGATCTGATGGGAGTGGTGGTCTTTCTGGCATCGTCTGCCTCAGACTACCTGCACGGTGCCATCGTGCCGGTGGATGGAGGTTGGCTGGCGCGTTAGGAAAGTTGCCGGCGGAGCCTGTGCGTCAAGAAGGCCGGCTCGGGTGCGTAAATCAAAGGCCTCATTGAAAGCTAACGATTCAAAACCAACTTGGAAGGAAGCATGAAAACGCGTATAGGCATTGTGGGGTTGGGAGGCATCGCTCAGCGGGCCTATCTGCCGGTGCTGGCGAACCTTGAGACTGTCGATTTGGCGGTGATCATGAGCCGTCGTGCTGATACGGTAGAGACTCTCCGCGCCCGCTACCATGTGCCCTCAGGCGTATCGGACCTGGCCGAATTCCTACGGCAAGATCTCCAGGCAGCCGTGGTGCTTACCCCCTCACCCACCCATTTCGAGATCGTCAGGATGTTGCTGCAGGCGGGTGTGGATGTACTAGTGGAAAAGCCGGCGACGCTATCGAGCCGGGAAACTGCAGAATTGGGAGAGTTGGCTGACCAGGGCGGCCGGGTGTTAATGGTCGCATTCAACCGTCGCTTTGCGCCACTCTACAAGCAGGCCAAAGATCTCTTTGCGGGGCGGCGGGTGGCATTGTGCGTTGCTGAGAAACATCGCGAACGGGCAGCCAATCCGACCCTCTTCGACCACTATTCCGAAGAGGCCATCCATATGATCGATCTGCTGCGTTGGTACGGCGGGGAGGCACGCGCAGTTTCCACACGTAGCCGGATGCAGGACGGAAAGCTCTCGGATGCGGCCAGCCTGGTCGCTTTTGCGGATGATGGGATAGGAGTACTGGCTGCCAGCCTAGAAAGCGGCGGCTGGCTGGAGCGGGTCACTCTGCACGGGGATGGCCTATCGGTGCAGGTGGATGCTTTCCGACAGTTGCGGGTCATACATGGTAGGCAGGACCAGGTCAGTGGTCGTGAAATGGCCGCAGATTGGCACACATCACAGCAGATTCGCGGTTTTGAACAGCTAATTGCGCACTTCTTCGACTGTGTACAACAGCGGCTCACGCCATCCACATCCGCGCTGGAATCATTCCATACGCAACTATTATTGGAGCAATTGGTGGCGGCCAACATCTGAGCTAGGAACCAATATCGACAAAACCAGATCTGGCAACGACAAAATCTTTCATCTAACAACCAGGAGAATGATATGACAAATATTTCCCGACTCGAAGTACTCAATGCCATTGTTGAGACCGGTCTGATCCCGGTCTTCTACACCCCGGATGTCGATGTGGCCAAAAAAATCGTAACGGCCTGCATGGCCGGGGGGGCGCGCGTTGCAGAGTTTACCAACCGCGGCGATTATGCCCCACAGGTTTTCAACGAGCTATCACAGCATTTCGCCAAGGCTGATCCCAAGGTAATCCTGGGGGCCGGCTCAATCGTGGATGCACCAACGACGGCGCATTATATCGCCTCAGGGGCCAAATTTGTTGTCGGTCCGAACCTGAACCCGGAGGTGGCTCGATTGTGCAATCGTCGCAAGATCTCTTACAGCCCGGGCTGCGGCAGTGCCTCAGAAATTGCCGAGGCCGAAGAACTGGGGGTGGAAATTGTCAAAGTCTTCCCGGGAGATTCCGTTGGTGGTCCCCAGTTCGTTAAATCCATCCTCGGTCCCTGCCCCTGGACGCGCATTATGCCCACCGGCGGTGTGAGCGATACGCGTGAAAGCATTGCCGCCTGGTTCCAGGCAGGAGTGGCTGCCGTGGGTATTGGCGGCAATCTCATAAAGAAGGAGTGGGTTGCCATAGACAACTATGATGCAATTTCTGAGCGTGTAGCGCAAGTCCTAGCCTGGATCCGCGAAATTCGGGGAAAGAGTCCGATTGCTGGAATTGAACACGTTGCTTTGTACCCTTATGATGGCGCCACAGCCAGGAGCCTGGCCGACTGGTATGGGCAGGTGTTTGGCTTCAAGATCCAGGATGGAAAATCGAGCATCATGCTGGAGGCCAGTGGGCTTGGTCGGATTGAACTCATGAAAGAAGGTGATACAGACCGCTGCCATATCGCTCTCAGGGTGTTCGATTTTGAAGAGGCGGTGGCCATGCTTAAGGCCAAAGGCATCGAGCTTGAAGAACCCAAGGTGGGCCCAGACTTCAAGTCTGCATTCCTGCGGCAAGCCGATCCGGCCGGGAATCGCGTACATCTGATTTGGAGGCGGTCCTGATTTTGGGTGGTGTAGTGGTTTGGACCAGCGATTTTCGGCTGCGCGAAAATGACTGCTGGCTATAAATTTGCTCACGCACTTTCTCGAGCAGGACCTCGACTAGAAGGGCACTAAGATATCTGGGACGCGTACTGCCATACCTCGGCCTGTTATTTGGATGTAAAAAAACCGCGTTCATCAAATCTAATATACCGACCAAAAAATATTCTACCGACATTTTAAAAAAGAATGGGAGACCCTATGACTTCAAAAATCGCAATTGTCGGTGCCGGAATGACCGGTTCGACCACCGCCCATTGGTTGGCAGAACGTGAAATTGCCGACCTGGTGCTGGTGGATATTGTCGAGGGGATGCCACAGGGCAAAGCCCTTGACCTGCAGGAAGCCTTGCCGGTGGTAGGGAAAGATGTATCGGTGGTGGGCACGAATGATTTCGCTGCCACGAAGGGTTCCGATATCGTCGTCATCACTGCGGGTGTACCGCGTAAGCCGGGCATGAGCCGTGAAGACCTGCTGACCATCAATGCCAAAATCGTCAGTGATGCCACCCTGAGTGCACTAAAATATTCTCCGGATGCAATCTTCATCGTTTTGACCAATCCACTCGATACCATGGCCTACCTGGCCATGAAAATTGGTAAGCTGCCGCGTGAACGCATTGTGGGTCAGGCAGGTATCCTGGATTCGGCGCGCATGCGCGCATTTGTGTCGCTTGAAACTGGCGTCAGTGTCGAAAACATCGACTGCTATGTGATGGGCGGGCACGGCGATGAAATGGTACCCCTCACCCGGCATTCGAATGTGGCTGGCGCACCGCTGCGTGAATTCCTGGCCGCAGAAAAATTGGAAGCGATCGTTAACCGCACCCGCAAAGGTGGGGGGGAGATCGTAAATCTTCTCAAAACCGGTTCGGCCTATTACGCTCCAGCAGTAGCCGTGGCGCAAATGGCGGAAGCAATCCTGAAAGATAAGCATCTGATCATTCCGGCTTCAGCCTTCATGCAAGGCGAGTATGGGCTGAAGGATATGTTCTTTGGTGTGCCAGTCCAGCTCGGGCGTGGGGGAGTAGAAAAAATCATTGAGTACACTTTGGATGCACAGGAAAAGGCCGCCCTGGAAAAATCCGCCGCGGCAGTCAAGGAAAGCATTAGCGTATTGCAAGGCCTCGTGAAAATCTGATCAGTCAAGGGTGCAGCGGACTGCACCCTTAAAATAATTCCCAAGGAGATTTCGTATGATACTGCATGAAAAGATGGCTGCACAACTCCCCGCCTGGAAAGAACGCGTCAAGACTCTCGTAAAAGAGCACGGCGAGACAGTCGTTGACAAGGTAACCATCAGCCAGGTCTATGGCGGGATGCGCGACATCAAGTCAATGGTGACGGATGTGTCATTTGTGGACCCGGCCACCGGGATCAAGTTTCGCGGTATGGCGATCCCCGAAGTACTCGCCAAACTTCCCAAACCCCGGGGAGCCAAAATACCTTACGTTGGCGGTCTGTATTACCTGTTGATGACAGATGAGATCCCGACAAGGGCCCAGGCGGAAGAAGTTGAGCAGGAATGGGCCAAACGTGCACTCGTACCAGATTATGTCTTCAAGATGATCCGTTCAATGCCCAGCGATACCCATCCGATGGTACTCTTCTCGCAGGCGGTGCTGGCATTGCAGAACGGTTCGAAGTTCGCGGCTGCCTACCATGCCGGTGTTAAAAAGGACACCTATTGGGAGTCGACCCTGGAAGACTCCATGGATTTGACCGCCAAACTTCCTGTTATAGCAGCTTTCATCTATCGCCTTAAATATTTTGGCGAGACCAAGAAACCCAATTATAGCGCCAGACAGGATTATGGAACGAATTTTGCCCGGATGATGGGTGTTGCGGATCGAAAAGGCTACGCCGAATTGGCCCGCCTGTATTTCATCCTGCATTCCGATCACGAGTCTGGGAATGTCTCGGCACATGCGACGCACCTGGTAGGTTCGGCACTTTCGGATGCTTATTATGCCTTCTCTGCCGGCCTAAATGGTCTGGCAGGACCATTGCATGGGCTTGCCAACCAGGAGTGCCTGGGTTGGCTGATCGATGTACGAGACAAGTTCGGTGGTGTTCCTAGTAGGGAAGATTTGTATAAATTTGCCTGGGATACCTTGAACGGCGGCAAAGTTATTCCCGGATATGGCCATGCCGTTCTGCGCGTGACCGATCCTCGCTATATTGCACAACTGGAATTCGCCAAAGCGCGCTTCCCTGAAGATACACTTATCCGGTTGGCCGAGCTAGTGTATGACGTAGTCCCTGCTGTGCTCAAGGAACAGGGCAAGGCGAAAAACCCGGCTCCCAATGTAGATGCCATCTCAGGTACGCTGCAATATTATTACGGTGTACGCGAATTTGATTTCTATACCGTGTTGTTCGGTGTGGGAAGGGCCTTGGGCGTAACTGCGAATCTTGTTTGGGCACGTGCATTGGGCCAGCCGATCGAACGGCCAAAGTCTCTCTCGACTGCCATGTTGGAAGAAGCAGCCAAACAGTAATCCAACCGAGATCGCATTGATGGAATAGCGAACTCCCTTTTTTTGTTTTTTGGAGTTCGCTATTCCGATTCTTTACTGCCTATCCCGACCCATGGCAATCGCATCTATTTTAATTTAAATTTCATCTTATAAAAATTAATATTTCCTCGATATGTCCAGCCGTGAAAAATTATTTCAGATATCTCAATTCAGATACCTCAAAAAGAAGCGCTATCACAATAAAAATACATTACTTTTGATGTACTCACCAGTTCATTGATGATTATTTTTGCTTTTATAATTTTCAATAGATACGATAAAAACAAGACAGACGCCCTGCCAACTCAGGCGTCTGTCCACCTAGAACACTCGGTTTTTTTCTTTTTATGTCCGGTTTAAGGAGTGCAATTCAAACAGGCAGGAAATTCTATTTTTTTGACCAATTGACTACCAGGCCAGCCAACCTCCATCTACTGCGATGTTGGTGCCATGAATATAAGCACCAGCATCCGAGGCAAGCAGCAGGGCTGTTCCTTGAAGGTCTTCCATCGTGCCCCAGCGCCCCATAGGGATGCGCGCTTCAATGTCGAGCTTTTCACGGTTATAGTCCGGGTCGCTCACCAGGGCTTCGGTCAAATCGGTATGCATATAGCCGGGAGAGATCGAGTTTACGTTTATACCTTTTGGAGCGAGTTCGTTGGACATGGCCCGGGTGAAGCCGAGAATACCGTGTTTGGATGCGGTATAGCCAGGGACCAGAAGGCCTCCCTGGTGTGAAAGTAACGAGGCAATGTTGATGATCTTGCCATGCCCTTGCTTCACCATATGCCGGGCGGCAGCCTGGGCCAGGAACCAGGGGGCATTCAGGTTCACCTGGATCGTATTCTGCCAAAATTCTACGGGGTAATCCAGGATCTCCCCGCGCGGGCAAATCCCGGCGTTGTTGACCAGGATATCCAGCTTGCCAAACTCAGTTACCACTTCATCCACAAGGCAGGCAAGATCTTCAGGGGTGGCGTTGAGCAAATCCACCTTTTTCCATGCATGCCGGTGCCCCATGGCTAGAACGCTGTCCTGCAGTTCTTTGGGATCGTTAATATCGAAGGTAATAATATCGGCCCCCGCTTCGGCCAGGGCCAGCGCAATCCCTTTTCCCAAACCACGCTGGCTGCCGGTGACTATTGCTACTTTTCCATCGATGCGAAATTTATCTAGGATCATTGTTATATCTCCTCTTTTTGAAATCTTTCTGCTCTTTGAACTATGCGGTCAGCAGGTGACGAATTTATATCAGCTCACCCGAAAACCGCCTTCGACCTGCAGTGGAGCACCGTGGACATAATGGGATGCTTATTGTAAGAGAAAGATCAAAGCACCCACCAAATGCCTAGGTAGACCCCAGCGTCCGTCCGGGACTCAATCTAGGATTATCTTGCGCGCTGCCAGCCTTCCTCAGCGTATTATTCAACGTGATATTCATGTTGCGATTTTCTATATCCACCTCCTGGAGAAATTGTACATCATGCAGGATATTGCCTTTGGTGGGTTGGGAAATGCCAGTAGCCAGATGCGGCGGCACTGGCTTGCATGTCCCAGCCGGAAAAGAGATCTTGAGGAAATCGTATACCTGCATCTATCAGCATAGATTGCATTTCGACAGATTGGTGAAACCGTAAAGATCGGGGATATTGCATCAGCGATTATAGAATATCGCCTTGATAGTGGAAGTATAATGTGCTGTCCTACAACATGATGTATCATACTTGACACTCTGAATATTGAGTCCGTCCCATAGGCGGTGGGTTTTGTTGAAAAAATGATGAGCTTCTTGTAAGATGATGTTTGCGAGAACACATCCACAAGGAGCTCATCATGGCGATTCTTGTCCTGAAACTGCCAGATGTCAAGAGGAAAACAGAAGAACGGCCGAAGGAATGTCCGAATTGCAGCGGGGAGACGTTCCAGCGTTGGGGGAAGGTAAAGAAGGTGGTGAAAGATATCCGCGTCAGGACAGTGTGGGTGTATCGGTATCGCTGTTGCCGGTGTGGACACACATTTCGGTATTACCCGGAAGGGACGAGTCCTGCAGACCAAACCGAGCGGCTGAAGTCGTTTGCAGTGATCTGCTGGACGCTAGGGATGAGTTATCGTGGGGTAAGTATGATTCTGAGCGGTTTGAAGGCGGGGATCTGCCCGACGACGGTCTGGCGGGATGCGCAGGCCCAAGCAGCCGAGTTGGAGAAGCGCAACCACTGGAAGCCAGTGCGGGTGCTGGGAGTAGATGGGGAGTTTGTTCTGGGATGGGGAGAGAAACGGGGGGTGATGGTGGCAGTGGATTTGGGAGCAGGCCAGCCAGTGGCGGTCGGGTACGTGGATGAGCATGATGTGCAAGCCGTACGGAACTGGCTGCAGCCGCTGGTGCAGCGCATGGGAGTGAGCGTGATCGTCACAGATGATCTGGCTCTTTATCGGACCATTGCCAACCAACTCAACCTGGAGCATCAGGTCTGCCAATTCCATGTTCGGCGCTGGGTAGGCAGAACGATCCGGGAGTTGGAAAACAGCCTTCCCCAGGAGTGGCTGGAAGTTCTGGATGAAGTCAAGAAGTTGGTGGAGCAATTACCCCCGGATGGGGATCGCCGTCTGTATGTATTGTGGAAACAAGTCTCTGTTCGCAGGGGGAAAGATAGGAGCCATCTCACGCCGGTCGACCAATTGCGGGATCTGCTCATCCGGCTCAGCGAAGCCTGGAAGAATTACTGTGCTTTCTACTCTGATCCAGCCATTCCATGGACCAACAATGGTACAGAACAAGTCATTGGACGTATGAAAATGCGTGCTCGTACCGTTCGGGGCTACAAATCCTGGCCGGGCATGCAGACTGGCTTGATGTTGGCTGGAACAAAGAGAGATTGAAGCTAATCTTGAATGGGGAGATCGTTTCCCCTATCAATTTATCAAATTCGCCCACCGCTCATGTGACGGAAACTGAATATTCCTGATATACTTTCTTGTAAAGTTGTAATTACAATACTACATTACTACAATGTTACTACAATTCTCGGATTTGGTAATCCCCTTTGGATTTCATCATTAGATCCCGGCAATAAGATAAATATATCCCAGATTCTACGTCACCGGATCAGTCAAGGAAGGACATTTTTTGAAAAGCCCCATATTCGATGTAAAAATGGGTTGTTTGAGTCAATATTTCATCAATTT
>Ga0172371_10013993_pt1 | contig 10375 bp, 9 predicted proteins | sample Lak12m_FD_114543 | JGI IMG/M metagenome (GOLD analysis project Ga0172371, IMG submission 114543) | Freshwater microbial communities from Kabuno Bay, South-Kivu, Congo - kab_022012_12m | ecosystem: Environmental > Aquatic > Freshwater > Lake | place: Democratic Republic of the Congo: South-Kivu... | reverse complement strand
TTCCCCCTCTTTCAGGAATTCAGCGTGCGTGTAAGGAACATAGCCAAGCCAGAATACCGAAAGAAAATAGTCCGTATCATCACCCAGGCAGAGCAGACGCTGATAGTCATGCTCCAGCGGCGCATCCGGTATGTTCTTCTTCTGACCCTGCGCATATTCAGTAAAACACCTCGTCAGCGCCTCTTCCCTGTCAAAAGACGAGGCCACCTTGAACAAATGATGCGACTGTACGTCCCCGGGTATGTTCCGGTTTACGAAATAAGCCGCAATGCACGGCAGCGCCCCGCCAAAAGAAAGGTCCTTGATATACACTTCTATGTTACGGCTACGGATAAATTCTATCTGCCTCCTGATAACCTCATTCCCGATGGATTCAATGTCAATTGTCGGAACAACCATCCTGTTCTTGAGCACCGTTATGCACGCCCTGCGTTCAAATATCTCGTTGACCGCATGGGCAAGGGCTTCCTCCGCGCAATTACCCGCCGCCAGCCCGTTCGTTCCGCTAATGGCATGAACATATTCAAGCGGTACCTTCATCTCCGTATTAGTCATAAGAGAGTAACCGTCAACCCAGTGCTGGGTAAAATCAGTCCGCTTGATCTTCTCAAGAACTGACGGAGTGGCCGTGGAAACGTGCGGAATCAGGTCTTCTATCTTGAGGGGATTCTTTATATCCTTCTGGTGGGAATTGACATGCCCTTTTAAGCTCCGCCTTTTCCTCAGAGAGAGCCATTCCGCGCCTTCCGCCATGGTGCTTGCCCTGCACAGGATCGAGGATATCCCCTTGCCCATGGCGGGAAATTCAAGTTCTTCAAAGAATAACGATCCCCAGTAAAGATAATCGGAGACCTGCTCCTCAACATACTGGTAGTCATAAACTTTGCCGAGAGACGCCTCAAGGCGCTTCACGGTTTCCTCCGGCCTTACACACTTGCCATATCCCACTTTGGGACAACTTTTAAGCTTCATAAAGTTTCAGCTCTTTGATCAAAGGATTCTTCCCGCAAAGCGGGCAATCAGGATTCCTGGCCACTTTAACGTCACGGAACCTCCCGGACAGACCATCATAAACCAGCAGCCGGTCTGTCATCAGCTCCCCTGCCCCAAGAACGTACTTGATGGCCTCGGAAGCCTGTATCGTTCCAAAAATCCCGGGTGATACACCAAGCACCCCGGCCTTGGCCGGCGGGACCGTAAGCCCTGGGGCCGGCGGCTCGTTGAAGACACAGCGGTAACAGGTTGTCTTACCCGGAATCACCGTCAGCAATTCGCCGTCAAAACGGATAACAGCAGAATGCACGTACGGCTTTTTCGCAAAATGACAGGCGTCCGCGACAAAGAACTTGGAGGCGAAACTGTCGGTCGCGTCTATAACAAAGTCATACTTCTTCAGAATATCCGGCGCGTTAGCCGGTGACAGCCGTTCCTGGTAGACTTCAACATTAACATCGGGGTTCAACTCACGCAGGGTTTCGCGGGCGGAAATCACTTTGGGCCTTCCCAGTTCTTCGGTGGAATGAAGAATCTGGCGCTGGAGATTCGTTATATCCACGACATCTCCGTCAACAATACCAATGGTGCCGACCCCGGCCGCCGCCAGGTAAAAACACGCCGGCGAACCCAGTCCGCCCGCACCAACCACCAGGATACGGCTTTTTAACAGCTTCTCCTGTCCTTTTTCGCCGATCTCCGTAACAATAATGTTCCGGGCGTACCGCTCAAGCTGTTCTTTGGTCAGACTCATCAATCATTCTCCACCGGGCATGGACGGGGCCCTACCCGCCTGCAACAGCAACAACAATGTCAACCTCGTCACCCGGAGCAACAGGACTCTTCAACCCCTGCAACGTCCTGATATCTTCCCCGTTCAGGAAAACAGCAACAAACTTGCGCACCTGGCCCCTGTCGTCGCAGATGCTCTTCCTGATACCAGGGTGCTTCTTCTCAATATCGGCAATAATATCTCCAATGCAGGCGCCTTCCACGGCCAGTTCGGACTGGTTACCGGCAAGACCCCGCATCGAGGAAGGAATTCTGACTCTAATACTCATCAATTATCGTTTCCCGTCTTTATCCCGCTTATGAACTGACACCCTGATGATGTCCTGAACACCCTGTAAGGTTACAACAATCCGATCTTTGAAACGGTCATGCGCGCCCGCTCGGCGAAAAAACGCGAAGGCTGGTAGTCCGAACAGAACCACAACTCGAACCGGGGTATCATGACCTTGACGCTCTTTACAACGTATTTGTCCTGAGGGCTGGTATCGGCAACAACGATATTCCGGATGTCCGCACCTGTCAACCTGCCAACGACATGGTCCAGCTCAGCATCAACCGAATCGAAACTCACCGCAGGACGATCAACCTTCGCGGTACCATGCACCGCGAGGAATGTCTGCTGGGCACTTTCATATCCTATGTGCGCCTGCTTGGCGTCAAAGAAGCTGAAATAATCGTCCCTCGTGCCGGCGAAATATGTGATGTACTGCATGTACGCCTCGTGGAGCGCGGAATATACCGCCCTGTAGAAGTCCGATCTGACCGCTGAACTGCCGTGACACTGGATCTCACGGTTCAGGTCATAAACATGGCTGGTAATGCAGGGCAGTCCGTAAATGTTGGGCATATCAAAGAGAACCACCCGGCACCCTTTGTCCTCGAACTGTTTCAGCAGCCTGAGGCACCGCTCATCCCTGATCCTGTCGTTATCTATTATGAACCGCGACTTTGCCTTTCTGCACCCGGGATCAAGCAGGTGGATTTGGTTGGTATCCCGTTCAACAAGCTCGTAGATGCCGTAAAGCACCGCCTCTGCCAGCGAATTTCCGGCGGCATTGCCGTCTGAACCGGACTCGCGGGACATGACGGCATATGCCGGAACATATACTTCTTTACCGGACACAATTTCTGTTGCCTTCACATAGCCGTCCGATTGGACCTTTTCCATCTTTCGTCCGGGCTCTGCGTTCCAGTTGTAATACTGAGGAATATCCTCAAGAGGGAAAACATAGCCCTTGAGCCTGTCCGCGCCAAGCGTCTTGACCTTAAACCCGCACATCGGAATCCGCTCAACGAGCTCCATATACGCGGCGGCCAGGGCTTCATGGAACACCTCTCCGTTCCCGGTCGCGCACGACAGCGGGTAATCAAGGAAATAGAGGGGCATGAGGAAAGCGCTTAACACATAACTTCCCGCCGGATCATACCGCGTTGTATCAGCCACGGTAATATCAAGGTCCCTGAAAAATTCCTGCGCAAGACGGCAGGTCTCCTGCGGTGACAAAACCCTGTTGTCCCTGCCCACCCGCTGTTTGCCGTTTTCCGCAGAATCCGGCGGCGTCTTCCACCCCTCAGGCAGGGAAAGGTCATAGCCGTCATCATATTTGCCGTGCAGAATCCCCAGGTATTTCTCTCCTGCACGGTGGAACGTGGTACTTGTATAATCAGGCTCCCTGCCGCCGATAACAGCGCTGAAACTCTTCATGAGCAGCAGCGCGTCTTTCTTCTTCACATCAAATTCATCCCGGCCCTTTTTGTCATAATACTTTTCCAGGAGCGCGACTTTCGCCGGCTCAATCCTCTTCTCCCCCACCAGCTTGCTGAACAAATGCCTGTACGACAACGATGGAAAATGAATGCTCTCGGCCGCGTGAAAACATGTCCGGAACTCATCCTGCCCGATTACTCCATCTCGGACGGCGCTTTCGAGGAAAGAGATCAACTGCACCAGCGGAACCGTCAGTTGGGCGTCACCCTCGGTATACGTCTGTGCGACTATGTGGTATGGCTTCACGTCGCTGGCCTTCAGGTACTCGTAGACATATCCCATCCCGTTCATGCCGTAACGGTCCAGCTCAACCGCCCTCAGCGCCCCGATACTGGAGGCCCCGAACACGTTGACGCCTTCTTCCATCGCGAGCATGACCTCGAACGGCGTGCACGGGAACTTCGTGTAGAAATAACCATCCATAATCAGTGCGGTTTCAAATCCTTCAAGCACGGTCGCAATCATGTCGCCCTGCTCCGCCGGGGCAACATAAACGATGTCTTCGCCTGTCGACCGGTCCGCCGGAGGAAGGCTTCCGCCGGTAAAGGCGAGTATCTTCTGGCGGCGCGGACTAAGCAGGGGCTCATACTGCGGATGGTTCAAGATGTCGGTGTAAGTGTAGCACGGCACCCGGCACCGGCAATCGCGGCAAACCCCGTGATACTCCCGCTCCACTCCCTTCAGCCTCTTCACCAGGTCCCTCTGCCGGCCAATGTGGCCTTTCAGTGAACCGATCGCATCCCGGTACAGGTGCTTGAACTTGTCCGGCGGGAAAAAGCAGAAAGGAAAATTGCCCAGGTTGACCTTCACGTTCCTGAATGCGGCATCATCACACAGGCGCCCGAGAACGGAAACAAGCTCCCGAAGTGAATCCCCGTTAAATTCCGGGAAATCAAAAACAATATACAGTAAATCCATGGCGTTAGTACCGGCCAGCCGGCAGAGCTTCACCGTCCCGTCATGATCCAGGGCCTGGACAAACACGTTTACGCGGACCTCGATGTTGTAATGTCTGGAGAATTTTTCCATTCCCTTCAGGTTCGCGGAGAGCTCCCGGCAGGTATTATCCAGGTCCTGCGCGCAGGAGTTCCCGGAAACATATCTCACAACTGTGATGTTCTCAAGCGGAAGCGGGCTTCCCGGGTTGTCATGGATGAACTTCTCAATCGCCGCAATAATATCCCCGTGCGTGAAAATCGCGCAGTCCTCGACATTAACATGGCTGCTCGTAACGCCGAACTGCTCCAGCAGTTCGATGAACGCGGACACATTAGAAACATAGGCGGCATCTCCAAGCCGGCGCACTTTCTCCAGGGAGGAGACTTCCGAGAAAAAAGATTCCATCACGTCAGGATTCATTTCAGCCGTGGAGCAGTTCCAGGATTTTCTTTGTGAAAAGATGACAATGCGCGCCTGAGCGTGCAGTCACGAGGTCTCCATCAACAACAACATCTTCATTCGTATAAATCGCGCCATAAGCCTTTGCGTCACCTATCAGGTTGTTGTGGACAACAACCCGGCGCCCCTTCACCAGTTCAGTCGCAGGGGCAACAAGCCACATGCCGTGGCAGATTATGCCCTTGAGAATATTCTTCCGGGCAAACGCCCTTTTCAGGAACTCTGTTGCCGGAGGAATCCTGTTAACATCTTCAGTGTAACGCAGCCTGTCGGCAACCATGCCTGAAGGCACAATGATACAGGCGTACGACTGCAGCTCCGCATCGGACATGTTCTCAAAGCTTTCATGGCACTCAAAGGGAACCTGGAATTCATGACCCTTGAAGGTGATGCTCTTGTTCCCCCACAGGCGCGTCAGGAAACGGACATCCATTCCCTCCTCCGCAAAACGACGCTGGTAATACCAGATTTCCGGCTCGTAGAAATCAGTTTCGATTAATATGCCGATCTTCCTGCCTTCAAGTTTCATAATTGGCTCCCCTGCATTATTACACTCAGTAAAGTTCTGTCTCAAACCGGAATTGTTGACATGATTACAGGATCTCTAAAACACGATCAGGATATGCCGCAGGTTTGTATAGATGCTATTCAAACCTCCGGCATTGTTTTTCTGATAAGACTTGTGATATTTCGTGTTAATCATAAGCAAATGTTGTCGGTATTATCGTCGCAATTAGCGACGATGATACCGGCACAATCCCGCCTGCATCTCCTGTCTTTGTCCATCCCGTAATCCTGTCAAATTCTTATTTACATCATCCATTATGAGGTCTTTTCATGGTAAAGACATTATGGTTTACATTTCCAACCCGCTTGTAGTCAAAGCCGTCAACATTCTGCATCGCCAGGTAAACCCCCAGCCCGCCTATCGGCCTTTCCTCCATCGGCTTGTCAATATGCTCCGGACGTGCGGCGGCAAGTTTGCGCGCATCGAATTCCGGAGACGTATCTTCCATGACCACCACCAGGCCGTCACCTCTGATCTCGGCACGGATGGAGATGTTGCCAGCCAATCCATTCTTTCTGTAGCCGTGAATGGCGATATTCGTGGCTATTTCATCTATAGCAAGACTGAGTCCGTAAGACTGCTCCGGAGTCAGCCCGGCCGAGGCAGACGCATCCATGGTATACCGCCGCAGGGCCGGCAGTGATTCCAGTACTCCCTGGACCACAAGGGGCTTTATTTCAGTCGACATAGGAAGCCTGAATATAGACAGAACGGTCAAACCCGCTCATCTTCAATGTATTCAAGACAGGGCCGCTTGCGCCCACCACGTAGATATTCACATCAGCGCCCATCTTCTGCTTTGCGAAAATCAGGATGCGCAGGCCCGCACTCGCCATGAACGTAAGCTTGTCCATGAACATCACAAGGCGCTTTGGCTTCTGCTGGGCCGCCTTCTCAACGGCATCCTTGAATTTGTCCGACACGCTCGCGTCGACTTCTCCCTCCAGCACAATCTTTGCAACACCGTTACTTACATCCGTGGATATATTCAGTGGCATATGTTTACTCCTTGTTTCCTTAACTTATGTAGCGAGGTTTCACCTCTTCAAATCCGCATTTTTGACAGGATTACAGGATTGGATTAGAATCCTGTTGATCCTCTGCTGTTGGTCAACTGCCGCACCTTGCGTTTTACCTCAGCCTTGGTTTCTCCAAAATTTATCAGCAGTCCCACCGTCATTCCGGTAGCCACAAGGTAGTTGACCAACTGAACCTCGTTAGCCTTCGTTAGTTTCTGTATGGACTTCAATTCAACAATTATTTTACCTTCCACCACCAGATCCGCCGTAAAATCGCCAACATTCTTTCCCCGGTAAGTCACGGGAATCCGTTTTTGCTGTTCCACCTTAAGGCCGGCGTTCTGAAGTTCTATGATCATACATTTCTCATAGACAGATTCCAGAAAGCCAAAACCCATAGCGTTATAAACCTTATAGGCACAGCCAATGATCTTCTTCGTTACATCCTCGTATTCCATACGTTTTGGCTTTCTGGATCAAAGATTAACAGGATATCCTGTAATCCTGTCTACTCTTATCTCTCATTTGCTCAACCTTCTATTCGCAAGAAGCTTTGGCCAACAGAATAACAGCAGATCTCGGCCCAACAAGAAAATCATTTTGGTTCTTCAGGGGTATCTCCATCCCGGGCTGACAGATATCATCGGGCGACGCCAGCCCTGTATTGGCAAAAATATGCCATTTTTCACCGCGCGGCGGCTCCGGAAGAGAGAAGGAAAGACCCTGCCAGTAACTGTTAACGGCAACATATATCGTGCTGTCCTTTACGGACCCGCCCTTTGCGTGTTTTCCATCCAGCATGAAGGCAAGAACGCGAGAATTATTTGACCAGTCCGCATTCCATTTCTGTACGCCGTGCCAGGTAATATCTGCCAAACCTGTCCCGGCGTAATCACGGTTCTGGAAATGCGAAGACGAGCGCAGCACCGGATGGGCCCTCCTGAATGCAATTATGTTTTTAAAGAAGCGCAGAAGGCCTGCATTCTTTTCTACCAGCGACCAGTCCATCCAGTTCAGGTCGCTGTCATGGCAGTACGTATTGTTGTTCCCTTTCTGTGTTCGGCCGATCTCGTCACCCATAAGCATCATCGGAACACCCTGGCTGATCATCAGAAGCACGGCGGCGTTCTTCATCATTTTTTCCCTGAGCCACTGAACACCAGGATTCCCGGTATCGCCTTCGTTCCCGCAATTCCACGAGAAATTATCGTCCGAACCATCCCTGTTATTCTCGCCGTTCGCTTCGTTATGCTTACCGTTATAAGAAAAAAGGTCGTACATCGTAAAACCGTCGTGGCATGTCACAAAATTAATCGATGCCGTCGGGCCGCGCCCGCTGCTGCCGTAGAGGTCGGGCGAACCCTGGATACGCTGGCCCATCTTTCCTGCCATCCCTCCATCTCCACGGAGAAATCTTCTTACGTGGTCCCGGAATTTCCCGTTCCATTCAGCCCACCGGCCATACGCCGGGAAAGAACCCAGCATGTTTAAACCGCCCGCATCCCAGGCCTCGGCAATCAGCTTGCATTTGGCCAGGACCGGATCGAACGCAAGGGTTTCAAGAAGCGGCGGGTTCGGCAACGGCGCGCCCCAGGGATCGCGGCCAAGTATCGCCGCAAGGTCAAAGCGGAACCCATCCACGTGGTACTCCGATGCCCAGTAGCGCAGGCAGTCCAGCACCATGTTCCGGACAATCGGGTTGTTGCAGTTCAGCGTATTCCCGCAGCCGCTGAAATTGAAGTAATAACCTTCCGGGGTCAGCATGTAGTAGGTGCTGTTGTCTACTCCGCGAAACGAGATCATCGGCCCCTTCTCGTTGCCCTCGGCAGTGTGGTTGAACACAACATCGAGAATCACTTCTATGCCGTTCTTGTGAAGCTGCTTAACCATGTTCTTGAGCTCGTCCACCTGCATGCCGAATCTGCCAGTGGCGGCATACCCGGATTTCGGCGCAAAGAACCCAACCGTACTGTAGCCCCAGTAGTTGAAGAGCGTCTGACCGGTGGCAGGATTCGGCCGGCTGTTCTCAAACTCGTCAAATTCATAGATCGGCATGAGCTCAATGCAGTTGATGCCAAGTTCTTTAAGGTAAGGGATCTTCTCCACCAGCGCGGCATACGTGCCCGGGAATTTCACTTTCGAGGAAGGATGTCGCGTGAAACTGCGGACATGGGCCTCGTATATCACCAAGTCCTCGATGGGCGTTTCCAGCGCGTGGTCGTCTTCCCAGTCAAAATCCTCGAAAACAAGACGCCCGCGGTACTGGAACATGTCGTTCCAGTCGGGGCCTTTTCCCCAGCTATCCCGGCCGCCTATCGCCTTGGCGTAAGGGTCGAGGATTATTCTCGTCTTGTCAAAGCGGTGTCCCCTGGCAGGGTCGTTCGGACCGTCAATGCGGTAACCGTACTCTATGTTCTCACAGTCGAGGCCGAATACCACCATGCTGTAAACGTTCCCGATCCTGAAGGAATGGGGAAAAGGTATTTCAACCAGCGGCGTCGGGGCGTGCTTTTCGAACAGCACCAGCGTGCACGATGTGGCGTGCCGTGAGAATATCGAGAAATTCACCCCGCCCGGAACCAGTGACGAACCGAACGGATATGGCCTGCCGGGTCGCAGCTTGTACCCGGAGTATTCATGCGTTGGATAGAAATCTATGCGACTATCCATGATAACCTACAACCCGCTTTTGCCGACGCCCGCGGGCGCCGGCAAGCGGCGCCCCTACAATTATCCGTTAATTGACGGACTTGTTAATCCCAGGAGAACTATTAACCTGTTTTCAGCACATTGACAGCTTCCTGCACATTCCCGCTGACCACGAAGAAATCAAGGAAACCCGTGGCCGCCATCGTGTCACGGATCTGCTCCGACAACGCCACCAGGGCAACTTTTCCGTTGGCGGCAGTGGCATGCCGGTAGAAAAGCAGCATCATCCTCAGGCCGGCACTGGACATGAAAGTCACATCCCCCATATCCATGACAATGGTCTTGTGGGAAGCAACAACCGGCAACAGCTTCTCCTGGGCATCCGGCGCAGTCTTACCGTCTATTTCCCCGTGTATGATAATGACGGTAATACCGTCCTGCTGCCTTGTCTCAATATTCATATTAAATCCCTAAACCAACCACAGATTACACTGATTGAAAAGCTGCATCAGTGTCATCCGTGCCATCCGTGGTTACTTTCCTATCTTTATCCTTCCGCTTCGAACTATCACCAGCACAACTCAACTGCAGAGGAGACAGGATTACAGGATACGATTAGAATCCTGTTGATCCCCTGGTGCTGGTCAACTGCCGGACCTTGCGTTTAATCTCGGCCTTGGTTTCCCCGAAATTAATCAGTAAACCCACCGGCATTCCGGTAGCCACAAGGTAGTTGACCAGCTGAACCTCATTAGCCTTGGTTAATTTCTGTATAGATTTCAATTCAACAATGATTTTACCTTCCACCACCAGATCCGCCGCAAAATCGCCAACACTCTTTCCCTTGTAAGTCACGGGAATCCGCTTCTGCTGTTCCACCTTCAGGCCGGCATTCTGGAGCTCTATAACCATGCATTTTTCATAGACAGATTCCAGAAAGCCAAAACCCATCGTGTTATAAACCTTGTAGGCACAGCCAATAATCTTCTTCGTAATATCCTCGTATTTCATACGTTTTGGCTTTCTGGATCAAAGATCAACAGGATATCCTGTAATCCTGTCTGTTCTTTATCCTTCTTCAAACATTCCTGCCTGGAAGAAATCATTCTTTCTTGCACGGGGTGATAGTAACTTTTACCTTCAGTGACGACTGCGCAGCCGGCAGTTTGACGGTAAGGGCTTCGGCAT
>Ga0172371_10013992_pt1 | contig 10375 bp, 12 predicted proteins | sample Lak12m_FD_114543 | JGI IMG/M metagenome (GOLD analysis project Ga0172371, IMG submission 114543) | Freshwater microbial communities from Kabuno Bay, South-Kivu, Congo - kab_022012_12m | ecosystem: Environmental > Aquatic > Freshwater > Lake | place: Democratic Republic of the Congo: South-Kivu... | reverse complement strand
TAGTTGTAGGATGTACGATTGATTGGAGCCGATTAAACTTGACCGTTTCGTTGGTCCGGCCTTTCTATTGGTCCACCCCCCCCATTTATCACTTGACGTTTTTGGTTGTAGGGAGAGGGGTCACAGGGGGGGATAAGGGAAACGGACGAGATGCCACAGAGTTCCATGTGGTGCCGGGAGATGCAAAGGATGCCCGAGATGCCGGAGAGATCCAAGAGACCGCCGACGGGGGGTGTGTTACTCGGTTACTCGGTTACTCGGTCACCTATAGGTAATGCCGATAGCAGACCATAGACAGATAGGCACCACCTATGCCAAGTTAGACTATTCTAACCGAAAAAGCGTCAATGAACAAACGTGTCACATGATCAATAAAACTGGACAGTTATGACGAAATGTACGATAGTGAGTGTTTTTGGTGTGTAACACGATGTGGGGTAGTATAACTAGGGAAAATAATGTAACAATCGAGACACGTCAAAAGGGTCATTTTGCAAACCCTTGCGTTTGACTGGTGTAACACGTGGTCGCGGTTGTAACAGGGTAGAATGGTTAACGATAATGAACACGTCAGAAAACACACATTCTAGGAAATAGGTTAGGGGTGATGCGTAACCTAGTGAGATGTAGGGAGAAACAGCGCGAAGCGCAAACGCCTGTGTTTGACTGGTGTAACACGTGGTTAGGGGTTAAGTAGTTGAAATTAGGAGGGACAAAAATAGGGTAGAGCGCGGTTACACAAGTGCGCGCGCATATATATGTACACTGAGAGAAGACACACGTGTAAACGATCGTTTAACAAAAAAAGTTTTTCGTACTATGGGGTATATGAAAATGGTGTAGCAGGTGTAGCGGTGCACTTAAAGGTTAAACTCCTGTTGAAATAATTAAAGAAAAGGGTGCTAAAGCCGTTACACCGTCAAGTGTAACACGTTGTAACAAGTGTAACACCAATGATATCGAGAAGATACGGATATGAAATGATAAGAAAGCTACCGATATGTATGAAAAGGGAGGAATTCCCACAGTAATTTTGTCAAGAAAAACCGTCACCAAAGTGGAAATAGTATGGTAGAAGAATGAAAACACCAAAATAGCAACATGTTTCAAAAAGTAACATGAATCTTTTCAAATCAAAGATTTAACTTTTCCAAGGGGTGAGATATGATGATATGGAAGAAGGTGGCATGAAGGGAACAAGAAAAAGGAGATGGTGCGACTGGGGTTGATGAGGGGAGAAACGCCCCTGGTGTTTGGTGTAAGAAATGAAAGTAAGGTAGTAATATAAGGATGGAAAGAGAAAAGTTTTTAAATTATTTTGAGGGGAAAAGAGGGTGAAATGAGAGATGAGAAAAGTTTTAACTTTCGCATTGATGATCGTGGGGGATGGTAAGGGTGAGAGTGAGAGTGAGAGTGAGAGTGAGGGTGAGAGTGAGGGTAAGTATGAACAAAAAGTGCAGCGGTAGAATAAACACCCCCCCCTGTCGGTGCAAATAACTAGGTCCCCTGGTGGGGGGCCCGTCTGCCTACCGGCGAAACGGTAGGGGGGATAACAAAGGTCGTTGATCAGTTGATCAAAGGATCAATCGTTGCTGATCAGGGGATCACTTTTGCTGATCAGGTGTGCGCTGGGGTAAATTCTGTGACACCTTGAACCGGTTACATACCTTGTGATCTGCCTCCACAGGATCCCCTTTTATATCACAGATTCCCGAGCTGGACCATCTCACCCTGTATCGTAGACAATCGGAGCACTGACGTGGTCGCAAAAGTTTTGCGACTTCCTGTGCAACTTGCTTTTCGATCTTCTCATGTTTTCTGACGGCTCGCCACACGGCCATAGGGGTGACGTTGAAATGTGCGGCTATAGCTGAATAGGTAAATCCTTCAGATCTCAGGTGAAAGGCAAGAGACGGGATGAGGGTAGGATGTGTGTGTGGTGTGGGGGGTGTACATGATGTGGGATGGTTCATGATTTATGCTGGCACATCCGGGTGGATCCAATCATCACAGGCGTCCGTTGTCCCCTCCATACATTTGGGCTCTTTCTCGACTCGACAACTTCCCATGTTGGTCCAGTAGCTGTGGTAGTGTCCGCAATTCCGACAACGTCGTTCAGTGAGATTCACATAAGCAGGGTTTGTGCAAGCTTCATGCTCGCTGATAATCGCTCGGATTTGCGAAATTGGGGTATCCATCAAAGCTGAAATGGTTTCAATGGAAAAACCCTTGTCTCGGAGGTTGATCGCCTCGGTTGTGTCAATGGTGGAGATCATGGAGTATCCTTGTGTATCGTGGTAAGTTAAGTTCCCCATCGTATTAACCTCGGATTGTGTGGTGTGGCGGGGTCCGGCTCTTCCGGATAGTCCCGCCGAAGTTCGTCGAAAACTACCTCTCCACCATCAATCCCCACGGGACCCTCTCGGCTGTATAGCTCGGGGCCATAGAGAATGGTCGGCTGGTAGAAGTGAAACTCGAAAAAGGGCATCATCCCCTCACCGGTTTCAATACGACCTTTTTGATGCTTTGCCCAGCGTTTGGGGTGATGATTCGGCTCGTAGATTGGATGTATGCGTTGATTATGTTGTTACCGGAAGGCGGGAACACTGCGAGCACGGATTTTTTGTAGAGTTGACAGAGATGCTCAGGTTGCAAGTACGGAGACCACGGAACGAAGGTGAAACCGACTTCTCCGTTTTGACCTTCGATTGGTCTCAAAACGAAAGGATTACGAATTATCCAGTGTTCCGCGTGTGTCTCCACGATTTCAGCAACAAAATTATGCGCTTCCGTGTGGAAAACAAATATTTTCCGGCCTTGTGTCTCGTGTTCAGTCAGGTCGGAAGAGCCAAGAGTCGAAGTTGCCATGTGGTAGGATCCTTTCAAATCGTGCTACGATTGGTTGAACTCGTTAATATCTTTCAGAATATCAGCCCAGCTTACCCGTTCATCGAGATCGTCAAATCGTTGATAGCCCAGCACATACAGCCTCAAAATGCTGTTTTTGATCTCCTCTGATGAGGGGAAGGGTCTATTGTGTCGCCTTGAGACTGCCGCCTGCAGTTCCCGTCTGTGCTCATCAGACAATCCAGGAATCCTATCGAGCCACCGAAAAGAGAGTTTGTCCATGTTAGTCCTCTGGAAATATTGGAACCGTGCGGTATTGAAAAACTACCATGCGTCGAAAGTTATATAAGCGTCCGGCATACACCGGAGGCTGTTTTGTCTTCGATCTAAAGATTCTCTTACCCTTGGTTACGTGTCCGCACGGCTCCAAAACGTTATTCCGTGATTCAGAAAAGCAACTTCAGCTGCGCATATGGACCCTGTGTGCTCACGCCGAGCTTTCCAATGTCTAGATCGTGAGCCCCTTGGCGGTAGAGATAACCCGCGCCGATAACGCAGGCCCTCCCGAGTATGTCCGGCTTCCATTCCGCGAGTATGTCTAGATTCAGTGAGCGATGCTTCCCTATCCAAGCGTAAGACGTTTTTTCGGTGAACCATAGTCGGTCAAAAACTTGTCGGGCGAAGAGGCCAAATCCGAGAGCGCTGGTGCGTTGCGTGAAATTGACTGTGTTCTCAGTTCCACCGGTGGTCTGTGCTGCAGCTCGGCCGGTTATGTCCAGTCCAAACGTGGCGAATTCAGCGATCATCAACGGTTGAATGTCATACCGTCGCCAGATGCCCGGGAAACGAAATTCGAGGCTGTCCAGGGTGTTCGTGAGCGTTATGCCGGTCGTATAGGTAGTAGATGTTGCTGACGTGCTGTTCGGTGCTCCAAACTGTATGCCATTCACCCATACGGGCCCGGGCAGGATGCCGGAACCTTGCAACGACCGGCGGAACTGATGCGAATACTCAATTGACAGGTTTGGTGTCCACGCGGTCAACGCCAGCCGGTAAAGGGTCGGTCGTTTATCCAGCCCGAAGATGTCATTGACCGACCACTCTGCGGCGTTCGTGTTCGGACTGAGCGTTATATTTTGGGCGCTGAATACGGGTCGGAATGCGAAGTCCAACTTCACCGGGTATTGAACCGGTTGGATGGGTGGAACATCCGGCAATGGCGGGGGGATGTACCGTGGCAGAGCTACTGGGCCGCCTGAAATGGCGGGGGGCGGAGGGCCGAACCCCTCAGCGAATAGCAAGCTTACGGCAAATGCTGCCATAATCAGGACTGATGCAAATCGTCTCATCGCTCTATCTCCTTGTCAGGATTGAATAATTCGCGGCTAGATACCGCGAAAAACAGGGGTTTTTGACACATAATTGATTGTTTTCATTGAATTACCCCCGTGGATAAGACAAAAATCAGGTTGTCGGGATTATATCTTTATGCGCGTCTGGATTACATCGGCAAATCGTGTGTTTAGGGGGTATTGGAACCCCTGCCGCATGCAGTTCTAAAACTGTTATTCGCCGTTCAATTGCGATGATATCCTCGACGGTTCCTGCCTGTAATTGTTGATGCCGATGTGTCAAAAATCCTAACCAGACAACCATAAAGACAAGCAACAGGATCCCCAAAACAAACACTTGCGCTGTAAAATTCATCATTCCTCCGAAATGTTCAAGACCCATATTTTAGCGAGTCAATGCGCTTTGAGAGACGCACAATACTGTTGCTGAGCCTACAGCAGGTGATTGAATTAAGAATTGTCGAGAGTCCGACAAGCATAATTGAACCGCCTATTATTAGCCATTCAATGTCAGTCATGCGTTCAACTCCGAATTGTTCCAGTCCGTATTCATCCCGCGCTTATCACATCCAGCCGAAAATTCCTACAAGTTTTTTGAGTGACTTTTGGAATTGTGACCAAAATTGAAAAGGGTGGTTTAGGTCGGTCGAATGCGAGCCAACCTCTTTGGTGATAAAGGTCCAGTCTCCATAATATTGATCTGACAGGTAGTTTTGCCCTGCGTGTTGTTCGCGAAAATGACTCATGGAGGTGGTCTCCCATCAAAACACCGATAAGTCTATGGTCGAGTGTTCATTTTTGTTGTTTATAAAACGACCTTTTGTGAGACACAACAAGTTTTTGGGTTCATAGATGAAACACAAAACCTGATTGAGTTTCTGCCCATTTTGGGACATAGGACGAGGGGGCCGAAGGCGGTTACTTCCGCGACATGGATCTCCCCGCACACTTCGCAGCGGTGGATTTCGACCTTTGTTCCGTCATAGAGTGTCTGTTCACCGATTTTCATGGTTGTGTCCTTTTAGTCCGTTGAGGGGTCAAAACTCCACACAACAGCCTTCGGTTTGCCCCAGCCAAGGGGATCGTGCTTTGTTTTCCGCAGAGCACACAGTGGGTTTCCTCGGCGGGGATCATTTCGGAGCCCAGGGCCTCATCATCCCACCAATGGTCCAGGACCTCTCGTGCGTCAATGATGAAATCCAAGAGAGCATGACAATCACCCTTAGAACACTGACAGGTCTATGGTCGGTTGATAATGGTCAGCAGATTTGTTTGAATCATTCGTGTCGTCGTTCGGAGGAGTAATATCCACCGTAGTGACTGTAGTGTCCGTAGTGACTGTAGTGGGGGACACGTTTTCATCTCCGTTGTTTTCTCCGTTGTTTTCTCCGCTCCCCTCGCCATCCCCTTCTGCCTCCTCAAATGCACGCCGTTTCACCACTACCATGCGCTCACTGTGTCCCGCGAACCTCATCACTTTCGTATAGCTGCTTTGGCTGTTTTGGCAGTCGAGCCAGCCAGCCTCTTTCCATGCGTTCATAATGCCTTCAAATCCGTCGTATTCCAGGGTTTTTAGAACCTGTTGCAGCCGCACCTTGTTAAACGCTATATACGTCCAATCGTCTCCGAGATTCCATTTCCCAGACCAGCCTTGCGACGGCGCAACGTCAACGTGGTCTATGGGTTCGCCGGAATAGGATGACCGAGGTTCGTAGGGATGATGTCGGCCGAAAAACGTTGACTCGTTGGACCCTGCCCACGAATGGATGTCCCGAAGGGCGCGTACGTGAATATCAATGGATTCAAAATGAGATTCGACAGAATCCCAGAGGTCATCCCAGGGGGACAGGAAGGGAAGGGATGAAACAGTGTCTGTTTGGGATTCTGAGGAATCTTTGTGTGATTCACTCCCCATCATATTTTCCAATATTTCCCCCGTCAGGTCTATGAGAGCCACCATGTCAGCCAAGCGTCCTGCGGCCCCGGTTTCAGTCCGTGCTGAGTAGTGATCGGACAACTTGTTGTAGCGTTGTCGGTAGGCATCCCACTGGGCATGATTGGACAGGAGATGTTGGACGAACATCGGACCGAGATGACCATAATGACGACGCAAAATTGAATTCAATTTGTCAACGATGGGCTTGGTCGTACGATCATCCCGTCCGAACGGCAACCCGGTCCCGGTGAGAATACGAGCCCGAACGCCTCCGGACGTGGTGTAGTCTATCAAGGGGGACTCGCCGGTGGATAAGAGGACCGTTCGCCAGTTCACCGTGGCTCTTGTCCCGCGGGTGGCACCACGCCCCCGCCCATGGCCGGAGATCACCGTGTAAAGTATCCGATCAATCATTTTCTTGTTAGCGCGTTTCGTGTCGTCGAGGAATAGAGGCAGGTCGTTGGCCGTCGCGCAGGTCTGCTCGAGAAATATAGGGGTTGCGTCCCACGTGTGCAATATGGTTTTGGTAGCCGTTTCGTCGGGACACCCCCACACGGAGGCTGCGGCACGCAGTATGGTGGTTTTGCCTGTTGATGTACGGTTGGCAAAATCCACGCCGAAATTTGGTAATTCGAGAATCGAGAGGAGAGGAGGGGTAAGCGATGCATAGATGGCCAGCCGGAGGCGAGCATAGGCACGCCAAATAGGAGATATGGTAGATAGCCAGGTGGAAAAATCTCCACGAGAATGATAGCCCGCGGCCAGTTGATCATTGCCGACATTCTCGCCGCGGAATGCAATGACAGGTGTGGAATGCAAAGATGGTGAATTAAGTGATCCTTGAGATGATGCAATCCCATCCTTCGTGATGTTACTCTGTCCCCACAGGAATATCGGGACACTGTCCTTATTTTGATCTTTTCGGAGCATCCCCAACTGTGAAGACACTCTCCGTTTTGGCAACCCCTCCTGATTCACGTGCTCGAAGTCGAACAGATATCGTGCGACTTCGTGACAGTTATGGGATCCCACAGGGAACCCGTCATTTTTGGCCAGATCAACGCATTTACGAGCGTTAGTGGCCACGTCCCTGGGAACCACGACAGATCGCCATTTCCGGCGGTGGTAGTAGTGCGTTGTAAGATAAGTCTCACCGGTGGCAATGTCCACATCACGGGATCCGACGAATAGTTGCGTTGGTGCGACAGGCTGTTGTTCCTGTCCGTCGGATGACGAGTGAAGCCGGACAAGTCCGGTCTTGGTGAACAGATAGGGGACGGGGAGATAAAGATGATGGCCATTTTCGTTACTGAGTCGTTTAACGTTGTCCGGCAGGTCAATTTCCAGTGGTTTGAGTGCGACGGAGAGAAGGGGGTGGACGTCGGGAGCGTCGGAGGTGTAGTCTTCGGAGCCTACCACCTGAAGGTGCTTTCGACGGGATGCTCGACTTTTTTTCAGCTCTTTTTTGAGCTGAGTTCGCAATGTGCTGGGAAGCGCTTGTATGGTCTCGACAAAGAGATCAGGTTGAGTCTGCTCAGCCTGCGCGAGCGCGCTTACAAAGGGGATGTCGGTCAGGAGCTTGGTATCTCCTGACTCAATGCGCAAGGTGCGTTCTCGCAGGATCCGTTCCAACCGGGTTGGTGCCGAGTCTAACAATGTTTGGAGATCGCGGGAACTATGGTGGCGCAAATAGCTGTTCAGATCCTGTTTAGCATCCTGAATAAGCTGGTCAAATCTTTCGAGACTTTCGGGGTTGTTCGTTGCCACCTGTTCCTTGAACATGGTGAGACGCTCTGGCAATATGGGGATCCCGGACGCGTCAGGATCTGCATCCAATCCAAACTGCTCATTCAGTTGTCGTATGGCATTTTTTTGGTGTGCATCTAGCGGTAACACAACCAGTTTCACTCGGATTCCCTGGGGTTCCAATAATGCTGCCCATTTTTCAGTTGCAATCGTTCCAACGCTGGACAACTCACGGTCTAAACACAGGAACACCGTGCGACCACGCAGCTTTGATATGATTCGTGGTCTTTCAGCCTTCGGTGCGATTGTGGCGATGGGTGAGATGCACAAGAAGCCTGCTTGAACAGCCGATAAGAGGTCGGTGACCCCTTCGGTGATAATAACGGGTTTGGACAATGAGACTGGATCATTAGAATCAAGGCACTCTTCATTGAACAACAAATCATTTTGGATCAGCTCATGAACGTAGGGATGCTTGTCGCTATGCGTCAATAATTTCTTGTATTTCGCCAGCTTGGCATCTGTTTTTGGCGTCCAAGGGGTTGTTCTGCCTATGAGATAACGTACGCGTCCATGGTGCCAGTAGGGAAAAGTGAGGTGGAACGGAAGCCAGAAATTCGCGACATTGGATTCGCTGATGGTGAATAGACCAGTGCGGGAGCCCGTGGACGGGTTGAGATTGTCCCGGAACCATGTTTGAATTTGCGGGAATTGCTCACCAGTAGTGAGGTCCGTCCATTCCTTCGGATACGAATATCCCATCAATTGCGAATCTATGAACTCACGAGAAAATCCATAGTGGTCCTGTAGAATGGTGAGTGCTGCGCGCCCAGGTTCGGAACACGTGAGAATTCTGTGGAAATATTGCGAGGCTTTCAGGAGATCACCGAACAATAGTTGTTCTGTTTGATAGGATCTTTCTGCGTAAGCCCGCTGTTCCGGCGTTATCCCACTTTTTTCAAGACGCGGTAACCCGAAATGATCGGCTATCCAGTTACGGGCGGTGCGGTGTGAAGCGGCGCAAGCGCCGTCTTTCGGAGTGTGCGAGACGGTGCCCGTTTGGACAAATTCAACGAGTTGCAGTGCGTCCCCTCCGATTTGACACCCGTAGCAATGCCATACATTTTTCGCTACGTTGACATGAAGGGATTTTTTAGAATTGCTCAGATGATGCGGACAGTCAACGAGTATCTCATCTCCCGTCCGACCGGTAATTCGTGAGCCGAGCAGGTCCGGAGAGGTCGCAATGGACTCGATGGGAATGGCACGGATACGAGCGTAATAGTCCAGGGGGGTGAGGGGCGCGGGAGGTGGGGATGGGGACAAAGACGATGCCGTGTCTTGATTGTGCGGGTGACCATTTTGTGGGTAACTACTTGTTGACTCGTTATCCATAGTGGCTCCAGAATGGCTCTAGTTCAGGATATTAACAAAAAACCTTCGGTTTTTCAGACCAGGTAACCGGGAACACTATCACCCGCGGGGCCGGGGTCAAGGGTTTTTAAGGGGTGAGTGTCAAGAGCGAGTGTCTTGACACTTTTCTCCTTATTCCCCCCCCCCGGCAGCCCTGGGGTGTGTAATGCCGTCTATTACAACGGCCCCGAGGACTATCGGGGGATGAAGGGCCTATGCCACGGGCTTGACGACTCGGTGGGAAATATTAGCCGAAACTATCACCGAAACCATCACCGGAACCCTGACCTGAACCCCAACCTGAACCATCACCTGAACCGTCACCTGAACCATCACCTGAACCGAAACCTTCACCTGAACCGAAACTGTAACCGAAACCTGAACCCCGACCTGAACCCCAACCTGAACCGTCACCTGAACCCCAACCTGAACCGTCACCTGAACCCCAACCTGAACCGTCACCTGAACCCCAACCTGAACCGTCACCTGAACCCCAACCTGAACCGTCACCTATCGTCGCCATACCACGACTCCTTTGATGCTCTCCTCCGCCCTCTTAGAAATAGGGACAATCTCGATAACCTCCGTCAGGAGCACCTGAGCAACGGCAACAGGAAATTTGCATTCCTCGGGTCGTGATGTTCCATCCGTAGCCAACTGTGACAGGCTGGCCGCCCCTGCCCAATACCAGATGCGACGAGCGTCGGTCAGAACAACCTCTTTCCCCTCCTGGCTCTGGAGGGTGCCGGCGAAAACTCCGGCGGAATATGTCCGCACCATGCAATACTTGCCGACAAATACATCGTTCATAGCCATTCCCTTTTCCTCCTTTGTGTTGACGGCTCCAAAAGGAACCGGTGAAGAACCCTATGACCGGATCATCCAGCCGTGCCAATTTCAACGGCTTTGTCTGCGAGTAATGAGAAGTCTAGCTTATCTGCCGCCCATGCCGACGCCTCTGCCGACGCCTCTGCCGCCCTTGCCGACGCCCATGCCGCCCCTGCCGCCGCCCTTGCCGACGCCCATGCCGCCCTTGCCGACGCCCATGCCGACGCCCATGCCGCCCTTGCCGACGCCCATG
>Ga0172371_10013991_pt1 | contig 10375 bp, 2 predicted proteins | sample Lak12m_FD_114543 | JGI IMG/M metagenome (GOLD analysis project Ga0172371, IMG submission 114543) | Freshwater microbial communities from Kabuno Bay, South-Kivu, Congo - kab_022012_12m | ecosystem: Environmental > Aquatic > Freshwater > Lake | place: Democratic Republic of the Congo: South-Kivu... | reverse complement strand
CGGTCGGCACGTCCAAGACGACCATCGCCTACCAGGGCTACCTGACCGACAGCGCCAACAGCCCGGTGAACAGCGCGCTGGCAATCGTCTTCAAACTGTACAACGTCGAGAGCGGCGGGACAGCCCTGTGGAGCGAGACCCAGCCGGCCGTGCCGGTGGCCAACGGGCTTTTCTCAGTGCTCCTGGGCAGCATCACTCCGCTGCCTTCCAGCCTTATCGCGAACAACAGCGACCTGTGGCTCGGCATCACAGTCGGCTCCGACGCCGAAATGGCGCCGCGCGACAAGCTCGCCAGCGCGCCCTATGCCATGATGGCGGACGTGCCGGACGGCAGCATCACACAATACAAACTGGGCAACGATACCGTAACCTCAGCCAAAATCGTGGATGGCCAGGTGACCACGGCGGACCTGGCGGGCAATGCGGTGACGTCGGCGAAGATCACGGATGGACAGGTGGCCACTGCCGATCTGGCGGACAACGCTGTGACATCGGCGAAGATCGCGGATGGGGTGGTGAGCAGCGCCGATGTGGGCTTCAACTTTGCCACATCAACGAGCAAAGGCGGAGCAGCCACCGATCTTGCATGCACCAACTGCGTCTCCAGCGGCGAAATCCAGGATGGGCAAGTAGCTACTGCCGACTTGGCGGATAATGCAGTAACATCCGCCAAGATCACGGACGGGGCCGTAAGCAGCACCGATGTGGGCTTCAATTTTGCCGGCAGCGGAAGCAAGGGTGGTGCAGCCAATGATGTAGCTTGTAGCGACTGTGTCGAAAGTGGTGATATTGCAGCAGCCGCAGTGAAGGCAAGCGAGCTGGATCCAACCGCCTTTAACAACCTGACCATGCAGACCTTCGACTTCTCGCTCGGCTGCAGGAACGACTACGGCAACGGCCATGCCGGGTGCGAGCGTCACTATGACTTCACGTCAGCGTTTCCGAACAAGACGCTGTACGTGATGGCAAGCATTCATCTGGCAGGTAATGAGATATTCTGGCACTGGATCCCAGCGGGTGTCTACAATGTTACGCGTACAGGGTTCGATCTGGGCTTCGTGACTTACACCGATGCTGGTGCTGTCGGCTGGTACAACTCAAACAACACCAGGGTTGTCGGCTACGCAGTGGGATATTGACAGACCTGTCAACCAAGCCCCAGAGGAGGGTTGCACAATGAATCTGTATCCTGTTTGCCGGCGACCAAGGCGGATGTGCAGACAAGCTTGGCTTGGGCTTGCATTGGTGCTGGTACTTCTGATTCAATCACTCGTCCCTGTCTTTGCAGCGGATCAGCCCGGCACAATAGGCAACCAATCCCGCCCGATGGGAGAGCTACTGAACAGCGCGCAGTCGCCTGACATACTCCCTGCGGTGCTCTTTCGGACGCGCATCCGAGCAGAGACGACGTATCAGTGGCAAAAGCTTGAGATGCTCGACATCACCATCCTGGAGCGCAACAACGACGGGGCGCTCATCCTGGTAGACTTCGACCAACTCGAAACCCTGGCGCGGCTGGGCTTCGGACCGTCAGGGACAGATGAGCTGACATCGCTCACCGCAGCCCAAGCAGCCGCCAAACCGTGGCTGGCATCAAGCCTCTCGCCGCTGATGACACAGGCCGCTGCCACCCAAACTCAGCTTGCTTCCACAGCGACCATTGAGCGCAGCGACGCCCTGACACCCCTACGAACTGCCGTTCACGCTCTGACGCCGGAACAACGCGCTGGCATCGCGAGCCTCGCTAGCGTGGATGACGATGCCGATGGGTTGACCAACACGGAAGAGGCGTGGTGGTGCACCGATCCGCTGAATCCGAACAGCGACGGTGACGCTCAGGGTTACACCGACGGTCAGGAGATCCACGCGCTCCTGGACTTCACCCTGCCCCGCTCGGTGCGATGGGGGTATGGCCCGCCATTCGGCCCGCCCAACGCGTGGCCCAATTTTAACAACCGAAACGGAAACGGTGTTAGTGTCTGCAACGACGGTGACTACGATACTATCCCCGATTTCGCCGAAGTATATATGGTTGGGACGCGCGTCCCAGAAGAGAGCACCGACAAAGACAAGTTCGACGATGGGCAAGAGTTGTTCGGCGTCACCTACTGTTCCGAGAAGCCTGATGCCACGAGTTGCGGTTATGGAAACTACCCGCGCATTGAGTACTGGAACTACATCAAGGCCAGCATGCCATCCTGGGTGCGGTCGCCAGGCGATAACCCCTTTGTGGCAGCATTTCCCACCCCCAAGGTATCTGTCGTGCCGGGGTCGTGGAATGTGGAGCGAGTGACTACTATTACAACATCGCAGGCGGTGATCACCCAGACCACGCAAACCTACGAGACTTCTGTGACCAGTGGTCAAAATACAGGTATCGCCAATACTGCGACCTGGAATGATTGGAGTGAGGTATCGGAAGCTGTGGAGACACCCATGGACACAGCATCTGGAGCATCTTCAACCATCCATTCACCAGATTCGCCCGATAAGGACTGGTGGAAGATGGCCGAAGGAGTCGTCGCGATGGGCGTGGGAGGTGCTGTTGGTCTAGTGTCAGCGGGGGCGTGTGGCGCAACGGTTGTGTTGTGCCCTCTTAGTGTGACCGGAGCAGTGCTTGGCGGTGTAATTGGTGGTGAGGGTTGGGATGCGGTGGAGGAAGGCTGGAGCGATGATCCGAATACCCAACAGACACCGGATCAAGCCCAGAGTAGCTACGCGCCCAATGTCTACAATCAGACGCAGCTCACTGACGTCAATGTATCGGTCGAGAACAACCTTGAGGCCAACACCTCAATTGAGCTCAACAACAACTTTGACACACAGGGCATCGTGAACTCGATGGATGGTGTCGCCTATGCTATCAATCAGCAGGGCGACCTGATGGCTCGCGGATTCTATGATGTCTCCAGCGGTCTAGCCGACATCTCCCGCGGCATGGGCGATATCGCCAACGGTCTGGACAACATCTACGCCGGACTCGGGGATATCTCTAACAATCTGGAGGAGATCTCCGCTGGGATCGGCGATATCAGCTACCAGATCTCGCGCCCGCGCCTGACCGAGACGCGCACTAACGGCCGGTCGGTCGGCGGCGAACAGACCACCAGCCATGAGGAGTATGAAGAACACACGGTCGGCAACAGCCAGGGGTTCACTTCGGGCGAGAGCTGGAGCACAGCGTGGGCCGTGGACTCTAGCCGCGCCGCCCTTTTCAGCTTCCGTTTTACCGTACAGAACGTTGGTACCGACTACATCCGCGAACTTGACGGTCTGGTCTTCAACGTCTATCTGGGCAAGGATGCCACCCCGCTGGTGTCGTATCCCGCCTGGCAGCAGTTCAGCGACGGCAAACTCCTGAATATCTTCCCAGGCGTGAGCCAAACATTCCCCGCGGGGCCTGTGCCGCTGACCTTGGCCCAAATGCGGCGGATCGACCCGGGCGAGAAGTTGCGCGTGGTCGTGGCCTATTTCAACTACGGTGCGGACGAACTCTTCTATCAGGATGCAGTACAGGGTGGCCTTACTGTATTGATCGAGGACGGTCTCGATGACGGCGATGAGTCGGTCGACACCTATGTGATGCCGACCTGGGGCGCCGAGAGCGTGCAGGATGTCCTGCTGCGCTACTTCCCGGCCAATACCGATGCCGCTGGCAACCTGACCTCGCTGTGGACGCCGGAGTTCGACGGCACCAATCCGCCGACCTGGCACGAGCATTACCTATCGGACATCGCATGGTGGAGTATTTATTTGTCTCAGCAGAACGGAGGCAACGCACCGCTGCAGGATCTACCTACCCAGCAGAATTCCACCATCCTGTTCCGCTTCAGCCGCGATTCTGATCGGGATGGTTACCAGGATCGGGTCGAGGTGCAGTACGGAACCGACAAGAACGATCCCGCTTCTCATCCGATGCCGAGGCTGTCGGCAGGCTATGTCGTCAAGCATGTATCTGGCAGCAACGAGGCCACCGTCTTGCTGAAGCTGCTCAATAGCGGGACCTTCGAGGCATACAACGTGCAGGCGGTCATGTATGCGCCGGATGACACGACGACCATCGGCAACAACACCGTTGGCGGCAACGGCCGAGTCCTTCCCGGACGGCAGATCGCCGTGGGTAGTCGGGTGCTCCTGGAGGCGCAAGATCTCGCCAACTGGGGAACCAGCACCGCTCGACCGTATGCCGGCGGCAACTACACAGGCGAGAGTGATCGTACTTACTCCTTCTCCGTCACAACCCCGGGCTCAGTTGGGGCGGGCAGCACGGCCCTGGCATGGAGCGACGGCGCAGGCCACAGCGGCACGCTGGATATCGGCTCCGCTTATCGCGCGCCCCTGCCCATCCCAGTCAGCGACGGTCTGCAGATCGGCTTCAACAGCGGTGACATCCAGGCCGGCGCAGGGTTCACAGTGCGGGCCTTGACTCCACGCGATACCTTTACCTACACCATCGCCGCGGGCCACGAGAACGACTATACCGAGCCCGCCATCGTTGTCAGCTACAGCGACCCACGGGGCAGCCATCGCTTCGCGACGACTGTCAAGTTGATCAACCTGGACGAAGACCTGGTTCCCCATGCCGACGAAATGCTAGGGGGTGTACGCCTGGAGATCGTGGCGACACCCTTCAACGCCAGCGGCAACAACACCACGCACTTCGTTTTCAACAATCCCCACCCCAAGACGATCGCGGGCGGCCATCTGTACATGCACATCGTCGGCGGAGGGCACATCGTTAAAACAGTCGAAACAACGCTCGACATCCCGTCAGGGCCGTCGGTACATTCCGTTACCTGGTCGCCAGCGGACTTCAGCCCGGCCTATGACCCGTCCGTCAGCTACGTCATCATGGGGTTTTGGACCGATCGCTACGGCAACATTATCGACACCATCAGCCGGCCTCTCGCCACCTTGCAGGACGATAATGTGATGAAGGCCGAGGTACCGGTACAGGAATGGAACGTCGGCACGGTATACCGACCCGAAAGTTACGACTTGGTCAACAGCCTCCTCGGAGCCTCGCACACCGAGGGTGTGGTCAAACAGTCGACCGGCTACCGGTTGCGCGGGGTTGCCGGCCAGCCATCGGTCAGCGCGGCAATGACCAGCACGCACTACAGCCTGGCGTCCGGGTACTGGGCCGCCGTGCGCGGGCAGGAAAGCCTGCTCCTTCGGGCCGCCAGTGCGGCACAGACTGCTGTACCAGCGTCAGCGAGCAATGACGTCTCCGCCCGCTTCCCGGCGAATTCGTTCATCCTGGGCAGTACGGGCACGCTGCCGTTGATCCTGGGGGTGACCGGCGCGGACAGTGGTGTGACAATCACCCAGGCGCCCCACAAAGCGTTGGGCAGCGGCGCCTACACCGAAACCGGCGTGCAGCTCAACACCGACAACCTCCCGATCGGCCCCTTCGAAAAGGCCGTCACGGTCTATACCAACGATCCGTCGCAGCCGGAGGTTCGCCTGCGTATGACCGGCAACGTCGTGCCGAGCGGTGAGGTGGCCTTCGTCTACGACTATCGAGATGAAGAACGACCACTCAACCGGATCGTCCACGTCAATAGCGTGCGCTATGCCGGCGAGACGATACGCTTCGATCACAGCATCCCCGGCGCCGACAGCAGCCTGTACCCGCTGTACTTGTACGGCAACGACGACACCGGCGCCCCGCTCGGGCGCGGGGACGCGATCGGCGGGCAGGCCGTACGACAGGTGACCGGGGATCCCAGCCATTCTGATCTGGTCCTGCCGGAGGCGACCGCTAGCCGCCGCGACTACATCGTGTACTACGGCTACCGGGCCGATCTGCCATCGGACGGCACAGCGACCTACAATGTGCCGCTGCGGGCACAGAACTATCAGACCGTGACCCTCGACATTGTCGTAAACGGACCATTAAGTCCGAGCGCCACACTCTTGTTGGATGTCGGTGCCGATGGCAACGCCGAATGGAGCTTCACCGGCACCTTCGGCGGCGAGATGGTACATGCCAGCGATCCACGGTTGGCGGCCGCGGTCAGTGGCTACTTCGCTGGCCACAACGGCGCGACGACAGTTCCGATCCGGCTCACGACCAATACCGGGGGCACTTACTTCCTGGCTAACCTGCGTGGCACGCCCAGCACGAACCGCGACTTGCGCATCTCGGGTGGCGTTCGCGTCAGCAACAACACACCAACCGAATCGGATTCGGTTTCAGTCTGTGCCACGGTCATCAACACCGGACAGGGCAAAGTACCGGCTGCCGTGCTCACGTTCTTTGCTCACGACCCTACGGCCAACACGAACCTCTTGATAGGGCATCGCGTGCTGACTGGTCTGGCGGCGGCCGGCGGCTATGCAGAAGGCTGCGTGGATTGGGACACGACCGGCTATCTCGGCGGCGTAACCTTGTACGCCTACGCCGATTTTCTAAACCAGATCGGAGAATCTGACGAAAACAACAACTCTGCAACAAGTGGCGTGACGGTACGCAGCCGACCAGATCTCAGTATCACCGCCATTGCCCTATCCGATGATGAGCCAGTCATCGGTGAGGTAATTACGGTAACTGCCAACCTACACAACGCCGGTCAGACCGCTGCGGCTGCTTCGGTACTGGCACTGTACGACGGCAACCCCGATGCCGGCGGCACACTCATCAGTAGGAGCTCCCTGAATGTGGCCCCTACCACCGAAACGACGGTGTCGTTCGCTTGGACACCGGGGGCCGCTGGCGCACATAAACTCTTCATCCGAGCTGACCAGGACCACCAAGTCCACGAGTCCGACGAGAGCAACAACGACAAATGGCGGGATATCTACATTGGCTTTGCCAGCCCGCTGCTCATCGACAGCGGCGCCGGGGACGCGTATGATCCGGTTTATACCGCGGCGCTCGGCTTCGGCTACCTGGATGGCGAAACCAACACCTTCTGCGGGACCGGCGCCGATGGTACGCAGCGCAGCGATTACGACGGCAAAGTGCAGTATCGCTTCGATCACCTGCTGCCCGGCCACTTTTACCATCTGGACCTGACCCTCAACGAATGCGATGGCCTGGGACGCCAACAGCAGGTGCGGATCGACGACAACCTGATCAGCGACGTGATCGACCTCAGCGATCTGAAGTCGCATCGGCTGTCTTTCCGGCTCGATCCCGCGTTCTACGCCGACCGGAGCGTTGTGGTCAGTGTCGAAGAACTCACCGGATATGATGCCATCGTCTCCGAGATCAACCTCTACGACATCGACTACCGCTATGCCGACGCCGGCGCCAGCAACGAACCTGCCTACACCGCAGCACGCAGCTACGGCTGGCTGGACGGACTGGCGCAGAGCACCTGGGGCACGCTGCCTTACCAAACGCGGCGGATTGATTTGGGCGACAGCAACCTCGACGACGATCCCGACAATGAGCTGCGTTATCGCTTCGATGGACTGCACCCCAACAAGCGCTACCAATTGCTGATCACCGCGTACCAGGGTTCCGGGACTGCTACCGTCCGACAAACGGTTGCCGTGGATAGCGTCGACACGGGTGTCACGCTGGAAGTAGTCGGCGTAGATCGCGACGACAAGGTCGTTGACGTGCCCCCCGGCATGTACACCAGCGACGGTACGATCACAGTTCGGATCACGCGCCTGGGTGCCACGGCGGGCGCCTTCGTCAACGAGATCGCCCTGGAGGAATTGACCTTGCTGCCCGAACAGGCCACCCAGGTAACGCAAGCCCTCACCACGCACACGGGCGGCCCCAACTGGTTCTCGTTCGACGTGAAACCACCGGTACGTCCGGCCGTCGCCTGCACCGGCGTCACCGCCACATCGGCGTTTACCAGTGTTTACGGCGATGCCCTACTGGGCGGCGCAGCGGCCCCGATCGGCTCGATCGTCGAGGCGTACACGCCCGGCGGCGCCAAGACCGGCTGCTTCAAGGTCACGGCCGACGGTCTGTACGGCTACATGCGAGTTTACGGCGCCGAGGGCGCGACACCCGGGATGCTCGCCGGCGACCCCATCATCTTCAAGATCAACGGCATCACCGCCTCACCCACCCCCTACCCGGTCATCTGGCAGGACGACAAGGCGACGTGCGCGGTGGACCTGAGCGCGCCGGATGTCATCCCGGTCGAAACGCTGCTGGCGCCCATCGCAGGCAAGTACACCAGGCTCCAATGCGAAACCGGCACCTACCTGCCGCCACCGGCCGACCCACGCTTCAACACCTGCACCACGGTGACCCCCGGCCAGAACTATCTGCTCTGGATGAACACCGCCGCTGGCCTTTCCATCACCGGCAGCCGCATCGCAGTGGACAAGCCGATCGATCTGCACGCCGGCTACAACTGGCTGGGCTATCTGCCCACCTGTGAGTTGTCGGTGGTGACGGCGTTAGGCGGGATCGCCGGCAAGTACGATCTTCTGCACAGCGAGGCCGGCACCTACAAGCCGCCGCCGGCCAACCCGGCTTACAACAACTTCAACACTATGGCACCCGGCCGGGGCTACATGATCCACATGACCCAAGCCGCGACGCTGACTTACCCGGCCAACCTCTGCGGCACGGCGCTGAACGCCACAGAGCCGGCCGAGGTCCCGGCGTTCACCTGTCCGGCTACGCCCACCAGCCGGTTTACGCAATTCTACGGGCACGTGACGCCGGTCGAAGACGCGCCGTCCGGCGCTGTGATCTTGGCCTACAGCCCGCGCGGTGAAGTCGTGGGCTGCGGTCAGGTTCAAGAAGGCGGCATCTACCCGTACCTACGGGTCTATGGTGCGGAGGATGCACAGCCCGGGATGCAACCAGGAGAAACCGTGCGCTTCAAGGTAAACGGTCAGCTTACGCTGCCATCAGTTGCGGCGCTCTGGCAAAATGACTGGGATGTTCACCCGCTGGACTTAGCGTTGGATGGCGTGCGCTATCAGTATCTGCCGCTGATCGTGCGTTAACGGGAGGAACGGGACATGGGCTGGTGGAAGGGGTGGCCGTGAGCACGCGGCCTCTGTCTCGCCAGCCCGAATGAATGGAGATGATGCAGATGCCTTCTCACTGGGCAAAGGCACAGCGGGGCTATCGCGACCCACATCAGCAGGTCTGCCAACGACGCCGGGGAGATCATCGCTGTGAAGCCGATGAGGCGTTCTGGGACTCCGCATCGGCAAGCCGCTTGGCAGCCTGCAGGCGCCCGGTCGTCACGCTCTGCGCCAGCAGCGCTACTCCCGGCAGCCCCTCATCATACACAGGCACGCCCTCGATGATGAGCGCGGCTTCAGGATCCGTGAGCGCGGCTTCAACCTTGCGCCACTGCCTGACGGCAATGTAAACGGCGAAGGTGGTCGGCTGCGCCGGCGGCGTCGGCAACCCCATGGGCAAGGTGGGCAGCTTGCCGCAGCTTTGCAACGTGGTGATCACGCACTCGCCAGGCTGGATCACGCGGCCAGGCCGGCCGATCAGGGTCAACTTGGCGGTCATGGCGACTCCTGGTTCTGCCAGCAGCGCGGGCAGATGCGCAAGGCGGTCTTCCCACCTGAAAGACTCAGCGGGTTGTTCGGGCCGCGGCCGATCTTGCGGCCACAGCTTCCAGCGATCGCGCGGCGCGATCCGGCCGCGCACCAGGTTGAAGAAGACGCCGCCGGGCGTGCGCCGGCGAAGGCGGGGGCCAAGGGCGGCCTGCAGATGGAACTCCGCATGCCCAAGTTCCTTTCGGGCATGTTCAAGGGGCGCGTCAAGGCCAAGCACTTGACGATCTTCACCCGCCAGTTGGCTACCCTCATCAACGCCGGTCTGCCGCTCCTGCGCAGTCTCCATGTGCTGCAGAAACAGGAACGCCAGCCGGCGTTACGCGAGGCGATCGCCAGCATGGCGGAGTCCGTGGAGAGCGGCAGCACGTTCGCCGAGGCCATGGCGCAGCACTCCCGGATTTTCAGCGGGTTCTTTGTGAACATGGTGCGCGCGGGCGAAGCCAGTGGCGCGCTGCACACGGTGCTCGAACGGCAGGCGGACTTCATGGAGAAGACGCAACGGATCAGGAACAGGGTCCGCGGCGCCATGGTCTACCCGATTGTTGTGCTGGTCATGGCCGTGGCGATTATGGCTGTGCTGATGGTGTTCGTGATCCCGAAGTTCAAGAGCATCTTCGAGGACCTCCTGCAGGGGCAGCCGCTGCCCAAGCTGACACAGATGGTCATCGGCGTGAGCAACACGCTGGCGCACCGCGGCCTGTACGTGCTCGCGGCGCTCGTGGGCCTGGGGTTCCTGATCAATTTCCTGGCCAAGACGCCGTTCGGCAAGCTCACGCTCGACAAGGCCAAGCTGGGCGCGCCGATCTTCGGGCAACTGGTGCGCAAGACCGCGATCGCCAATTTCACCCGCACCTTGGGGACCCTTCTG
>Ga0172371_10013990_pt1 | contig 10376 bp, 12 predicted proteins | sample Lak12m_FD_114543 | JGI IMG/M metagenome (GOLD analysis project Ga0172371, IMG submission 114543) | Freshwater microbial communities from Kabuno Bay, South-Kivu, Congo - kab_022012_12m | ecosystem: Environmental > Aquatic > Freshwater > Lake | place: Democratic Republic of the Congo: South-Kivu... | reverse complement strand
CCTCACGACGAATGCAGTTACCTTTGGCTACAGGGCCTTGGCTTACCCTGACACGGATTTACACCGTGCTGATACAGCGCCATCGCGGGCGCACTCATTCCGGCGGAAGCCGGAATCCAGACCAGGAGCTCGACGAATCCCTGTGTTTCTGGATGCCGGATCAAGTCCGGCATGACGAATCATTCACAATCATCGAGTATAGTTGAGTATTCAAGAAGTGCGGCACAAGAGCCTGCCGACAATTTTGCAAGGAGTTTTCATGACCATCGCCCACAATGCCCAGGCCGGCCTGGCCCGAAGTGACGCGTACCGGCTTCTGGCCGCCTGTTTTTACGAGCCGGAGAAAGAGATGTTTTTGGAAGAGAATCTGTGCGCCAACCTGGCAAGGATACTTGATAAACTGTCCCTGCCGGGCGCCGAATCATGCGGGCTCATGGAAGAGGATCTGAAAAAAAAGGAGCAGCAGGAACTTCTGGTCGAATACAGCGCTCTCTTCCTGGGGCCCTTCAACCCTCCGGCCCAGCCATACGGCTCCATCTACCTGGAAGATGGCCGGAGGCTCATGGGGGACTCCGCCATGGAGGCGCAAAAGCTCTACGCCGAGGCCGGAGTACAGTATGACGGAGATGACTTCCCGGACCATATCGCCATCGAGCTCGAATTCATGAGTTTTCTCGAACAGCGGATCGCCCAGGCCCTAAGCGAGGCGAATCAGGCCGATCTTGCCGATTTCCGTGCGATCCGGAGCCGTTTTTTCACCAGGCTTCTCGCTCCCTGGGCGCCGCTTTTGGGCAAGGCCATGATCGCTCACACCGAGATGGTTTTCTATCGCGCCCTGGGCGAGTGCCTGATCGCCTTCATCGGCGCGGAAATGAGCAATATCGCTCAGGCCTCCGAGGTGGCCCCGACCCCATGAGCCTGGCCGACCGGCTGGTCGAGCGGTTCAAAAGCTGCGAGCCGCCCCCCTTCGAGGTCGTCTCCAGCCGCTGCCTCAGGAGCCGCTTCGCGGGCAGCGGTTGCGACCGTTGCGTGCGGGAGTGTCCGGCGCAGGCCATCCGGGTCGAGCCGGGCAGGATCGAACTCGACCCCAGGCGTTGTGTGGGCTGCCTCGCCTGTACCGCGGTCTGTCCGGCCGAGGCCCTTGTGGGGCGCGACTCCCGTCTGGCCGCGGCCCCGGCCAGGGTGGCCGCCGGGAAGCTGGTCTCCTTCTGCTGCGAGAAGGGAATCCGCAGCGGGGAGGAGATCGTTGTTGCCTGCCTGGGCGCTCTTTCCGGGGAGCAGCTGCTCGCCTGCGCCGCTCGCTCCGAGCAGAGTGTTCGCCTGCACCTTTTTGCCTGCCGCGGTTGCCGGGCGTCAATCGTGCCGGATATTCTCGCCCGTCGCCGCAAGGGCCTTGAAGGCAGGCCGGAAACCGCCCCCCTCGCCGCCCTGATCACCCTTGTCCTGCGCGAAGACGAGGCCGGGCAGAGCGAGGGGCCGGCAAGCCGCCGCGCCTTTTTCCGCGCCTTCCGGGATATCTCCTTCCATGCCGCCGCCGAGACCATCACCACCCTGCAGGCAGAGGTTGACCCCAAAGAGAAGCATGCCCACCAGCATCCGCCCGCCCGTCTGACCCAGCTCCGCCAGGCCCTGGCCGACTGCGGCGACGAAGCATCCCGCCGGGCCATGCTTTCCCTCTTTTTCACCCTGACCGCGACCAGCGGCTGCAATTTCTGCGGGGGATGCGCCGGGATGTGCCCTACCGGGGCGCTTAAGAACACCAGGGAAAACGAGGTGAAACGGCTGCAATTCAACTGGGGCAAATGCAGCGGCTGTGGCCTCTGCCTGGAATTTTGCCGGAAAAAGGCGCTTACCCTGACCGCAGGCAGAGGAATGGATGCGCTGGCGACTGCGCTTGAGGTGTTGCGGGAAATGCCGGTGGAATAGAGATTCAACCCCCATTTTGCGACCAGGCTTGCTTCTTCCGGATCCCGTGGCTTATCAGGGGGAGTTGAAAAAGCCAGGGATGACTTTTTCAACGGGCTGTTAACAGCCGCAGGTGTTCACGTTTTTTCCTCGTATCCTCGCTATCCAGCTCTGGATGATATAGTGCGCGCAGCCACAGCCCTCGTCCGGATTGACGAAGATCGCCCCGACCGGACAGTTGGTGGCGCAGGCGCCGCATTCCATGCAGCCGTTTGGGTCGTTGATCGCGGCCTTTTTATCAGCCAGGGCAAAAACCCGATGCGGACAGACGGTTGCGCAATTTCCGCAGCCGATGCAGGCGTCGCGGTTGAGGCGGAGGATGGCGGTGTTGTCCAGGTATCTGAATTCTTTCATAATCGTTCCTATCCGACAAATGGTGACAACAACCAGAACATGAGGGCCAGGAACCCGCCAAGACACTGAACCGGCAGCCCCCGCCGCATCTCTTTTTCTACTCCGGAAAGTGAGGTGAACGGGGTGGCGCCGGTAAAATTCATGGCCAGGTGGGAGGAGAGCGCCATGATCCAGAGCCACAGGCCAAGGGCATCGAAAAGAGTCCCGGGAGGGGCGACCAACCCGAGATAGACGATGCCGGCCAGCGCCCCGGCGAGCAGGCCCTTTCCCCAGAACTGGCGGCCGGGGAGCCAGGGAAGCAGGAGCGGGCTCGCCACCGCCCCGGCCAGGATGGCGAGCACTGTCGCGCCGGTGGCGGTCATCCCCCGGTGGAAGGCGGCCGAGATGGAATAGAGGCCCGGGCCGAGGCCGGAGAGGGCGAAAACCGCCAGGGTGACAGAGGCAACCCGCTTCCAGAGCAGGGCGACTTCCACCGGCACCAACACCAGCCGTTCGGCAAAGGAAAAGGTGATCGTCCGCATCCGTTCATCGACCTCTTCGCCGCGGGCAAGATAGCCCCGGATATCTGCGGCCCGGATCGGGCCGAATACCCCTCTAAACCCGCACTTTTTGTGCAGTTCATGGGCCGCGACTCCGGGCGCCGCCAACTGGGGGAGAATAAGCTGCCGGTGGGCGACAATCTCGGCCAGCCGCGCCCTGTTGACCTGGAAGGCGATTTCGCCGGCCGAAAAGGTTTTTTTACCGGCCGCGCACCAGACATTGATGCCTCTGGTATCGGCCACCAGAATCCAGGCGTCGATCCCGGATAACTCCTTGCGCAGGGCGTCGAAGCTGAGCTTGTAGTTGGCGGTGACCAGAACCGGCGAGGCAGGGCTCGGCTCGCCGACGCAGTACAGGCCGGGATTGAGCCGGTAGCGATGGCGGGCAATACCGGTCCGCGCCCGCAGGGTGCCTACGCGGTCACGGACGTCAAGCCGGGTGGCGGCCCGCGGCACGAAGCCGGCCGGAGTTTCGACAAAACCATCGACAAATGGATTGATCGAGTAGCCCGGCAGATCGTGGACCCCAGACCTGGGGTCGGCCTTCGGCCCTCAGCAGGGAGCGTTGTTGCCGGGATCGGCGGGCAGGACCGGCAACCCCCTTGGACAATCGGTCATGATGCTCTCCTTTTGTTTCTCTAGTCGCGTGACTACCTGGCAAGCCAGGCCAAAGCCTCGGCCTTGGAAGGCACCTTGCCCACGCATTTGACCGTCCCGTCAATGACCACCGCCGGGGTGGAAAAGACCCCGAATTTGGCGATCTGCTGGAAGTCGCCGATCTTCTCGATGGTGGCGCTCACCCCGCTTTCCGCCACGGCCGCGCGCATGACCTTCTCCGCCTCGCCGCATTTGGCGCAGCCCGGTCCCAATACTTTGATCTCCATGAAATGGTCCCTTTAGATAATGAGGTTGAACAGATAGCCCACCAGCACGATGCCGGAGCCGACCACGCCGATGAAGACCGCGATGAGCCCCGGCTTGAGCACCTTCCGGAGAATGACCATCTCCGGAAGGGAAAGGGCGATGACGCTCATCATGAAGGCGAGCACCGTGCCCAGGGCCGCCCCCTTGCCGAGCAGGGCCTCGACCACCGGCACGATGCCGGCGGCATTGGCATACATGGGGATGCCGACCAGCACCGCCACCGGCACTGACCACCAGGCGCCCTTGCCCATGATCGCGGCCATGAAGCCCTCTGGCACATAGCCGTGGATTCCGGCCCCCACTCCGATCCCCAGAATTACAAAAATCCAGACCCGCCCCACGATGTCCCGCACCGCGACCCGCCCGTGCTCGAAACGCGCCGGCCAGGTGAGTTTTTCCTCCGGAATGTCGGGGGCGTTGAGGTGTATTTCCCGCACCCAATCCTCGATATGGCGCTCCATGTTCAGGCGGCCGATGACGAATCCGGCAAGCATGGCGATCAGCAAGCCGGTCACCAGATAGAGGGCAGTCACCTTCCAGCCCAAAAGGCCGTAGAGCAGCACCAGGGCGATTTCGTTGACCATGGGGGCGGAGATCAGAAAAGAGAAGGTCACGCCCAGGGGGACGCCCGCGGTGACGAAACCGATGAAGAGCGGCACGGCCGAGCAGGAGCAGAAGGGGGTGACGATGCCGAGCCCGGCGGCAAACACATTGCCCACGGATTCGCGCTTGCCGGCCAGGATTTTCCGGGTGCGTTCCGGGGTGAAGAAGGAGCGCAGCACCCCGACCCCGTAAACGATCAGAATGAGCAGCATCAGCACCTTTGGAGTGTCGTAGAGAAAGAAGAGCACCGCTTCGCCCAGGCGGCTGCCCGGCTGAAGAGCAAGCAGGGAAAAGGTGAGATACTCCGCCATGCTGTGCAGTTGCCGGTACAGGGCAAACCAGAGGCCAAGCCCGGCAAGGGTGGCCGGCAGATAAGCCGCAAGCGAGGGAGCGGACGGCGGATTTATGGTCTGATTGGGCGGCTGCATGGGTGTTTCCTTAGGGATAAGGGGTTACAACTCGCAGGAAACATGGCATATCCCGGTGGGTGTTTCCTTGGCGAAGGGGAAATAGCGTTTTTTGAACCAGATGGCCACGCTGACCAGCCCGATGAGCACCGGCACCTCGACCAGCGGCCCGATCACCGCGGCAAAGGCTTCTCCGGAGTTGATGCCGAACACCGCGATGGCCACGGCGATGGCCAGCTCGAAGTTGTTGGAGGCGGCGGTGAAGGAGAGGGTGGCGGACTGCTCGTAGGTGGCTCCCACCTTCAGGGACATGAAAAAGGAAACCAGAAACATGACCAGAAAGTATATGGTGAGCGGAATGGCGATGCGGATCACGTCCAAGGGCAGCTGCACGATGTACTCCCCTTTGAGGGAAAACATCACCACGATGGTGAAAAGTAGAAAGACCAGGGTGAAGGGGCTGATTTTCGGGATCAGTTTTTCCCGATACCAGGCCTCGCCCTTGAGTTTTACCCCGAGCAAGCGGGTCAGCATTCCGGCGGCAAAGGGGATGCCGAGATAGATGAAGACCGACTCGGCGATCCGGCCCATGGAGATGTTCACCATCTCCCCTTCAAGACCCAGCCAGCTCGGCAGCACCGAGATGAAGAACCAGGCGTAGATTGAAAAGAACAGCACCTGAAAGATGGAATTGAAGGCCATCAGCCCGGCGCAGTACTCGGTGTCGCCGCCGGCCAGATCATTCCAGACGATGACCATGGCGATGCAGCGGGCCAGGCCGATGAGAATCAGGCCTACCATGTATTCGTGCTGACCGGAAAGAAACGCAACGGCGAGCAAAAACATCAGGATTGGGCCGATCAGCCAGTTCTGGACCAGAGAAAGGGCCAGCACCCGGAAGTTACGAAAAACCTCGTGCAGCTTTTCGTAGCGCACCTTGGCGAGCGGCGGATACATCATCAGAATCAGGCCGATGGCGATGGGGATATTGGTGGTGCCGACCTGGAAGGAGTTGATGATGGCGGTGACCGGCGGATAGAGATACCCGGCCATGACGCCTGCGAACATGGCCAGAAAGATCCACAGGGTGAGGTACTGGTCGAGGAAACTTAACTTTTTTTCGGTGCTTGCCATGGAGAGCCTCCCGGGTTGTTTGCCGGCCAGGATTTGCTGGGCAGGGGCATTGTTATCCGGTAACGCGGATGTTTGCGGAAATGCCTCGGCCGCACTTTTTCTTGGTGCGCTGGAACTCTTTGAGGGCTGCATGGTCCTGCCGCGCTTCGGGCAGTTCGGTCAAGTTTTTCCCGAGCAGCGCGAGCATTTCCCGGGCAAACGGGGTCACCATCTCGGCGAGTCGGTAATACATCCAGGTTTCGCTCCGCCGCCCTTTTACCCAGCCCGCGTTGCGCAGATAGGCAAGATGCCGGGAGATAGTGGATTGGGGGAGTTGGAGCACGGCCATCAGGTCGCACACGCAAAGTTCACCGTTAAGAAGCAGGGCGAGAATCCGCAAGCGGGTCTCCTCGGACAGGGCTTTGAGAAATTGGGCGGTGGTCTGCATGGGTCTCCTGGCGCGCAAGCGGGGTTATCCGGGGAAATAACCGGCACATCGTTAAATGACTATATCCGCATAGGCAGATATAGACAAGTTTTTTGTCGCTCGATTGTTGAAACGGCACGGCGCATTTTCCGCGTATACTTTTCCCCGCTTGTGAAATACGATAGGCTTACAAGGATGTTTGGTAGAAATCCCCCGGAAAACAAAGGAGCAGCGCCACCGCCATGATGATTTTCTTGCAGGATTTGCACCCGGTTCTCCAGGCCCTGTTGGCCACCCTTTTCACCTGGGGCGTCACCGCCGCGGGCGCGGCCTTGGTTTTTGTGAGCCGGAGCGTGAACCGGAAGGTCATGGATTCCATGCTCGGTTTTGCCGCCGGGGTGATGATCGCCGCGAGCTTCTGGTCCCTGCTCGCCCCGGGCATCGAGATGGCCGGGCAGATGGGATTCGTGCCCTGGCGTACCGCCGCCCTGGGCTTTCTGGCCGGTGGCCTGTTCATGCGGCTCATAGATCTATTCTTGCCCCATCTTCACCCCGGTCTCGACATCAGCAAAAGCGAGGGGATCAAAACCTCCTGGCAGCGCAGCACCCTGCTGGTGCTCGCCATCACCCTGCACAACATCCCGGAGGGGCTCGCGGTGGGGGTGGCCTTCGGCGCGGTGGCCGCCGGTGTTCCCTCCGCCACCCTGGGCGGCGCCATCGCCCTGGCCATCGGCATCGGCTTGCAGAACTTCCCCGAGGGCGCGGCGGTCTCCATGCCCCTGCGCCGCGAGGGCATGAGCCGGGCAAAAAGCTTCCTGCTCGGCCAGGCCTCCGGCCTGGTGGAGCCGGTGGCCGGAGTGCTGGGCGCCTTTTTTGTCTTGAGCATGCGGTCCGTTCTGCCCTATGCCCTCTGTTTTGCCGCCGGGGCCATGATTTTTGTCGTGGTGGAAGAGTTGATCCCGGAATCGCAGCAGAACCCGCAGCATATTGATCTCGTCACCATTGCCACCCTGGTGGGTTTCGCGGTGATGATGGTCCTTGATGTGGCCCTAGGCTGATAACGGTCCAGCAGCACCGCATCTGCTTTGTCATCGGTCTGCTCATGTGCAATAGCACACTTCGCAGGCCTCTTTCGCGCATCTGCGGCACTGCTGAACCGTTATCGTTCAAAGACTATTATTTTGCGGGATTGAGCTGAATAGTGACAGAAATGAAGAACGAGACTTAAATATTATGAACCGCACTGTCGAGCTCCCAGCGCATTCCGCCTTTCACCGCCTCACCCCGGATCTGGTCCTCGGCCTGGTGGAAAAGTGGCTGGGCATCCGCTGCACCAATCTCTGCCGGCCCCTGGCCAGCTATATCAACCGGGTTTACGAGCTGGAAGGCGAGGACGGCAGCGGCCTGGTGGTCAAGTTTTACCGGCCCGGGCGCTGGAGCCGGGGCGCTCTGGCCGACGAGCATGAGTTTTTGCTGGAGCTTGCCGACCGGGAGATTCCGGTCATCGCTCCTCTTGTCCTGCAGGAGGGCGGCAGCCTGGGCGAGCACGAGGGGATGTATTTTGCCGTGTTTCCCAAATGCGGCGGCCGCAGCTTTGATGAATACAGCGACGAGCAGTGGCTCCAGATCGGCCGCCTTCTTGGGCGCACCCATGCCGTGGGCGCGGGCCGGATTCCCGAGGGGCGGATCACCATGACCCCGGAAAGTTCAACCCGGCAGCAGGCGGACTATCTTTTGGCCGGCAAGTTCCTCCCTGCGGATCTGGCCCCGCAGTTCGCCGAGCTGGCCAAGACCCTGATCGGCGAGATCAGCCCGCTCTTTGCCGGCGCCGAGATGATCCGCATCCACGGCGACTGCCATTTCTCCAATCTCATCTACCGGCCCGGCGAATCGTTTTATCTCATTGATTTCGATGACATGGCCATCGGCCCGCCGGTGCAGGATTTCTGGATGCTGCTGCCCGGCTACCGGGAAGAGGCTTGTGTCGAGATCGCCCTTTTTCTCGAAGGCTACGAGACCTTCCGGGATTTCGACCGGCGAAGCCTGCGGCTGATCGAGCCGCTTCGAGCCATGCGTTTTATCCACTACATGGCCTGGTGCGCCTTTCAGGTGGCCGAGGAGGGGTTGAGCCGGGTGGCCCAGGATTTCGGTAGCCGCGAGTACTGGCAGCGGGAGTTGCGCGATTTGGCTGAGCAGATGGAAAGGATCAGGACCACGATTGAGCCTCAGGGGAACCGGCTTTGAGGCTTGGCTGGTCAAGGCTGGAATAATCTTGTTGCCCCTTCTTTTTCATTCCCCGCGGCGTTACCCGTCTTGTTTTCAGAGCTTCCGGCCGTTTTCCCAGTCTTACTTCCCCATGATTTCTTCCAGCGTTTGCTTGAAGTTTTCGAGGAGCGGCCCGCCAAGCTCCACGGCCCGTTGCGCCGCGGCCAGGGCCTCTTGGGGTTTGCCCTGTTCGGTCAGGACCTGGGCGAGGTTGTTGAGGGGGATGCCGTTTCCCGGCTGAAGCAGGGCGGCCCGGCGAAAGGCTTCGGCGGCGCCGGCAAGATCGTGCAGGTTGTAAAAGCTGTTGCCCAGCCCGATCCAGGCGGCAAAGCTCTCCGGCCAGCGTTTAAGGGCCGCAGTATAGCCGGTTGCGGCACTCTGCCATTGGCCGCTTCTTTCCAGGCCGGCAACGGCGGTCAACCAGGCCTCTTCTGCCGCAGTGCCCGGCAAGCGCTCGGGCGGCAGGACCAGAAGCCCCCAGGACTCGCTGCGTCGCCAGGTATTCAGAAAAAGCCGGAATCCCTGGTGTTGGCCGGCGTTTAGTCCAGAGTGCAGGATGACCTCGTTCTGCTCCTGGTCGTAGCCTATGACCATGGCATAATGCCATTTCGGGTACCAGAAGAAACCGAGATTGACCAGAACGATAACCGGATGGCCGGCGGAGATCTCGGTCAGTAAAGCCTCGCTGCCGGTGATGGGGTAGGCAACCCGGCCATGCCGCCGGGCCGCGCCGAGCATGGCGCTCTGCAGGCTGCCTTTGAGGCCGGGACTGTAAACCTCGGCGGCGAGGCCGGAGGGTTGCGCCTCAAGGCCGCTCCAGTTGAGGACCATGGCCAGGGCTGCCGGCCCGCATTGCAACTCTGCCTGGGCGAAAAACGGCACTCCGGCAACTATGGCCTTGGGCGGCACGCCCGGCGGCGGGGTCACCCGGGCGGATGGCAGAAGAGCGCAGCCGGAGAGGAAAACGGCCAGCGCTAAAAGCAGCAACAGGCCGGCAGTAAACCGACTGCCGGCCTGAAGTAAGCGTATCTGTGCCAAGTGCTTGCACCCAGGGGGTATAAGTTTCGTTTGAACAGGCAAGCTGTTCAACTCAGCTTTAGCGCTTGGCGTTAACAAAGGGAAAAACACTGGTGAGGCCGAGTAGGTCGGTGATCAACAACACCAAAAAAATGAGAACCAACGCGCCGACCACCGCGCCAACCCCGTCGCCGCCGGCCGGCAACTGATCAAGGGTTTGGGAAATTTTCGCCAGTTCCGCATCGGAAAGGCTGGCCACCCTTTTTTGCGCCTCGACAGCATCTACGCCTTGCTGCACCATGACCTGCCGGACATCTTCACGGTCCAGGAAAGCGGCCACCCGTTCCCGGCCGGCTTCCTCCTTCTGCACCGCGATCACGGTATTGGTGTCGATCATCTGTGCCTTTGCCGTCTGCACGGAAAAATCGAGCAGGAGAAATGAGAAAACCAGAAAGAAACTCACGGGCCTGATCATTTTTCGCAGCATGGCCAACCTCCATTGTGGTGAAGTGCAGGGGAAATCCCTACAACAAAAATAATAAATCTGCTCCGGAAATATTATGGAGAACAAGGCGATGGCTTGTCCATTTTTTTCTGCTGGATAACCTTAGAGCAAAGAGAGCGCCGGGTTCGTCCGCTCTCTCTACCAGTTCGCGGCGGCAGCGGGCACCTTGGCGCGGTCGTTGAGGCGAATCGCCCCGTGCGGGCAGGCGGGACGGCAGACGCCGCACCCATAGCAGGCTGCGGCCTCGACCTCGCACT
>Ga0172371_10013989_pt1 | contig 10376 bp, 8 predicted proteins | sample Lak12m_FD_114543 | JGI IMG/M metagenome (GOLD analysis project Ga0172371, IMG submission 114543) | Freshwater microbial communities from Kabuno Bay, South-Kivu, Congo - kab_022012_12m | ecosystem: Environmental > Aquatic > Freshwater > Lake | place: Democratic Republic of the Congo: South-Kivu... | reverse complement strand
TTCGGGAGCGTCTTGGCGTAGCGGATGCCCGCAATGACGTCGTCCTGCTCCATGCCGAACAGCGCGCCGTTGCCCGCGCGGTAGCTGATGGCCAGGATGGCCCACGGCTGCTCGTTCAGGGCCGCGATCGTCGGTGACAGCCTGTTGGGCGCCGCCATCGTGCGCAGGTAGCCGAAGTCCCGGTCGCCCTGGCCGCCGTGGATGGTCACCAGCACCGGGAACGGCCCGTCGCCCTTCGGCATCGAGAGCACGCACGGGATCTTGCGCCCATCGGTGGAGGCGTACTGCATCTCCGTGACCTCACGGCTGCCGACGGACTCCGTCTTGCCTGATGGCGTCATCGCGCCCGGCTTGGCGCGGATCTGCCGGAGCTTCTCGCGGACGGCTTGCCGCTCCGCGTCGCTGATCTTGCCGTCTCCATTGGTGTCGAAGCGCTTCAGGAGCGTGTCGTCCTGGGCCTTTGCGGCAACTCCTGCGTGCAGCCACAGCGTGGCGGCGAGGAATACGAACAGGACCAGTCTCATGGTTGTTCCCCTTCTTGATGCCTGCGAACAGCGGAGCGCGATCTCGTTCATCGCCTCTCCAGCTTCACGGCGCCGTGGCTGAGGGCCGCGAGGGCGTCCGACTGCAGCCACGCCTTCGCATCCTGGTCCTGCTTCAGGGCGGAATCCCAGAACGCCGTGGTTGCCATCTTCACCCACTCGAAGATGGCCTTCTGGTCACCCCGACTGGCGGGTTCCGCGACGGTCCCCGCCCGACGGCCCGCGCCGGGCGCGCTGCCTGCGTCAGCGCTGGCACCGTTCCTGAGCCCGCGGAAGCGCTCGATCAGCCGCTGCCGCTGCTCTGGGCTGAGCCGCTGCAGGAGGCCGCCTCCGCCTCGGCGGCCCGAGAGGCCACCCACGGCCATCTTGCCGGTGAAGGAGCCGTGATTGGCGCCCTCGATGAAGAGGAAGTACTTGCCGCCCGGCGCGGACAGGGCAAACGGGTCGCGCCGCCACCCGGGCTGCTGTCCCTGCGCGCCGCGGTCCAGCGAGCCGGTCACGCACATCATCGGGAGCTTCATGCCCACCCACGAACGCTCGTACAGGCCCTGCTGGCCGCGTCCCTGGCCCGAAAGCTGGAGCACCGCCTTGAGGCGCGGGTCGCGGAGGCTCTGCGGCTCGGCCTTGCCCGGCATCCGGACCGTCGCTCCGCCGGCCACCTGCGCCGTGTAGGCGCCCAGCGAATGTCCGCCGACGGCCATGCGGTCCCGGTCCAGCTTGCCTCGCAGGGCCGGCACCTTCGCCTCGAGGTCGTTCAACGAGTCCAGCACGAACGAGACGTCGCGCGGGCGCGCCGTCCAGTTGTCGTCCCAGCGACCACTCCGGCCGCTCTCGCGTATGGCGCTGAGAGTGTCGCCGACGCCCGCCTTTCCCTGGGCTCGGCGCAGCTTGATCGAGTCCGCGTGTGTCGGACAGAGCACCACGTAGCCGTGGCTGGTCCAGTGTTCTACGATGGGGAAGCCCACGTCGCCAGAGCCCATGGCGCCGTGGGAGAAGATGATGACCGGGAACCTACCGTCTCCCTTGGGGTAGCTCACGAATACAGGCAGGTCCTTGTTTCGCGCTGCGTCGTGGAGGACGACCTCAGGTACAGTCCCGACTGCGAACGGGCCGGTGGCCGCTTTGTACGGCGGTGAACCCGTCTGCGCGCCGACAGGACACGTACCGATCACGGTCAGCCCGGTGGCGAGGGGAAAGACCGCCCAGAAGACGCTCGTCGCTCGCATGCGCTGCCTCCATCGGCCGCGCATGGCGCGCTGTCGGCGCGGCTCCCGAACATACAGACGCACGCCGAGCTCGGCTGTTCATCGGGTGGCCGCCTCATCCGAGAGCATGGCGGAGCCCGGACAAGGGCGACGCCGGTGCTCTGCTGGGTCGCGTCTGCTACGAAAGCAGGCGCATACATCGCCCTGTCTTCGGACCGTCTCTCAACCCCACAGGCCCGATGGCGACGGAGCGATGGAGCGCGGGCGGCGGCGGCCGTGCCCGGACGAGCGAAGCCCCACCGTGCCACGCGATAGCTGCGCCCTACGGCTGTTGTGCCGACCGCAATTGCGATGGCGGCGCGGCGGATGGCTCGTTGACACGCGCCGCACGCAGAGAGTAGCATCGTGGCTATGCCACCGGTCAACGCACCAGCATCTGCCGACGCCGGGCAGCTCGTCCGTGACCCGGTCTACCGGCAGTTGGCATCCTTGCTGCTGCGGCTCATCCGAAGCGGGGAGTTCCGGCCCGGGCAGCGGTTCCTGACGGAGCGCGACGTCAGCGAGCGATTCGGCGCGAATCGGCTGTTCCTCGACGGGCGCAACCTGCTCAACGCACCGCCGCTGGCCGTTCCTTGAGGCGCGGCGCCGGGGTCTGCTCCAGGCGGGTCCGTGGAGCGCCACGCACGAACTGCGACAACGGAGGTCGGACCGTGAGTGCTCGTGTCTGCCGTCGTATGACCGGGCCAGCGCCCCGGCGTACGCTTGTGGTGGTGGCCGCGCTCCTGTGCGCGTGCCTGTCACCGGATGTCGGAGTCTACGGCATGGTCCATCGTGGTCAGGCGCGCAACTCGGTAGGGATGCAGATGGTGGAGGTGCCGGCCGGTCGCTTCGTCATGGGATCGGACGAGGGGCTCTGGCTCCATCGCCCGGCCCACCGCGTCAGGCTCCTCTCGCCGTTCCGCATCTCCGCCGCTGAGGTCACCGTCGAGCAGTACCGCCTGTTTCGGCCGGATGCCGACGTGCGCAACGTACAGGGCGCCGCCGCAGGCGTTACGTGGCATGACGCGCAGGCGTTCTGTGAGTGGCTGAGCCGGCGGGAGGGCAAGCCGTACCGTCTTCCCACGGAGGCTGAGTGGGAATACGTCTGCCGGTCAGCAGACCGACTGGGTGTGCGCAGCATGCGTTCGGCGCCCCTGGAGTGGTGCTGGGACTGGTTCGGTGAGTACGCGTACGGCGACCTGACGGACCCTGTGGGGCCCGACGCGGGAGTCGCCAGGGTCGTGCGCGGCGGGACGCTGGACACCAGGGACACGGCGTACCGCTTCGTTCCCGACGAGGAGTACGAGCGCCCCTGGCAGCGCGCGGGCATGCCTCCTTCGTTCGGCATTCTGCCGGGTGCCGGCAAGCCAGGGGCGCAGAGCCTGACACCAGGCCTGATCGGGGTCTGGTATGGTTCGTCGAACTTCAGCAGGCCCCAGACACAGGATGGCTTCCCCGATGGGCAGCGCGACTGGACGCAGGACTCGATCCGGGGGAACGACTGGTCGGCGGAGTGGCACGGTCTCCTCGCGGCGGAGCTATCTGGCCTGACCCGCTTCGAGGCCGAGGGCGAGGGACGGGTCTGGCTGACCGTGGATGGTCAGTCGGTCCTTTCCGAGGACGCTCGGCGTGCCGACATTGAGCTCACGGCCGGCAAGGCTCACCGGATCGTCCTGCGATACTCGCATCGCGGCGGCGCATCGGTGCTGCGCCTCCTGTGGACACCGCCCGCGTCGGCGCGGGCGCCGATCCCGGCGTCGGCCCTGTCGCACGACGAAGCATCCGCCGCCCGGGCGGCGGCAGCTCTGCCTGGCGGGGTCGACGATGGCCCGGGACGGCATGTCATCGGCTTCCGTGTGGTCCAGGCGCCGGAGCCTGCCACCCGGCCGGCTGCCGCAGAGGTGGGATTCGCCCGCCAGGGCGTACGGGCACCCGGGGCATGGGTGCGGCAGGGCCCCGACGCGGCTCAGCCCTACTTCCGGCGCCGGCCGGCGCTGCCGACTCCCCCAGAGACAGACGCGCGTCCCGAGTACCAGACCACGATCGACGCAGTGGGCCTCCATCCATCGTTCCGCGGGCACAATCACAGTCCCGCGCTGGAGGTCTGCGAGAACGGGGACGTACTGGCAGTCTACTACACCTCGTACCGGGAGTACGAACCCGAGGTGTCGTTCATCGCGGCGCGCCTGCGCTTCGGCGCCGACGAGTGGGATATGCCCTCGCCGTTCCTCGACCTTCCGAGCGCCAACGATCACGCTCCCTTGCTCTGGAGCGACGACGGAGTGCTGCGGCTCTTCTGGGGCTCACCTAAGTTGGCAGCCGGCGGGTTCCCGTTTCAGTGGACAGAATCCCGCGACTGCGGCGCAACCTGGGGGGAGGTCCGGTTCCCGAGGTTCTCCGGGAAGGTCGGTCCGCACTCGCGGCAGCCCATCAACAGCGCCTTTCGCGATGCCGTCGGTGCGATGCGCCTCTCCAGCGATGCCGCCGGATCGACCTCGGTGCTGTGGTCTGGCGGTCACGACGGCTCGCTGTGGTCCGACCCCGGCGGACGGACCGCGGGACGCCACACGGCGTTCTGCGCGCTGGCTGGCGGGCGCATTCTGGGGATGGGGGGCAAGAACTCCGATATCGAGGGCTGCATGCCGCGTGCCATCACGGACGATGGAGGTCGCACATGGCACGTCGACCGCTCGTCCTTCAGCGCGCAGGGCGGCAACCAGCGCCCCTCGCTCCTCAGGCTTGCGAGTGGGCGCCTCTTCTTTGCCGCGGACCTGCAGTGCACGGGTGGCCGGCAGCCGGCCGGAGCCGCGCAGACAGGAAGCTTCGTGGCACTGTCCGACGATGAGGGCCAGACGTGGCACGTGAAGCGACTCCCTGGCGCGCTGCCCCATGAGGACGGACCCGGCTTCTTCGGCGGCCTCACCGGTGCCACAACGCTCGGCTACTCCGTCGCGCGCCAGGCGCCGAACGGGGTGATCCATCTGCTGACCACGATGACGCGCCCGTGCCAGCACTTCGAGATGAATGAGCGCTGGATCCTGTCCGGCGACGCGGCAGTAGCCGACGGCGATCTCTGGCACCCCGAGGCGACGGTGGGCCAGGTTTCTGTGCGCGAGCAGAGAGACGCGAACGGCCAGCTGCGCCTGCGTTGGGCCACAGGCCGGGGGACCGACGGCCGCCCTCTGCTGCACGGGAAAGAGAACTGGTACTACCCCGACGGCAGCAGGCAATACGAGGCGACGTGGCGCTTCGGGCGCAAGGTCGGTGTCGAGACCTACTGGTCGCGAAGCGGCCGGCGCGAATGGGCGTGGCGCCGCGGAGCAGACGGCCGAGCGGTCTGGACCCAATGGTGGGACAATGGCCGTTGCCGGTCGCGGTCGGAGTGGGAGGGCTTCCGGGCCGTGGGCACAGCGCGCCTGTATGACCGGAGAGGGCGGCTGATACAGGAGCGCGTGATGGGCGGATGAGCAGCCGGCTTCTGCACGTGCCGGTCCGATCTGCTGCCCTGCGGGTCCTTGCCGTTGGCCGAGGCGAGGTCCCGCTCTGGTGGGAGGCAACGCTCTATCGCGGCGACCGCTGTGAGTTCCACAACGCCATCAGGGCTGCGGAGGGCGCCAAGCCCGCCAGCCTGGTGATCTGCGGGCCGGGCAAGACCCGAGGGGAGAAGGGCATCGGGTGAGGTTCGGCAGGCGCTGGCGCTTGTGGCCATGCTGGAGTGGGCCGTGCCGGCCACGGCAGGCTCTGCGCGCGTTCACGTCGGGGTCGGGGCCGCATACGAGAACATCGGCCGGTTCGGTAGCCCTGGGTAAGCACGGCGCCCCACTCCGTCGCTCGGACGCCGTGAACGGACATGACGAGACCACAAGAGGGAAGACAATGCTGAGCCCGATGTTGAGAACGGTTCAATCAGCCCGTTCTGCCGTTGTCCTTGCCACCCTGTGCGCCATCTGCGTTCCGTTTGCGGCCGCCGGTGGCGCGCCGGCGGACACCTGCCTTGCCTTCTACGCTGCCAACCCCAAGAACACGAATAGGTGGCAGAACCCGAGCAGCTTTGCCCGCTTCAGCATCTCGCAGAGCCCGTGGACCGTGCAGAAAGGCGACGTGCTGGAGTACGAGGTCCTCATCCCGAAAGAGAACCCGGAGAAGAACGGCGGCATCGATCTCCTCGGTGACAGAGAAGACAAGGTGACAGTCGATCGCAGCACCCTGGGCCTCTACAAGGCCGTGGACCAGAACGGCGTTTCGGCGGACCCTGCCACCGTGCTGGAGCCGGCCGTGGGTAAGTGGTATGCGCGCAAGATCCCCCTGGATGGACTGATCGGTCAGAAGATCCGCCAGACGGACATCATGCTCGGAGGCCAACAGCCGGGTCAATACGTCCTGTTGGTGGACAACGTTCGCATCAGGCACGCCGACCGGAGCGTCACGGTCCTCTATGAGAACGGCCGGCGCCGTCCTTTGGGATTCAGCGGCTGAACATCACGTGGGATCTGGGCGCCCGTTTCGATGTCGCCTATGACGCTGTGAACCGACCGGGGCCATACGGACCTGTATTCCGCAGGGCGGGCTACGCCGGCTATCCGGCGCTCCTGTCCGTTCCCCGGGAAAGGATCAAGCCAGACCCATCGGTGGCGGAGTTTGCCAGGCTGGGCGAGGAACAGGGCCTGCGGCAGCGCCGGGCTGAGAAACTCGCCCTGGAGTTCCATTTCATCAAGTCCTGGATCGAAAGCGACAGGGATCGTACCGGGGAGAAGTACCCCTGGCTGGCATGGCTAGTGGCCTGGAGCCAGAGCGACCGGAACCTCGGTCTGGCGAAGGAGGTGGGCGACCTATCGGTTCGCGTGAACAGGCTGTTCGATCCCGGCGTGTCAGCAAAGGCGTTCGAGGACGGGCTCAAAGACCTGCAAGCCGCGCTTGCGGGTCTCTCCAGGACCGCCGCGACGCGCGCGCGGGAGAAGCTCGCGGGCCTGGAACGCCAGCCGCCGCAACTCGTCGTGGATTTCGGCAAGCCACAGGGCCCGGCCACACACGTGGCGAGCGGCTTTCTGCACGGGTTTTCGCCGGACACGCCACCGGACGATGTCGTCGCGCCGCTCAAACCGCAATCGCTGCGCAGCCGCTCCTACACCGATTACGGCAGTTTCGCCACATACGAGCGGGCCAGGCGCCTGGGCGTCAAGCACGTCAGTGTCGTGGTATCCTGCATCGTTCACGACGGAGGATTCATGCCCTGGCCGGGCGAGAACAACGATTGGTCCAGGTGGGAGGCCGGGGTGGAACAGATGGTCAAGGAGGCCCGGGCCAGGAACTGGAAGATCGAGTGGGACGTGTGGAACGAACCCAACGGGAACTTCCCGGGATGTAAGGGCGGTGTGGCCGCCACTGACCGGTTCAAGGAGACCTGGAAGCGTGCGGTGATGAAGATACGGTCGCTGGACCCGCAGGCCGTGATTGTGGGCCCGAGCACCAGCGGTTTTGACGAAGTGTTCATCAAGGACCTCCTGCTCTGGGCCAGGGACCAGAAGGTCCTGCCGGACATGCTTAGCTGGCATGAGTACTATGAGAGGCCCAGTGTCGGCAAGCATGCCCAGGTCATGCGGGGGTTCATGAAAGCCAATGGCATCAAGGATCTGCCCCTCTGTATCAACGAATACTGTCCCCCTCAGGAGCAGCTCTATCCCGGCGCTCAGGTTCTGTGGTTCGCCACGCTGGAACACGCCGGCGTCGTCAGCGCCAACAAGGCCTGCTGGCAAGACGAGAGCTGCAACAACTGCGAAAACGTTGTGTTGAATGGGCTTGTCACCTACCCGGAAAGGGATCCCCGTTCCGCCTGGTGGGCGTTCAAGAGCTACGCGGACATCGCCGGCACGCTCGTGGACGTGGAGCCCAAGATGCCCTGGTTCGACGCCGTGGCCGGTTATGATGCGCCAAGCAAGCAGGCCCGCGTGCTCGTCGGCCAGTGTCATACGGATATTGCACTGCCTTTCGGCCCGTGCATCGTGCGGCTTGTCGGCCTGGACAAGGCGGTCGGCGTCGTGAAGAACAACAAGGTTCACGTGACAGGCGCCTGGATACCGAACAGCGAGACGAGACCCCTGCTGCGCCCGCTGGCCACGCTGGACGGGGACTATGAGGTGAAGGACAACACCGTCACCGTGGTTGTGCCGAACATGGGCCCTTCTGACGCGTACCTTCTCACTCTGAACGGTCCGGATGCGCGGGAATGAGGGAACTCGGCGATGTGACCCTCCCGGGGGTATCCATGAGCGGTTCTGGACCGGGGCCGACAACGAGGGGATGGGCGGCAGCGCGATCAGGGCTGCAGAGAGCGCTTAGCCCGCCAGCCTGGTGATCTGCAGGCCGGGCAAGACGGGCGAGGAGGAGGGCACGAGGTGAGAGTTCAGCAGGCTCTGGCGCTTGTGGCCGTGCTGCTGTGGGCAGCGGCGGCTACGGCAGGCTTTGCGGGCGTTCACTCCTGGAGCGTATCCGGCTCTGCCAACCACGCGCGAAGCAGGCGGTCTGACTCGCGCCACGGCTCTCTCCGGCCCTCCTCCGGCGTGTACCGGGCCCATCGCTGGCAGATCGCGCCCGACGGCGTGATCAGGTGGGACGGCCGGCCCTACGTGCGCTTCGGCTTCACCGGCAACGGTGACCCAGATCGGCTGCTCCGAGCCGGCTTCACCCAGTTCACGCTGGCGCCCCCGGAGACGTGGCCCATCTCCGGCCCGGATCCGGCGACGGTGCGGCGCGTGGACAGCGTCTCCGACCAGTGGGAGAGAGCCGGGGCTACCTACTATGCGGGTCTGAACGTCCTCTGGCCGTGGCGCTACGGGAACCTGATCGCGGAGCCCGACAAGGCCCCGGTCTTCCTCCGGTCTGTTCAGGTCGCCACGGAGTACTCCGGGCGGCGCGTGGCTGCCGACTTCTCGGTGCGGCTGCCGATCCCGCAGGCGGAACGTGACCGGGCAAAGGTTGCGAGCACCCGCGTCGTGCTGTTCGACCTGGAGCACGGAGCGCGCTACGACCTGACCCATCGGGTGAAGAGCGTCACCCCGCTGGCGGGGACGGCCGAGCCCGGAACCGAGGGCCAGCAGCCGGGAGAGCGGCGCGGCGGGAGGGCGCTGAGGGTGCGGATGGAACCCGTCCTCTTCCCGAGATCGGCGTCCCTCCGCCTGGTAGTGGCGGCAGAGGTCCGCCTGTCCGAGCTGCCGGGCGTAAACGGCCTGCCGGCGCTCTGGAAGCCTGGTATCCACGGGTTCTACCGACGAAGCCTGAAGGCGTTCAGCCGGGCCTACGCCAAGCCCGGCCTCCGCGGCCTGATGTTCGGCGACGAGATCAACGCCGCTCCTCAGTCGCTCCTGACCGCCCGGGTCTACCTCGATCTCCGGCGGGACCCCCTGGCGTTGGCGGCGTACCGGAACTGGCTGTCCCGGCGGTTCACGCGGGTCGCGGCGCTGAACCGGGAGCTGGGCACCCACTATGCCTCTTTCGACCAGGTCCCGTGGCAGGTGCCGCTTCACCCCTTCGACCCTGAGCTCGCCCGCACAGACCGGGAGGCCGAGAGGGAGGAGAGCTGGGATCGGTCGCGGACGGCATGGGGGTTGGCGGGCACGGTCGGGCAGCTTCGATCCCTCAGCCGCCTGCAGGACGAGTTCCGCTTCTGGTGGTGCGGTCACTGGCTGGCGGAGTACGCGAAGGAGGCCAAAGCGGCCATCGGGCCGGTGCCGACCTTCGTCTGTTCCGCCGGGATGCTCGGGGATGCGGACGCCTACCTGGCGGTGCACCGCTGGGCCCTGCGCGAGGGCGTGGACGGGCTGATCCGCAACCACTATGGCCATGGCGGGGAGGCGGAGCGGGAGACGCTGACCAGCCTGGCCCGGTGGATGGCGAAGGTGCAGCGCGAGAGCGGTTGCACCAAGCAGCTCTGGGCCAATGAGGTTGGCTATGTGCCGCCCGACGCTACAGATGCGGAAGCGTCGGAGAAAGGGAGCCCGGAGTCCTTCGGCAGCCAGTGGGCCTTCCCGTCGGAGCAGTCCCTGCGTGATCTGCTGGTCCTGCTGACCCGCTACGGATACCGGGGGCTCAACCGGTTCCTGATGAACCCCTCCTCGCCCCGATCCTCGCTGGAGGTCGAATGGATGGCCCGGCTGCGGCCGGAGATCGTCGGCCTCGTCGTCTCCGGTGGGGGCGCCGGTGCGTCACGCTCGACCGGTCCCGGCGGGATGAGCCGCGGCCCGGGAGGCGGCGGCCGACAACGCGAGGCGGGCGGAAGCAAGCCGGCCACGGGGCTACGGAGCAGTTGGCGGCGCTGGTCACCGACGCCTCCCTGCCGGAAGAGGTGCGCATGACCGCCGTCCAAGACCTGGGCTGGCGCAAGGATGCCTCCGCGGCCGAGAAGGACGTCGCCCTGGGATTCCTGCTGCCCATGCTGGGCGACCCGAAGGCGCGTTCGTCCGCGGCGGGGATAGGGGTCCCCTCACGAAACGGACAATAATACACGTTAAGAGCTGGACGGTAAGCGAAGCGGACGGAACTGGCCAGCCTGTGGCGGCTGGCTCTGCTCCCAGACGTAATCGCCGGTCAGGTTGAT
>Ga0172371_10013988_pt1 | contig 10377 bp, 9 predicted proteins | sample Lak12m_FD_114543 | JGI IMG/M metagenome (GOLD analysis project Ga0172371, IMG submission 114543) | Freshwater microbial communities from Kabuno Bay, South-Kivu, Congo - kab_022012_12m | ecosystem: Environmental > Aquatic > Freshwater > Lake | place: Democratic Republic of the Congo: South-Kivu... | reverse complement strand
GCTGGCGCCCTTCGCCGCGCTCGGCATGCCGATCGTCGAACTGTGTGCGCAGGCCAACGCTACGCCGCTGCGCCCTTGGCTGGCGGAGCAGCTCACCGTGCTGGTCGGCCAGAGCGGCATGGGCAAGTCGACCCTCGTCAATGCGCTGGTGCCGCACGCCGACGCGGCGACGCGGGAAATTTCCGTCGCGCTCGATACCGGCAAGCACACCACCACGCATGCCCGTCGGTATGTGCTCCCCGGCGGCGGGGCGCTGATCGACTCGCCGGGCCTGCAAGCCTTCGGCCTCGCCCATCTGACCCGCGGCGAAATCGAACTGGGCTTCGCCGAATTCCTGCCCTATCTCGGCCGCTGCCGCTTCCGCGACTGCCGGCACGAAAACGAGCCGGACTGTGCCCTGCGCGCCGCCGTCGTCGCTGGCGCCATCGACGCGCAGCGGCTTGCCCATTTCGTTGCCATCGCCAGCGATGGCGACCGCGGCCGACAGCACTGATGTGCCGTCCTCATCTCTTTGTCGATATCTCCGCGCACGGCCTCGGCCATCTCGCGCAAACCGCGCCGGTGCTCAACCATCTGGCCGGGTACAGCCCGGACCTGCGACTGACGATACGCAGCGGCCTGCCGCTGGCCGTGCTCAGGCAGCGCATTCGCGCCCCCTTCGATCATCTCGCCGACGCCAGCGATTTCGGCTACGCGATGATCGACGCCTTCCACATCGATGCCGCCACGACCGCGGCACGCTACCAGGCGGCCCACGCGCGCTACGAGACCCGCATTGCTGCGGAGGCCGATCTGCTGCGCAGGCTCGACGTCGACGCCGTACTCGCCAACGTCTCCTATCTGCCACTCGCCGCTGCGGAGCGGCTGGGCATTCCTGCCGTGGCCATGTCATCGCTCAACTGGGCCGACCTGTATGCCCATTACTTCGGTTTGGACCACATTCATGCCGAGATGCTCGCCGCCTATCGCAGGGCGACCTTCCTGCGCACCACGCCGGCCATGCCGATGCCGGCGCTGGAACGCACGCTGCACATCGGCCCGATCGCCACACGCGGCCGGCAACGCCGCACTGCGCTGCGGGCGAAAGTCGGCGCCGGCGGGACGGCGCGCCTGGTCATGATCGCCCTGGGCGGCGTGCCGGCACGCCTGCCGGTCGAGCGTTGGCCGCTCCGGCCCGACATCCGCTGGCTCGTGCCGGCGGCCTGGCAGGTTGATCGTCCCGACATGCTTGCCTGGGAACCCCTTGGTTTCCCGTTCCTCGACCTGCTGCGCTCGGTCGATGCGGTGGTCGCCAAGCCCGGCTACGGCACCTTCGCCGAAGCGGTCGCCAATGGCACGGCGGTGCTCTACCAGCGCCTCGCGGACGGCGAGCCCGAGCAGGATTGCCTGATCGACTGGCTTGCCGCGCACGGCCGGAGTACAGAAGTCTCCGCTGCCGAACTGGACAGCGGCGATCTGGGTGCCACCCTCGACCGCTGTCTCGCCGGCACCGTCCCGCCCGCGCCGACTTTCGACGGCGCTGCCGGGGCGGCCCGGCATCTCAGGGAATTGCTGGCCTGACCATCGCCTCGGCGGCGAGGCGGCTGCCGTCGGCGAAGACGAGTGTGAGCGCGACCTGATCGCCGGCCGTCAGCGTCTGCTTGAGGCCAAACAGCATCACGTGCAAACCGCCCGGCGCGAGGGTGGTCTCGCCACCGGCCGGCACGACAATCTCGGCCACGCGGCGCATGCGCATCACGCCGCCCTCGCTGGCATGCGTGTGCAGCTCGGCGTTGGCCGCCACCGGGGTCATCACGGCCACCAGCCGCATGTCCTGTGGACCGGCGTTGCTGAGCTTCAGATAGGCCGCCGTGGTGGTGATGCCTGGCGGCATCGGCACGACGAACACATCACGGACGACGATCCCTGGCGTCGTCCCCGCCGTCATCGGGGGCAGCTCGGCCGGCGCAGTTTGGCCGATGCGCGCGGCATGGGTGCCGGGTAGCGGTGCCTCGGGAAACTCGGGCTGCCAGAAATACGTCACGAAGACGATGGCGGCGAGCAGCAGCAGGTTAAGGACGATCAGCAGCGACCTCATGATCTCAATGCCCCGCAGCGAAACGGAAGGGCACGGCGATGCGCTGGCGACCGGTCTCGATGAGCAGTGTCGCCTGCCAGTTCATGCGCCCTGTGATGCAGACCGGCAGGATCGCCCGGCCGCTGAAACGGCCCGCGCCGTCGTCATGCAGGGCCGTGCGGTTGTAGCCCATGTTCATATCGACACCGGCGAAGTCGATCGCCACGCGGTCGACTGCCCCCCCTTCGAATCGCACGTTCAACTCGAACGGTGTCGTCACCGGGATCGGCCGCGGCTCGATGGATAACTCCAGCCGGCGCCCCTCCGGCAACTGCGCCCGGCAGGCTGCGCGGTGCAGGTCGCAGCCGGGCTCCGGCTCGACCAGCACGTCCGCGCGTGGCAGCAACAGCGGCGAAAGCTTGTAGCCGACCACCCCGACCAGGATCAGGGCCAGCACGATGGCCAAATCGACGAGCAGGGAAGTGCGATTGATCTGCATGAGCAGCGAAGTTATCACGCCGTCGCGACGGGTGGATCGCACTTGCGCTTGATTCGAATCAAGGTTTGGCCCAATGCAGAAGCATAGATTGCGTGGCAAATTGTCGCAGCGTCGATTTGCCGCGCGGCCATTGTCGTGGTCCTTATCCATTGGGAGGTAGTCATGAAACGAATTGCCCGGAGAGCGGTACCGGTACTGCTGGCGGCAGGGCTGGGCCTGAGCGCAGCCTGCGCGTGGTCGGCGGAATCGCTGCAGGACGTGATGAAGCGGCGGAGTTTAAGTCAGCAGGATTTGCTGGCCGCGGCCAAAACCTATGTGCCAACCGGCAAACGCGACGAGTTTATCGCCTTCAGTTCCGGCGGCCAGTCAGGGCAGGTCATCGTCTACGCCGTTCCATCCATGCGGATTCTCAAGTACATGGGCGTCTTTACGCCGGAACCCTGGCAGGGCTACGGGTTTGACGAAGAATCGAAGAAGGTGCTCGCCGGCGGCCGCATCGACGGCAAGGACATCGGCTGGGGCGACACGCACCACCCCGCGATTTCTGAAACCAACGGCGAATACGACGGCCAGTTCCTGTTCATCAACGACAAGGCCAATCCCCGCCTGGCCGTCATTGACCTGCGGGACTTCGAGACCAAGCAGATCGTCGTCAACCCGATCTTCAAGTCGGAGCACGGCGGCGCCTTCGTCACCACCAACACCGAATATGTCATCGAGGCCGCGCAGTACCCGGCCCCGCTGGAAAACAAGAAGTTCTTCCCGCTCGAAGAGATGAACGAGAAGTATCGCGGCGGCGTCACCTACTGGAAATTCGACCGCAAGGAAGGCCGCATCGAGCCGAAGCAGTCTTTCTCGCTGGAACTGCCACCCTACTGGCAGGATCTCTCGGACGCCGGCAAGGGTCCCTCCGAGGGTTGGTCATTCACCAACTCGTTCTGCTCCGAACGTTATGTCGGCGGCATCGAAAAGGGACGTCCGCCGTACGAAGCCGGCTGTTCGGCCAAGGACACGGACTATCTGCACGTGATCAACTGGAAGAAGGCCGCCGAACTCGTCAAGCAGGGCAAGGCGAAGAAGATCAACGGCCACGACGTGATCATGATCGAGACGGCAGTCAAGGAAGGCATCCTGTTCCTGATTCCCGAGCCGAAGAGCCCGCACGGGGTCGACGTCACCCCGGACGGCAGCAAGATCATCGTCGCCGGCAAGCTCGACACCCATGTGTCGGTCTATAGCTTCGATAAGATCCAGGCAGCGATCAAGGGCGGCAAGTTCGAGTCCAAGGATCCCTACGGCATCCCGGTCCTCAGCATGAAAGACACGCTGCACACCCAGGTCGCCCTCGGTCTTGGCCCGCTGCACACGCAGTACGATTCCAAGCCTTGCACGGCCTATACCTCCCTGTATGTCGACTCGCAAGTCGCCAAGTGGGACTTCTGCGAAGGCAAGGTGCTCGACAAGATTTCAGTGCACTACAACATCGGGCACCTGATGACGATGGAAGGCGACTCCACCAAGCCTGCCGGCCGCTATCTTGTCGCACTCAACAAGCTGGCGATCGACCGCTTCAACCCGGTCGGCCCCCTGCACCCGCAGAATCACCAGCTGATCGACATCAGCAACGACAAGATGCAGCTGCTCTACGACATGCCGGTACCGCTGGGCGAACCGCACTACGTTGTCGCAATCTCGGCCAACAAACTCAAGCCGGGGGTGCGCTACAAGCTGGGAACCGACAGCCGGACGGACAAGCCGCACCCCGCGGCAGTCAAGGCCGGTGAGGAAAAGGTCGTCCGCAAGGGCAACAAGGTCGAAGTGTTCGGCACGCTGATCCGTTCGCATATCACGCCGGAAACGATCGAGGCCGATGTCGGCGACGAAGTGACGATCCACCTGACCAACCTCGAACGCGCCCAGGACGAGACTCACGGCTTCACCGTCTCGACCTTTAACGTGCATGCGTCGGTCGAGCCGGGCAAGACCATCACGGTCAAGTTCAAGGCCGACAAGGAAGGCGTCTATCCGTACTACTGCACGGAATTCTGCTCCGCGCTGCACCTGGAAATGATGGGCTACATGCTGGTCAAGCCGAAGGGCTGGAAGCCGACCAAGACCGGTCTCGCCAAAGCCGCCTACACGGAAACCGATTACAAGGCGACCATCAAGAAGGTGGTGGACACCCAGGCAGTGATCGACTCCGTCGTCGCGTACATCACTTCGGTGAATTACAAGGACTTCCCCGATGTCGTCGCCATGGTCGAGGACGCCACCGACCAGCTCAACAAGATGCCCGCCGCCAAGGCCAAGCATGAAGAAGCCGCCAAGAAGGGGGACTGGGAACAGGCCAACCTCTGGGCCGAGCAGGTCTGGCAATACCAGGTCAAGGCCGCCGACCTGGGTCTGCGGGCAAAGACCTATCTTGAACAGCATGGCGCGAAGAAACTCAAGTAACACCGCGCAGAATTGATTTGTTTCAAGGCACTTCCCGGGGCGCAGCGTTACGCTGCACCCCGGTTTTCATTCAGAAAAGGAATACCCATGAAAAGGATAATGTTGCTCGCCGCAGCTCTGACGGTTTGCAGTCCGGCCTTTGCGCTCGACGGCGCCAAGCTCTTTAAGGAAAGAACCTGCTTTACCTGCCACGGCAAGGATGCCAAGACGCCGATCATGCCTAACTACCCGAAGCTCGCGGGCCAAAACGCCGCCTATGCAGAGCAGCAGATGAAAGACATCAAGAGTGGCGCCCGCAGCAATGGCCAGACCGCGGCAATGAAGGGCGTCATGCACCTCGTCAATGATGCCGAGATGAAGGCGCTGGCCGAATATTTGTCGAAACTGAAATAACCCCCCCATTCGAGAAAAGGATATTGTCATGAAGAGAATTCTGTCCCTGGCTGTTGCCGCTGTCATGCTTCCCGCTACCTTGGCTTTCGCCCAGACGCCTGGTGGGATGAAGGCCGGCATTGAATCCAAGGATTACCAATGGAACAAGATGGAAGGCAAAAAGGCCGAAGCCCTCAAACTCAAAGGCAATCCCAAGGAAGGCGCGGAAAGCTATGAGGTCTGTGGCGGCTGCCACTTGCCCAACGGCGCCGGCCGACCCGACGGCACCTTCCCGCAGCTCGCCGGCCAGCACAGCACCGTGCTGATGAAGCAAATGGCCGACATTGTCGAGGGCCTGCGCGACAACCCGACCATGTATCCGTTCGCCAAGGAAGCGTTGAAGAATCCGCAGGAACTTGCCAACACGAACGCCTACATCCAGACGCTTTGCATCCCGCCTGACCACGGCAAGTATGAAGGCAAGGACGCCAATAATCAGGTCGCCAAGGGCAAGGAACTCTATGAGAAGCAGTGCAAGGAATGCCACGGCGTTAACGGCGAGGGCAACGCCGAAAAGTTCTTCCCCGTCATCGCCGGTCAGCACTACAAGTATTTGCTTCGCCAGATGACCGAGATCCGCGACGGCAAGCGACGTAACGCCAATCCCGACATGGTCAAGGTGATCAAGCCCTACACCAATGACCAACTGGTGGCGATCTCGGCCTACCAGGCCAACCTGTCGATGCCGGGCGCGATGTGCAAGGCTGCGCCCGCCAAGGGCAAAAAGAAAAAATAGCCTATAAAGAGCTGATGCGCAGCATCGTGAGCCGACGCCGCCACCTTGCGGAGTCGGCCCGCGCCCGCCATCGAAAGGGACGCGGGCAATAATCAAAGAGAGATGCCATGCAAGCCAATAATCGAACCATTGCCGGTCTGACGCTGATTGCGCTGATTGCCTTGGTCGCAGCCTATTTCTCGCCCATCTGGTGGGTGTCGCTGACCGCGCCGAATTACCCCACGGATGCTTTCCCGGATGGCATTCGCATCCATTTCCACTTCAATGGCGTTTTCAACGGTTGCCATACTGCCGGGAAAGGCAGCCGCATGGCCGGCGAGATCATCCAGAAGGACATCGAGGGAAGCGAGGAACGGTTCAACCCCGTTCTGGACAGCAAGAAGGATGTAGACAAGGGGGCCCAGGGACTCGACTGCGTGCATGAGATGAACACCATCAATCACTATGTCGGCATGTTCCCCATCGCCAGCGGTGCGCCGGTCGAGAAACCGCTCGCCAAGTTCTTTTTCGGCTTTTTCGTCGTAATGCTCGCCGCATTCGTCAGCGTCCAGCAAAAGACACGCATCGTGGTACTGGTCGCCGGCTTCGCCGCCGTCGCCGCCTGGACGATCGTCGATCAATATGTCCTCGGCCACCTCGCCACCCATGTCAAGGAATACATGGACGAAACCGGCACCTACTTTCGGGAACCCGAGAAGATCAGGGTCTGGGGCGACAACATCACGACGATTACCCACATCGTCATTGCCGGGCTTTTCGCCGCGATGACGATCATCGTCCTGGGCGTCTGGAAGATCCGCAATTTCCAGTTGTTGCTCGCCTTGGTCCCCGCCCTGCTGCCGTTGTTCTTCATCATCGAATATTCCGCCTGGCTGTGGTTCTTCGGCCACAACCTGCACCCGTGGGGCGCTTTCACCGTCAAACCGTTCATGCCGACTGTCTTCGGCGAAGGCAAGGTCGCGCAATTCTCGACGTTCTCCTATCCCTACTGGGGCTTCGCACTGTTGCTGATCACCTGCGGCTGTCTGATACTGGCGCTGCTGTTGCGGCGCAAGCAACTGCGCGTACAGGCGGGGCAATAGATGGCGCGCTGGGGTACGATCGTGCCGGGCATTGCCCTCGGCGCTTTCTCCCTGCTCGTCACGGCGCAAGGTATCGGCAATGTCGTCGGCAGCGGTGAAACCTCCGGGCAGCTGGGCGCCACCGCCGACCTCTCCAGTGCCCCGCGCGTCGGTGTCGACCGGCCGAAACCCACCTTCCCGCTCTACGAGCGCGACAAGCGCATCCACGGCCTCAAACCCTTTCAGGAGCTGGTTGATGCCGCCGGACCCGGTTCCGTGATTAAGCCGCCCCCCGGCAACTATGCCGGACCGGTGATCGTCAGGAAGCCGCTGACCATCGACGGTGGCGGCCAGGTCACCATCGATGCGGGCGATCGCGGCACGGTGTTCTCGCTCGAGACGGACAACGCGGTGATCCGCGGCCTCCACCTGACCGGCTCTGGCGACAACCACGACACCGACGACTCCTGCCTCGACGTGCGCGGCCATGGCAACGTCATCGACAGTCTCATCATCGACAACTGCCTGTTCGGCATCGACCTCAAACAGTCGAGCAACAGCATCGTGCGCGGCAACCGGATCCGGTCCAAACCCTTCGAGCTGGGCGTGCGCGGCGATGGCATCCGCCTCTGGTATAGCAACAACAACCTGATCGAGAGCAACTTCATCGAAGATTCGCGCGACAACGTGGCCTGGTACTCCCATCGCAACATCTTCCGTAACAATGAAGGACGCCACAGCCGCTATTCGATCCACTTCATGTTCGCCAACAACAACCTCGTCGAGAACAACCGCTTCTACGACAATGCGGTGGGAATCTATTTCATGTACATGGAAGGGGGCGGCGCGCGCAACAACATCATTTCCCACGCCACCGGAGCAACGGGCATGGCTTTGGGTTTCAAGGAATCGTCGGACATTTTCATCGAGGACAACGAGATCATCTACAGCGCCGTGGGCGTCGGTTCCGACCTGTCTCCCTTCCAGCCCGACACGACGATCCGCTTCAAGGGGAACCGCTTCGCCTACAACGGCATAGCAGTTCAACTGACCAGCGAGCTGGGCGGCAACCAGCTCGAAGACAACGTCTTCGAAGGCAACCTGACCGACATCTATCAGGCCGGCCGCGGGCAGGGAGACAAGAACAAGTGGGCCGGCAATTACTTTGACACCTACCAGGGTTTCGACCGGGATGGCGACGGCTACGGCGACACGCCCCACGAGGATTACGCCTACGCCGACCAGATCTGGATGGCAATCCCGCCGGCACGCTTCTTCTTGACAACGCCAGTACTCGCACTACTCGACTTCCTTGAACGGCTTGCCCCAATCACGTCTCCGGAAATGCAGGCCCGTGATCCCAAGCCGCGCTATGTCAAACCGCAAAGGAATCCTGCATGAGTGACGAAGACAAAGTCGGCGCCGGGCCGTCCCAAGCCGACGCCCCCCCGGCGGGGGGCAGCGAGCCGAATTTGCGAGCGGGGGGGGCCGGTAAAGTCGGCGCCGGCGAGACGGCACAAGAAACACCCACACCGGCCGGTAAGCCGCCTCTCTCGAAAGAACGCCGGCAGCAGGCCCGCCGTCGCGTGCTACGCACCCTCCTGCTGACCGGCGGTGTTCTCGGCGCGGCGGTTTCCGGCTATCTGCCGCTCGCTTACGCGCAAAGAAAGCGGCTGCGCCCGCCGGGCGCGCTCGATGAGAAAGATTTCCTCGCCAGCTGCATCAAATGCGGCCAGTGTGTGCAAGTCTGCCCGGTGCAGGCAATCAGTCTCGCTGACCTCGTCGATGGCTTCGGTGTCGGCACGCCACACATCGACGCGCGCACGCAAGCCTGCGACTTTTCCTGCGACGCGGTGCAATGCATCCTCGCCTGCCCGACCGGCTCGCTGACTTATCACAAGCCCCCCTACATGGCCGTACGACCGGGCGCGCCATTGGCCGGCAAACCGATCCTGCTCGCCAAGGAAAACGATCCGGAGCCGACCCTCAACCTTGCCGAGCGCATCGGCGTGGCCCGCCTGACACGGCCGGAGTCCTGCCTGGCGCTCCAGGGCAAGGGTTTCAAGGGTCAGACCCGCGGCGCGGACTTCAAGGGCAAGTTGCGCTACATGAAGGTGGATCGCTGGAAGCCAATCAAGGTTGCTGAACGTCCCTACGATACCGCTCTGTGCGACTTGTGCGTGCAGGCCTGTCCGATCAAAGGCGCGATCACCATCGAGACCGTGTTCGCTCCGGACGGCAGCCAGCGCAAGTCGCCCGTCGTGCATGAGTCCTGCGTCGGCTGTGGCGTTTGCGAGATGATCTGCCCCACCGAACCCACCAGTATCGAAGTGATCCCCGGGGAGGGCTGGCGAGCATGAATACCGGACTGAAGCAGCGCTTCCGCGATCAGATCCTCGTGATGCTCGGCAAGGATCCGGCCAGACCCACGCAGATCGCTCCCAAGGCACAGGAGATTCACCTTTACAAGAAAGGCAACCACGATTTCATTGCCGCCAAGCTGCACGCGCGCGCGCATGCCAACCCTTCCCACACATGGCGCAACCGCCGCTGGGCAACGCTGATTCTCGTCAACCTGCTGTTCGTCGTGTCCTACTATTTTGACATCCAGCTGCTCGAGGGCGCGCTGACGGCCTCGCGCTTCGTCGGCTTCCACCTGATTGACCTCAACTCCGCCCTGCAGGTAATGCTCGCTCACAAGCACATCATCACCAACCTGCTGATCGGTACGGGGACGGTGCTGGTGCTGTGGGTGATCTTCGGCGGACGAACCTTCTGCTCCTGGGTGTGTCCCTACCACCTGATCGCCGAATGGGCGGAAAAGATCCACCTCTGGCTGGTGAAAAAAAAGTTGGTCACCGACACTCCGATCGACCGCCGCCTGCGCACCGTGTTCTGGATCCTCTTCGCCCTGCTCGCTTTCGTCACCGGCTTTACGGTGTTTGAATCGATCTCGCCGACGGGCATTGTCTCGCGCGCCCTGATCTACGGCCCCGGCCTGGCCATGCTGTGGGTATTGGCGCTGCTCGTCTTCGAGGTCTTCTTCGTGCGCCGTGCCTGGTGCCGCTATGCCTGCCCGATCGGCCTGACCTACGGCGTCGTCGGCATCGTTTCACCGCTACGCATCAAATACACTCTC
>Ga0172371_10013985_pt1 | contig 10378 bp, 10 predicted proteins | sample Lak12m_FD_114543 | JGI IMG/M metagenome (GOLD analysis project Ga0172371, IMG submission 114543) | Freshwater microbial communities from Kabuno Bay, South-Kivu, Congo - kab_022012_12m | ecosystem: Environmental > Aquatic > Freshwater > Lake | place: Democratic Republic of the Congo: South-Kivu... | reverse complement strand
TTTTCATCCAAGGAGATTTTTCCATGCTCAACGTTGGTTACATTGGTCTGGGGCTGATGGGCAAATCCATCGCCCGCAACCTTCTCAAAGCCGGTTTCCCGCTGGTGATTCACAACCGCAGCCAGGCCGCCGTAGAGGAGCTGGCCGCCGAAGGCGCCGCGCGCGCCGCATCTCCTGCGGAAGTCGCCTCCCGCGTAGACGTTATCTTCACCAACCTGCCCGATTCGCCGGATGTGGAGAGCGTTGTCTTTGGCCCGCAAGGAATTCTCGAATCGATTCGTCCCGGTCAAATTTTGGTGGATAACAGCACCATCAAACCCGAAAGCGCCCGGCGCATTGCCGCCGCCCTGGCCGCCAAAGGCGCCTTCGCGCTGGACGCTCCCGTCAGCGGCGGCGATATTGGCGCCCGTAATGCCACACTCGCCATCATGGTTGGTGGTGAAGCCGCCGCGTTGGAGCGAGTCCGCCCCATCCTGCAGGCGATGGGCAAAACCATCACCCACGTGGGCGCGGCAGGCGCCGGGCAGGTCGCCAAAGCCGCCAATCAGATTATGGTCGCCGCCCAAATGGTGGCGATGGGCGAACTGATTGTCTTTGCCCAAAAAAGCGGCGTTGACCCGCAAAAAGTGGTCGAAGCCATCAAAGGCGGGGCCGCCCAATGCTGGACGCTGGACGTGAAACCGCCGCGTCTGTTTGCGGGAAACCGCGCCCCCGGCTTCAAAGCCTACATGCAGGCCAAAGACTTGAACATTGTGCTGGAAACCGCCCGCGCCTACGGCGTTCCCCTGCCCGCAACAGCAGAAAACGCTCAACTTTTCAACGCCATGCTGCAAATGGGCATGGGCGAGTTGGATAACTCGGCGGTGATTGGTGTGCTGGAAAGGCTGGCTGGCTTATGAAGCGCTGGCAATCTGCGCGCGATTTAGCGCTCATCCTGCTTGGCACGCTGGTGCAAAGCCTGTCTTTGCGTCTTTTCCTTGTCCCGGCCAACCTGGCCTCGGGTGGGGTGAGCGGCATCGCCCAAATCATTCATCACTACACCAACTGGCCGATTGGGCTGATGGTGTTTGTGGGCAATATCCCTCTGTTTGCCCTGGGATGGCGCTTTTTGGGCGGCAAAGATTTTTCCATGCGCACCGCCGCCGCCATTGTCTCCTATTCCTTCTTCACTGACGCCTTGCTGTGGCTGCCCTTCTTCCCCAAAAATGGCATTACTGATGACATCGTGCTAAATTCCCTCTACGGCGCGGTTGTGGCTGGGGTGGGCTATGGCCTGGTCTATCGCGGACGCGGCACCAGCGGCGGCAGCGACATTCTGGCCCGCATTCTCAACCACTATCGTGGCGTTTCCATGACGCAAAGTTACCTGCTGACCGATACCGCCATCATCCTTGCCGCCGGGCTGGTTTTTGGTTGGAAAGAAGCCCTGTACGCTGTCATCACCCTCTACGTCAGCGGGCTGGTGGTGGATACCACCATGGAAGGCGGCGGAACTGTGCGCACCGCCCTCATCATCACCACCGCTCCGCAGGAAGTTTCCCGTCAGGTGTTGGATAGGCTGGAGCGCGGCGTGACCATTTTGCCCGGCACCGGGGCCTATACCGGCCAGCAAAGACCCGTTCTCTACACCGTTGTCACCCGCGCCGAAGTGCAAACGCTCAAAGACATTGTTCACCAGGCCGACCCCGCCGCCTTTATGGTAATTGGCGTGGCGCACGAGGCCATGGGCGAAGGCTTTCAACCGCTCAAGGCTTCGCCGGGGAGTTAAACTCGGCAATGGCTTGCTGAATGGCGGCCTTCACCTCGGCGTCTGGAACCTGCTCCAGCGGATATTTTTGCTGACCAATCCACACCACCACCTCGCCCAGGCCGCCTTCCTCCAGCCGAATCTGACGGCTGCCCAGCGGGGTGGAAGCGATATTTTTCTGCAGAATATCGTCAATCATGCCCACGATGGAAGGCAGCGGCGCGGGCTTTTTCCCTCCCAATTCCGTCTGCAGCGCCGAAGCCAGGCCGCCCGCAATGGTTAGGCGTTTGGGGGCGGCAGGAGGCGCCGTTGGCGGCGTGACGCTCCGCAGCGGAGCGGGGCTTCCTGAAACCGGTGGCTGCGCCGCAGGCGCGGCGGGGGTTGAAAGATTTTCGAGCGGGCTGACCGGCCCCGGCGCGGGTTTCGCCTCCAGCCAGGGACGCACCTGCAGCAGAATATTCACCAGCCGCTGACGTTGGTCCGCGCTCAGAGCCGTTTCTCCGGCTTTCAAAATCACCCCGTCCAATTCCACTTTCCACTGCAAGGCCTTGCTGACGCTGACCCGCAGAGCGGTATGTTCGCCGCTGACCGGCTCAGCTGCGGCGATTTTTTCGTCCACTGGGGTTGGTTTTTCGGGTGGCGCGGCGGGCGCTTCTTCTACGCGGGTTTCAGGCGCGGCGGCTGCCGCTTCGGGCTGGCTGCCGTCTGATTTTTGACTGCGGGCGGCCAGAATGCCGATGAGATAGCCCACCATGCCTGCCACCAGCACGGCGATTCCATAAACAAGTGTAATTGGCATCGTTCACCTCGGTTGGCAAACAGGACAAAAATGGGTGCCGCGCTGCCCCAGCGTGATGCGTTCGATGGCGGTTCCGCAAACTGGGCAGGGCAGGTTGGCGCGCCCGTAGGCGCGAAAATAATTTTGAAAATCGCCGCCCCGGTACACCCAGTCAATGCTCGCGCCGTTGTGTTCAATCCCCGTCAGCAGCGACTCTCGAATAGCGTGGAATAATTTTTCCGATTCGCGGGGGGAAAGGCTGTCGGCCAGGCGCGCGGGGTGCAGCCCGGCGCGGTGAAGCGATTCATCGGTGTAGATGTTGCCCAACCCGGCCAAAAAATGCTGGTCGAGCAGCAGCGGTTTGAGCATTCGGTGACGCTGGCGCAGGGCCTGGGCCAGCCAGGCGGGGGTAAAACCCGCTTCCAGCGGTTCGGGGCCGAGCGGGGCCTCCAGCGTTTGCGGGTTCTCGACCAGCCACACCCGGCCAAATTTGCGCGGGTCGTTGAAGGCCAAAACGGGCCCATCTTCCAAGCGCACATGAAACCGGTCGTGTTGGCGGGCTTCATCTGCGCCGGGCAGCAGCGCCAGGTCGCCGCTCATGCGCAGATGAACGTAAAGCCAGTCAGAAGAAAGACGCAGCCGCAGATATTTGGCGCGGCGCCCAACTTCTTCAATGCGCTGTCCGCTCAGACGGCGGCATAAATCCTCGGCGGCGGGCGCGGCGGCGGAACGCGCCCAAAAAAATTGAGCCGAAGCAACTTTGCGCCCGCTTAATTGCGGGCGCAAACTGCGGGCAATCGTTTCCACTTCGGGCAGTTCGGGCATTTTACTCGTTGAACATTTCGCCGACACTGCGGCCTTCGTGCGCTCGCAGGATGACCTCGCCCAGCAGCGGCGCGACTGAAAGCGTGGTCAGCCGCTCGCCCAGCAGGGCGGCTTTTTCGGGTGGGATGGGAACTGTATCGGTGACGATGAAGCGTTTGACGGGCAGGGCGGCCAGGCGTTCGGCGGCATTGGCCGAGAAGATGGGGTGAACGCAGACAACGTAAACATCGCGCGCGCCGTTGCTTTTGACCAGGTTGACAGCTTGGGTGATGGAGCCGCCGGTGTCAATTTCATCATCCACCAGAATCACATCGCGGTCGTTCACCTCGCCGATGACGGTCAGCGCCTGGGCTTTGGCGTCATTGGCGACACGCCGCTTTTCAATGAAGGCAATTGGCGCGTCCAGGTGGGCGGCCACGTTGCGGCCTTTTTTGGCGAAGCCCAGGTCAACGGTGACGACAACCGGGTCTTTCATCTGCGGCTTCAGGCTCACCAGGTGGTCGGTGACCAGGTGAAAAGCGGTCAGCACATCGCCGGGGACGGAGAAGAAGCCCTGAATTTGCCCGGCGTGGGGTTCAATCAGCACATAGCGGTCGGCTCCGGCCACTTCCAGCATGTCGGCTACCAGCCTGCCGGTGATTGGCACGCGGGGCTGGTCTTTTTTGTCGGAGCGGCCATAAGCCAGGTAGGGAATGACAACGGTGATACGGGCGGCGGAATCGAGGCGCAGGGTTTGCACCATGATGAGCAGTTCCATCAGGTTGCGGTGAACGGGCGAGGAGGTGGTTTGGATGATGTAGACATCTTGCCCGCGCACGCTGGTGTGCAGTTTGACAAACAAGTTTTCATTGGGGAACTGAATGATGTCGCGTCCGCACAGAGGTTCGCCTAAATAATCGGCCACGCTTTGGGCCAGGGCCGGGGAACCGGTTCCGGCATACAGTTTGATGCCGCCGTACACCTTCATGTCGTGATGCGCATGAGAAGTCATCAGGAATTTGCCTCCAGAAGAGAATTGAGAATTTCGCGCGGGCTTGCGGCGCGGCGCACAATTGAATCGAGGGCGCTTTCCAGCCGGGCCGGGCCAGCCTGGGCGCGGAAGCGGGCGCTGAGGGCGTCTTTCAGCAGCAGGTCAAATTCGACTTGCAGCCGGGCGCGTTCACGGCGATGCCAGTCGCCGCTTTCGCGCAGGTAGGCGGCGTGAGCCTCAATCGCCTGAATTAACTCTGGCAGGCCGCTGGCATCGGTGGCGATGGTTTTGCAGATGGGCGGTATCCACAGCCGGGCGGGAGTTTCGGCGGGGGCTTCTACTTCCATGCGCTGACCGTGATGCAGAAAGACTTTGCGCACCGGGTGAGCCAGTTCCAGCATGGTTCGCAGCGCGCGTTCGGTGCTTTCCACGCCGGGACGGTCGGCTTTGTTGATGACCAGAATGTCGGCAATTTCCAAAATGCCAGCCTTGATGGCCTGAATATCATCGCCCAGGCCGGGGGCTTCCACGACCAGAGTGGTATGCGCCAGGCGGGCAATATCTACTTCGCTCTGACCGGCGCCGACCGTATCGATGATGATGATTTCGTATCCAGCGGCATCGAAAACCTGGACAATTTCAGCGGTGGTGGTTGCCAGCCCGCCGATGGAGCCGCGCGAGGCCATCGAGCGGATGAAGACGCCGCTGTCGCCTTGCAGGTCTTTCATGCGCACGCGGTCGCCCAACACGGCCCCGCCGGTGAACGGGCTGGAAGGGTCTACCGCAACGATGGCGACTCGCTTGCCCTGGCGGCGAAAAAAGACGGCCAATTGGTTGACGAGAGAAGATTTTCCCGTCCCTGGCGCGCCGGTGACGCCGATGATGTGCGCCTGCCCGGTTTTGGGGAAGAGCTGGTCGAGCGCGGCGCGGCCTTGCGGGTCATCATTTTCGACGTGGGAGAGCAGCCGCGCCAGGGCCAGCCGATTGCCTTGCAGCAGGGTTTGAATCAGAGTTTCGCTCACAGGTTAAGCCGCTGTTGGAATGCTGGCGCGAATATCCGTGATGATTTGTTCGGTGGATGCGCCGGGGCCGTAAATGCCGTACACGCCAATTTCTTTAAGGCGCGGCAGGTCTTCATCGGGGATGATTCCGCCCAGGAAGACTTTGACGTTGTTCTGTCCGTTGGCGCGCAGCAGTTCCAGCACACGCGGCACAAGCGCCATGTGCGCCCCGGAGAGAATGGACAGGCCGACAGCGTCTACATCTTCCTGCAAGGCGGCTTCGGCAATCATCTCCGGCGTTTGGCGCAAGCCGGTGTAGATGACTTCCATACCGGCATCGCGCAGGGCGCGGGCCACCACTTTTGCGCCCCGGTCGTGACCATCCAGGCCGGGTTTGGCAACCAGTACGCGAATTTTTCGTTCACTCATGCGAGCCTCCTGAAAAGAATAGGGCAATTATACCCAGCGCGGCGTTGTAGGCCGGAATTTATTCCGGCCAGATTCACCTGCCGAAAACGTTTCGTGGTCGGAATGAATTCCGCCCTACGGGACGGGAACACACTGCCAGAAGGTGATGACGTAGAGCAAGCGCCAGCGCTTGCTCTACAACGTTGGGGAAAGCGCCGCCTGAAGGCGGTACAAAATTGCAGGCTGAAATTCATCCCGGCCTACTGGCGGCTGATGACGGCCATGCCCAGCAGCGACATTACCGCCCCAAAAAGGAAGGGCGCGCTGGGGCCAAAGCCAGGCCAGGCGCCAAATCCCTGCCACAGCAGGCCCGCCAGCAGCGAAGCGGGCAGGGCGCTGAGGGCAACGGCGGCGTTGAATAAACCGTAGGCCGTGCCTCGTCTTTCGGGTTCAATCAGGTCAGCCACATAAGCTTTGGCGGCGCCTTCGCTGGCGGCGTAGTAAAGCCCGTACAGGCCAAACAGCAGCCACACCTGCGTTCCGGTTTGGGCCAGGGCAAAGCCCAGGTAAATCAGCCCGTAGGCTGTCCAACCGGCCAAAATCAGCCGTCTGCGCCCCAGTTTATCGGAAAGCGCCCCCAGCGGAGTGGAAAGCAGGGCGTAGACGGCGTTGAAGGTCAGCAGCATTCCCATCACCTGCAGCACGCTCAGGCCGCGTTCTTGTCCGCGCAGGATAATGAAAGCGTCTGAAGAATTGCCCAGGGTGAAGAGAATGACGCCCAGCAGAAAATTGCGAAAACGCGGGCTGAGTCCTTCCAGGCTAAAAAGCGGGCTGGGGCTGGAAGGTTTGATGCTTACCTCGCGCGCCAGCAGCGCCAGAGAGATAACTCCCAGCACCGCCGGGATGATGGAAATTAGCACAATCGTTTGAAAAGTGGCGCGGGTGAGCAGGGCGTTGCTTTGCTGGGTGAAGTAAATTACCAGCGCGGCAATTGCCAGCCCGGTGAAGGCCCCGGCGGTATCTCCGGCGCGGTGCAGGCCAAAAGCCAGCCCGCGTAAATTTTCCGGCACGCTGCCTGCCATCAGCGCATCGCGCGGCGCGGTGCGAATCCCTTTGCCGATGCGGTCGGCAAAGCGCACTCCCAGCACGCCGCCCCAGGTGGAAGCAAAATACAAAAACGGCTTTGCCAGGGTCGAAAGCCCATAACCGCCCACCGCCAGCCACTTACGGCTGCCCAGCCGGTCGGAGAGCGCGCCGGAGTAGAGTTTGAGCAGCCCGGCGGTGGTTTCGGCGATTCCATCTATCAGCCCGATGACGGAGGTCTTCACCCCCAGCACGTTGGCGAGAAAAAGCGGCACCAGGTTAAAAATCATTTCCGATGAGACATCGGTGAAAAAAGAACCGGCGGTAAGCGCCCAAACATTGCGGGAAAGCTTTTTAATCATGCGAGGATTTCCTTAATTGCGTTGATGGCTTTTTCGATGGCGGCATCGTCAATCCAGTAATGCGTCACCAGGCGAAAACGGCGCGGGTTGCTGGCATGAACCAAAACGCCGCGCTTTTCCATTTCTTGTTCAATTTGACGGTCGCTGAGGGAAACTTGCGGCCCCAGGTTGAAGAAAACCATGTTGGTGGCGGGCATTCCCGGCCACAGGCGCAGGTTGGGCAGAGCGCTCAGTCCTTCGGCCAGGCGGCGGGCGCGGGCATGGTCTTCCACCAGGCGGGCGGTCATTGTCTCCAGCGCCACGATACCGGCGGCGGCCAAAATTCCGGCCTGGCGCATTCCGCCGCCCAGGTGTTTGCGAATTTTGCGCGCCCGGGTGATGAATTGGCTGGAGCCGCATAACAGCGAGCCAACCGGAGCGCACAGCCCTTTGGACAGGCAAAAAGTGACCGAATCGGCCGGGCCGGTCAGTTCTTTGGCGGACACTCCCTGCGCGGCGGCGGCGTTGAATAAACGCGCCCCGTCCATGTGCAGCAGCAATCCGCGTTGATGGACGAATTCTCCCAGGCGGCGCAGCGTTTCAGGTGTCTGGAACACCCCGCCGCAGCGGTTATGCGTGTTCTCTATCTCCACCAGGCGGCTGACGGGTTCGTGGTCATCTTCCGGCGGGCGCAGATTGGCTTCAATCTCATTCAGGTCGAGGGAGCCATCCGGCTGTTCGGGAATTTGCGAGGAATGGACCCCGCCCAGGGTGGAAATGCCTCCGCCTTCATACAAAAAGGTGTGGGAATGCTTGCCCATGATGACTTCGTCACCGCGCCCGCAGTGGGTGAGAATGGCGGTGAGGTTGCCCATCGTGCCGGAAGGGACAAATAAGGCCGCTTCTTTGCCGGTGAGAGCGGCGGCCATCTCTTGCAGCGCGTTGACCGTTGGGTCGTCATGGTACACATCGTCACCAACCGGCGCGCGGAACATGGCCTCGCGCATGGCTGGGGTGGGTTCGGTAACGGTGTCGGAGCGAAAATCGGCAGGGTGCATGGAAAAACGTCCTTTCGCGGGGAAAAATAAGCCAGCCTGAATGCGGCGGTGCGCGCTCATCTTGAGCCCGGCTTGTGCGCATGAGTATAATACTTCTATGCCCGTTTATTCCCGCCTTGGAATGGTTGCGCGTTGGAAGCCCGTCCACTTGGGGCATTGCGCGGCGCTGAGAGCGCTTCACCAGCAGGCTAGTCAGGTTTTGTTGGGCATTGGCAGCGCCAACCGCTACAACCTGCGCAACCCGTTTACCCTGGAAGAAACCACCGACATGCTGAATCTCGTCCTGGAAGGATATTCCAATTTTGACCTGGTTCCTGTTCCCGACCTGGACGATGGGCCGCGCTGGCGCGAAATGATTGTCGGGTTGTTTGGCCCGCTGGATGCTTTTGTGACCGATAACCCGTATGTGGCTCATCTTCTGCGCCAGGAATATCCGATTCTCCGCCCGGTCAGCCTGGTTCCACCCGAAGAGCGCCTGGCGCTGAACGGGACGCAGGTGCGGCGCGAAATGGCAACAGGCGGCGATTGGCAGTCCCTCGTCCCCGGCCCGGTGGCCGGCTACATTCTGCAAAATGGCCTCGACCAGCGCTTTCGGCGCGAATTTGGCCTGCAAACCCTGGCGCAAGCCGTAGATTAATTTTTTCAGGAGGTCTTTTATGTATTCATGGGATGAAGATACCAGCAAGTGGTACGGCAGCGGCAAATATGCTTACGCTCCCGCTCCCGCCGCCTCGGCCCGCGCCCTGGCAGCCGAAAAAGCCAAAGCCGCCGGGCCCCGCGCCTACAACGCCAAAAGCGGCCCGAAGGAGAAAGTGATTGACCCGCGCAAAACGGTGCGGAGTGAATCTCCCAACCCCATTCTCATCGCGGTTGATGTGACCGGTTCGATGGCTTCCTGGCCTGCCGAAATTTTTGACCGGCTGCCCTTGCTGTACAACACCCTCTCGCAGTACCGACCGGATGTGGAAATCTGCTTTGCGGCAATTGGCGACGCTGGCGTAGACCGCTGGCCCTTGCAAGTGACCACATTCGCCAGCGGCTTTGACCTGGAGCAGTTGCTGGGTTCGCTTTACGGCGAAGGCGGCGGCGGAGACGCGCCCGAATCGTATGGTCTGTTTGCTCACTGGGTCAACACCCACGTGCAGGTTCCCAATGCTGCCGAAGCGCCGTTTCTGATTGTCTTTGGCGACATCACCATGCACACTACTGTTCCCGCCGCCCAAATTGAGCATTATTTAGGAGACAAAGCCCAGGACGTGAATGCCCTGCAGGCCTGGCAGCAGGTGACGCAAAAATGGAACACCTGGTTTCTGCGCCGCCCGACCGGCAAACCCGGCGATGCGGTAGACAAGCAGTGGGGCCAGGCCATCGGCGGCCAAAAAGTCTTTCGCATCGAAGACGAACAACGCGCAGTAGATTATGCGATGGGGCTGATTGCCCGTTCCTGGGGCAACTTTGGCAATTTTGAAGAAAATATGCGCGCCCGCCAGGACGGAAACAAAGTTGCCCAGGTCAGCAAAGTCATCAAAATGCTTTGTCCCACCTGCGGCGGCCCCATTCCTACCACGGCCAGCGGCCTTTTTAAGTGCAGTTACTGCGGCACAACCCTCAAACTCACCTGAGTCATGCTCTCTGCCCTGGTCACCGCGCCGCCCTACGCTTCTTTTCTGCCGGAAATAGCCGCGCACCCGATTGTGCGCGGCTTGCGGCTGAACACCGTCATGCCTCTGCGCGAAACTCCTCAGCAGGCGCTGGAACGCCTGGCGAACCTGGGCCAACCCCTGTGGGTGGATTTGAAAGGTCGCCAGCTGCGGGTTGTCGGCGCGGCGATTCCTCCCTACACCGAAATTTTTCTCAGCCACCCCATTCAGGTTCAAACCCCGGTAGACGCCTGGTTTTCAGATGGCACCGAACCGGCGCGGATAGCGGCAGTGGACGGCAATCGTCTCATCCTGGAAGACGGCCCGCGCCGTCTGATTGGTCCCGGCGAATCGGTCAACATTCCCCACCCTTCGCTGCGCGTGCTGGGAACACTCACCGAAACCGACCGCGCTTACCTGGCCGCCATGCGCCAGTTGGGGCTGCGCCGCGTGATGCTTTCCTACACCGAAACCTCTGCTGATGTGGAAGAGGTGCTTTCCCTCTTACCCGGAGCCGAACTGATTTT
>Ga0172371_10013983_pt1 | contig 10379 bp, 2 predicted proteins | sample Lak12m_FD_114543 | JGI IMG/M metagenome (GOLD analysis project Ga0172371, IMG submission 114543) | Freshwater microbial communities from Kabuno Bay, South-Kivu, Congo - kab_022012_12m | ecosystem: Environmental > Aquatic > Freshwater > Lake | place: Democratic Republic of the Congo: South-Kivu... | reverse complement strand
CATTTTTTTTATAAAAAATGTGGTAAAATGAAACCGAGGTGATCCAGTGAGACCCTTTCTAAATAAACGTTTCGTTCTATCCGTGGCAATGCTTTTCTTATCATTGTCACTTTTTGTATTTTCCGTGTACGCATGGTTCACATTGTTGGAAGAACAAACGTATCAAGCCAATGTTGGTTTTGTTCAGGTCGATCTGGATGCATATTTTGATGACGGTCTTGGAGGAAGAAACGAAGCCATCGAAGTACCCTTGAGCGAAACAGTGTCTAAATCCGGGGTTTACCTCATCAACATCGTTTCATCTTCATCCACGAATTACTTTGAAGATTTTCGACTTCATGTCCATGTATCTAGTAATGTTGACACTTATTTCAGAATTCGAATCTACGAGCAACTGACCCTCACCTATACCAACTTTGAAGGGATTGTCACAGAGTTGTCAATCTTGATGGTTGATTATATGGATTTTAATTACGAATCGACCAATTGGTATGACAACCGAATTGTCGATGATTACATATATTACTCCGCACCTGTTCAGCGTGTTGATGCTTTAACGTATCTAGACATTTCATTGATAGACTCCTACTACTTAAGTCAAAATTTCTCGAATTATCCTCCTGGATATTCGCTACAAATCGCTTTTTCAATCGAAGCAGTACAAGCAAATCAAGGCCCTGAAAATGTTTGGGGACTTGCTACACCGCCATGGGGAGGAACCTGGTAACAAGGAGGGGATTTCATGCACTCTAATATACTTAAAAAAGTTAAATTCATGCGCTTCTTAGCGCTTTTTTCCGTTTTAACAACGTTCATTTCCTTCCTGCCTTTTTTACTCCCGACGATTGACGCACAATCTACTATTGACAATACGGATATATTGGAGTTTACGGGTCAATTTGATTGGGACAATACGCTTGATGTCAAAACCTCGACATCAGACTATATCGGATATGCTGAATTCCGCAGTACCTATTGCGTGGTGGCTTCTACAGCTTCCGAATGTGCTAGTGCTGCAAATGGCAAGAAGATTCGTTTTGACACAGCGGAAGACTTGTATCATTTCTCGGTTGATGTGTCCTATGAACAAGTATATCAATCCTCGAATCCTTCGGAAAACGTCAAGTTGACTGCGGATAAGATTGCTGTGTTGTTATCATTAGATTATGTGCTTGGTAAAAACATCGATTATTCCGTCATGGGCGCGAAAACGTTCATTCCAATCGGATATTGGTTCTCGGATACACAAAGCAACACGTATCAAAACATCTTCACCGGCACTTTTGACGGACAGGGATTTACGATTTCAAATCTGTATGTTGCAGGTTATGAATACCTTGTTTACGTGGATGAAATTGATCCGCTCAATACGATTGACATCGCGCTGTCTAGCTATTATTCCATGTTCCCATTCAATGCCGGAGAAATCAAGAATTTTGGCTTGCTCAACCCGACATTCGAATTACTGAACCTTCATATTGATATCAATAAAGTATCCAACGTCGTCGGTATCAACTTATCCTCGGGTCTTGTCGACCACGTATATGTCATCGACTCTAGAACGGATGTTACCGAAGCCGGAATCCGGTATAAAGTTGGTACATCTTCTGAAGTGTTTGAGGCAGCAGGATTGGTTCATACCAATCAAGGTACCTTCACAAACTCGTATTATGTTTCGAAAGTTGTAGTCAACGGTTCGTACATCAATAAGTTCAGCATTCAACCTGTCTTGTATTTGAACCAAGGAACGATTTCTAACTTGGTATATGATTCCAGCGTGTATTTACTGACTGTTGTTGTCGGAACATCCACATTCATTATCGATACACCGAATGCATATGCCGTTGGCGAAGCGACTTCTTTACTCAAGTCCTCTTCGTCCTCTCTCAACACGGCTACGGACCATTGGTATTTTTATGCGCAAGACTGTTATCCTCTTTATCAAGGATTGGTATACGATGAAACCGCTGGGGCTTACCTCATTCAAAACGCGATAGATTTGGCGTTTTTTGCTCGAGTCATGGCATTTGTGACCGAGAGGAACGGTATCGCATTTAGCGAAGATGATTATATCCTAACAGCCGACATTGATATGTCGGTATTATCACCAGGAGCTTATGTAACGCCGACTGTCACATTCTACGGCACATTCTCTGGATACAACGACCAAGGCACTGACTTGACGGACAACTACTATATTTATAACCTGAATCTTTCTCAAGGAACGATTCGTGGTACAGGATATTACGTTGGTTTGTTCTCGATTATCGGAGCCGGAGCAGAAGTATCGAACTTCAACATGAATTCTTCGACTTATTCACTCACCAATACCGAAAACTATTATTCGAATGTCTTTTATGCAGGATCAGTTGCAGGCCGTATTTCCTCAGCTTCGATGCATGACATCATTGCGGATATCGACATTAACATGGGAACTCAAGCCATCGGAAAAACATATCTTGGCGGAATCGTCGGGCAAGCATCTGGTGTGATTGAGCGGGTTTCTTCTTACGGCACAATCAATATGAATTCACATACATATCAAACTTCCTATGTCGTCAACCCATTCTTTAGTATCGGTGGCGTGGTTGGTGGAGCAGATTTGTTACAGTTGACGTTAAAAGAAGCGAAGAACTATGGAGCCATTTATGGCTTTGGAACTTCTTCGACATTTAGTTTTGTGTCCGGAGTCACTTCGATTTCTTCTCGCTTAGGGGGAGTCATCGGATACATACTAAACACTTCTACAGTGAAACACGTTCTCGTGGACATTGCAAACACGGGAGACATTCATGTCAATCCAACAATCAACACCGTTGAACTTCCATCGACGAAAAAGATTGGCGGCGTCTTCGGTGAACTTGCTGGAAATAAACCGACACTCGAAAGTGCCGGAGAGTACTTGTTCGCCAACTTCTACAATGAAGGCGACATTTATGCAGCATATGCTTCAACTGGCTCTGTCATCAAAGCCGCTGGAATCGGAGTCTCCAATACAACTGAAGCCGTTGAATATGCCTTATTATTTAACCACGGAACCTTTGTGTTTGATTCCACCGGTGCATCATACACTAACCAAATGTTCTTGTACACAGGAACCATTTTCGACGTCTCTTCGTATGCAGTCACTTTGTCACGCGTATATAATTATGGAAATCAAACCTATTCTTCCAACTATTTTACTCATATTAGTCCATTGTATTACTCGGCGAATAACAATGCCACATTGATTCGTTATAGCGCCAACTTTGGCAATATTTCCTTTATCCGTGACGCAGGATTAACGACAATCACGCTCGCAACAAATTTGTATGTCAGTGGTATAACAACCTCTTCCAATGTCAATTATCTCAACGTGACTAATAAAGGGACTATTGACGTGGTCACGGTCAATATCGGATCCTATTTACTGTATGTGAGTGGTATTACGAATACTCTGACTTCAGGGAAGTACATCAAGAATTCCTTGAATCAAGGAAACATCAGTGTCGCAAAGATTACCGGAACCGGTAATATCTTTATCGGGGGTATCGTCAATACCAATCTCTCTGGGGATTTGCATCTTGAAACCCAATCGGAAACACAACCGATTGCGACAATCGGCATTATCAACACGATTAATTATGGCGCTATTTCGTCTTCATACGGACTACAGGCGCAGAATTTATATGGAATCAACGGGACTTCAAACACATTTGCCGGAGGAATCGCCTCGTTGAATGCGGGTTCGATTCAAGATGCGGCAAACTTGGGAGACGTCTTTGTCTATAACTCCACGACAGGATCTGCAACTTTCCAAACTGACACAACCTACGCCGGATTGGTATCTGCGTACACCGGTGGTGTTGTCGTCGGAGGAATCGTTGCGGCGACCTTAACCGGAGATGCTCGTGTATACGATACGGCGAACAATGGAAACATTACCGCTTTATCTAACCAATTTTCTCGTGCCGGAGGAGTTCTCGGCGTCAGTTTGTATGCGGAAGCAACTTCTGGAGGAATCACTGCCGGAATGGGCCTTTTGGACACCATTCAAAACAGTATCTTGTCGAACGGATTGAATCTCGGAGATGTCTCTGCAATTACGAGTGTGATTGGCACCTATACGACCACATCCACTTCGCAATCCTTTGGAATTTATTACTCCAGTGGCTCTACTGGAGCCACTTATAGTGCGACAACCACGACAGGAACACAAGAACGTCCGCAAATCAATGCTTCTGCAGGCGGCGTCATCGGTTATGGATTATCCGTCATGAGACGCATGCTCAATCATGGAACAATTTCTTCAACCGATGTAGCCGGTGGTATTGTTGGCGCAACTTATGTTTTAGGTAATGTGACGACAGTTGTGCATATCAACACCGCGATTAACTATGGTGGAATTAAGTCCGTTCTCAATACGAACTATTCTTCGATTAATAAACATACGCCGAACGTTTCTTCTTACTATATGGCAGATGGCAACACCTTCATTTTCCCATCGGGCTATACCGTGGAAATGCCTCGTGCAAAGCGTGGATTTGGTGGTATTTTCGGGCGACTTCAAAGAGGACTCAACGGAATTATGACGTCCGAAGGCGGAGAATTCGACTTCATCGTGAACGCCAACCCGAACATTGACTTGATTGGTCGTTTGGACCAAGTATATAACTTCTCGTCTTCCTCCAGATATTTCAGATTTAACAACGCTATTTTCTATTCGGCCAAAACAAACGACACGACGCAAGTCGTATTTACCGGTTTCTATTTTGGTTGGTACCAAGTGACCAGTGTCACCGGCTACAGTAGAAACTGGACCGTCACAGAAACTGCTTATAAATTTGAACAAGTCGGTATCGTGGCAACACAAGTATTGCCTGCAGTTTCGCTGGGAACCTACGTATACACCAATACCAACCGTACGGCTCCAACCATTGGCACTTGGGTTACTTCCCCACTTCCTTATTATTCTGCTCATATCGCCGTTCCTTGGATTACTGAAAATCCGTCGGATCCACTGATTACAGATTCGAACACACAATACATGTATGACCCGGATTTCCCAATGCGTACGGATGCAGCACTCACGGAATACATTTATTACATGGCATATGATTTGCTCGCAAGCCGATTCAAAACAGGTGGAACCAATCCTCGTTTAAACGGCATGTATGTTTTGTCTACGACGGCAGGAAGTACCTATGGTAGCGTACTTCCCGCAAACATCATTACCGATGATATTGGTCTGATTAACGAAGAATATGAACCCCCGATTTCTTTGCTTGTCGATTATGACAATATGTCGATTTTGTATCATGAAGATCTCGACGCCGCTGTACTTGCAAAATACAACGCTCTGAGACAGACGATTTTTAACGAAAAATCGGAATTGATTCCCAGCGATACGGATATGCTCACCTTAACAGAAGATGGCGGATCAGATACGATTCTCACGAACGGAACCATCGACTATGATTTACATACCGTCAATTTCCAGATTTCCATGGAAGCTTTTAATGATGGCCAAACAACAGCAACGTATGCCATCACAAATGCTCTCACTTCGATTTTCGCCTTGATTGCGGAAACGCCGAACGATTATTACGGCGGTGTTCCTTCTGCGGCGAACTTATTGGAATATCGTACGTTACTTTATCCGGAAAAAGGCGATTTGATTTCTGCCGATTACGCTCCAATATTAGATATTACGCTTCCATCCAAGTCAATTACGTCGAATGTGACGTTATCCCTTGGTACTTTCACGATTTTCTCCGAGGCATTTGTCGGTGATGATTTGTTTGCGACGGCGAGCTACTATACTACCTATTCTGTTTCGATTACTTTTACTCCGACGATTGCCTCTATTTCAACGGGATCGATTGGAATCACGAATGTTGCCTTCAATGGCGGAAGCAGCGTTGCGGTGGTTAGCCAAAGCGATGTTCGTTCGTTGGGAACAGTCAACGCTACTGGTTCAATACAATTCTATTTTGAAGATACCAAAGGCATTTTTACGACGGGATATGATTTCAAAGATTATTTCGTTTTGAAGTATTATGATGGTTCGATTGTGCCAAGCAGTTATTATACCGTAACATCGACGCCTGTAACAATTAACACCGCTACGAACCCAGACACAGGAAGTTACGATATCTCGTTTACGTTCTTAGAGGGTATCCGAATGGGTGACTATTATTTCGAGTACCGCTATTTCTCGTCTTCATCGGTGTTGACAGTTTGGTTCGACAAAGCGGCCTCATCTCAAAAGTCGATTGTGGACTTCAGTTATTACTCTGATTTGAACGATATCACCATCAATGGTACGAGCATCACTTCTTATGTCAATCTAGGATATGGTGTCTCGATTACCACTTTGACGGACAATTATACGGAATATAACAATACTGTCGCACCCTATCTCTCCAATTATACTTATGATATTTCCTTTATGACCGCACACACGTTATCCTTGTCTCCGTTTGCCAAAGTGATTTCTGCACGTTTAGTCGGAATCACCTATAATAGTGGATATAAGACATATCAGATGGAATATATTATTCAAGCAGAAGATTTGACGACTCAGACATATACGCACTACTTGATTGAACGCCCCATCGATTTGAACAGCGTCCTAAAAAACGGCAATGAAACCGAGCTCAATGACGTCTATGCCATTCGAGAAGACGTTTCGACTGATTTTACAATTGATTTGGGACTTGATCAAAATCTCGATCTTTATAGTATTACTCCGGGAAGCGCCGACTATATCTCGATTGAAGTATCTGGTATGCACCTAGACTTGACAACTCCTTATTTGAGCGAAGAAATCGTTGGAATCACGTATACCGCAAATGAGTTTCTGCACATCTGGATGTCTTTTGAAACACTTCCAGGAGTCTATACTTTTACCTTTACTTTACACCGCGACGGAACGGCCAATGTAGTTTTGATTGCGACTACTTTGAACATTACCAAACGCGCCGGTACCGATTCGTATCTCGATGACATTCGCTTCTCAGAACTCGCAAACGAAACTGAATATCCTGACTTTTCAATTACAGATTCCGCTGGTGTCATCAATACATCGACGGGACTCGATCCGAGAGTGTATTTCGATGGTATCGACTATGACGATGCGGATATCCTTGGGTACCATTATTTCCGTGTCGATGGATCTGTTGCTAATACGCCACTGAATGAATACATGCCATATATGGTCGATTATTTACCTTATGGAGCCAGTGTTTCTAGAAGATATTACGACACAAATACGTCTTCGTGGGCATGGACGAGTGAGGTCACATCCACATCCACTTCGCTGGAACAATCCGTACTTCTCGCAGACTTCACGGTGATGCCCGAAACTGGCATGGAACCGCTCGAAGGAGAAGAAGTTGTCATTTTGTACCGTGTCACTTCCGAAGACGGAATGTATGAAACATATTATTATGTCACCGTGACCGATGTCACGTACAACGTCACTTTGATTTTCGACATTTATTACTGCACGGATTCCACACCGGAAAGTTGTACGTTAGCCAGTGAATCCGCCGAATTCGCGAACCAGGTTGTCGTCATTAACGTTCGTAACTTAAGCACCAACGGAGATTCCGGTGTCATCGGAGTTACCAACCCTGCCGATTATCCGACATTTAGCGTAGTCAACGCCATCAACAACCAAATGAATCAATTGTACTTCACTTATTCTGGAGATTATCGATATAGTTTTGGACGTAACATTTCGGGATTCTATGTCTTTAACATCGAACTGCCACTAGACAAATACTTGAATGATATGTATACCTATGAAATCCAATTCTTAGAGTACAATCTGAATGACGCATCCAATTATGTTTCTACACTTGAAGGCAAGTATTTCTACATCGAGTATGCGACAAAGAACCGTTCTCGTCGTTTCAATGTCTACATTCGCCCAGTTGAAACACCTTCGACAGCGAAACCTTGGGGTCTTTTCGATTTCTTCTCTTCATGGGGCAATAACAACTAGCACTACCGGAAAGGATGATGATTTTGCAAAACAAAACCAAATTTCGTCAAAACAATCTCTCTCGAAGAATCGTCAGCATGACGGTTTTTTTGGACGCGCTCTTTCTGGTCATCATCATGGCCATACTAAGTTTTGTCTATTTCAATTCGCTGGAGAATTCACGGATGGAAAACGCCGTTGCGGAAGGCAATACTGCCGTCACTGCGGTGGAAGCATTTTTGGATGACACGTTCCGCGATTTGGAAAACTTGGCCATGGATCCAGACATTATCGCATATGTCGAATTGATGAACACTTCATCCTCTCCCATTATTACCGATACTTTGGATCCGAATTATGATATTTATTCGAATTTTGATACCAAAATCAATAGTGTTTTCGATTACTCGTACAAATCGATTTATGATTTCATCTTTGTCGCTTCCGAAAACAACTGTTCGACCGGCACGGATGGATGTTACATTGGCGTCGATTCACAAATATCACCGAATACTTGGAATTTACACGAACGTCCCTGGTTTGTGGATCTTGGCACTTCGGATGAAGTACTGAGTTCTCCATATTTGGACAGTTTGTCCGGAGAATACGCCATTACATTCGTGAAAACCGTGAAATCCGGGGATGAAGTCATCGGATATCTCGGAATCGATATTTTATTGTCTTCATTGCAGGATGCGGTATATGCGTATGATTATTTCGCGGACGACCAATCCAAGCAACTCCTTATTTTTCAAAATACGCCATCGGGTTCGCTGCTAATTCAAACGACGGAAGAGCAGTTGCAGGATTATGTCCTCATGAATCCGTCGGAGTTTCTCGCTCAAGACCAAGCAATTGGACATGAAGGTGATGGATTATCGGCACTGATTCAAAATGTCGTTGATTCAGAGGTTGTGAATACCAATTTTTTGGGCAATACTCGTTTGGTGTATTCTTACGGTCTTGAGAGAGTTTCTTGGACAGTCAGTGTCATCGTTGAAGAGAACATTCAACTCGGCTTGGAACTCGCCTTTGTTTTATTGATCGGCTCAATCTTTATTATGATGATTTTCGTTAGTCTTATTTTAAGCAAAAAGATTAATCGGACGCTCTCACCGATTACGAACATTTTGGACTCGATTGACCAAATAAAAAACGGAAACTATAATGTCACCGTCAAAGTCGATGAAAATAACGAGCTGAAGTTCGTCGCCGATGCCTTAAACATCATGTCGAAAGAAATCGGAAAACAAGTCGACCTCGTCTATCAAACCTATGTATATGATACGATTACCGGATTAAAAAACCGTCGCGCTGTCCACAAGGAAATCGACGAAGAAATTCTTCACAAGTCCGACAAGGCTGCCGTGTGTTTGCTGGCGGTCGATAACCTGAAAAACATTAACGTGACCAAAGGTCAATCAATTGGCGACGAACTTCTTAAAGCGATTGCAAATCGTCTGAAATCGACCCTTGGAATGCGTGCCAATGTATACTTTAATGGTGGGAACGAGTTTGTATTCCTCCTTCCGAACATTCGTTTGCTCGAAACGGTGGAACATGAAGTGCTCAAAGTCATGGAGAGTTTCCAAATTCCGCTTGAAATCAAGAACATGAAAGTGGATGTCAAAATCAACGTCGGAATCGCGGTGTATCCTTCGGATGGAAAGAACATGTCCGAACTGATGAAGAAATGCGATACCGCTTTGTTCAAGGCAAAGGAAACATCCGCTGCGAAATTCGTGTTCTACAATGATCAATTAACCAGAGAAGTCAACTACCGGGCACAAATTTCCGAAGAATTGTCTTTGGCTCTGAATAAAAATCAGTTATACTTAAAGTATCAACCATTAATCGACAACAAGAACGAAATCTACGGATTTGAAGCGCTGGTTCGTTGGAAATCCCCGACACTAGGCGAAATTTCTCCGCAAATTTTCATCGCAAACGCGGAAGAAAGTCACTTAATCATTCCGATCGGAACATGGATTTTGGAAGAAGCTTGTCGAACACAAGTCAAACTCCAAGAGTATTTCGGAAAAGACTTTGTGATGAGCGTCAACGTTTCCCCAATCCAAATCACGCAAAAGACGTTTCTCGATGTACTCAAGCGTATCGTCAAGGAAACCGACATCGATCCGAAGAATCTCGTCCTCGAGATTACCGAGGGCGTGCTCATCGAATCGTCCATATACTTGGAAGACACCATCAAATTTTTACATGAAATCGGCGCGAGAATCGCTCTCGATGATTTCGGAACCGGATATGCTTCGCTGACCTATTTACGAAAAATCCCGTTTGACAATCTGAAGATTGACAAATCATTCGTCGACGGCATCTTCGCCGGCAAGAAAGATCATTCCATCATTGGTACGATTGTTCAACTCGTTCATAATCTCGACATGAAGGT
>Ga0172371_10013981_pt1 | contig 10379 bp, 10 predicted proteins | sample Lak12m_FD_114543 | JGI IMG/M metagenome (GOLD analysis project Ga0172371, IMG submission 114543) | Freshwater microbial communities from Kabuno Bay, South-Kivu, Congo - kab_022012_12m | ecosystem: Environmental > Aquatic > Freshwater > Lake | place: Democratic Republic of the Congo: South-Kivu... | reverse complement strand
TAATCTATCGAGTTCGGCCTGTGCTGCCTCTTCTTCAGGAGTCATTTGCATTGAAGTAGTATATGCTTTTTCAGCATTTGTTACATTAGTTCTTAATGAAGAGATATCTGGTGTTGTCGGAGTTGTTACTGTCGTTGGTGATGGTGTTTGTACAGTCGTTGGAGGAGGAGTCGTTGTAGGAGTATCCCATGTTGGAACTGTTGGAGTTGTATTCGTTGGAGGAGGTGTCGTTGTAAGTCCTCCAGTTTTAGGATTCACGACTTTCTGTGTGCTTGTATTTGGAAGTGCCACTGGACCAACTTGGCCAGTGCCAGTCATCGAAGTAGGAACTACCGGGGTAGTAGTTTTTTTCTTCAGTAATGAGAATGGATTGATTATTCCCAATGATGGTGTTAGTAATGTTTTTAAGAAGTTATTCATAATTCTATTGTCAAATTTGGATTAATAATTGGTGCATCACATAAATCATCTATGATCATCGACAGATCACCCATGCTATATTCTCGAGTCAAACTCGCTATCCCCTCTTCGAGTTCATTCTTAAATATTGATGCTCTTGAATCTTTTTCTTTTGACCAGTATCGATATGCTGCATAAACTTCTGGTAGATAGTGATATGCTTCAGGAAGTAATGGCATCTGTGATATCGTGCAGGCAGCAGTTCCGGCCGCAATTGATGTCCCTCCATATTTTCTGACAAGTGCAGCAGTCGTTGCATTCGTTACTGATGAGAGTTCGTACCATGTGCCATCTCCAGTATTTGCTGTTGTCGAAAATGTTGGTCTGATCCAGAATCCGGTCATTTGAACTGTGAGCCCGGCATTTACTGTCAGAGCAGTCGATCCGTTGGCTAGTGTCGTTATTGTAGTTGAAGTTATATCTGCAATATTTAGATCCCTTGGTCTAACTTTACAATTTATTGATATTGTATATCCATCAGTTGCCGGGGTTGGCCATAGCCCAAGTTCTCCATTGTATACAAACCAGTATTCAGGTGTATCTGATGTTACCGAACTGTAGTGTAGTTCATCCCAGAACTCTCTCGATGGTGCTGGCTTTGGAGTATATCTAGTGCTTCCAACTGTTACGAAAACACTCTCCACCATGTCGCAGTCGTATGGAAGTGCAACGAAAGAGGTGTCAGCCACTGTCACAGCAGTTCTTAATCTGTGCAAGAATGGCCAGTCGGCTTTTGATAGTATTTTTTTATGGAAGTCATTCATCACTTCATCGCCATACGTCAAATTATCTGAAGAGATGTTCTTTGTGTCCTTTCCATATAAGTTTCGTAATGTAGTGTATGATTTCATATGTATATTATAACATTAATTAATAATTAAGATAAGAATAGGAATCCTTGAATATACCAACTCGCTGTTACTGTCACTGTAACCTCTATTGATGTGTTTGTAATATTTGTTATGGAAGCAGTTATGACATTATTTGTCCCATCCCACACTTGTGCAAATCCCTCTTTTGAAGCATGAACATATTGCTTAGTCAAATCTGTTATGTTTGTATATGTAGCAGTACAAATCTGATAATAATTATTTGCATCAGGTACTCCATTTGAATAAAAATCAGTTCCATTTGCTGTGTTTATTTCATATAGTTTCCCAACTCGGGCCTCACCAGTTATAAGTGACTTTTCGTTATATGGTCCCCCTCCATATGCTCCGTTTGTAGCCACACCATAAAATGTCATTAAGTTAAAGTTTGGAATTTTTGATATTGTAAATACTTCGCTTCCAGCATTTCCCATCACAAGTGATGCAGTATAATTATCTGTTGGTATAAGATCGTTTTCATTTATTTGAACTGTATCGTTCCCATCATGTCTATGTACTGGAATTTTGCTATTTTCAAATTGCTTCTGGTTCATGTATCCAGTTATTTCTTCTCTCATCATTTGTCTTATTCTTGTTTCGTCTATCATGATCTTATTCTTAATTCTCGTAATCGTACAAAACTTGGACTAGAAGCTGTGCTTGTTAAAACTGCTCTTAATTGTATCCATTCTAAATCTTGGAAGTTTGGTATTGCGATCCCACTGATATCTCCGACACTTCCTCCTTGAGTTATTGGTACAGATGTATAGGTATCAGTCACATGATCTCGATAATACAAAGCTACCGATTCACCAGTCACCAATGGTGTAGTCAATTTGAACTCTAGATTTGTCGGATTTCTTTTTTCTAAGAATAGACCTATTGGTATCATATCTGAATCTATATATGCTTCTCCGGCCACATAAGGTGTAGATATCCCCTTGTCTACTCCTCCAGTAGTTCCACTATACCAACCAATGAATAGTCCATATCCGTCTGAACTTGGAAATACAGTCGGGCTATTTGTACTTTTTAGATTAGGGAATATTGCAGTTACATATCCAGCATAAGTATCGTAACTCATTTTGTTTTCAAGTTTTATTCCATTGTCTTGTAGATCTATAGACCACAAGCCACCATACTTGTCTAGTACAGTCCCTGAGTTATTTTTACATTGAAATCCAAAATATAATTTATTTCTATTGAAAATCGCATCAGTCCACATAAAATATGGAGTTACTGTATCACTTAAGAAGTCAGGAATCTTTGTAAACAAGGAAACATTGGCTCCATTTGTTACATAAATTCTTCCTCTTTGGCCTAAGAATATATATGTAGTTGTATTTACTGTCACCATTCTTGATACAAAGTTTTCAGACAATAGTATTGGGTAACTGAATGATGGAGATACTCTATCCCATGGATAGATTTTATTATTTCTTCCACCCACAAGAAGATTTACTCCTAATTCTGCTAGACATATTGCTTCATCATCTGATGGTAAATCTAGGGCATTTGCATTGTATGTATATGAGGTTGGAATAGTAATTGTTACCCCAGTATCTGTTATTGTTGCATCTTCGCTAATTTCTACATTTTTAGCATCTGTATACGATATTATATATGCTCCAGCTGGTATACCTGTTCCCTCAATTGGGCTTCCTACCATACCAGAAGTAAAGAAGTTAGTCGCTGTACTTATAGTTGCATCATTATCAGTAGTTATTCCATCTGCAGCAGTTGCTCCGGTCACTGGATGGAATTCTTCATCTACATTTTCTTTTATTGACCCTACGTATGTCTTATTACAGAAATATAGAATATCATCCTGCCCAACAAGTGCATATTTTGAATCAGTACTATTTACTGAAGTAGCAGATGTTTTCCATGATAACCAACCTCCACCAGTCAACCATGCGAGAGATGGCATTTTGAAGTTTGCTGGATCACCTATTGCTTTTACATAAATAGTAGTAGCAGTGAACCAGAACAAATATCCTTTCCAATATATTAAACAATTCATACCACTCAAGAATACTGGATCTTCTGTTGTCTGATTTTGGAGATATACCCATTTATTTGTAGATCCAATAAGTCCACCTGAGTTATATACCCAAATTCTTCCATTTGAATCACCAAGGAAATAAAAATTGTAATAATTATCATACAATCCTTTTGTAAAAAATTTTGGAGTTCCCATATTTATTGTAGAAAATGTTTGAGTTCCAGTTCCATTGTCTGTTACAAGTTTTTGAGCTCCACCAGCACTTACAGCTGATATTGTAAATGTAGTTGGTGTTGGAACTGTCTTTATATAATATGGAGTATTCGCTGAAAGTCCGGCAGGTAATGCTCCACCTGAATTTGTGAATGTGATGCAAGTATTGACTTCCAATGGCACAGTTCCGTTATATGTAAATACGTCAGTTGTATGATCAACTGTCACAGTAGCACTAGTTATTGGAGCTTGGCTTATCATGGCCTCTGTCTTAAATGCGACAGAAACTTCTCCGGGAATACTGGAATTATCAACATTCCTCATATCACCAATTCCACTATAAGGATCACTGGCAATTCCATTTGACCATCCGTCAATAACTATATCTATATTTTCTCCATTTTTTTCTACCCTATATGACATACTATTTCATTCTTGCAATTTCTTGCATTAACTTAATAATGGTTTCCTGTTGTTTTTCTTGCTCTGTCGCAATTCTAGTTAATTCTTTCGAATATGCTTCCATATGAGCAAGATGATTCTGTTTTATAAGAGCAACATCCTGTTTTATTGAATAGAATGGTGCGACTACACCAAGTACAACTGTGATAATCCCAATAACGAACTTTACTTCATTCGTCATGACAGATTTTATCAAACTTGCACTTTTTAATTCTTCATTATTCATAATTCTTTTAATTTTTTGGCTAATAATTTGCGATCTTCCTCTGCATTGGCATACCCCTTTTTGTACACCTCATCCATTTCAAAACCCTCTCTTTCAGGATTCTGTGAGAAGTGATGATGATGTACGACAGCATCATTACACCTTACGGCTTCATTGAGCTTTTTAGCTTGATTCCACAATAGATTATCAACCCCAATATGATGAAACTCAGTATCAAATATTTGTCCATTTAATTTTCTTATTAGGTCTTTGCTTATAATAAAATGCTCACAGATATTCCCCTCATCTGGCCCTACGTATCCAGTATTGAAAGCGACTAGGCCTTTCTTTTCTTGTAGTGCAATATATAGAGAGTCAGGTGTAAACTCACAGTCGTTGCTTCCGTACACGATATACTCTCCAGTTGCTTGCCAGAGTCCTTTTTCTACTTTTTCAGGCACAGTTCCCTCGCCATCTAGCACGATTGTTTGGATAAGTTCCTTTGGATAGTTTAGATTCGCAATTGAGTCAAGACATCGTTTTAGTCCCTCTGGTCGGCCAAGAGTCGGGATGATGAATGTTACACGTGGAACAAGGTACTTGTACCATATTGTCCCGGCCACTCCGTCTGGCTTTCCAAATTTCTCATCAACTGCCTTTACTACTCCATCCCATACTCTTGGATAGTAGTCATGGCCAGAGATTAACATCTTTGCCTTTGGTAGCCAGTTCTCAATATCTTCTTTAACTTCTTCGTAAGTATGGCCAGCATCTATAAATACCATGTCGAATGTTTTATCTGCGAAGTTCTTAACCACTTCAGATCCTCGGCCTTTTATCGCATTCAAGTTCTCAAACTCTTTTGTATTTTCTCTAAATATCTCATAAATATCGTCTTTTTTGGCCTGTTCGTTCGTAGCATCTCCCTTATCCTGTGAACCCTCCCAAGTGTCTATTGCTGTGATAACACCTTTGGTTCCAGTCAGTAAAGCATGAGTTGATCTGCCTTTCCAGCTTCCAAGTTCAGCGATTACTTTGTGATTTTTTGAACTCTCGTATAGAAACTTTAACTCTGGAAATGTCATCCATCCGTCAACGTTGTTTGCTCCGTATTCGAAATAGAATTGAGTATCTCGTAGATATTCTGGGTTACATGGGCTATATTCTAGTGCCTTAAGTATATGTTTTTGGGCATTTTGTATATCTCCAAGCCACCCATAAGCCCAATAAAGTAGAGCATATGGCTCATCTTCGTACATTTTCTTGTCGTTTGCATAGTAATCGGTCCAAGGTATCTCAAGAGATGCTTTGGCATAGACACATACTGCATGATAGTTATTTTGGTGTTTATAGAATCTTGCGAGTTTAATCAGTGCCTCTCGTCTATTTGAGTCATTGTAGAATGCTCGGTTGTACCATTCTACTTGTTTTTCTGGTTGATTTATCATTCCATAAGCATCTCCTATAAATATCATTGATTGAGCTTTCTCGGCTTGCCATCCATTCATCGCTATGTGTCTTTCAAATTCTTTGATTGCTGACCTTGGTCTGCCAGTCCAGAGAAGTTCTCGGGCTAAATAGTGACTCTGTCTATCTTTATTTTGATTCTCAAAACAGTCCAGTGCTAGACCTACAAGGTAGTTTCCTCGGTGATCCTTACCCTGTTCTTGCCAGTGTTCAAGCATGATTATTTCCGGACCGAGTAGAAGTCGCTTTGCATTTCCCATGAGGACTTCATGGACCACCCCCTCCCATTTTACCTTTCTCCTATCGAAGAACTTACTCTGAACGAATTGAATTGCTGGCTTTCCGTAGACGTCATGAGCATAGACAAATTGATACTCAAATTGCTCGAATCCTTGCTCTATAAGTTCGTTTATCTTATCTATATCGAATCTAGTATATGCCTCATCTGCATCTAGTGTGCAAATCATATCATTTGAGGCCAGTGAGGATACATAATTGCGAGCTGAAGCGAAGTCAAACAATCTGTTCCCGGCCTTGACTATCGGCTCTTCACCATCTATCACGAATCTTTCATTTATCTTTTTTGCTGTTTCCTCGTCTATTATCTTTATGAATTTCTCTCCTACTTCTTCAACTTTACATCCGTAATATTTTGCCACTTCCACTGTCTTATCTGTACTTCCTGTATCGCAAATAACTATCTCCCCACCTTTATTTCTGTAGTCAGTAAGTGACTCCATTAGTCGTGGTAGTGTTTTCTCTTCATTTTTAGTTATAAGTACGATTGAGAAGTTCATATTATACATTTGTATCCAATGACTTTACATTGGCTATCGCGTTAGTATTAATTGTTTTAATGTTTGCTTTTAGGTTTGTATTGTAGGATTTTAGATTGGCTGGGCCAGAAATTGGCATTGTTACTTCAAATACTTGGAAGAACCCATCATCTGATGCACCCTTATATCCAACTACAAATAGTGAGGTATCCATCGCTAAAGAACTTAATTGTTTTGTTTGTGTAGCCCCAAAAGTATCTGTATCTACTGAAGAAATAGCTCCAGTAGTATTATTCAAAGACAAACTATATGCTACTCCAGTTCCACCACTTACCTCTGAAAAAGCTGTAAAGTGGGTATCGTCAACTCTATTTAAAAAGAATAATGTTTTAGATGCATCTGTAAAAGTATTTAATTGAACAAGTGAACCAAGAGCTGTAACAGTATCCGCAGAAGTATCAAGTGTTATAGTTTGTAAAACTCTTCCAGTAGTAGTTCCAGCACTCACTATCATTCCAACAACTGCGTGTAAACCAGATTGGTCAACTAACTCTGCTGATATACTACTTACAGTTGCAGAATCATATATTTCAGTATCAGCTCCAGGTGTTATAGCCCAAGTAGAATTATTTATATCTACAACTCTAGCATGAGCATCATTACTTGCATCTACATAATTTATAAGAACTTTTGAACTACTTATTTTTACACAATTTCCTACTACATTTACATTTGAAATAGTACTTGTTGTAGTAATAGCACTCACAGAACCACCAACTCCAGTTAATGTAATAACTGCCATAAATACTGTTGTAGTTCCCTCACTATCTCTAAAACATACAAAAACATGAGTGCTATCAAGAAGTACGGCAGAAAAATCATTACCTTTTTGGTTTGTAACAAGTGTTTCTGAATCAGGAGAAGATATGTTACCAGACCCATCCACTGGGAAAGTTTCACAATAAGTATCTGATGCGTCTGCATAAATTGCAAATACTCTACTAGAAGTTAATGTAAGTAAACCAATTGGGAAAGTACCTGTCAAACTATACCCAGGAAATGTACTTGAACCAACTTGTGTTATTGCTCCAGTAGATGTATTTAAGTCATAGCAAGATAATAATAATCCACCTGATTGCATCCACGCTGTAATAAATCTAGTAGCTGAAAGTTTTGCCATTACTGGATAAGATGCATCAGTAGTATCAAATTCCAGACCAGAACCTTTAATTGTAATATCGTATTCAGCCATATAATTATGCTACTGTTGATTGCTGGTCTGGAGATGGATTGAAGTAAATCACATCTGCTGAAACAGCAAATCCTACTACTTTAATAATTGCATCGGCCCCTGTTGGTATTGCTTCTTGCATAGCACCTAATGTTTCTCCTGCATAAAGCGTTGCACCTACAGTCCAGTTCCAAGTATCATCACGAACAAATGAGCCGGGAAGTGCTACGAGCATAGCTTGAGTATCCGATTTTGCTTCAAGTGCTATACCAAGAAGTCCTTGGCATGTTGCCACAGCATCGGAATCAGCTTCTAGCCATTTACCACCTGAACCAAAGAATACCAAATCACCTATTGCTGAAGAGTATCCTGAAGCAAAAGTATTTGTCGTTGGTCCGACAGCAGTGTGATCTGAATCGGGAGTTCCGTCTAATGTATAACTTGCTGTAAATGCTGTTGGAGTTGGGCCTGTGTAACCTGTATATCCAGTGTAACCTGTCGGTCCTGTGGGACCCGTCACTGTCGAGGCCGGTCCGGTATAACCTGTTGGGCCTGTTGGTCCGGTAGGGCCTGTTACTGTTGAGGCAGCACCCGTATACCCTGTATATCCAGTTGGACCCGTTGGCCCTGTAACTGTTGAAGCTGCACCGGTGTATCCCGTATATCCGGTCGGACCCGTAGGACCAGTTACTGTACTATCTGCCCCTGCTGCACCGGTGTATCCAGTATAGCCAGTAGGGCCGGTAACAGTAGAGTCAGCACCAGCTGGGCCAGTGTATCCCGTGTAACCTGTATATCCTGTCGCACCTTGGTCTGCTGCTGGACCCTCTGGGCCGGTGTAACCGGTATAGCCAGTCGGACCTGTCGCACCTGTTGGGCCAGTAGGGCCGGTAACAGTTGAATCGGCTCCTGTATAGCCAGTGTAACCTGTGGGACCAGTAGCCCCAGTTGGACCCGTTGGACCCGTAACAGTTGAATCGGCTCCAGTGTATCCAGTGTATCCAGTTGGGCCTGTTGGGCCAGTGTCGCCCGTATCTCCAGTATAACCGGTGTATCCAGTGGGTCCGGTTACGGTACTATCAGCTCCGGTGTAGCCGGTGTAGCCAGTATATCCGGTAGCTCCTTGTGAGCCGGTGTAGCCAGTGTATCCAGTGTATCCTGTTGCTCCGACTCCATCTGCAAGGACTCTATGAGTCACAGGATCAACCCAAATAACGACAGGTGTGACTCCGTCAGCACTTGAAACTCCAAGTAGTGTAGGTATGGAATTTTGATCTCTTTTTGCTTCTGCCATAATAATTTAGTTTAGTTTTAATAATAATGCTCCTGTTGAATCAGCATATACTGGCACAGGAGTTATTCCATCATCCGATGATACTCCGATCATAACAGGCACTCCGTTATCATCTCTTTTAGCATCATCACCAGATAGATCAGTACCCGTAGTTCCTACATCCGTCTTTATTGAATGTGATGTAGGGCTTACCTGAATTGGCACAGGTGTTGATCCATCTGCACTACTTGTTCCTAGAATCGTTGTTATTTGGTTATTATCTCTTTTTGCATTTGTCATACGTTGTATTTTTCTTTTGCAAATTTAATTGCCCTTTCTAATGTTTCGTATCTATCTTTTAATTCACGATCCTTATTGTTTTGCTCAATTTCTCTCTTATTTTGCTGTTCATCTCTTATCTTAAGCACTTTCTCACGATCAGACACTTCCCTTTCTCGCTTTTCTATGTCTTTGTTTACCTCTTCAACTTTTGTATGGAATTTTGCCCATTCTCCAGTCAATTTATCTGAGCTTTTTTTAAGCACATCGGCTTCCTTGCGACAGTTCTCTTCTTTCTTAGCAATCTCACTCTCCCGGTCATCTAGATCCTCTTGCCTATCTTTGAGTTTGTCTGCCAGTTCGAGGTTTTTCTCATGGCCTTTAGATATCTCAGCTTTTTCGGCTACAATCTCGGCTTTTATGGCCTCAATTTCGCCTATTTTTGCCTCAAGGTCGTGTTTTAAGGCATCAACTGGTATCATTGCCTCACTTCTTCTAGCTTCTAGCTCCAAAATCTCGGCATTTAGCTCTATTTTCTCGGATTCTGCATCCTTTTTGAACTGTTCGAGTTCTCTCGCTTCTCTTTCTTTCTCTAGTTTGCAATTTTCTTTCACCAAGCTAAGTTCACGATTTAATTTCGCTTCCTCTTGGGAAATAGAGATGTTTCGTTTTTGAATAACTACTGCACTCTCTTTTTTTTCCTCTTTTATTTCATCTGGTGAAAGTAATTGCATAACTAAAATTCAACCACCGCAAGGATGGCCGTTGCTGCTTGCTCTATAAATTGAATAGATGTTTGACCAACTGGTACTGGTACCAACTTTGATGTATTTCCAGCTACAATACCATCGAAATCTGAGGAGGAAACTGTTCCACCCCACTTATAGAAAATTGCTTTGTCTATAGCTGTGATTTGAAGTAGTGTCGTTGCTGCATTTAAGGTAAGTGCTGTAGCTGAGCTTATAGTAGCATCGTAAGTTTCCTCGATGGCTACTTTATTTGGCACACCTACTATTGCCTCACCATTATCATCTTTTGCAAAACTGAATCCCATATAGTTTATTTGTCACCTTTGTCCAAACCCTCGAATTCGTCATCATCGTCTGGTACATCGATGATTTGAGGTTCCTCTTTGTCGAC
>Ga0172371_10013980_pt1 | contig 10381 bp, 16 predicted proteins | sample Lak12m_FD_114543 | JGI IMG/M metagenome (GOLD analysis project Ga0172371, IMG submission 114543) | Freshwater microbial communities from Kabuno Bay, South-Kivu, Congo - kab_022012_12m | ecosystem: Environmental > Aquatic > Freshwater > Lake | place: Democratic Republic of the Congo: South-Kivu... | reverse complement strand
GGAGTATTTGGTGTTTTAATAATTATTGGTACAATCTGCTTATAATAAAAATTCTCTCTAACTACTTCATCAAATGGTATTGTGCCATAACTTGGTAGTTCCATCATCTTAACTATATCTTCTTCTTTTATTTCCCCTCTGTAATGTCCAACCATATTTACAACAATACCAACTGGCTTAGCATTTATTTTCTGTGCCATAATTTTTGTTTTCAAAGCATCTGCAATTGATAATGAATAAGGATTAATAACAATAAAAACTTCAGTTGCAGCAGCCATTGCAGCTAATGTATCTTCTCCAACACCTGCAGCACAATCTAAAATAATAAAATCATAATTATAAGATAATTTCTTAACAATTTGTGGTATTCTACTTAAATCCAAAGCTTGGAAATTCTGCAATGAAAGAGATGCTGGAATAACATCAACATTTCCTGGACCTTTGTAAATAACATCTTCAATATTTGCTTCTCCTCTTAAAACATCATTAATCGTGATAGGTGAAGATTCCATTCCTAATATTAAACTTAGGTTTGCCATAGTTACATCTGCATCAATCAACAAAACTTTTTCATTCATTTGTTTTAATGCTATTCCCAAGTTGGCACCAATTGTTGTTTTGCCAACTCCTCCTTTTCCTGATGCAAAAGTTATTATTCTAACCATAAAAATTCCTCATTCAATTTTTATTGGATCTGTCATAAGTTTCGCTCATAAAGGAAGAAACTTATTGACTGTCCATTTTAACCACCAAAAATAATTACATTCCATTTCTTGTTCTGATTGTTGCAAATTCACTTAATTCTTTTTCGCCAAGAAAAAGCTCTCTTGAATTCAAAACATCGTGTGTTATTGCATTTATTTCAACATCACTTAATTTAACATCTTTCTTAGTTACAAAAATAAATTTTTCTTTTTCAAACATACCTATCCAAGGATTATTGTGTAGTAAAACAACTCTTTCTTTTAAATCATTCTTTACAGTTTCAAAAAAATCAAAATATTTCATTATTTCTTTTTTGCTAAAATTTTCTGTAGATAATAATATCTGTTTATTTTGAACTAAACTAAATTCAAGCAAATCATGTTTTTTAGTTAAAGAATCTAAAAAATCAGATACATGTCTTTTATCTAATTCTTTAAATGCATGTTTTTGACTAGAATACAAATCTTTAATAAAAATTTCCTGGTCTGATGTCTCAGTGTTATCAAATCCAAGAATATATCTAGATATTTTTCTAAAAACAGTCATGGTCTCACTTTATTATACGTTTATGTTTCCTAATCCTATGCTTTTGAATAAATCATATTTGTTAGTTTCTACATTATTATTACTATCAAAAAAACTTTCTCTATATTTAGAATTCACGAATTGATTTAAATACTTAACTTCTTTTATAGGGTTAGTTTTAATCTTTTCATTAAAAGTTAGTATTAATTCAGCTTGTTCTTTAGTTAATGCAAATACATCTAAAGTGCCAATTCCAGAGGCAAAACAAGACATAAATAATTTAATTGCAATATCTCCAAAATCTTCTTTTGATTTATCTAAAAAACTATGAAATGCACCTGAAATGATGCCATCTTCAAAAACAATAAATGAATCTTCGTAACCAAATTTATCTTGTACTGTTAAACAAACATAGCCATTAAATCTTTTAGTAATCAAATCTTGAATCATATTTTGATAATTCAAGCTTTTTAGTGCCATGCCTTTTATTACGGGTTTGCCTGTAGGAATATTCATGGTCTCCCTTTGTAATTATTTGGTTGTTTATTTAGTATAACTATATAATCTGCACTATTCTTCAATGCAGCCGCACTTGATTCATCAACTAAAACAGCAACTGTTTCTTTACCCAATGATTTTGCTTTTTGCAAAGCAGGTATGAAATCAGAGTCTCTTGTAACAAAACAAATTACATCAATATTTTTGTTAAAAGCAGTAACTGCTGCATCTACAGCCATCATTACATCAACATCCCCAACAGATATAGCTACTTCAAAACCTTGATTAACTACAGCTTCAGACAATTTTGTTGGTGCAAATTGATTAAGAAATACTCTTCCTATTTTAATATTACCAAATTGTTTAACAATGTCTTTTATTTGTTTTAAATCAATGTTTAACTCTTTTCTAAGCATGTTTGGGCCATCAACGAAAACAGCTACATTTTTTTGTTTTTTGAATACATTCCCAAATAAAGACATAAAAACCCCTTATACCAAATAAAATACTCTTGAAATTATTGCTTTAGTATATAAAGTGATAATATATTTAAATACCTTATTATTATATTTATACAAAGGCTATTATATTTAGGCTTGTTTTTTCATGGAGGGTTAGAAATGACAGGAATTATCATTTCAAAAATAAAGTACTTTTCTTTTGCTAAAGTACTTGCTATGTACGGGTTCATAATGGGTATATTGATGACTATAGGGGATTTGATATACAAATTAAGTACTGGTGTAAGTTATTTTGGACAATTAGTTAATTGGGGTTCTTGGGTATTATTTGCAGTAGCAATGATTATATTAATGCCAATTGCATATTTCATTTTAGCATACATAATTGCATTTATATTGAATATTGCTTTGAAAGCATCTAAAGGACTAGAATTAGAAACATTGTAAGGTTGTTTTATGTCTCTATTATCCAAAATCAAAACTTCTATTTGGGATAAATTAGTATCTCCTAAGTTTAGTTTGAAGTTTGGAATAATAGAGATTGATTCAACATTAGCTTTCTTTGCATTAGGTCTTCTTTTAGGTTTAATATTCTTTCATAATACTAAAAGTCTCTTTGTAATTTTCCTTTTTGCTTGTTTTATTGGTTTTATTATTCTACATGATTTAGTTCAAATAGGTATTGCAAAAGCATTTTCAATGAAACTGAGAAAATTTATTATTTATCCTTTTGGAACAAAAAAATTCTTTGGGCGAGATTTTGATAATGAAAAACAAGAATTACTTTTTGCTTTTTGTGGAATAATGGTTTATTTCTTGTTAATGATCCTTTTTGTTGTTTTAGGTTTACTTGTTTTCAAAACTCTTTGGCCCGAAACAATTATTCTTCAGAACACTTTGACTAGTCAAACTTTTGATTTTGCATTAATACAATATCCTTTGTTTTTTATGTTTTGGATATCTTTCCTTTTGTTTTGCTTTAATCTTTTTATTTTGGCTATGCCTATGGATGGAGGAAGATTTGTTAAAGCATTCTTGACTTTAATATTTGGGCAATATTCTGCAAATAAGATTGTTCCTGTATTAAGTAAGGTTATTGCAATAATTGTTGTTTTTGCAGGACTTTTCTTTTGGGATATTATAATTATTCTTATTGGATTATTCATATATTATACTACAGTTAAAGAACTGCGAGAATACGAAATACTTCGTGTATTGGAAGGTAAATCTGTTAAGTCATTTATGGGGCCTATGGAATTAGTTTTTGATAGTGATACAAATGTATTTGATTGTTTTAAAGAAATGAAAAAATCAATGAATCCTGATGCAGTTATCAAATATGAACATGGTTTTGGTGTTGTTGATGTTGAATTAATATCTAAAATAAATAAGACTAGTTGGCCAACAACTAAAATAGGAATTGTTGCAAAACCTGTTGATTATGTCACTGAAAGAGAGAATTTGGCATATGTTGCGCAATATATGGTAGCTAAAGATTTAGAAATCATACCTGTTGTTGATCCTAGTACAAAGAAGGTTTAGGAATTATTAAGAGGACTGAGTTTTCCGATTATATTAAGATACACAAGATTTTATAGTGATTATTATGATGTTTTATACTTTGATTGCTTTAGTATTAATTGTATTAGTAATTGTGCTAGTGTTTTTAATTATATTCATTAATTATTTAAATACTCTAAAGATGAAGAAACCTAGTGTTGATTTAAAACCACAACAAGAGGTTTTGGACAAGATAGAAAAATCAACTAAAAAATCAAAGCTTAAAATAAAGCCTAAGAAAGTAACAAAACAAAAAGACATGTTAGAGTCAATTGTTGCAAAGGCAAAGAAAACATCAAAATCAAACAAAAAAAAGGGGTACGGTGGAGGGGAAACAAATGGTATCAAGAGACACAAAAAGAGAGTTATTGAGAATAGCAAGATTAAGCATAGAAGCAAAACTAGAAAATAGGAATTATGTTCCTGATTTTACTCAATTATCTGATGATTGTTTTGAGAAGCGAGGTTTATTTGTTGTTTTGGTTCAAGATGGTTATTTGAAATCTCAAGCAGGAATAACTGAATCAAACAAAGAAATATATGTGAGTGCTCAGGAATTTGCAGTAAATGCTGCTTTGTATTCACATAAATACAAAAAAGTTGTTAAGAATGATTTACCTAGTTTGATTGTTGAAATATCTTTATTAAGCGATCCTAAGAAATTAGAATATTCTGGACCTGATGATTTATTAGCAAAATTAAATTCTAAAATGGGTTTAGTTTTGAAAGAAGGAATGCACAAACAAGTATTCTTGCCAACTATGTGGAAAATGTATCCTGATAAGCAAGATTTCTTAGATCATTTGTGCTCAGATGCAGGATTACAAGAAGCATCATGGAGAAGAACTCCTTTGAATTTATATCATTTCACAGCAGACACATTTGCTGAAGATGATGATAAAGATAAAAGATGAAATTAAACTTGAGGGTTTTTTATGAATTATAAATTATTTGTTGTTGTTGAAAAAGATAATGATGGTTATTTTGTATATTGCCCTACAATACAAGGTTGTTATTCACAAGGTAGTACTTATGAAGAAGCAATTGCAAATATCCAAGATGCTATTAAATTGCATTTAGAAGATATGCAAGAAGATGAAATATCTAAGAAAACAATAACAGATTCATTTAGCCTCGCAAGTGTTGAAGTGAGCATATGAGTGATAGGCTTCCAAGAGCAAATGTTAGTCAAGTAATAAAAGCAATAGAGAAGTTAGGTTTTGTATTAGTTCGTCAAAGCGGAAGTCACATGATTTTTAAAAATAATGATGGTACAAGAATAACTGTACCTTATCATTCAAAACAAAATTTACATCCAAGAATAATAAAAAGTATAATTAATGATTGTAAATTATCTGTTGAAGAATTTACCAAGCTATTGGTTTTGTTCTAATTATTTTTTTCTACAAACCATTTATCATAGACTTTCTTTGCAATTAGATAAATTATCAATGCAACTAAGAATCCTGCAATTATATCACTTATATAATGTTGTGCCAAAGCTAATCTTGTGAATGCAGTTAATATTGCCAAAATAATTGCTATGATTCTTATCCATAGTTTATCTGTTAAAAAGAAAACAAAGAATGCAAAAAGAAAAGCAACATAAGTATGTGTGCTATAAAAGGAGTTTTGTGTTAGATTTGCTTCAACATTAGCTTGCAAAAGGGTGTAGGGCCTAGCACGCAGGTAAAACAAAGTAATTAACTCTTTTAATGCAAAGCCTATTGCTGTTGCAACTAAACTTATACCTAAAAGAGCAAAGCGCTTTTCCCATAAACAAAAGAAAACAAAGTATGCAATAATCATTCCAGGAAGTATGTTTGTCAATAGTTTTAAACTAAAGATTGCTGAATTTGAGTTTGCAAATAGATTGTAGATGCTTGATGTAATAGCTAATTCTGTAACCATAAATATAAAAAACAAGAAAAGAATATAAATATATTATACATTATATGTTAAGGTGTAAAACAAATGTCTGATGAGATTGTTATTGAAAGTATTAAGAAAATGCTTCAATTGAATATGCCTCAAGATGAGATATTGGCTAGTTTAGTTGATGCGGGCGTAGATTATGATTATGCTATTGAAATGCTAGATTCAGTACAAAAGAACAAGCCCTTAAAAGAAAATAAATCTAAAAAGCAAGAAGAAGATGTTCCTGAATTGAAAGCAGAACCAGAAGAAGATAATGATTTAAAAGAAGTAGATAAAACTTCTTTAGGAGTTTGGCAAGAAGGAGTAACAACAATTATTACTCAGAAATTAGATGATATCGAGGCAAAACAAAATAATTTGGATAATGAAATAAAAACAAAGATTTCTGAAATTACTTCTGTTGAAATTGCAAAAATGAAAGCAGTTATTGATTCCCAAAGAACTTTATTGGCAAGTAAAATGGATATGAGTATTTCATCTAAATTAAAAGAAGTAAAAGATCAGATTGATAAAACAGTAAAAGATTTGCAGAGTGTAAATGCAAACACAGAAAAGAAATTACAAGATATTGATGCAATAAATAAATCAATGATTGATTTGAAATCAACATTGAAAGAACAGATTGAAACAGTAAGTAATCTCAAGGATAGTTTAGATTCCACATTAGATGATTTCAAAAAAAACAGTTCAAGGGAATTAACTCGTTTGTTTGATCAATACCGTGCACAATTAGAAGATATTACTAATAGAACAAATTCAACAATGAATTTAGCTGGAAAAATATTAGATAGCTTGGTTAATGCTAGCAAAAACAAAATTGATGCTTATTTAACATCAAAAATAAACTCATTTACTCAGGATCTGCAAAGTAAACTTAACGTTACAGATTTAAAGACTGCTTTAGATAAATTAAATACAATAAAAGATTTAGACTCAAAGATAGGATTAGTTGTAGATAATAAATTAGCTACATTTGCAACAACTTTGAATAGTGATAAGTATTCTGATTCTATAACTGATTTTAACAGAAGATTAATGGAATTAGAAAGATATAACAAGTCATCAGGGTCAGTAGGCTCTGCAGATCTAGATGAAATAAATTCAAAAATAGATGAATTAATGATGTACAAAGAGCAGAACTCAAATATTATTGCTAAATTAATGAAGGATAAAGACGAGAATAAAAAGAAATAAACTTAAAGATGTGATTATTGAAAAAAATGAAAAGGATTTTTTTATGCACAGTCAATAAGTTTTTTCCTTATGAGCAAAACTTATGACAGTATCATAAAAATTAAGATGGTGAATTTTTATGCAAACATTAATATGTCCAAGTTGTGGGCTAGAAAAAAATAAGAATTTATTTGTTGGGCAGATCTGTAAAGATTGTCATTATAAAGAAAAAGCAAGATTTGAAGTAATATTAAAAGATGTAATTATATGTAAATCTTGTGCTCGTTTGAAATTTGGTTTCAGTTGGAAACCATTTGCAGAGGATGTATTTGAAGATTTAATAAAATCAAATATTAAATCAAATCTTGATTATAAATTAAAAAATTTGGATGTTACTATTTTGAAAAATAAAATAATTGCTAGTTTGGATATTCAAGTAGGCAAAGATTTGTTACATGATGATTTCACATTTGTTCCTAAATATCAGTATTGTTCTGATTGTTACAAAAAGATGAGTGATTTTTTCCAGGCAGTAATACAATTAAGAGGATTTGGGAATAGCAAACAAACGCAGAAAGAATTCTTGAAATTGCTTGAGAAAGTAAAGAAAGAAGAATTAAAGAAAGGTAACTTTGGCGCATATATGCAGAAGCAAGAGATTGAAGGTGAAGGAATAGATTATTATTTAGGTTCAAAGCATTTAGCTATTTCATTTATCAGAGAAATCAAGGATCATTACGATGTTGATAAGAAAGAAAGTTTCAAGTTAGTTGGTCTTTTGCCAGGCGGTAAAGATAAAGTGCGAACAACTTATTTAGTTAAGAAACATGAAGATCAAAAGAAAGAAAAAGTTGATTACCAGAAATAAAAAAAGGAAAAAGGAATAAGAGATTTTATGAAAATCTCTTACAGTATGCTGTTGCTTCAATAGTGTAATATTTTACATCTTTTATTGCACAATTTAATCTATAAGGCATATCTTTAAAATTAGGTTGTCCAGCATAACTCATGAATTGATCAATATCTTCAATTATTTCAAAATTAGGATTTATTTGATTATTACAATCATGGTCATCACAAAAATATCTACAATTATGTTCTACAAGATAGTAGTTTTCAGGACACCAACTAGTAACTTTTTCATAGCTTCCTGCAGATGGGATTATTATTTTAGATTTTTTATCTACTACTACAAAATCATTATTTGTTGTTTTTGGTACAGATACTTTTAGATACAATATGTCTCCAATTACATTTTCAACACAATAATTAAATGTTATATTTATATTTGAGTAAGGATCTTGTTGACCAAATAGACCTAATTCTCCTTTAGTCAATACTTTTGTTTTAAACATAGAATCTCCTAAAAAAGTGTAAAATATTACTCTAGAATTTATTTTTTGTGCTTGTGCAGGATTAGATAATTCAACAATTCCTCCAATAATTACTTTATCCATTGATTTTAAAACAATCTCTTTAACTTCAGTGTTATTACTTGTTGGTAAACCTGTACAACTTGCATTTTCACCAAGTTGTTTTATTGTATTAATTATATTATTATTTGCAGTTATGATATTTGAATCAACTTTTATTACATTATTATCTTGAGGTATTATTTTACTATTTAAACTAAATAATCCAGTAGAATCATTGCCTAAATAAGCACCAACAACAAATACTCCTGCAAACAATATTGCGAAAACAGCAATTAAAGCAGGAATGTGATAATGATATTTCTTTTTAGTTTTGACATTCGTTGATTTTTGTTCTTTGTTCAATATAATCCCTCCAACAGTTAATTAATTATAATATTATAAATTATAGTTTTTGTAAGAATTATATTGCATATATATATATATATATCGCTAACTCAAGGAGTAATACGATGAAAGGTTTAAATATATAACTAATTATAATTGTTATATAGTTATTATATAATTGGTGAGATTATGACTGAATATACAACAATACAATTAGACAAATCTATAGTAGAAGAATTAAAGAATATTAAACAATATCCTAGGCAAACCTATGGTGAATTAATTATGAGTATAATAAATTATATAAATAAAACAAAAAAAGAAAATCAATATGATGAGTTTTTACATAAAATCCAACAAATGAAAATGAAAGAGTTATGGGATAATAAGGAAGATGAAGTGTGGGAAAATGCATAATTCTGGCGATGTTGTTTTAGCTAAAATCCAATATACTGATACAAATGAAATCAAAATAAGACCTTGCGTTGTTTTATTTGAAGATTGTAGTAATATTGTTGTTGCAGGTATTACTAGCAATACAAAAATGAAAGGTATTCCTTTAACAGTTAAAGATGGTGCAATAAAAGATTCAGTAATAAAAACAAATTATATTTTTACTATTTCAGATATTATGATTGAAAAATTTTTATTTAAATTATCAAAAGAAAAGAAACTTGAATTATATAATGATCTTTTGCAACAACTAGTTAATTTAACAAATTAATATTATTATAGGTCCTTAATATAACCCTTAATATCATCTTTGGGTTTTGTTGAGATGTAAATTGGAACATTTATATCTAATACTTTAAGGATTTCATCAGTATTGTCTAAACTTGTTTCTAAAATAATTATTCCTGGATTCAAGTTAGTTGCTAGTTTTAATGCTTTCAGGAATAAATGAATAGCTAAAAAATTACTTGCATTCTGAATATAAATAATTCTTTTGTTTGTTTTTCCGTAAATCTTTTGCAAATCACTTGATTCAAACTCGCTTATGTTCAGAGCATCTAAAAAGGTGATACCAAAAATAAAATCATTCGGGTTTTTAGAATTAATTTGTTCTAAATCTTTTAAGCCATCAGTATGTTTTATTTTGATTCCTTTTTTGAACTCTTTAGTTTCAAATAGTTGTTCTTGAGGCAATACAATAAGTTTCTTTATAATCTGTGCTTTTCTTTTCAAGTCCAAATCAATCAGGGCATTAACAAATCTTTGAACAAAATTTATGCTAGGATTATTTCTTCTACCATTCTCATAATCTGAAATTGTAGAACCAGTTAGTTTCATTTGCCTTGCTAAGCTTATTTGACTAACTTCAAATATGTTTTGCCATTTCTTCAATGCGTTACCTGAATTTTCAGCAATACATATTTCACCTGCAATCTCTTGTTTTAGTTTTAAAATTGCATCTTTATTTATATCTTTTTTTGCCATTATTTCACTTTACTTTTTGCCAAAAACACTTTCTTTTAATGAACCTATTAGCTTTTTACTTATTAAAGTATCCTCAGTAATTTTGTTAACGTCATCATCTGTGTATGATATCTTAAACCCGCCCATTTGATTTTGTTCTACCTTAACATTATCTTTGAATTTGTCTTGAAGAGTTTTTTGTAATGCTTTTTGTTTAGATATTTTGTCTAGCTCTATATTTATATAATTCTTTAGATTCTCTAATTCTAAAATATGTGCTTTAACTAATTCATAAACATTATCTTGACTGCTAGCATTTAATGAAATAGGTATTATATCGTGGCT
>Ga0172371_10013979_pt1 | contig 10381 bp, 10 predicted proteins | sample Lak12m_FD_114543 | JGI IMG/M metagenome (GOLD analysis project Ga0172371, IMG submission 114543) | Freshwater microbial communities from Kabuno Bay, South-Kivu, Congo - kab_022012_12m | ecosystem: Environmental > Aquatic > Freshwater > Lake | place: Democratic Republic of the Congo: South-Kivu... | reverse complement strand
CTCGGCGCGGCATGACTACCCCGGCCAGGAATGCCCCGAAGAGGGCGCGTGTTCCGATCACATCCGTTACCAGGGCGGACCCGAAAAGGAACACCAGCACGCCCGCCATGACGCCTTTGCCTGGGGCGCCGTCGTCGAGCACCGCGTGGCCGATCCACCGCGGCAGGCGTGGCTTGATCCACAGGACCATCATCGCGATGAAGAGCAGAACCAGCCCCAGGCTCAGGAACGCGCTGGCCAGGCCATCCGCCTTCGCCACGGGTTCCAAACCGGGCGTCCCCGATGCTGCCGCCGCCGTTTGAGCCGGTGAAGCCGCCGCCGGTGGCGCCTGGAGTTTGCTTCCCTGCTCCAGAGCCAGATAGAGGCCGAGCCCGAAGACGGCCAGGACCAGCGGATAGAGATACAAACTCTTGTGCATGCGTGACACGAGATTAGTGCACCACACTAAGCATGTTCACCACTGTCAGCATGCTCCGTGAGCAGCGATATGGACTGCGGCGGCAACCGCAGGGAGTCTAAACACGACCCCAAGAGCGGGAGAGCGCGCTACCACCCCCAGAGCCCGGAAATGACAGGGGTGCCCCCGGCCACCACCGGCATCCTCACACACTAAACTTGAAGAGCAGCACGTCGCCGTCGCGGACTACGTAGTCGCGGCCTTCGATGCGGTAATGGCCCGTCTCGCGGGCATGGCCGATGGAGCCTGCCTTGAGCAGGTCGTCACAGTTCACGGTTTCGGCCTTGATGAAGCCGCGCTCGAAGTCGGTGTGGACGGTTCCGGCGGCCTTCACGGCGGTCGCGCCGGCGTGGAGGGTCCAGGCGCGGACTTCCTTATCGTTAAAGGTGAAGAAAGTGCGCAAGCCCAAGAGGCGATAGGTGCTGCTGATCAGCGCCGCAACTCCGGATTCCTGCACGCCCAGTGCTTTCACGTATTCCTGCGCTTCCTCCGGTGAGAGGTCGGCCAGGTCGCTTTCCAGTTGTGCGCAGACGGCGACGGTCTCGCAGGCGTGATGCGTGCGGGCGTAGTCGCGGACTTTAGCGACCTGTGGGTGGGTGTGAGCCGCGGCGAGGTCGGCTTCCTTGACGTTGGCGGCGAAGATGGTGGGCTTGTCGGTGAGCAGGAAGAAGCCGCGGACGATCTGCTTTTCCTCCGGGGCGAGGAGGAGGCCGAGGGTGTTGGCGGGCTTGCCGGTGTTCAGGTGCGCGCCGATCTTCTCCAACAAGTGCGCCTCCAGGGCGGCGTGCTTGTCCCCGCGCTTGACATCACGCGAGATCTTCTCCAGGCGCTTTTTGATGGTCTCCAAGTCGGCCAGCAGCAGTTCTGTCGTCACAACCTCGATGTCGCGCACGGGGTCTATGTCCCCGGTGACGTGCACAATATCCGGGTCTTCGAAGCAGCGGACGACCTGGATGAGCGCGTCCACTTCGCGGATGTGGCTGAGGAACTTGTTGCCGAGGCCCTCACCCTGCGAGGCGCCTTTCACCAGGCCAGCAATGTCCACAAACTCAAAGGTCGTGGGAATCTGGGCGCTAACCTTGGCGATTTTGGCCAGTTGCGGCAAACGCGGGTCCGGCACACTGACGACCCCGAGATTAGGCTCGATGGTGCAGAAGGGGTAGTTCTCCGCCGGTGCCTTGTGCGTACGGGTGATCGCGTTGAAGAGCGTGGACTTCCCGACATTCGGGAGGCCGATGATGCCTGCCTTTAGCATGGCGCAGTTATAGCCATGCCGGTGGGAAACACAAAGGGAAAATCGCAGGCGGAGGCAAAGGACCGGTGGGACGGGCTGTCCTACTCTCCGGCGGCTGCAGCCACGGCTTTCCGGATCGTTTGCTTGAACTGCTCGATACCCTGGTCGAACGCGGCGGCGATGGGCAGGACCGGCGTCTGGCGGACGCGACGCTTGAACTTCTTGAGATTCGCCTCCGCCGTCGGTTCGTCCATCTTGTTGGCGACGACCAGGCGGGGCCTCTCCCGGAGCGCCGGATCGTAGAGGTCCAGCTCCCGGAGCAGGTTCTTGTGGTCATCCCACGGCGCACGGCCATCCGCGCCGGCCATGTCCAGCAGCAGCACCAGTACTTTGCACCGCTCGATATGCCGCAGAAACTCGTGGCCGAGGCCGACATTGCGGTGCGCGCCCTCGATTAGGCCGGGCACGTCGCACACCGTCAGGCGGTGGAAGTCGGGATACTCTACAATGCCGATCTGCGGGTGCAGCGTAGTAAAGGGATACGGGGCGACTTTGGGCCGGGCGCGAGAAATGGCGGTCAGCAACGTGGACTTGCCGGCGTTGGGGTAACCGACCAGGCCGACCTCGGCCATAATGCGCAGCTCGAACAGGAACTCGCCCTCATCGCCCGGCTCACCCGGCTGCGCGAAACGCGGGGTTTGGCGGGCAGCGGTGGCAAAGTTCCGGTTCCCCAGGCCGCCGCGCCCGCCCTTGCACAGGACGAAAAGCTGACCGTGCTCCGTCAGGTCGGCCGCGAGGTCCCCTCTGGGCTTCGTTCCGGCAACGGCAGAGCCAGTCGGCGGTTCCGCAGCGAGATCCACCTCCAGCGCGCGGCTGCTTCCCGCCGCGCGAAACACCGGACGCTGGCTCGCACTGGTGATCAGGCCCGCAGCCGTGTGGGCCGGCCAACCTTCGCTCGCCGTGCCGCCTTGGGCTTCCGACGGTAGTTTCCAAACGATGGTGCCGCAGGGCACTTTGACAACGAGGTCTTTGCCCGCATGTCCATCCATTCCTTTCCCCAGGCCTCCCTGCCCGTCCGGCGCAATCAGCCGGGGCTGATAATACTGCGCGATGAGATTATTGAGATCGTGGTCGGCTTCGAGGATGACGTCACCCCCGCGACCGCCGTTCCCGCCGCTCGGCCCGCCCTTGGGGCGGTATTTCTCGCGCTGGAAGGCAACGCATCCCTTCCCACCGTGCCCCGCCCGGGCATAGATCTTGATCTCATCCACGAACATAGACAAACAGAGGAGTCTGCTGCGGCAAGGGGAACCACCAGTTGCGCCGGTTCATTACCGGTCGGCCTGGCTCGATTCGCCCATTCAGCCCCGCTGGGGCGGCAACGAAAAAGGCGAGGCGCACGCCTCGCCTCGAAATCTGCACGGCCAGCCCTAATTCGCGGCGGCAGCCGGCTCGGCCACCACGTTGATGCGACGGCTGTCTTTGTCGAACGCGACCTTGCCATCCACCAACGCGAACAACGTCCAGTCGCGCCCCGTGCCGACGTTGCGGCCGGCCACGAACTTCGTGCCGCGTTGCCGCACGAGGATGCTGCCAGCCGTGACGAACTCCCCGCCAAACCGTTTAACGCCCAGCCGTTTGCTGACGCTGTCGCGCCCATTGCGGACGCTGCCTTGACCTTTCTTATGTGCCATAAATCTTAACTCGTAATTGTGATTGCCAGCCGCCCGCACACCCCTGCGGACCGGCCAGGTTCCAGTTAGCCTTTGATTTCCTTGATCTTGACCACCGTCAATTCCTGCCGGTGTCCGATCGTCTTGTGGTAACCCTTGCGCCGCTTCATCTTGAAGGCGATCTTCTTCTCGCCGCGGATGTGGCTCACCACGTCGGCCACCACGCTGGCGCTGGCCACGGTGGGCGAGCCCACCGCGATCTTGCCGTCGTTATTGACCAACAGGACGCGGTCAAAGGTGACCGACTGCCCGGGTTCGACCGCCAGACGTTCGATTTGCACGGTATCGCCCGCGCTGACGCGATACTGTTTGCTGCCTGTCTCTAATACTGCATACATAAATTATTCTGACCAAAGGAACGGTAATCAAACCAGACTTCAACGGCGGTGTCAACCCGTCATTTTTGGCCGACACTAAGCCATCCCCGGGGACAACGCAAGCTCGGGAGACGGCTCGGGAGGTAGGTTTGAGCTTGCCCTGTCCGGCCCAGCCGACACCATTCGCCCCGTGAAACACGTTGACCGCCAACCACTTCGCTGTCACCCGGCAACCGGCTGCACGCTGCTTGTTCTGTTCTGCGCCGCGTGGCCGGTTCCCAGCGCCCCCGCCCAGGAAGCAAGACCGGCGACCACGCTCACCGAGCTGCAGGAGAGGTTGAAGGACCATGTATCGCAGCCCAGGTTCAATGCCGCGTTGTGGGGGGTAAAGGTGGTCTCGCTGGACAGCGGAAAGACGGTCTTCGAGCATGATTCCAACAAGCTCTTGAGCCCGGCCTCCAACTGCAAGTTGTACACCGTAGCGCTGGCGTTCGACCGGCTCGGGGCCGATTACCGCATCAGGACTTCCCTGTATTCCAAGGCCAGGCCCGGCAAATCCGGCAAGCTGAAGGGTGACTTGATTGTCTATGGCCGCGGTGACCCTACCTTTAACGCGCGGCGGCACGGCGGGGACATTTACCAGGCGCTCGAACCGCTGGTGGCGGCCTTGACCAACGCGGGCGTGAAGCGGATTGCAGGCGACTTGGTGGCTGACGAGAGCCACTTCCGCGGCCCGCCGTTTGGCTCCGGCTGGGCGTGGGACGACCTGGAATACTACTACGGGGCGGAGATTTCGGCGCTCAGCATCAACGACAACGTGCTCGAGGTTCTCGGCAAACCGGGTGCGCGGGTTGGCACTCCGTGCAACCTCGCGTTACGGCCCGCGACAACCTGGCTCACGCTAAACAACGGGACGGGCACCGGGAACAAGGAAGGGAGGAGCGCGATCCGATGCTACCGGCCGCTGGGGGAAAATGTTGTTTGCGTCTCCGGTCAGATGCCCCTGGGCGATGCCGGCTGCACCAACGAAGTCACTGTGCACAACCCCGCCGGCCTCTTCGCTTGCTTGTTCCAACAGGCCCTCGTCCGCCACGGCGTCAAGGTCAGCGGCAAGCTGCGGACGGTTAACTGGCGTGACCGGCAGGCATGCCCGATGGACTACGACACCCTCGTCGAGCTGGGGGCAGTAGAATCCCCACCCATGCGTGAGCTCGCCCGCGAGGTGCAGAAGCCCTCGCAGAATCTTTACACCGACCTGCTCCTCGCCCACGTCGGCGAGAAGACGCGCGCCGCCGATTCCCGTCCGAATGAGACTTCGGAAGACCTCGGCGTTCGCGAACTCGACAAGTTCCTGGCCGAAGTCGGCGTCCGGAAGGGCGAGACGTTTATCGAGGAGGGGTCCGGTCTGTCGCGGAACAACCTGGCCTCAGCCAACGCGACGGTCACCCTCCTGCAGTACATGAGTCGTCACAGACACGCCGATGATTATCTGGCCGCGCTGCCGATCGCGGGCGTGGATGGCACGTTAAGGAACCGAATGAAGGGCACACCCGCCGCGGGCAACCTTCGGGCCAAGACCGGGACCCTGCGTTGGGCGAGCAGCCTCTCGGGTTATGTCACCACGGCGGCAGGGGAGCGACTGGCTTTTTCGCTGATGCTCAATCGTTATCACGAAGCGCGTTCTGCGCGCAGCGAACTGGACGCCATCGCGGTCGCTTTGGCTGGTTTGGGCCGGCGTACAGAATAGCCGAAGCCAGGAGTTGAGTTGGGCGCTTGGTTGCCCGCGTGAGAGCTTGGGCGGACATCGAAGGCCGCCGGGAAGACCGGGAAGCAAGCAGTACGTCGGAGGGATACCCCTGCGCCGCGATGGGCAGCCAGGAATCAGATCCGATGGTGCGCCATCTGCCACATGATCGTTCCCCCATGAATGAGCGCCAGAATCAGCAAACCGCCTCCGGAAATATGTTCCATGCGCAGCAGCGTCTTCTCACTCCATTTACCATGACCGAGGGAGACCGCCCAACTCAGCCCGATGAACCACAGCCCCGTGCCCGCCGCCACGCCGGCCACGCACGCAAGCTTGCCCGGCCAAGTGGGGGGCACCCATTCCCGGGAAATGAAGTTGGCCGCCAGAATAATCCAGAAGATCAGCACGCCAACGTTGCCCATTACCCGCACCAGGCCCGTCATGAAGGCGGAATGAGGATGCAGCTTTTCTTCGATCCGCAGCTCAATCCTGTCGGCGGCCCCCCCCAGCCGAACGGGCGTCGTCCGGATAGACTTGGACATCATAAACTTCACCGCGAGGAACAGCAGGAAGACGAAGCTGAACAATTCCATCGCGGCCTTTACATAGCCACGGGTGAAGAAGGAGGCAAACCCGGTAAACGCAATAAAGCAGTAGATGACCTCCATCACCGTCGCACCCAGGCCGATCAGCGCCGCCCAGCCGAAACCGCGCCGCGAGCCCTCGTTGAGGATCGTCAAGTTGATCGGCCCGACCGGGATGGATAAGAGCCAGCCGCTGATCAGGCCTGTCAACCCCGCGACCAGGATGGGGTGCAGCTCCGGCATGGGCGGTTATTCGGGCGTGGCGGGAGCCTCTTCCTCTTCCTCTTCGATTTCGTGCCGCATCTGCCGCGAAATGCGCGGCCGGATGAAGCCATAGATCAGGTAGGTGGTAAAGAACACCGGCAAGACGAAGACCAGAATCTTCTCCCGCAAGATGAATATGCTGCCGATGAACAGGATCGCCACCAAGGTTTTGGTAAAAGTCCGCCTCGCCCGCAAATCGAGCGTCTTGAAGCTGGGGTATTTCACGTTGCTCACCATCATCCACGAGAGAAACAACAGCAGGGCGGGCAGGCAGAAACGCCAGTAGCTCTTGGCGAAGTCTTTCTCGTTCCACCATATCATAAACAGCGTCAGCGAGGCGACCAGGCCCGCGGCCGAGGGGATGGGAAAGCCCAGGAATTCCGTCGAGCTGTTCTCGCGCATAGCCGACAGACAGTTGAACCGCGCCAGCCGAAACGCGCCGCAGAGCAGATAAATCGAGGCGATGAACCAGCCCCACTCCGGGTGCCCCACAATGACATCCTTCATTACCACCCGATGCACCAGGAACGCCGGGGCCACCCCGAAGGAGATCAAGTCCGCCAGGGAGTCGAACTCGCGCCCGAATGGGCTCTCGACACCGCCCATCCGCGCTACCCGGCCATCGAACAGGTCAAAAATGCAGGCCGCCAAAATGAACGCCAAGGCGATCTTGATTTGCGAGAAGTCTCCGGTCGAGATGTCCGCCTCGACGATCTTGGTGAGGGCGACGAAGCCGCAAAAGAGGTTTGCCGCCGTGAGCAGGTTCGGCAGAAAATAGATCTTCAGTTTCTGCTCACCCTGCTCGGCGGGCGGTGGATTGGTTAGCGGCGCGGGCATAGCTCGTCCTGGGTCAAATAGTCTTCATTCAAGCACAGCCAACACGGTCTCGCCCGCGACCACGTGGTCGTTGAGCCGCACGGTGATCCGGGCGGCCCGCGGCAAATACACGTCCACCCGCGAGCCAAACTGAATTAGGCTGACGCGCTCCCCACGGGCGACTTCGTCCCCCTGCTGCACGAATGGCACGATTCGGCGCGCGATCACACCTGCGATCAGGCGCACGCCCAGCTTAAGTCCCCGCGGCTCAGCCGCCTCGAAGCCGAGCAGCGCGTTCTCGTTGTGAACAGCCGATTCGGCTTTCAGCGCGTTTAGGAACTGGCCGGGGGTGTACTTGAGATAGGCAACCCTCCCGCTCAGGGGCGCATTCTGCACATGCACATCGAAGACGGAGAGAAAGATGGAGACGCGCTGGCACTCACCGCCCATGAACGCCGGTTCGGTGGCGGTGCCGATGGCATCTACCTTGCCGTGCCCCGGGGCGAGCACCAGGTTGGCGCCAGCCGGCACGCGGGCGTCGGGGTCACGAAAGAAATAGAGCGTGAAGAGAGCGAAGATCAGCCAGACCGCAGCGAAGACGCTGAAGATAACCAAGCCAAGGCTGCCTTTAGGCAGAACGAACGCGCTGACGGCCAGAATGACGAACAGCACAAGCAGCGCAATCAGAATCAACCTATAGGCCGCCTTTCTGGCTTTGCCCGAATGTTTCATTCGGTCAAAAGGTAGAGTTAAGCGTGGCTCCGGCAAGAACTAAAGTTCTTGCCAGAGGCTCAGGGCCGAGTCTTCGTCGCCGTCGCCGTGGGGAAATCCGCCGGGACCTTCTGGGTGACCTTGCCTGTGGCCGCCCATTCCGCTCCGCGCTGCAAGGTAACAATGAAACCAACACATTGCATCTGGCTGATGCCGTGTCCCATGGTAGAATGGAAGACGCGACCCTGGCCGTAGGCGATCGCCATCAAGACCGGCTCCTCCTCACCCGATCCGCCCGTCTTCGGGTCGGTCATGGCAGAGGCCAGCACGGACACGTTCCTGGCCGGCCCCCGCAGCCGATCATACAGTTCATCCGACACGTGCAACCATTCCGCAGGCAAGCCCTTCATAATCGGGTGGTTCGGCTCGCGCGTCGTCACCACGTAAGGACGCGCTTGGCCATGGCTGCCGCCGCGTCCGGGCAGGTCGAGCGGCACCCATTTTCCCTCGCGCAACCGCAGGTAAGGGCCGGACTTCTCCGTCCGGCCACCCCATCCGCCGACGCCGATCATTTCATTGAACTCTTGCCAATCGCCGAAAGCGTTATCAGCGGAGTGAACGACCACCAATCCGCCGCCGTTCCGCATGTAGTTGGCAAAGGCTGACCGGGTCTCAACCGGCCACGGGTCGCCGTCATAATTGATTACCACGAGATCGTACGCGGAGAAGTTGGGCTTGAAGCCGCTCAGGTCCTGCCCTTTGGCCGGTGTGGCGGCAATCTCGACCGCAAAGAGCCCGGCGTCTGCGAGTATCTTCTTGATCCCAACCGTGACCGCCGACATTTGGTGCGCCGCATTGCTCTGCCCTTCAACGATTAGCGTCTTGATGGAAGCCGCGGGAAGCGAGAGCGTTGAGAGGAGCATCGCCAGCAGGGTCACCATTGAGCGAAAGGACAATCCCTTGTTCACCCATGCCGCGGAAAAGGAGATAGGCTTTATCATACGAGCATTTTTGGGCATTGTTGCGTCAGACCACACTGTCGGCCAGCAAATTCCTTCCTCAAGTCCGGCGGCCTACTCAGGGCTCGGGCCTGGCTCGCACTGGACCTTCATGGCGTAGTCCCATTCGCCAAAATAAAGGTTGCGCCCATCCACCTCGACTTCGCCGCGCTGGAAGTCGGCGGGCTCGGAACGCAAGGCCGCGGTCGGGGGAAAGAGCTCACGGCCCCAGTCGAGGTTGAAGATCGCCCGATAGCTGTCCTGGTGACCGCAGTAGAAATCGGCGATCCTGGGGTCGTCGGACTCCTGCACACCGTAGGAGGCGTCAGCCGGCAGCCAACCCCAGGGAGCGATATAGATCTCTGCCCAATCATGCATGCCCCAACTCTTGGTTGGTTTGGTTTCCCAGCCGCTCTGCCAGCGGGCCGGAATGCCGGCGATGCGGCAGAGCGTAATGAACACGGTGCCTTGCACGCCGCAATCGCCGCGTCCGGCCGTGATACCTTTGACGGCAAGGGACGGTATGGTGCAATACTCGTCTTCGGCATTCCACTTGATGTTGGCGCTGACCCACCGGAAGATTTTGCGGGCCTTGGCGAGCGGATTGGTTTCTTTGCCGACGATCCGGGCAGCCTGCCGACGGAGCGCCGGCGTGAAGACGATGTGCGGCGGACGTTCACCCAGGCAGGCGCCGTTCCAATCCGCCGGCAACGGCTGGACCTTTGCCTCATCCAACTGGGGATAATAAGCGCAGGAGGTGTACTCAAAGACTTCCTGGAACTCGATCAGCTTGCCGGGATCGCTAACCTGCTGCTCGAAATACACGGTGCGCTGGGGAGTGCCGCCTACCGGATTGCCTTCCACGGCGTTGGGCGCGATCAGTTTGGGTTCCGGTGAGGCGCTGATGAGCCGGACGTCGCGTTGCTGGCGATACTCCTGCGGGAAGGGGAGCCAGGCGCGCACCAGCGAGCCGGCTTTGACGCCCGGCGTGTTGGGCCGGAGGGTTATGGTGTGGGTAACGCGATGGCGCACGGGCTTGACCTCCGACTGGCCGGTGCGCTCGGCTTCCTGGACGACGGCTTTGAGGTGGTCGGTCAGCTTCCATGCGGGTTCCCGCGGCGCGTTGCCAGCCTGGGCCCGGCGAGCCCTGGCTTCCTCGGAGAAGAGGAAAATGTTCTGGGGCTCGCGCCGGAAGTAAAGCTTCTGGCCATCAATTACCCGGTAGCGGGCGCGGCTGTCCTTCGCCCAGCGCTCGACGTCCTTGCTCGTGGCATCAGGGACTGACTTCCTGACCTTGGCCACCAGGCTGGCGGGGTCCAGGGAGTACTCAATCCGTGTGCGGCGGAGGATTTCGAGGGTCTCCAGGCGGTCACGGCGGGCCTCGGCGCTGCTAAGGAGCGACTCGGCCTTTTGGAACTGGCCGGACTTCATCAAAGCCAGCGCTTTAAGCACTACCGGATCCTGCGACGTGAAGGCCATGGCGGCTGCGGGAGGTTCAGCGCCCAAGGCCGTGGACAGCG
>Ga0172371_10013978_pt1 | contig 10381 bp, 10 predicted proteins | sample Lak12m_FD_114543 | JGI IMG/M metagenome (GOLD analysis project Ga0172371, IMG submission 114543) | Freshwater microbial communities from Kabuno Bay, South-Kivu, Congo - kab_022012_12m | ecosystem: Environmental > Aquatic > Freshwater > Lake | place: Democratic Republic of the Congo: South-Kivu... | reverse complement strand
CAGTCCTGCGCAGTACGTTGTCCGCCGAAAAGGCCACTCATCTTGACTCAGGTCAAAAATACGAAAGCGCTTTCGTTTTTTCTGCCTTGTCTCCTTTTTCGTTATTCCTCTTCTCGCCAACAAAAGCATTAGACTGAATAAACTGCGGTTATACAGGGAAGACCCTGCGACCTGTAATTTTCACAGCGGTATAGTCACGATTCAGGGAAGAGGAAAGGCAAAAGGGCGCAATTGTTCCCGTAAAGAAAAGCGTGTTTTTGGAATGAATTTGCATATCCAGACCAGAATAATGTCTTCAGTGTAGTCGGAATATGCGGGGTGCTCAAGAAAGCAACGGCGCTGGCGGTGACTGTGGCGTAGCAGTTGATAATCTTGGCAGGTTGAACAATTTCGGAATTCCAGGGAATGGATGTAACCTGTTGCAAGAATAGCTGTTTTGTCTCGATTCGATGGGGAAGCTCTAATGCAGAAGGAATTGGTTTACATCCTCGATCAGGTCGTTAAGGTCTTCTTTGATAATACCCCAGACAATTCGATCATCGATGCTATCGTATCCGTGAATCAGTATGTTGCGGAAGGATATTATGTCACGATGATTACGAATCTTTGACAAAAGCTCAGGATTGTCGGATCTGATTCTGTTTATTGCTTCTCCCATGATCTCAAATTTACGTTCAACTGCACTGCGAAGCATTTCATTTGATGCGTAAGTTTCGAAAGTGGTGTCGGCAATGAACTCCCTGATGGCTTGGCCAGCCTGAACGATGTCGTGCAGGTGGGCAAGGATTTCATCCTTCATAAATGGGAAACCTTTCCGAGAGGATGTGAGTTTTGAAGTAAGGGTTTCGCAGGCTGTTCATGGTTAGCAGGTCAATTTTGCAACCGGTGATATCTTCCAGTTGGTGGAGAAGTCCGAAGAAACGCTTCGCAGGATGAAGATCAGGTTCGCTGAATTCGACAAGCAAATCGACATCGCTCGAAGATAGCGCGGAGTTTCGTGCTGTTGATCCAAAGACATCAAGCCGACGCACCTTAAATTCACGGCAAGCCGGTAAAACGATTCTTTTGATGTCTTCAATATTCATGCTGGTATGTTAACACTTCTTAAGGTTTATTCAAGCCTGATTGATATTCTATTTAGAAAGTCTGTTGTTCTTCGCCTTCTTGTTGGTGAGCCGAAAGATCATGCTGAATTTGCGCGCATGCAGAACGTTAAACTATTGAAGTGACTGGCAATGGCTTCTTGATGGAGTAACGCGCGCAGACCTACATGCAGTTATCCGGGGTGGGTTTGTTTCCTGCCTTTAGTATGGGAAGCTTTGTTTTCCATGGCGGGAGAATATTCTGTTGTTAGTTGCTGGTGATCAACATGTTCCGATAGAGTCTACTTAAGTAGACTCGCGCGTGGTCTGCGGGCAGTTCTTCCCGCATTATTCTTCTCGTGGCAAATAGGGGTTGGGACGCTATTTGTCCGACCCCATTCTGTAATGTTTGCGTCAAAGAGTACGGAAAAGGTTTCTGCTTGAACGCGTCTAGTACGATTGTTAGAGATGACCTGGGAGGATAAAGCATGGACAATACCAAGATCGCCCTGTTCAAGGGCAAACAGATAAGACGGACCTTACACCAGAATGAATGGTGGTTTTCGATTGTGGATATTGCGGCGGCGCTCACCGACAGTCCTGATGCCGGAGCATACTGGAGAAAGTTGAAACAACGCTTGAAAGAAGAGGGTAGTGAGGTCGTGACGTTTTGTCACGGACTGAAATTGCCTGCGTCGGATGGAAAGCAATACGAGACTGATTGCGCCAATGCCGAAGGCATCTTCCGGATTATTCAGTCCATCCCGTCGCCAAAGGCGGAACCGTTTAAGCGCTGGCTGGCAAAGGTCGGCTACGAACGGGTTCAGGAAATCGAGAATCCGGAGCTGGCAACGAAACGCACCCGTACGCTTTATAAACTCAAAGGTTACAGCGATGACTGGATTGAGAAGCGCATGCGCGGCATTGCCATCCGCGAAGAGCTGACCGACGAGTGGCAGAACCGCGGAGCCCAGGAAGACAAAGATTATGAGATTTTAACAGCTCAGATTTCAAAAGCTGCCTTTGGTGTGACTCCAAACGAGTACAAGAAGATCAAGGGATTGAGACGCGAAAATCTCCGTGATCACATGGATGATTTCGAGCTGATCTTCACCATGCTCGGCGAACGCGCAACCACGGAAATCCACCGGACGGAAAATTCCCAGGGAGTGCCGAAGCTCAAGGCGGACGCCAAGGCCGGTGGCAACATTGCCGGCAAAGCAAGAAAAGCGCTGGAAAAACGGCTCAAGCGTCCAATTGTCTCCAAGCACAATTATCTTAAAGAGAGAGAATCCCGTAAGAGATTAAATGGATGAGCAAGAATTTCTATGCCCACAGCCTGCCTGGCCAGCCTCCCAAGAAATGGCAGAAACTGGAGGATCATCTTAGAAACGTTGCAGAGATGGCCTCACAATTTGCATCCTCGTTTGATTCTGCTGATTGGGGATGGAATGCAGGAATGTTGCATGACATCGGCAAAGCGGATGAGGGGTTTCAGGCATATCTTAAAAGATCCAACGGCCTTGATGATTCTGAATATGATGACGCTGGAAGGGTTAACCATTCCAGTGCGGGCGCGGCACTGGCAGAAGAACAACTCAAATTAGCAGGGCGAATTCAGGCTTATATTTCGGCTGGACATCATGCGGGTTTGCCTGACTGGTATTCATCGGAAACAGGCAATGCGGCACTGGAAGCACGATTGATAGAAGGCAGAGACAACCTTTCCCGGATCAGGACGTTTGCTGAAAGCAAACTTGCCGACATCAAAACTGCCATTCCTCCTGATAGATTTCGAAAGCCAGAGTATTATCACTTATGGGTGAGAATGCTCTATTCCTGTCTTGTTGATGCTGATTTTCTGGATACTGAGGCTTTCATGAATTCAGAAGTCGTGAGTGATCGAAAAGGCTTTCAGGGTTTGAGTGATTTCAATAGGTGTTTTGACTCTTATATGGCGGACAAAATAACGACAGTTCCAAAAACAGAGGTTAATAAAATCAGGCAGCTGATTCTTTATGCTTGTGTACAGGCTGCGGTAAAACCATCCGGTTTATTCTCTCTTTCTGTTCCAACAGGCGGTGGCAAAACGCTTTCCAGTATGGCGTTTGCTCTCGAGCATGCGGCCATCCATAAGAAAAGCAGAATTATCTATGTAATTCCATATACCAGCATTATTGAGCAGACTGCGGGAATCTTCAGGGAGATATTTGGAGACGATAATGTTGTGGAACATCACAGTAACCTTGATCCTGAGAAAGAAACTCAGCGATCCAGACTGGCGTCTGAAAACTGGGATGCGCCGATTATTGTTACAACCAATGTTCAATTCTTCGAATCATTATATGCGGCAAAATCCAGCCGATGCCGAAAATTGCATAACGTAGTGAACAGCGTTGTGGTTCTTGATGAGGCACAGCTGGTGCCGCCGGGATTGATCGAACCATGTGTGGATATAATGAATCAGCTTGTTAAAAACTTTGCAGTTACAATCGTCCTTTCGACTGCTACGCAACCGCTGTTGCCAAAGCTTGATAAACCGACGGAAATCATTCCCGACGATTTGAACCTGTATAATCGCTTAAAACGAGTCGAATATTGCTTTTCTGAAAATAAAGAGCGCATCGAATGGCCTGTTCTGGCAAATGAACTTCAAAAGCATGAACAGGCGCTTTGCATAGTGAATACCCGCCGTGATTGTTATGACTTGTTCAAGATCATGCCTGCCGTCACTTTTCATCTTTCCGCGCTTATGTGTGGAGCGCACAGATCAAGAGTGATTAAGGATATCAAAGATAGGGTGGCTGCCAGTAAACCCGTCAGAGTAATAAGCACGCAACTTGTCGAGGCTGGCGTAGACATCGATTTCCCTGTTGTTTACAGAGCAATGACGGGTTTTGATTCCATCGCTCAGGCTGCCGGCCGGTGTAACAGAGAAGGCAAATTGAAGACCGGGAAGGTGACTGTTTTTCTGCCGCCAAAATCCGTTAGGGCTGGAACTCTTCTTAAAGGAGAACAGGCCGCAAGTGAGCTGCTAAGTGTTGGAATCAAAGATTTGTCTGATCAATCCGTTTTCAAACGGTATTTTGATCTTTTTTATCCCTCTTTAAATGACAGGGGTGGCAAAAAGTATAGCGATCTGCTGGTGAAAAATGCCTATCCGGAGCTGAAATTCCAATTTCGGACGGCAGGGCAGGAATTCAAGATCATAGACGATAAAGCCCAGATGCCGGTTATTGTACGCTATGGTGAGAGTGAAGAGCTGATAAAGAAGTTGCGATTTGCCGGGCCGACGCGCGAGATAATGCGGAAACTGCAGAGATATACTGTAAATCTTGCCAGATATACGGCGACAAAAATGATTGCAGACGGTCTTCTGGAAGAAATTGCTCCGGTGCAAATGCCTGGAATTGTAGTGCAGGCAGGTATGAACATTTATAACGATAAAACAGGATTGGATATATTCAAAGACAGTCTTCCGCCGGAAGACTTGGTTTGCTGATGAAAGGAGTGCGCATGAGAGGGTTCTGTCTGGAAGTATCGGGCGACTATGCCTGCTTTACGAGGCCGGAAATGAAAGTGGAACGGGTGAGCTACGATGTCATCACGCCGTCGGCGGCGAGAGCGATATTCGATGCGATCCTTTGGAAGCCGGCGATATTCTGGAAGATAATGAGGATCGAAGTGCTTGCGCCGATCAAGTGGATTTCGGTGCGGCGGAATGAAGTCGGCAAGGTTGCATCACCTCGAACAGATTGCATATACGTGGAAGACGAGCGTCAACAGCGTGCAGGACTGTTTTTGCGAGATGTCAAATACAAGTTGTATGCCGAATTCGAGTTCATTCCCCCTGATAAACGGGGCGAGGTCTATAATCCGGTTCCGGAATATCTTATAAACTCTGAAGACAAGGCTGATTTAGCTAAACCGGAAGAACGGGCTGATGAAAAAGAGGCCAAATATGCGGCGATGTTTGAACGCAGGGCAACAAAAGGCCAGTGTTTCAATCAGCCTTACCTGGGGTGCCGTGAGTTCTCTGCGGCTTTCCGGCTTGTTGATCCAGCGAGAGAACCGGCACAGCCGATTCAGGAAACCCGTGATCTTGGCTGGATGCTTTACGACATGGATTTCCGTAACCCGGAAAACATAAAGCCGATGTTCTTCAAGGCTTATATGGATAAAGGCGTCATAAAAGTTCCTGACCGTGACAGCGAGGAGGTGCGCTCATGATCCTGCAGGCACTGAAAGAATATTATGATCGGAAAGCCGCCGATCCTGACAGCGGTATTGCGCCGGAGGGATTTGAAAGGAAAGAAATACCATTTGTCATAGTGATAAAATCAAATGGCGATTTTGTTCAGCTTGAAGATACGAGAGAACAAAGATGCAGAAGACGCGTTGGCAAGATATTTGTAGTTCCTCGATCACGCACGCGAACAGGAAGCAAAAGCTATGAAACAACATTTTTGCTATGGGACCACATTGGTTATTTGTTTGGCGAGCCTGCTGAAAAAGAAAAAGCCCCCTTACAACACGCGACATGGTTGAAATCGCTTGAATCATTGCCCGAGAGCTTGCGAGAGGATGTCGGCGTTGCTGCAGTTCTTAATTTTTACAAGCGGCATGGTATTGAAGCTGTAAAAAAGTCCGAATTATGGCCGGAGAGCCTTAAATTGCCTTCATGTAATATGACATTCCGTTTGGAGGGGGAAAGTATGCCCGTTCCCTGTAGTCCAGCAGTACAGGAATATCAGAAATCTCTGATTCATGCTGCCACGACAGATGATGAGAAGGATGGACCAGCGGTTAGTGGAATATGTATGGTCACCGGAGTAAAGGGTGAAATAGCCCGGACCCATGGCAGGACTCCAATAAATAAAGATACCAAAAGCCTTGTGGCATTTCAGAAAAACTCCGGGTATGACTCCTATGGGAAAGAACAGTGTTTTAACGCGCCAATATCCAAATCAGCGGAGTTTGCGTATACTACTGGATTAAATACCCTCCTGAAGTCGCAGAATCAGAGAATTAAAGTTGGTGATGCAACTGCTGTCTTCTGGTCGGCAAAAAAGACGGCGCTAGAGAAGGAAGCGTTTCTGTTTTTTTCGGAGCCGTACACGGACAACCCTGAAAGTAATACAGAAGCTGTAAGATCCTTATACAATTCAATATGGAACGGTTCGTATGCGGTGGCCGAAGACAGCACACAATTTTATGTTTTGGGCTTGTCGCCAAATTCGGCACGCATTTCCGTGCGGTTCTGGCAGGTTGGTACAGTCAAGGAAATGGGGCTTCGTCTGATTCAGCATACTAAAGACCTTTCAATGACTCATGGACCGAATACTAATCCTGCTTTGCCGTTAAGAAGGCTTCTGAAATCAACAGCAGTGCAGCAGGATCCCGATAACATTCCTCCAAACCTTGCCGGTGAAACCATGCGGGCAATCCTTGAAGGTCTGCCGTATCCGCAAACCTTGCTACAGGCTGCAATTCGCCGGAATAAAGCGGAAAAGGAAGTCAGTTATGAACGGGCGGCAATAACCAAGGCGTTTCTTAACAGAGTGAGCAGGTTTAATAACAACAAGGAGGAGGTAATACAGGTGAGTCTCGATCCAAATAACAACAACATTGGCTACCGGCTCGGCAGACTGTTCGCCACGCTGGAGAAGATACAGCAGGAGGCGAACCCTGGTATCAACGCAACAATAAGAGATAAGTTCTATGGAGCTGCATCAGGAACACCGGTGACAGTCTTTGGCAATTTGATGAGATTGAAGAATCATCATCTGGCGAAACTGGAGAATCAGGGGCGGCAAGTCAATCTGGAGCGATTAATCGGACAGATAATGGACGGAATTACAGACTTTCCCGCGCATCTTCCCTTGGAAGATCAGGGTCGGTTTGCCATAGGCTATTATCATCAGATGCAGGACTTCTATACAAAGAAAACAGAATAACTTAACAAGAAAGGAACAGAACAATGAGTACAATAAAGAACCGTTATGACTTTGTGCTGATCTTCGATGTGCAGGATGGAAATCCAAACGGAGACCCTGATGCGGGCAACCTTCCGCGCGTGGATGCCGAAACAGGGTGCGGGTTGGTAACCGACGTTTGCCTGAAACGAAAGGTGAGAAATTTCGTCCAACTCACAAAAGGTGCAGCAAAAGGATACGATGTATTCATCAAAGAAAAAGGCATCTTAAATCGGCAAATAGAAGGAGCTTATCAGAGACTCGGTATAGATTTGGAAAAAGCGCCAATAGATGAGACAGATGGGAAGAAGCGAAACGACAAAGGTTCAGGGCAAGGAAAGGAAGTTGATAAAGCCAGGACCCAGATGTGTAACGACTTCTTTGATATCCGTTCTTTTGGCGCAGTCATGTCAACCGGTGCAAATGCTGGCCAAGTACGCGGCCCAGTGCAAATAACCTTTGCGCGCTCAGTGGATCCGATTGTAACATCTGAACATTGCATCACCCGTATGGCGGTAGCAACGGAAGCAGAGGCAGAAAAACAGAGCGGCGACAATCGAACCATGGGTCGCAAAAATACGGTGCCTTATGGGCTGTATGTGGCACACGGATTTGTATCCGCAAACCTGGCGGCGCAGACCGGGTTCTCCGAGGAAGACCTGAACCTTCTCTGGGATGCACTGAGGAATATGTTTGAGCACGACCGTTCAGCGGCACGTGGCCTCATGGCGACACGCAAGCTGATTATATTCAAGCACAAGGACGCGCTGGGTAATGCGCATGCCCACGAGTTGTTTGACCTCGTGAAGATAACGAGAAACGATCCTGCCAAGCCAGCTCGCACGTTTGCAGATTATTCCGTTACCATAGGCAAGCCGCCGGCGGGCGTGGAGATACTGTAGTTGTGCACGGCTGCAGGTTGAGTGGCAAAGCGGACTGTAAATGGCGCTAAACAAGATTGGAGCAAGCAATGGCAACCGATTGGCCTGTGGATGAGATTGCGGAACTGCTTGGAAATCCGTCGGCAAGGGTGCGTGCGCTTGCTGCCGTTATTGCCACCAAGCTGGATATGGCGGCAGTACGGGCAGAATTGCAGAAATTGTCCAGCGATTCAGATGATAACGTGCGCCGGCAGGTCGAGCTTGCGCTGAAGACCATTACGCCAAACGGCGGACGCGGCGGAGAGATTATCAACCGGCATGGCGGTTATGGTTCGCTTAAGGCGCACACTGCCGCAGAGATTGCTTATGATGCGACAGTGGCGTTCTGCAACCGCTTTGTTGAGCGCCGGTCGCGTACGCACGACCAGATGGTTCAGGCGGCGCGCAGCGGCAAGCAGAATATCGTTGAGGCAAGCGCGGCGGCAGGAGTCTCAAGTAAAACTGAGCTCAAGCTGACCGGCGTGGCCCGCGCGAGTCTTGAGGAGCTCCTTGCCGATTACAAGGACTTCCTGCGTCAGCGCAGCTTGTCACTTTGGCCAAAAGACGACCCGCGAATACAGGAGATTCGCGGATTGGCTTACAAGAAAGATAGGACCTATGGTGATTATAGGACGTATATTGAAGAGAAAGATCCTGAAACAGCGGCAAACACAGCGCTTTGCCTTGTTTACCAGGCGACCTTTCTGCTGGACCGCCTTTTGAAACAGCTCGAGACAGCTTTCGTTGAGAAGGGCGGCATCTCAGAAAGAATGTACGAAGCACGAATGCGGCACCGCAGAGAAAGCGGTGCCGGGGAATAGGGCTGTGAAATAGGACCTATGGCTAATAATAAGACCTATAGCTACACTGAAGACCAGTTGCTTCCCTTGTCGGCTCTCCAGCACCTGCAGTTCTGTAAGCGGCAGTGCGCGCTTATTCACGTTGAGCAGGTCTGGAATGAGAACCGGCTGACTGTCGAAGGGCGGATTCTTCACGAGAAAGTGCACGATGGCGATTCGGAGACCCGCGGCGATGTGCATGTTGCGCGCGGTGTGCACTTGCGATCTCTGGTTTTAGGCGTTTCCGGAATTGCTGATATGGTGGAATTCTTTAAGTCGGAAACAGGCGTCGCACTACCCGGCAGAAAGGGGTTCTGGATGCCTTATCCGGTTGAGTACAAGCGCGGGAAACCCAAGCCGGATGACTGCGACCTCGTTCAACTCTGCGCGCAGGCTATTTGTCTTGAGGAGATGCTTAATGTGCGAGTAGAGAAGGGCGCCGTCTTTTATGGCCAGCCGCGCAGACGGCAGGAGGTTGAATTTGCCGATAGCCTGCGGCAGAAGACTGCACAAACAGCAGAACAACTGCACTTGCTGATCAATTCCGGCATCACTCCGCCGCCAGTTTACGAGAAGAAATGCCAAGCCTGTTCGCTCTTCTCGCTGTGCATGCCGGAAAACAGGAAGTCCGCTGTTAAATATCTGGAGAGAATGCTTGAAGAAATTCCTTAATACTCTGTTTGTCACAACCCAGGGCGCCTGGCTCAACAAGGAAGGCGAGGCGGTAGTTGTGAGCGTGGAGAAAGAAGTCAAACTTCGGATTCCGATTCATACCCTCGGCGGCATCGTTTGCTTCGGCAATGTGGCGTGCAGTCAGTTCCTGATGAATCACTGTGCCGAGAACAATGTCCTGATCAGCTACCTTTCCGGGAACGGGCGGTTCTTGGCGCGGGTTCACGGGCCGGTAAGTGGAAATGTATTACTGCGCCGGGAACAGTACCGCAGGGCAGACGATCCCAAATCCAGCACGGAAATAGCTCGTTGTTTTGTGCTCGCTAAAATCGCAAACTCGAGGACGGTCCTCCAGCGGCATATCAGGAATCATTCTGATAAGGAAGGCAATGGGCAAATTGAAACAGCTGTCCGGGAACTTGAAACTTTGCTGGGACAGGCAAAACGAGCCGATAACCTTGAGACATTACGCGGGGTGGAGGGGATGGCTGGGAATTGTTATTTCAGCGTATTCGACCATTTGATTACAGCCCAGAAGACAGAATTTCCGTTTACAGGTCGTAACCGGCGCCCTCCGACAGACAATGTCAACGCGTTGCTTTCTTTCATTTATACTCTCCTTGTTCATGATTGTACGGGAGCGCTTGAAGCAGTAGGGCTCGACCCCCAGGTTGGCTTCCTGCACAGGGATCGTTCCGGCAGACCAAGCCTGGCATTGGATCTGATGGAGGAATTCAGAGCTTTCTTTGCAGACAGGCTGGTCCTTTCGCTGATTAATCTGAAGCAGCTGCAGGCATCTGATTTTGAGAAGGAAGCAACAGGCGCGGTTATAATGAAGGACGACGGTCGGAAGAACCTGCTTATTGCATATCAGAAAAGAAAGCAGGAAGAGT
>Ga0172371_10013977_pt1 | contig 10383 bp, 10 predicted proteins | sample Lak12m_FD_114543 | JGI IMG/M metagenome (GOLD analysis project Ga0172371, IMG submission 114543) | Freshwater microbial communities from Kabuno Bay, South-Kivu, Congo - kab_022012_12m | ecosystem: Environmental > Aquatic > Freshwater > Lake | place: Democratic Republic of the Congo: South-Kivu... | reverse complement strand
TTTTTTCAGAAGAAAGAAAATGGAGCATTTCCGATGTAAAAATAGGGTGGATTGCGCTAAAACTATTCTGGTCGAGCTGCTGTACAAAGCGGATGGTTTCCTTTACGCGCTCGAGGCGCTTTGTATTGCGAGATATGCTATTTTCGTCCAGCTTGAGTTGCCTCAAGAGTGAAAGCTGCTGAAACTCGCTTATTGTTTTGCTATTGCCAGGGCAACTGACCGTGATTGGACGCAAGCGGCTGTCGGATTTCTGCATATTGAATAAGTGTGGGAAAAGACATATAAATAAGATTATATCTGGGCGATGCCCGCTACTTCTTGAGCCCAATCTGCCTGTAAATCAGGTCGCGGTCGAGCGGGATGTCAAGCCCGAGCACCTTGTGGATGAACGAGAAGATGTCTATCGCGCGGTCGGGCTCAAGCTGGCTTTTGAGGATGATTTCGCGCAATGACGCCTCCTTGCCTATCATCTCGTAGATGAGAAGGCCGTCCCTGCCGAATCGCTTGTAGATGGAGAATCCGTCCTCGCCGAACCTGTCCTTTATCTCGTTCCTGTCAAGCTGCCTGAATGCGACAAAGCCCTTCTTGCCGAAGTATGCCATGGCGGAGTCTATGTCGAAAAGCGACATGCCAGATGCGAGCGAAAGCCCCACGAAATCGCGCTTGCCGTCCACCAGGTCGAACATGCGCCGTGCGGCGGGGGAAAACTTGGTGGAAAGCTCGGTGAACATCATTGCTTTTTGGACTACGGACATTTTTGCCATTTCTGGCACATCCACCATCACTATGTCCTCGCCCGGCTCGTCGATTTTGGGCGCCTCCTTCTTCTCCTCCTTTTTCGGGGGGTCGGGCGACTTGAAGGGCTGGCCCTCGGGCACGTCCTCCACGAACGGCTTGAAGCGCGGCTCGCGCGCGGGCTTGCCGCCCTCCTCGCCTTCCCCTTCCGCGCCCTCGTCGCCCGGCGCTTCATCGGCTTTCTTCTCCTCGGGCTTCTCAAGCTTGATTATCCCCTGCTCGTCCATGAATTCCAGCACTTCGACCAGCTTTGCCTCCGACACGCCGGTTTCGCGCAGTATCTCCTCCGCGGTCTTTTCCCCGTCGATGAGGTTGTATATCCTGACGCCTATCGCGCCGTGCTTCCTGTAAAGCACCTTCTCAAGCGGCGAAAGCGACTCCTCGTCGATTGCCGCCCCGGTGTCCTTCCTCCCGGCCCTTCCGCGCGCAAACGGGCGGGGCGCTTCGGCCCCCTCCTTTTCGGGCGCGCCCTCTTCCCCCTGCGAAGGCGCGCTTTCCCCTTGAGGCTGCGCAGCCTCGGGCCCGCTGCCCGGAATTGCGTGTTCCCCCTCGGCAGACTCGTGCCACGGGGCCGCCCCTTCCAGCGGCACCATGCTCACCATGGCGTTGTTGTTCATGAATTCCAGTATCTCGATGAACTTCTCCTCCGGCATCCCGAGGTCCGCCATTATCTGCGAGGCGGCCCTGCCGCTGTCAATCAGGCTGTAGAGCCGCACCGCTTCGTCGCCGAACTTGCGGCGCAGCAGCGACTGGTCGCGGAAAGCCTGAAGGGAGGTCTTCGCCTCCTTTTTCAGCCGCATTTCAAAATCCATGACCGCCATCCCAATCCCCGATGCAAACAAGCCCGCAACTGACGAATAGCTTCCGCACAAATCTTTATAAGGATTGGATTTGCACGGACATGCATGGCGCTTGACGACCTTCTCATCTCAACAGGGGTTGACAGCCTCATCCGCTTTGTCAAGGACAGGGGGAGGGTGGAAATAGGCGCTGCTGCGCGCGAGCTTAGGCTCCCGGCAAAGACGGTGGAGGACTGGGCGCACGTTTTGGAGGAGGAAGGGATAATCACCATAGAGTACCGGCTCACCAAGGCGTATCTTGCCTGGCGCGTCCCGGCCGCCAAGGAAGTGGAGCAGAAGCGCGAGAAGCTGGAGGAGAGGGCGACGGGCACGCGCCAGGAAATCGAGGGGCTGCTCGCCCGCGTCGAGGAGGGGGGCAGGAGCCTGTCCGCCATGCAGGAGGAGATTGCCAACCTCACCGCCAGGCCGATGTCCGCCGCGGATGCTGATTCGCTCAGGCGCGAGCTTGCCGAGCTCCAGTCATCCTATGCGGGGAAGATAAAGGCAACGAGCGAAAAGCTGGATGCGCTGCGCAGGAAGGCGATTGCCGCCGGCCAGAAGCTGGACGGGAAAGAGGAGGGCGACGGGCAGGAGCGCAAGGCCGCGTCCGACCTGAAGGCGGAGCTTGGCGTGCTGAAAAGGTTCGAGGAGACGCTGCAGTCGCAGCTGTCGGACGCCGAGATGTTCTTCGACGCGTTCGAGACGAGGGTGGACGACCTGCAGAGGCAGATAGAGGAGGGCAGGAATTCGGCGGCGATTGAGGAGCTCAAAATCGAGATTGAGGATGCAAAGGCCGTGAAGAAGGAGCTGTCCGAGGCGGTGGAGGCGGTGCTTGAGGAGCAGAAATCGCTTTCAGGCAGGGTGGAGGGCATGGAAAGGAAGCTTGCCGACCTTGCGGAGGGCGAGAACTCGGTCGCGGCAGGCAAGAGGAAGATAGCGGAAGTGCGCAGGATGGCGGAGGACGCCAGGAAGCAAAAAAAGGCGGTCACCGCGCACCTTTCGGATTCCATCACGCTCATAAGGAAGCATACGTCGAAGATAGAGGCTGTGCTTAAGAGATACGAGACGGCTGGCGGCTCGCAGGCTCTGGTGGACGAGTATGTGGAAATATCGGAAGAGATGAGCCGCGCGAACGAGGAGCTTGCCGCACGCCAGAAGGACATCGGCAGGAAAATCGCGGAGCAGATGGCTGCGCTTGAGGCGGCAAAGGCGGCGCAGGCAGGGGGCGGCCACTCGCGCGAGGAGATACAGAAGGTCTCGTTCCTGCTGCGCGAGCTTGCGCACGAGCAGGAGATGCTTGAGGGCAAGGTGAAGGTGCTTGCGAAGGAGTCGGAAATACTCAGGATGGAGTCCCAGCCGGGCGCCCAGGGCGCAGCGGCCGCGGCAGAAGGCGGGGCCGCGCCCGCGCTTGTGGAGCGCGTCAGGCTTTCGCAGAAGGACGAGGCGGAGTTCGAGCGCAAGCGCGACGAGCTGCGCTCGCTCATCAGGAAGATGTGGGAGGAAAGCAGGGGCGGCAGGGGAAGCTGACCTGGGCGGGGCGTGCTTTTATGCGTGAAATGCTAGGCTTCACCTCAATCCTCGGCTTCATTGTCGCGTTTTTGGTGTTCATGGTCATGGACCCCGCATTCCAGATGGCCTACATCTGCATAATATTCCTCATAAACCTCTTCATAGTCTCGTTTTACGGCCTCACGCTTTTTGACGGGAAGAAAATGGATAGGAGCGGCAAGTACCCGGCACTCACCGTCATCGTGCCGTCTTACAACAGCGAAAAGACGGTGGAAAAGTGCCTGCGCCATGTGCTTGCCATGAAATACCCGCACCCGTACAGGGTGGTGCTGGTGGACGACGGGAGCACGGACCGCACGCGCGAAATCGCATCGAGGTTCCCGGTCAGGATACTCCACAGGAAGAAAAACAAGGGGAAGGCGGCGTCGCTCAACGAGGCTATAAGGCAGGCGAAAACCGAGCTGGTGGCCTGCGTGGACTCGGACACCTACCCGCCGGCGAACCTGCTCGTGGACAGCGTGCCTTACATAACCCCGGAGATGGGCGCCATGACTTTTTTCATAACCGTGGAAAAACCGCGCACCATTTGGCAGCGGATGCAGCAGATGGAGTATTTCTTCTCGTTCGGGGCATTCCCGTACCTTGGCGCGAAATTCAACGCAGTGCTTGTGACGCCCGGCCCGCTCACCATCTTCAGGCGCGATGCGCTCGTGAAAATCGGCGGGTTCGACGAGAACAACATCACCGAGGACTTCGAGATGGGCCTGAAGCTGCACAAGTCGCACCATAGGATAGGGTACCTGCCCATCAGCGTGCCCACGGAGGTGCCGCCCCATTTCCGCGGCCTGATGAGGCAGAGGATACGGTGGTACCGGGGCACCATGTTCAACCTGGCGCTTTACAAGGAGCTGCTGTTCAACGACAAGTATGCGGACGTGGGCACCTTTTCCTTCCCCGTCACCGCGGCGTACGTGCCCATAACCATCGTGTCGTTCTTCTTCGTGCTTGCGCGCGGCGTGCGCTTCGCCTACGAGAGCCTCATGCAGGCGGCGCAGTTCGCGATTTACGGGCAGATGCCTTCCCTTGCGCTCGACCCGCTTTACATAAGGGCGGACGCGCTGATGTTCGCGTCCTTCCTGCTCACCTATGTATTCTTCCTCTGGATAAGCCTGTCGCTCATCAGGGAAAAGCTTGGGCGCGACAAGCTGCCCGGCCTTCTCATGGTGGTTTTCGTCTACCCGTTCGTGAACGCTGGTTTTTATGCCTATAGCCTCTACAAGGAAATGCGGGGAAGTGATTTGCAATGGTGAACCTCAAGTATGCGATGGCAGTGATGCTCATGGTGTGCCTTTTCTTCATCACGCTATCCGTGATAGACTACATGGACATGCAAAGGCTCTTGCGCTTCACCAACGACCTGGCGTCGTTCTCCGCGGAGACTGCGGACCTCGAGGGCGCGATGGCGCTTTTGAGGGCGGAGCAGCCCAGCCCGGAATATTGCGCGATAGTGGATGCCGCATACCGTCAGAAAATCACGAAAACGAACGAACTTATGGAGCGGATGCTCGCGTATGAGAGGGCGAACATGTTTGCGGAGTTCTTCGCGCTCAAGCGCCAGTTCCTGCTTGCCAACATCCAGCTCTGGCAGGTTTCGCAGATGGAAAAGCAGTACTGCGCCTCCAACCACACGGACGTGCTTTACATCTACTCGTCCGACCCGTCCTGCGGCGAGTGCCAGGTGCAGGGCAGGATGCTTGACAGCGTGAGGGCAAAGTGCCCGGATGTGAGGATGTTCGTGATGGACATAAAGGAAAGCATGGCGACGCTTGACATGATAAAGATGAAGTACAACATCACATCGGCGCCAACGCTCGTGGTGGGCGGGAAAACATACTCGAAGGTGCTGACGGCGGGCGAGATAGAGGGGCTTGTTTCATGCCAGTAGGCCAGAATGGTGGCGCCATGACGCATTGCATAATAGGGGGGACTTTCACGTACGTCCATGCCGGGCACGCCAGGCTTTTCGTGGAATGCGGCGAATTCTCGCGCATCACCATCGGGCTCACCTCGGACAGGTTCGTGCGCGCGCGCAAGATTTACCCGTCCTTCCCCTATGCGGAAAGGCTTGCCAGCCTTAAGGAAAACCTTGCGCACAACGGGCTGCTAACGCGCTCGGCAATCGTGAAAATTGAGGACGAGAGCGACGTTGCAGACAGGCTGGAGGCGGACGCGATAGTGGTGAGCGAGGAAACGGAAGCCGCCGCAGGAAAAATCAACGCGGCGCGCAGGAAGCGCGGCTTGCCTGCCCTCAGGATAATATCGGTGCCCCTTGCCTATGCGGGCAACCTGAAAAAAATCTCGTGCGCGGACATCTTCCATGGGAAGTATGACGTGAGGGGGAAGCTCCTGAAGCCCGTTGCCGTGCAGGCGGGCACGGACAACCCGACGAAACTGTCGGGCGCGAGGACTGCGCTTATGCGCGTGTTCGGCAGGAAATTCAGGCTGGCGGGGCACAAGGAAAACTCGCGCGTGCGCGACCATCCCTTCAACGCCGAAACGTTTAAGGGCGCGGAAAACCGTGCGCGCGCTGCATGGAATAGAGCGTGGAAAGGAAAGAGCGGCAAAATGGAAAAGCGCGGCTGCGATTACTCGCTTGGCATTGAGTCGGGCCTGTTTGAGCTGAGGAAGGGGGAATTCTTCGACATCACGGTGTGCTGCGTGTTTGACGGCAAGGGCGCGACATTCGGCACCGGCGCGGGCTTTTGCGTGCCTTCGTGGATTGCAAGGAAGGTGAGGGGAAGGAGCGACCTCTCGCGCGTGATGGCGGAGTTCGCAGGGGTGGAGGGCATCGGCAGGCGCCAGGGCGCGCTTGGCTGGTTTTCCGATGGCGTGATGCACCGCGCGGGCCAGGCGGAGCAGGCTGTGGCAAACGCGCTCGTGCCGAGAATCGCGCAGGCAAGGAAGGGGATAAAGTATTAAGCCTGGCGCCAGTAATAGGCGCATGGATTTCTTGCACGCGCAGGGCGCCATTGAGTCGTCTTCGCTTCGCTTGACGACTGCTGGCACCGGCAATTGTCTGGCGCACCAGACAATTGCGCGAGCAGAACCGCCGTTCTGCTGCGCACCAGAACGTTGCGACGTTCTGGTCGCGCCCCTTTTTGTCGAGCAAAAAGAGGGCTTGCATGCGCAAGGTGCCACTGAATACTTGGTATTGTTGGCAGTTGTGCTCATCGTCGCGCTCGTTTCCGTCGCACTGCTCGGCTTCTTTCCAGGCATGGCATCCGACGCGCAAATCACGCAGTCGCAGGCTTACTGGCAGTCCGCGCAGCCAATCGCAATCACCGAGTGGGGGGCAAGGGCTGCGCAGGACTCTGGCCACCTGTACAATTTCACAGCATTTTACTTCAGGCTGAAAAATACTGGAGGCTATCCCATAACCCTCACCAAGATATATGCAGGCAACCAGAGCAGCATCTACATGTGCACAGGGTGGTGGGGGCCTTGCCCTGCCATGAGCATTGCGCTTGCGCCCGGAGAGGAGTACAACTATGGATGCCCGGTGTATTTTCCGGGAATGGCGGACCCTGGAAGCGGCAGCAGGAAATTCCTAATGCTTGGCACCCAATACACTGCCCCTTCCAATCCCCCAATACTGCCCTATGGCGCGGCAAAGTCCTATTGCTCCGGGGAGCAGCCTTATGGCTACCTTATGATCGAGAACCTTGGCTTTGACTATACGCAGATGGTGAACGGGCAGGCAATAACGAAGAAGCAGATTGGGGCAAAGCCTATTGCAATAAAATGCATGAACAACTATAATTGATTTGGCGCTTAGCCTTCCTTCCCGGCTTTCTCAAGTATCTTTCTCGCGCGCGGAATCATTTCCTTCTTCCTTTCCTGGTGCGCGGAGAGCCATTCCAGCATGTAAGGAATGTACTTCTGCTTGTATTCGCCTGTGAGAAGCCTTCCCGTCACCATGTCCTTTTTCATTTCCTCAAGGAGCGCGTCGTCATCGATGAAGTGGAAGCGCGCAAGCTCGTAAAGCACGTCCTTTTCTATTTCCCCGCCCAGCCTCTTCTGCTCTTCGGCTGTGGCGCGCCCGCCGGTGAAGGCGGACATTAGCTTTTTCTTCGCAGCCTCTGGCGAGTCCGAGAGCGAAAGCGTGGAAGCGGGGTCGCGCTTGCTCATTTTCGTCTCCCCCCTCAAGCCGCGCATCGTCACATGGTAGGTGGAGCAGGGAAGCATGAGCTTTTCCTTGAATGCGATGTCGCGCGAAAAGCGTATGTGCGGGTCCTGGTCAATCCCCACGGGCACGAGCACGCGTTTTGCGCCCCCAAACTCCTTGTGCTGGGGAAGCAGAATGTCCGCCACCTGAATGAGCGCGGAGAAGTAAAGCGAGTAGTTCCTCTCGCCATATATTGCGTTGAGCATGGCAGGCGTGGCGCGCTTTGAGTAGATGAACGCCGCGTTCATCACGCGCCTCTCCTCGGACTGCTTGTAGATGTGCGCGTTCTTCCCGTCAAGCCCCAGCGCGAGGAGGTCCGCCACGTTTGACACCGCGGTTTCGTGCGACTGCTCAAGCGTGAGGCCGTTGTCCGCGAATGCCTCCAGGTCCGCAATTGCGTAAAACACCTTGGCGCCGAATTTTTTCTGGTAAAAGATAAGCTCCTGCGCGGTGAGCTTGCTGCCCAGGTGGAACTCGGAGGAGGGCTTGATGCCAGACATCACCGCCACGGGCTTTCCTTTCTCCGCGTCGGAGAGCCACAAGTCGAGCTCGCGGTGGGCAAGCAGCCCGCCCCTTTTCGCAAGAAGGAAGCCCGGCAGGCGCGAAGCAAGCGAAGGAGTGAATGGGGACATTCCGAAGTCCTCGATGAGCTTTGAGATGTCGAACTGCTGCTCGGACGCCCAGGGGTCGATAATCTTGTCCATCGTCAACATTCTCCTTGCACAGCCATCCGCATGCCCGTCAGGCTGCCTCATTCATCGGCGGCTTTCTCCTTCGTCGCTTTTTTGGAAGCAGCCGCCCCCACTGAAAAGCCATACTGCGTGATTTGCGCGGGCACTATGTCGTGCTCGTGGCTGCTGCCGCGCATCTTCACAATCTCAAGCGCCCGCTCGCGCCTGCCCGCCTTCCGCAGGAATGACAGGTGGATGAATCCGTCGGCAAACGATTCCACCCCGGAAATGGTGTGCGGCACCTCGCTTTCGTGCGATGGCACGGTCTCGGCAGATATGAGCGCGGTCGCCTTCCAGCCGCGCACAGCGTTCACGAAGCGCAGCGTGTTCATCTTGCGCTCCTCGGGCGTGGAAAAAAGCAGTGCGTAGGGGGAAATCGAATCCACCACCACTCGCTTGATGCCAAGCGTATTGATGAGGTCGCGCATGGCGCCTTCCTGCTCGGCAATCGAGGCAAGCTCGTTTTGCGGATAGTCTATGAAGACAAGAAGCTGGTCGCGCTCAAGCTCGGCCATGTCCCACCCGAAGGAGGCCAGGTTGGAGTAGAGCTGCTCCTTTTGCATGTCAAGAGAGATGAAAAGCCCTGGCTCCTCGAATTCGGCAGCGCCTGCCACCAGGAACTGCGAGCAGAAAATCGTCCTGCCGCTCCCGGTGCCGCCCGCCACCGCCACCACGCTGTTCTTCGAGAACCCGCCGGACAGCATGGCGTCCATCCCAGGTATTCCCGACTTGACCATGTGAGCATTCATTTTCCCGCCCCTACCTCTTTTTCTCGAACAGCCGTTTCCCAAGCTCGGTGCGCTGCAGCATTTTCTTGCCATATTCCTTCTTCTCATCCTCGGAGAGCATGCGCTCCATTATGAGGCGCGTGAAGTTCTGGCTGGTCTGCGAAATGTCCAAAAGCGCGCTTTGCGCCTCGCCCAGCGACATCTTCACCTCGTCCGGGCGCAGTATCTCTATGCCGATTGGCGAGTACTGCGCCGCAATCCTCACCAGCGTCGTGAAATCCTGCGCCAGGAGCTTCACTTCCGCCCAGGTGGAAAACATCCCTTCCTTCTCAAGCGGCTGGTCGATTTCGCCAACCGCGTAAATCACGCCGGGCTCCTTGGTGAGCTTGCCGATGAAGCCGACCATCAGGTTCTGCACCGCATCCTTTGCGGTGGCGTGGAGGTCGAAGTACACCATAGCGAGGTAGCCGCCCTCGCCAATTGCCCCGTCCGTAATCTCGTCCACCGATTTTTCCTTTGCCATGATGATTACCGATGCGATAATGGGGAGAAGAGGTTATTAATTTGACTAGTCGGCCGGCAGCAAGTATAAAAGATATGCATCCGTTATTTGCGCATGGGCGGCAGGAAGGAAGAGGAAATGGACGGGGCCGGCGGGGAATTCGAGGCGGATGATGAGCGCGAGCCCGAAGCCCTTGGGAAGAAGCAGAAGGCTGCTGCCCGCAGCAAGCGCAAGGCAATGGAAGGCGAGGATGCCGGGATTGACGATGCCGATGAGAGGCGCGCGGCGGCGGCAGACATGCCGGAGGACATGAAGCTTGAAAAGATAGTGGCGCTCCCCACCTGGCGCGAGATGCTGCTTGATTTGGTGGCGACAAAGAAGCTTGACCCGTGGAACATTGACATTGTGGAGATAGCGACAGGCTACCTTGAGAAGATAAAGAAGATGGAGATGCTGGACTTAAGAGTGCCTGCGAACCTCATACTCGCCGCGGCGATATTGCTGCGCTTCAAATCCCAGGCGCTCCGCTTCGAGGAGGAAGTGCAGGTGGTTGAGGAGCAGACCTATGTGGAGGAGGACGCGGAACCCTCGGTAATCCCTGTGCTGGAGCTGAAAACGCGCATCCCTCCAACGCGCATGGTGACGCTGGACGAGCTTTTGTCCGCCATGGAAAAGGTGTTTGACGACCAGAAGAAGCGCGAGGAAAAGGCGCAGAAGGTCGAGATTCCCGCAGTGATTAACATCCAGATGCCGGAGTTCAACATAGAGGAGAGGATGGAGAAAGCATATGCGCGCATTGTTGCGGAAAAGGACGCCGAGGGGCTTGCCACGTTCTCCGCGCTTTTGGACGAGAGGACGCCGGTGGAGATGATTGCCACCCTCCTGCCGCTATTGCACCTGGTGCAGGACAGGCGCATCACCATCTTCCAGGAGAAGACGTTCGGGGAAATATTCATAAGGGTGAAGGAAGAAGCACCTGTCGCGAAATAACGGGGAAGACCATGGGCGTTTTAGATAAAATAAAGGAGAAAAATCTCTTGCAAAAGTTGCCCGG
>Ga0172371_10013976_pt1 | contig 10384 bp, 7 predicted proteins | sample Lak12m_FD_114543 | JGI IMG/M metagenome (GOLD analysis project Ga0172371, IMG submission 114543) | Freshwater microbial communities from Kabuno Bay, South-Kivu, Congo - kab_022012_12m | ecosystem: Environmental > Aquatic > Freshwater > Lake | place: Democratic Republic of the Congo: South-Kivu... | reverse complement strand
CTGGTCTGGGCGGGGACAACTTGCACCTGGCAACCACGAGAAGTGAGGAGCCGGAGTTGATTGAATTTGAGGCCAAAATCGAAGGCGATGACTTTGTATTTGCCCGGTTTGGCATGACTAAAATTATTGCCTGGAGCCGGGCCCAAGTCTGACCAGCCGTAGGGTGTGTCGCACGTTACCTGGCTTACCATGTCCTGTCCGACCAGACCAGACCATGATTTGGCCCTGTGAATGAGGGAATCTCGATCGAGGTCATGGGTGGAAACAATCCCCTTTAAGGCACCACGCTGGCGGATATGCTTGGTTAAGGATCGGGTGTCGAATCCTTCCACCCCCAAGACGTGATGCGACCGTAAGAAATCGGCCAGTGTTGATTGGGAACGAAAATTACTGGGAACGGCGTTGTACTCCTTCATCAACAGCGCACCGGGGTGGATCGAAGTCGATTCCATGTCCTCCTCGTTGACACCATAGTTGCCGATCAAAGGGTAAGTCATGGTAACGATTTGCCCTTTGTACGAAGGGTCTGTGAGGATTTCTTGATAACCGGTCATGCCGGTGTTGAAGACGATCTCGCCGATGGCCTCACCGGGGCCGGTGAACGATCTGCCGGTAAAGGTTTGACCATCTTCAAGGGCAATGAGTGCTTTCATAGGTTTTTCCCTTGTACCTGGCCAGCAGCACCACATCTGCGTCGACAGGTACGGTTATAGGTTTCGGCACCTTTCTCGGTAAAACGGTGCATAGTTACTTTACTTTTTAGCAATGGTGGACATTGACAGTCAGTAGCCTAGAGACAAGCATAGCTTGTTTGTGGGCCGATCCTTGTTGCTGGCTTGAGACCGTCAGTGCGCGATGAGCGGCCTGTTGAAATTCTTCTTGGTGGCAATGGAAATACCATATCCTATCGGATAACTCTTGACCATCATGGACCGTGAATCCGGCCTTGGCCTCCTCCAATAAGTCACGAGCATCCCTGAAATCTTGCATGTTTGGCCCATAAAATGGGCTTTTTCCCCAGATTGCAGGCTCCATAATGTTGTGCCCGCCTTGTGGTGTCAGGCTGCCGCCACAGAAGACATAGGTGGCCACCGCATAGAGTTTGGCCAATTCTCCCATGCGGTCGAGGATGATCACTTGGGTGTTTCTCTGTCCCTGCAGGACTTGGCTAAAAGTCTGAAAGCCAATTTGCTTACGTCGTAGGTCATTCTTTATTTGATCAAGGCGATCAAGGTGGCGTGGGGCGAGGAGTAAAACGAGATTTGGAATTTTGGGCAATAAATTTTCGAAGACAGAAATCAGTATTGCCTCTTCACCGGCGTGGGTGCTGCCTGCGACGAGCAACGGTTGATTGGGCACAAGATCAAGGGCCTCATGGTAGTGTATGCGTGTGGATTCTCTGAGTGAGGCATCTGAAAGAATTTCTCCCGTTAGCGTGCTGTTGGCGACCTTACTCAGTGGCAGGTCATACTTGGCGTTGCCGTGAACGTCTATCTTGTCTTGGTCAAAACCGAGGGCCAGGTAACGTTCACGATCAAGAGAATGGATCACAGCAGCCGCATCGAAACAGGCCAAGATCTGTCGTACGAAAGGTTTGCCCCAGAGATACTTCCGCAATGATTTTTTCGAAAGGCGTCCGTTTAACAGCAGGGTGTTTATTCGATGCCTTTTTGCCAAGCGTAGCATATTCGGCCATAGCTCAGTTTCGAGGCAGACATAAAGACTGGGGTCAAGCTTTCGAATGAAACGTTCTATAACCCAAGGGAGGTCTAGCGGGGCGAAAAGGCAATAGGCTTGATTCATACATTGCCTCTTGGCGGCCAACAGGCCTTGCTTTGTCACTGTGGTAATGACAATATCTGCTTTGATCCCCATGTCCTGCATGGCTGAGAGGATGGCGACGACGGCCTGTACCTCGCCAACTGAGGCAGCATGAAACCACACACATCGATCTTGTTTCCGCTCAAAGTCTGAGTTGAAAGCACCTAGCCGTTGTCGTAACTCGGCACAGGAACGACCAGAAAGCCAAGTGTAGAGCGAAAAAAAAGGTAAAGCTGCCACAACAAGCATCCAGAGCAGGACGGTATAAAGGATATAGTACAATAAAAATCCTCAGAAAGAGTACCGCTGCTTGGCCTCGTTTTTCAGTTGCTGGCGAACGGTTACGATGCAATAAGTACGAAACCGACAGTGAAGAGGGGGAGTCAATCTAAACTGTAAATAAGAGATTCGTCAACATGAAATATTGTGCTTTCAGCGATCACCAACTATAGTGCCACAGCGTTACATCCGTTGTGGGCGTTTTCCCGTCCCCCTATCCCTTGGCGTTGGTCACGCCACCACCAGTGAGGTCATCTCTATGCAGAAAAAACCGATTCGATTGCGCGATTGCCAAAAACACTACACCTACGATCAAGACAAGGCTTGTACCCCAGTGGAGACCGTCCAGCGCTTCATGGACAAGCTGAAAGAGGTCAACTTGGATATCTTGAAAGAGGTGAAGCGCATCGATACCGGACGTCTCGATATCCCTGTTTATTTCAGCGTCTGCGGCAAGGATGCCCATCAGGTCATTGGCACCAAGAAGCAGATGGGCAAGGGCAGCACCCCGGAGCAGTCGCGGGCCAGCGCCTGCATGGAATTGGGGGAGCGCTTCAGTTTTTTTAGCTTTATCAAGAACCCGGACAACTTCATCACCGCCACCTACGCCGAGATGAAGGGGCGAGACTATCCCCTCTTGCCACTCGAAAAGCTCCTGCAATCGGTGCATGATACCACCACCGATGTCGCTCTGCTTGAGCAGTTGATCAGCGACATCCCCATTCAATGGACGTGGGCCACTAACCTGGGGCGGGGAGAGGAGGTCATGGTGCCGTTTAGTTGGTTCTTTGCCATCAACGAGTTCAACGGCCCTTCGGCGGGCAACACCTATGAGGAGGCGATCAGCCAGGGGATCTGTGAGATCGTTGAGCGCCACGTCTGTGCCGTGGTCAGTCACCAACGGCTGGCCACCCCGCGCATCGATCCGGCGAGTGTCAAGGACCCGGTGGCCTGCGAGTTGCTCGAAAAGTTTACCAAGAACGGCATCGAGCTCTACCTCAACGACTTCAGTCTCGATACCGGTATCCCGACCGTGGGGGCGCTGGCCATCGACCCTACCACCTTCCCGGAGTTAAGCGAGATCGTCTACACCGCCGGCACCACCCCCAACCCCGATAAGGCCCTGATCCGGGCCTTGACCGAGGTGGCGCAACTGGCCGGAGATTTCCATAGCAAGGCCAACTATGTGGCCAGCGGCCTGCCCAAGCCCTTGAGCTTAGACGAGGTGCCCTATCTGACCAATCCGGGGCGGAGCATCCGCCTGGATGAGATGCCCGATCTCGCCCACAATAACATGAAGTTGGAGATCGAGGGCATGCTGGCGTCACTGGCCAAGCTCGGAATGGAGGTCTACCTGATCAACACCATTCATGATCAGTTGCAGATACCTGCGATCTATACCATCGTCCCAGGCTGTCACTTCCGCGAGCGCTCGATGATCAACAACGTCGGGCTCTTTGCCGCCAAGTTGGTGGCCGAGCGGGCGCCGGATCCCGAGTCCTGCTGCCGGCAGTTGCTGGCCATGCAGCAACTCCTGCCCAAGGCCTATTACATCGACTTCTACCTGGGGCGCAACCTGCACGCCATGGAGCGTTATGACGAGGCTATGGATCACCTGCAACGGGCCCTTGATCGTCAGCCCGAGGCGGAAGACATCCCCTATATCTACTCCTACATGGGCAATTGCCTGAAGGATCAAGGACGCTACCAGGAGGCGATTGTCTGCCTGCTGGAGGGGGTGAGCCACGATGGGGAGCGTCCTGACCTGCACAACATGCTGGGCGTCTGTCACTATAAGCTCGATCAGTATCAGACCGCCATCGACCACTTCCTGCGCGCCGTTGAACTCCACCCCTCGTCGGCCATTGATTACGCCAACCTTGGGGTCAATTACCGGAAATTAAACGACCGTGAGGCGGCCATCAAGTTCTTCGAGCTGGCGTTGAATCTCGATCCAACCATTGATTTCGCCCGCCAGCACCTGGCCGAGCTTCAGGGATAGGGCGCTCTGTTGATGAACAAGGCCCTGGTGACCGGTGGCGGCGGCTTTGTCGGTCTGGCGGTTGTCCGCAAATTACTGGCGCAGGGGGTGGAGCCGCTGGTGGTTGGGCGGCACCGCTACCCCGAAGTGGATCGTCTGGGGGTGGAGACCAAGGTCGGCGATATCCGCGACCGTGATTTTCTGACCCGTGCCGCTTGCGGCTGTGACGCCGTCTTTCATGTGGCGGCCAAGGCCGGGATCTGGGGGCGACGGGCTGACTACTTTTCGATCAACGTCGCTGGCAGTGAGGCGGTGCTTGCCGCCTGTCTGGCCAATCGTATCGAGACCTTGGTCTACACCAGTACCCCGAGCGTGGTCTTCGCCAGCCACGACCTCTGCGGGGTCGATGAGCGTACCCCCCGTGCCCGCCACTTCCTCTGTCACTACGCCGCCAGCAAGGCCTTGGCCGAAGAGCGCCTGCTCCAGGCCAACGGCCCTCGCCTGCGGACGGTTGCCCTTCGTCCTCATCTGGTCTGGGGGCCGGGCGATAACAATCTGATCCCGCGTTTGGTGGAGCGGGGGCGGCGGGGGGGATTACAGCAGGTGGGGGATGGCACCAACCTTGTTGATATCGCCTACATCGACAACGTCGCCGACGCCCATTGGCTGGCGGCGAAAAATCTTCAATCGACGGCGACGGCGGCGGGGCAGGCCTACTTCATCTCGCAGGGGGAGCCGGTCAGGCTCTGGGGGTGGGTCAACGGGCTCTTTGCCGGTCTTGGCATCCCGCCGGTCGTCAGGCGGGTGGGCTTTAGGCAGGCCTACGCCGTTGGGGCCGTGCTTGAGGGTGTGTATCGTTTGCTTGGTCGACGCTCGGAACCGGTGATGACCCGCTTTCTGGCCCAACAGTTGGCCAAGTCGCATTGGTTTTCGATTGATGCGGCGCGGCGTGATCTTGGCTATGAGCCCAGGGTGTCGACTGAGGAGGGGATGAGGCGATTGCTGGCCTGGCTATTGGCCGGGGAGGGTGGGTGATAGGAATTCTTTTTGAGAGTCTCGGAGAGGCTCGGGAAACAGCTACCCAATATGTAGCGTGACGATTTGTAAGAACTCCTCCGGCGGGACGATGCTCGTTCCCCGGAAAGTTTTTGAAGGAAAATGGCGGATGTTTCCCGTAATCAAAAAATCTGCGCTGGCCGCCACAGCGCATTCCAAAAACATATTGTCTGACGGATCGGCCTTGATAACGTCGATCTTTTCTTGAGGTTCGACCAAGGCCCCCACGGTCTTCAATTCCTCCAAAAATCTGTTTACTAACTCCAGCGAAATATAGTGGCGGAAACGATTACGGGATAAAACTTCGCGGTATTCGGCCATGATGTCATTTGAAAAGCAGAGTTGGGCATAGGCGGAAAAAAAGAGCCTCAAAACTAGCTCTGGCTTGCTTTGAGGCTTTAACAGTGCGGAAACGATTACGTTGGTATCAACGACAACGGTTAGCATAGATTTTATTTTTTTCCTTTGCGCTGATCCGCTCGGGTTGCTGAAATTTCAGCTTCAATTTCGCTCTCGCTCATTTTGTCCAGGCCCCCAATCATGGCCTGACTTTGAATTTCGGCCAGGATCGCCGGTTTCTTCAAAATGTTCTGCAAGTAGTCATCTACGCTTAACAAGACCATCTTGGGCTTTCCTCGGCGGCTGACCACATAACGTGAATTTTTGCTTTCGACCTCGGTCATCACTTCCCCAAAGTGAGTCCGGGCCGAAAGGGCGTCAATGAGTTTGGTCATAGGTGTTGGCATACAGTTTCCCTCGTGAACTGATTAGTTGATTGATTAGTTGCACCCTCAGTATGCCAGATCGAATCAGATTGTCAAAGAGAGAAACATAAAGTGGCCAGTTTGACAAAAGCTGTAAATCTATTCAGTCAGTTAGCTAGTATCTTTCTCCGGCACTCGGCAAGAAATCATCCCCCCTCGTGACGCCTTGCAATCGAAGCGGCACCCGGCGCAATCTTGGATCGCTTATTTCCTGTCGAGAGCCTTGTTTAAGGCGGCGATGTGCACCTCTCCGGCGTAGTGGAGGGCGCTGTGGCCGCTGATCGGGTCGAAGGCGCTAGGGTTGGCGACGCAGAGGTACTGCACCTCGCGGGCCAGGGTGGGGCGGGCCTCTTCCAGGGTCATACCGATGACCTTGCTCGCCACCTCCCAGGTGGCCCCACAGGAGGCCCCCCGTTGGACGGTGAGGGCGGTGATCCGGCCATCGGCCACGGTGACGCTAAACTCCGGTACCCCGAACTGCTGGCCGTAGGCCCCCAGCCGCTCGCTCTTGCCTAAGCCGCAGCAGGTGAAGGGGGTGATCGCTCCGGTGGTCTTGGTGCCGGAGGCGATCATCGGGATGCCCTTTTGCTGACAGAGCTCCGCCAGGTACTGACAGAGATCGGGGTGTTTGATGAAGCAGAGGACGAGATCGGCGCTGAAGTTGCTGTCAATGAAGCGCTCTGGTTCGTCGATAAAATCGGGCAGGGGCTCGCTTATGTTGACGATTTGGCTCAGGCGGATATCGTGTCCGTAACGACGGATGCCCGCCACCTTCTTTTGCCCGGAGCCACGGTACTCAAAGACCACGATATCGGTTTGACCGCTTTTCCCCATCTCACTCACTCCCCCTCACAGCGCCCGCCGGAGAATCCCTTCCACCGTTTGCTGGTCGTAGCCCTCGAGTCCCCAGATCTTGGCCTGGATTAGGCTGTTGGTGGCCAGCGCCGGGACTGCCGTCGCCGGGATGCCGATGGCCTCCAGGCTGGTTGGACTCCCCACCTGGGCAAACCAGGCCCGCAGGCGGTTGATGCCGGTCTGCGCCCTGACCTGCTCACTCCCCCCGTTGATAGCGAAGACCCTTTCGGCCAGTTGGGCAAATTTTTCAGGCCGCTGCTCCGCCGCCCAGGCCATCCAGGCGGGGATGACCACCGAGAGCCCGGCCCCGTGCGGGACGTCGTAGAGGGCGCTCATGCTGTGCTCGATCATGTGCATGGGGAAGGCGGTCTTGCCCAGACCGGCGGCCGTCCAGCCGTTTAAGGCCATGGTGGCGCACCACATCAGGTTGGCGCGGGCCGGGTAGTTGCCCGGCTCGGCAAGGGCCTGTTCGCAGGCCTCCATCAGGTTGACGATCAGCCCCTCCATGAAGCGATCCTGCACGGGGGCCTGCCGGTCTTCGGCGGTGCAGTAGAACTCCAGGGTATGGGCGATGGCGTCGATGGCGCCGTAGGCCGTGTAGTTGGGCGGTACGGTGAAGGTGGCGCTGGGGTCTAAGATCGAGACCTTGGGGCAGAGTTTTTTGTTGCCGATGGCGAGCTTGAGCCCCAGCTCATCGTTGCTAATGACCATGCCGCCGTTCATCTCCGAACCGGAGGCTGCCAGCGTCAGCACGGTGCAGAGCGGAAGTGGCGTGGTGACGCTGGCCTTGCCTGCGAAGAACTCCCAGACGTCGCCTTCAACCACGCTGCCTGCGGCGATGGCCTTGGCCTCGTCGATGACACTGCCGCCACCGGCGGCGATGATGACCTCCACTCTATGGGCCTTGCAGAGGGCGATCCCTTGGCGGACGTGGCTGACAACCGGGTTTGACTTGACCCCGGAATGGTGGACGATGGTGATGTCGCTTGCCGTAAGCGATTGTGTGATTTGGGCCAAGAGCCCGCTTGCCGCCAGGCTCTTGCTGCCGCTGACCAAGAGGGCTGTGTTGCCAAAGGCGCGGGCCTCTTGGCCGATCTGGTCAATGGTTTCCTGGCCAAAGAGGATCTTGGTGGGGGTTTCGAGCACAAAATTTTTCATTGCTGGAGACCTCAGGTTTGGGTTGGCCCTACCTATCCCACCGTGCCGCAGGTGGCGGCAAGCGGGCGGGATAGGTAGACGCAGGTTGGACAGTATCGACGGAACTCATCCAAAATCAGCCGGTTATTTCTTGTTCACCCAAACCCCTTCGCCGGGTTTGATGCTGCCCAACACCCCGTAGCCCTTGCTCTTGATGTAAGCGCCAGGGACGGCCTCGCCGGGCAGGGCGACTGACCAAGTGTTGTTTTCCCACTTCCAGATGGAGGCGGCCCAGGGCTTGTTATGGATGAATTGGCCAACTGGGGTGGGGTATTGGCTCTTGCGTCCGACCAGGTTCCAGCCGCTGGTGAAGGAGAGATCACTGTAGGTTGGCACACCGCTGAGCTGCAGGGTGGTGGCGGTAGGGCTGTTGATCCAGAAGCCCTCGCCGGGGTTGATGTGTTTGAGAAAAGCAAAATTCTTGGACTTGGCGTAGGCCTCGCCCTTGTCCCCCTCTCCTGGCCCGTAGACCGACCAGGTGCCCTTCTCCCACTTCCAGATGCTCTTGGCCTGGAAGGCGGTGGTGTCCACTGTGGTGACGTCGAAGCCAATGGTCGAGCTCAGCAGGTTCCAACCGGAGTTGAGGGCCAGAGGGACGGTGGTCGATGCCGCCGCCTCCCACTTGATCGAGATGTCTTGGTTGTTGCCTGTCGACTGCATGGCCACCGGGCCAGCCTGTCCGCCGTAGTCGATGCCCTTCTGAAAGATGCCGTTTGCATCGGTGTCATCTGCGGCAAAGAGATGGACCTGCCCGCCAATCGGCAGTCCAGGGATGGTGTAGGCGCCAACCCCATCGATCACCGCCGAGCCGAGAAAGGCGCCGCTTTTTTGGTCTGCCTCATTGTAGGCCAGAACAAAGGTTTGACCGTTGGTGCCCAACACTTGGGCTGCATAGCTGACGGTGCCGGAAAGGCTCGTGGTGGCTAGCCGCATGGCTGGGCCATTGTCAATATAGGAAGAGCCCCAGGGGGCTTGCGCCTGTGAGGCGTTGGCTGAGACCATAACCATAGCGCGACCGGCAAACTGGCTTAATGGTATGCGCCCCTCAATGACCCCGCCAATCGAGACGTCAGCGTTCGTGCCAGCGAGATCCTCTTCAACGCCATTGACGAATTGTGCTAGTTTGTAGGTCAGGTTACCAGAGCCATCTTGGGTGAGGTTGGCGTACATGAGGTGGTCGTTGGCCGAAAGCGTCGCCTTTTTGTTGAAGGTGAGGTTGACGTTCATCGCCTGGCCCTGAGGGGAGGAGGCGGTCTTCAACATCCAGTAGAGGTAGTTGGCGTCGCGGGCGATCGAGAGGCCTTGGATGGCAAGGCCATTTTCAGCGATTTGCCCCCAGATGTCCATCGGTACTGCCGCCTTCAGCGGCCAGTCGCTTGCCGTGCCATCGACAGTGATGGTGGCCACCTGAGTCTCCAGCTCGCTGGGGTGGAAGAACTCGGCGGCGGTCATCTCCGGCAAGAATCCACCGATGGTGACATCTGACGGCAAGCTGTCGGCCATGACCTCATTGTCGGCATAAAGACTGGGCAGGTAGGAGCGGATGTCAAGCGGGTTTGCCCCGCCCTTGCCGAAGAGGACGTTAAAATCAACAGTATTGCTAACATCGTAGCCACTCACCCAGCCATAGCCGTTGGTGGTGTTCTGACTCAGGAGGGCGCCGTTGCAGTCCGATCCGCTGCTGGCGATAGGGTGGAGCTGGACGTTGCCATTGGTGTCCGTGGTCTTCTCTCCGCTCACCGTCCAGGTGCCGGGGCAGGCGCCTGTCTGCTTGGCGGTGATGGTAAACGAGGTGTCGGTGATCTGGGTGCTGGCGGGGTCGATGGCCCAGCCGAAGTCGGTGATGCCGCCGACGATGGCGCCGGAGAGGTCGCGGCGGATGGATAGGCTATGTCCCGCCCACCACGAAGTGCCATCCTGCCAACGCCAATCCTCCTCGCCCAACCTGACGGCGGTATTATTGTCGAGTGAGGCCTTGACCGCGAGGAGTTGGTCGAGGGCGTCCTTGGTCTCGGCCATGTCTTGGGCAGATGCGAAGCTGAAGAGGGCGTTGGTCTGGTCTCCGGTTTCGGCGGCGATGCTGTCGAAGGCGGTCTTGGCGGTACTGATGGCGGCAAGCAAGGTGGCCTTGGCCTGAGCCATAGTGGCCTTGGCTCCGGGGTTAAGGTGCAGCAAGTTGGTGTACTTGTCGAGCAGGTCGCGCTGCACCTGCAAGACCCCGGCGTTATCCAGGATGAAGAGCTGTTGTAGGTTGACGTTGTCCATGTTCCAGGCGGCCAGCAGTTGGGCTTGGGCCTTCATGGTCAGCAGCATGGCCTTGAAGGTCTGCACATCGCCCAAGTCGATTTCAAGCGGTGTCAGGTCGCCGGTCTCGGCGGTGGTCAGGGTTAGGGCGAAGGGGCTAGCGGGGCTTGAGGCGCTGATGATGGCG
>Ga0172371_10013975_pt1 | contig 10385 bp, 4 predicted proteins | sample Lak12m_FD_114543 | JGI IMG/M metagenome (GOLD analysis project Ga0172371, IMG submission 114543) | Freshwater microbial communities from Kabuno Bay, South-Kivu, Congo - kab_022012_12m | ecosystem: Environmental > Aquatic > Freshwater > Lake | place: Democratic Republic of the Congo: South-Kivu... | reverse complement strand
GTACCACCTGTTGGATTTGCAGTTGCTGTACCATTACTTTCACCTTTGCAAAGAACGTTTGTTTGTAAAGGTGTAATTGTTAACTGGTTTGGTTCGGTAATGCTAAAACTTGAAACATAAGTACAACCATTATTATCTGTAACTGTAACACTATGGTTGCCTGGTGTTAAATTATTTACAAATTGTGATGTTTGTGAATTATCCCATAAATAATTATAACTTGGTGTGCCTCCACTTGGAATTACGGTTGCAGAACCATTATTTTGCCCATAACAAAATACATTAACAGAAGTTAAAGTTGAAGTTAATGCTGAAGGTTCTGTAATTGTTGCTGAGCTATTATTTGTACAACCATTTGCATCTGTTACGATTACAGAATAGCTTCCAGCACTCAAATTACTAATTGTATCATTTGTTTGCGAATTATTCCATAAATAAGTGTAACCGGGAACACCGCCACTTACGTTTGCAACTATACTACCATTGCTTTGTCCGTTGCAAAGAGCATTATTTATTACAAATGTTGAAACTGTAGGATTACTTGTAATACCAATATTTACTGAGTTTGTACCTGTACAACCATTAGAATCTGTTATTGTTACAGTATAACTTCCTTGCGACAATCCTGTAGCAGTCTGATTTGTTTGTCCATCTTGCCATAAATATACATAGCCGGGTGTTCCACCATTTGGTGTTGCTGTTGCAGTACCATTGTTAACAGTACACCCGGTAGGAGTGCTAACAATAGTTACAAGTGGTGATGCTGCGACTGAAATATTAGCCGTTGTACTAGCAATGCAGCCATTAATATCTGTAACTGTAACTATATATGTTCCAACTCCTAATCCTACTGCTGTTTGTGTAGTTTGTCCGTCACTCCATAAATATGTATAAGTAGGAACTCCTCCGGAAACATTAGCAGTAGCAGTACCGTTAGATGTAGTACATCCGGTTTGTGTAGTAGTTGTAGTAACTACCGGAGAGTTTGTACCATTTACAGTTGCACTTGCAACGGCTGTACAACCATTAGAATCTGTTATTGTAACTCCGTATGTTCCTGCAGGTAAGCTTGTTATTGTTTGGGTTGTTTGAGTATTACTCCAATTATATGTATATCCTGTTCCCGAGCCACCTAAAGGGTTTGCAGTTGCCGTTCCTGTACTTACGTTACAACCTGCATCAGTAGTAGTTGTTGTAACAGTTGGATTATCATTTGTATATGTTGTTATTGAATTTGATCCGGAACATCCATTATTATCAACTACAGTAATTGTGTATGTCCCGCCAGAAGTTACTGAAGTAGTATTTACAGTGCTACCATTTGACCAATTGTATGACGAATAACCAACTCCTGCATCAAGTGTAAGTGAAGTGCCTTGGCAAAATGTTGTTGGACCATAAGGTGTAATTATTGGAGATGGTGGATTATAAACATTAACAACTGCACTACTTGAACCTGTTGTGCAACCTGTTGTACTTGTTACGGAAACAGTATATGTACCTGTCGAAGAAGCTGTAATAGTTTGAGTTGTTGCTCCATTTGACCAGTTATATGCCGAATAACCAGCTCCGGCATCAAGTACTACACTACCACCAGAGCAGAAGCTTGTTGGTCCCGATGCTGTAATACTTGGAGTAATTACATCTGGTAAAACATAAGTAAAAGTTAATTCTACTCTATTTACGCAAACACTCGTACCTGTACATAATTGCAGAGTGTTTAATCCTCCGTAAATATATCCTGGCATTCCACAAGGATAGTTGTTTGAAGATGAAGCAGCAACTGCACAAGGTGCACTTGAACATAAACAACCTGTATTTGCATCGTTTACTGTTGGTACTGCATACCCGTTAATTGTAGCAGACATTGGGCTTCCTACACAACCTGCAGAATAAAAGTTAACCGTTACAGAAGTTGCAACATAACCGGCTGGTATAGGGTCGGTAAAAGTTCTTGATTCACAACTAGGAGTATTACCGCAATAACTAGGTGCTGTATTAATACACCAGTAATCTTGCCCGCAAACGGCACATCCACCACAAGACAAAAAGCCGGTGTATGGTACTACTGCTGTTGCTTGTGAAAATAAATTTAATGCTATAAAGTTAAATAGAATTAAAAATAAAATAGGTAAAAGTTGCTTTTTCATGTGTTTATAAATTTTTAATAGTGCAATTTACAATTTTTTTTAAAAAACAAAAAAATTAATATTTTTTTTTTAGTTTTGGCTAAAATATGAAAAAAGAAAAATCTATAATTTTTGGCGATAATTATTCAAATTTAATACTATTTATAGTTTTAATATTCACTTTTTTAATTTATTTTCAGACTACAAATTTTAATTTTTTAGCTTGGGACGATAATGCACAAATTACAAATAATAAATATGTTACAACTTTAAGTTACGAAAATATTTCACATAACCTGCATAGTGAAAGATATACTTTTTTACCACTTTTAACTTATTCGGTTTTATATCAATACTTTGGGAGTAACCCTTTATGCTATCATTTATTAAATATTTTGTTGCAACTTCTAAATATTGTTTTAATTTACATATTGTTATACAGAATAACCGATAATACTAAGCTAATATTAGCATCGATTGTGATTTTTGCATTGCACCCGTTAAGAGTAGAATCTGTTGCTTGGGTATCAGAGTTAAAAGATTTAATGTTTTCTTTTTTCTCTATTTCTGGGTTAATTTATTATACGTATTATTTAAAATCATCTAAAAATAAATTTTTCTTTATATCTTTTTTCTTATTTGTATTAGCTTCATTTTCTAAAATACAGGCTTTGGCTATTCCTTTTACATTATTCTTATTTGATTACCTTTTTGAAAGAAAAATTTCGTTTTTATCAATATTAGAGAAAGTTGTTATAATAATATTTATATTACTATTCTTTCAGCTAAAAGGGAAAGTTATTTTATTGCTCTTTATTTCTTATTTTATATTTTTTAAAGACAAAAAAATTAATATTATTATTAACAAAAAACTTTTAATTTATTTCGTTTCTGTTTTAGTTTTATTAGTGTCAATTTATTTATTCTACTTTTTGTTTTCTAATAAAATTGGTTTATGGGTACATAACCCTCAACATATAAATACATTTAGTATTCCTGAAAGATTTTTGTTAGCGTCTTATTCGATAACATTTTATTTGTTAAACTTTTTGTTACCTATTAATTTAAATGCTGTACACCCTTATCCAATACGAGATATAAATGGGAATTTACCTTTTGAATTATATTATTATTTATTTGCATTATTAATTGTTATAACAATATCAATTTTTCTCATTGTTAAACGAAATAAAGTTTCAAAATTAATTTTTTTCGGCTGGTTTTTCTTTCTAATTAACATTTCATTAGTATTGCATTTTATACCAATACAAGGCAGATTAGTTGTTGCCGACAGATATTCATATTTTGCATATTTTGGTTTAATAATTATTTTTTCTGAAACTACTTTAAAATTTTTAAAAAATTATTTTAATTATTTTATGATTGCCGTATTTGCTGTGCTTTCAATTTTAACTTATAATAGATGTGAAGCTTGGAAAAATACTAAAACTTTATTTACCGATGTGATTTCTAAAAATAATAAAGTAGCTTTTGCATATCAAAGTTTAGGTACAGTATATCTTTCAGAGCAAAATATTGATAGTGCTATGTTTTGCTTTAATACTGCAGTTAATATTGATAAATGCGATGCTTCAGCATATTTTAACCGTGCTTTTGCTTACGATTTTATTGGCAAAAACGATAGTGCTATTAGCGATTTTAACAAGGTTTTAACTTGCGATAAATTAAATTTATATACTGCTCTAGTTTATACTTCACTTGGCGAATCTTACAAGAAAATTGGAAACGACACCCTTGCTTTAAAATACTATAACTTGGCAATTAAAAACGATTCGTCATTGTCTCTTGCATATAATAACAGAGGTTCATATCTTCTAAATAAAAACGAATTTGAAAAAGCAAATTCAGATTTAGAAAAAGCATTAAAGTTAGATAGCTTTAATTATCAGGCATATAATAATTACGGTTGGCTTTTAACAAATAAAACAAAATATAATGATGCAATAAATTATTATAACAAATCACTTGAAATAAACAATAATTACTCTTTTACATATAACAACAAGGCATATACAGAATTTTTATTAAATGAAATTAATTCTGCATTATTAGATTATAATAAAGCAATTAAAATTAATCCGTATTTTACTCAAGCATATCTAAATAGGGGATGGGCATTGGCTTTTAACAAAGATTACAAATCGGCAATTGATGATTTTAATTTTGTTATAAAATATGACAACAAAAATCAATTAGCATACAACAATAGAGCTCATGCATACTTTTCGTTAGGCGATTATCGTAAAGCATTTGAAGAATTTAAATTATGTACTGTAAAGTTTCCAGATAATCCTTTATCGTGGCAGAATTTAGGATGGTATTATATGCAGGTAAAAGATTATAACAATTCAATATTAAACTTTAATAAATCAATAAGTCTCGATTCAAATTTAGTTAACTCATACTTAAATATTGGCTGGATTTACTTTACCAAAAACAATTTGAAGCAATGCGAATATTACTACTTAAAAGGTTATCATATTAACACAAAAAATCCCGACGTCTTGTTTTTACTTGGTGATCTTTATAAAAAGCAAAATAAAAAAGATTTAGCTTGCGATTATTACCAAAAAGCAAGTAAATTAGGCAATGCAAATGCCACTAAATTACTTAACGAATATTGTAACAAATAACAATATTTTTTAAAATATGTTTTATAATATTTCAGTTTTTTTAAAATTATTAATTTTGCTGTATTATTTAAAATTAAATGAGAAACGAAGTAATAAAATTTGTACTCGACGATAAATTAACCGAAATTGATTTCTGCAAAGCTAATTTAAAACCCACAACCACTCTGTTAAACTACTTAAGAACATTACCAAATCACAAGGGTGTAAAAGAAGGATGTGCCGAAGGCGATTGTGGCGCTTGCTCGGTTGTTATTTCATCTTTCGATGTAAATGGCAAGTTAAAATATACTGTTGTCGATTCGTGCTTGTTGTTTTTGCCTATGGTACATGGTAAAAATGTTATAACAATAGAAAATTTAGTCGATCAAAATAATTTACATCCAGTTCAGGAAGTATTGCTTGACGAAAACGGTACGCAATGTGGGTATTGTACGCCCGGAATTGTTATGTCGCTTTTTGGTGTTTATAAAAACAATAAAAATATAAGCGAAAATGAAATTAAAAATTCATTGGTCGGAAATTTATGTCGCTGTACAGGTTACGATTCTATCTTCAAATCGGCACTTAAAATTTCAAAACTAGTTAACTTCGATAAATTCACAAAAAACGAAAATAAAATAATCGAAATTTTAAAATATATTAACGTAAAAGATGTTATAACAATAACTGATACTGAACAAATTTATTTAAAAGCATTTAGTAAAAAACAAATTTTAAATTTATTAAATGAATATCCCAATGCAACAATAGTTAATGGTGCTACAGATATTGCTCTTAAGCAAACAAAAAAGAACGAAACACTTAAACTTATTCTTGATATTTCTGATGTAAAAGAGTTAAAAATAATTAAAAAAAATAAAAACAATATAGAGCTTGGAGCAGGATGTACATTAGAAGAAATAAGAAAATTTACCAAAAAAGAGTTACCATATTTTGCCGATATTTTAAATTTATTTGCTTCTTTACAAATTAGAAACGTTGCTACTATTGGCGGAAATATTTGTACGGCTTCGCCTATTGGCGATTTACTTCCATTGTTATTTGTTACAAATGCAGAGGTGCTTATAGAGGATAATAAAAGTTCTAAACATGTTGAGGTAAGTAGTTTTATAACAAATTACAGAAAAACGATTTTGAAAAACAACCAGATTGTTACAAAAGTATTAATTCCATTATATAACAATGAACACATTATAAAATCTTTTAAAATATCAAAAAGAACTGATTTAGACATTTCAATCTTAAATGGTGCGATTAATTTAAAACTCAATAAAAATAGGGTAGAGAGCATTTCAATTGCATTTGGTGGTGTTTCGGCAGTAACTAAATTTGCTAAAAAAACCGAAAATTATTTGATTGGGAAAGAATGGAATGTTTCAACTATTGAGAAAGCACAGGAAATTTTATATAACGAATTTGAGCCACTCTCCGATGTTCGTTCAGGTATAGAATATCGTAAACTACTTGCAAAAAATTTACTGTTAAAATTTTATCTTTACACTTTAAGAAAATAACATTATGCAAAATTATATTCATCACGATAATGCCGTAAATCATATAACCGGTAAATCTGTTTATATTAACGACATAAATTTTAACAATCAGTTGCTCATTGGTAAAGTAATTTATAGCAAACATGCACACGCTAAAATAAAAAAAATTGACGTTAAAAAAGCCAAACAAGTCAGTGGAGTAAAGGCAATAATAACTTATAAAGATATTCCTGGTAAAAATCAGATGGGGCCTGTTATTCACGACGAATTATGCTTAGCAATAAATGAAGTTACTTTTGTCGGACAAGCAATAATATTAATAGCTGCCGAAACAAGTGAAGCTATTAATGAAGCCGAAAAGCTTATTGTTATTGAATATGAAACACTCGAAGCCGTTGTTACACTAGAAGATGCAATAAAGAAAAATAATTTAATAAGTTCTCCTCGAAAAATAACGACTGGAAATTTTGAAAAAGAATTTAAAAGCTCAAAAAATAAATTTGAAGGCAAATTATATATAAATGGACAGGAACATTGGTACCTCGAAACGCAGACTGCTCTTGCTGTTCCAAGTGAGAACAACGAAATAAAAATTTATGCTTCAAGTCAAAATCCTACAGAAACTCAGGCAATTGTAGCTGAAGTTTTAGGGTTAAAATTAAATCAGGTAGAAGTTGAAGTTAAACGATTAGGTGGTGGTTTTGGCGGAAAAGAAACTCAAGGAAATCATATTGCAGCTTGGGCAGCATTATTGTCACATTATACAAAACAACCCGTTAAAATACATTTATTCAGAGACGACGACCAAATAATTACAGGCAAACGACACCGATGTATTGCTAATTATAAAGTTGCATTCGATAATAAAGGAAAAATTACTGCTTATTTCGTCGAAATAAATTTAGATGCCGGCTCTGCTACCGACCTTTCTATGGCTATTCTAGAGCGTTCTATGTTACATGCAGAAAATGCTTATTACATTCCAAATGTTACAATTATTGGTAAAGCATTTAAAACTAATTTGCCTTCAAATACCGCATTCAGAGGGTTTGGCGGACCGCAGGGAATGGCAATTATCGAAAATGCAATCGATATCATTGCACGAAAATTAAATATCGAATCTTCAAAAATCAGAAAAATAAATTTTTATAAATCGCGCAAATACAACATTACTCCTTACGGACAGATTATAAAAAATAACAGATTAAATATTTTGTTTAAACAACTAATTAGTTCTTCAAAATATTATAACAAAATAAAAGAAATAAATAAATTTAATAATTCAAATAAATATATTAAACGAGGAATAGCTATAACCCCTGTAAAATTTGGAATTTCGTTTACTACTTCGTTTTTAAACCAAGCAGGTGCATTAGTAAATGTATATACCGACGGAACAGTTCTTGTTAATCATGGTGGCACCGAAATGGGGCAAGGGATTAATACCAAAATTTTGCAAGTTGCCGCAAGCGAATTTGGAATTTCAACCGATAAAATTATTGTTAACGCAACAAATACTTCAAAAGTGCCAAATACCTCGCCAACTGCTGCTTCGTCGGGTAGCGATTTAAATGGAATGGCAGTAAAAAATGCAATCGATAAAATTAAAAAAACAATGTCTAAAGTTGCATTTGAAGAGCTAAAAAAAGACAATAAAAATGTTTTAATAAAAAATATAATATTCGAAAATGGTTTTGTGTTCGATAAAAAATATTCTAAAAATAAAATTCCATTTTCTGAACTTGCAAATATCACACGTATTAAGCAGTACAGCTTAAGTGCAACGGGTTATTATAAAACACCAAATATTTATTTTGACAAACAAAATGGAAAAGGAAACCCGTTTTATTATTTTGCATACGGAATGGCAGTTTCTGAGGTCGAAGTTGATATTTTAACAGGAAAATATAAAGTTTTACAATCAAATATTTTGCACGATGTTGGATCTTCAATAAATTCTGAACTCGATAAAGGTCAGGTTGTAGGCGGGTTTATACAGGGATTGGGTTGGGTTACCAGCGAAGAATTAAAATGGGATAAAAATGGTAATTTACTAAGCCACTCGCCCGATACATATAAAATACCAACAATAAACGATATTCCACATGTGCTTAATGTTAACTTATTAAAAGGTTACCCGAATAATGGTGTAATTCATCAAAGCAAAGCCGTTGGCGAACCGCCACTAATGCTTGCGTTATCTGTTTGGCTTGCTATTAAATTTGCAATATCATCGGTTTGTAATCATAAATACGAGCCCGATTTTTCGTTACCAATGACTTCTGAGCAAGTTTTATTGTCAATCGAAAAAATAAAAATATTAAAATAACACATTTGAATAAATATTAACTTTGTAACCTTTTAAAAAAAGAAATGAACCAAATATTTTCAAAAATTAAAGATTTATCAGAAAAGTATAAAGATTATACTGCAAGCAATCTTTCGAAACTTGTAAAAATTAAATCAACCAGCATGAACGAAAAAGACGTTCAGCTCGAACTTAAACGACAAATGCTCGAAGCCGGGTTCGACGAAGTAAGAATTGACGGGCTTGGTAACGTTATTGGTCGTATTGGTAACGGAAAAAAAATCTTGGCTATTGATGGTCACATGGATACCGTTGATGTTGGAAATATTGCAAATTGGGAATTTAATCCTTTTTCGGGCGAAGTAAAAGATGGGTATGTTTATGGTCGCGGAACAGTTGACCAGGAAGGGGGACCTGCTGCTGCTGTAACATCGGGCAGAATACTTAAGGAGCTTGGCTTCGATAAAGATTTAACTTTTTACGTTGTGGGGAGTGTTATGGAAGAAGACTGCGACGGACTTTGCTGGAAATACCTTGTTGAAGAAGAAAAGCTAAAACCCGATTTTGTTATTTCTACAGAACCTACAAACCTTAATATTTATAGAGGACACAGAGGAAGAATGGAAATTGTTGTTAAGTTTAAAGGTGTTTCGTGTCATGGAAGCGCTCCCGAACGCGGTAAAAATGCAATTTATATGGCAGCAAAAGCTGCATTAGAAATAGAAAAGTTAAACGAGCGTCTCGCAACCGACGAGTTTCTTGGTAAAGGTTCTGTTACTATTTCTGAAATTAAATCTGGAAGTCCTTCGCTTTGTGCAGTAGCCGATTATGCTCAGTTTCACCTTGACCGCCGCCTTACTTGGGGCGAAACAAAAGAATCTGCAGTTAACGAAATAAAAGAAATTGTAAAAGATTTTGATGCGACTGTAGAAGTGCTTTATTACGAAGAAAATGCCTATACCGGATTAAAATACGGAATGGAAAAGTATTACCCAACCTGGAAAATCGACGAAAATCATCACAGCGTACAAACAGGAGTTAAAGCGTTTCAGGAATTATACAATAAAATTCCTATTGTTGACAAATGGACATTTTCGACCAATGGAGTTACTATTAATGGTTATTATAACATACCACTTATAGGGTTTGGTCCCGGTAACGAAGTGTTTGCTCATGCACCTAACGAAAAAGTTCCTGTTAACGATTTAGTTGTTGCATCGGCTTTTTATGCTGCTTATGCTTATTTAATATAATATTATAACATAATGAAAGATTTATATAACGAAATTCAAGCTTTAAGTAAACTTAAAACGAATTTATTTCAAAAAGACTTTTTATTAACGTGGGAAAAATCGACCGACGAACTTAAACAAATATTAAAAGTCGCACAAATTCTTAAGAATTTCAGAGATAATAATATCTCAACAAAATGTTTCGATTCTGGTTTGGCAATTTCAAATTTTCGCGATAATTCTACACGTACAAGGTTTTCGTTTGCTTCTGCCTGCAATTTGTTAGGACTCGAAGTACAAGACCTCGACGAATCGAAATCGCAAATTGCACATGGCGAAACAGTTCGTGAAACTGCAAATATGATATCGTTTTTAACAGATGTGATAGGTATTAGAGACGATATGTTTTTGGGCGAAGGTCATAAATATATGGTAGAAGTAGGTGATGCCTTAACCGAAGGGCATAAAGAAGGAGTACTTCCATCACGACCATTTATTTGTAATTTACAGTGCGATATAGACCATCCAACACAATCGATGGCAGATTTGTTACATCTTAAAAACTACTT
>Ga0172371_10013974_pt1 | contig 10386 bp, 8 predicted proteins | sample Lak12m_FD_114543 | JGI IMG/M metagenome (GOLD analysis project Ga0172371, IMG submission 114543) | Freshwater microbial communities from Kabuno Bay, South-Kivu, Congo - kab_022012_12m | ecosystem: Environmental > Aquatic > Freshwater > Lake | place: Democratic Republic of the Congo: South-Kivu... | reverse complement strand
TAATCCCACTCCAAACCACAATCTCCAGCCCACTCCTGTAAGCGCCGCACAGGCTAGCACGACCGCGCCCGTTGCCGTCACACCCAACTTGTCCGGATGCACGAAGATCGTCACCAGCAGCAGAAAAAGCCCTGCAAGCTTGGTCCGTGGATCGAGCCGGTGGAACATGGAGTCGACTGGAACGTAAGCGCCTATTACAACGTCGTGACTAATCATGGTAGCGTTCGGCCAATTCCCGTTGTTGACTTCACAACTCTTTATAGCTGATTATGCGGTTCTCATGCTAGGACTTGAATGACTGGCGAGCGGAGCGTAATAATAGTTGCGGAAAACGCGGCCTGAACGAACAGCCCGAGGGAATCACGGTCACCTGGGATGGCTTGGCGAACCGCATTTTTCTGCTAGTCATGCCTGTATCGCTGACCTCGTGGAGCTTTTCGGATCAAGAAACTGACAGCGGATCAAGCCATGCACAATGATGACTTCAAAGATTTGACTCTGCTTCGATCCGGAACGACCTCGTATGCCCGTAATCCAGGAGAGACCAATCTCGAAAGTTTTCGAAACAAGTATCCGCATCGTGATTACGTCGTTGAGTTTGATTGCCCCGAGTTCACCAGCCTTTGTCCTGTGACCGGCCAGCCAGACTTCGCGAGGATAAGAATCACGTACGTTCCCGACGAACAGTGTCTCGAATCAAAGTCGCTGAAGCTCTATCTCTTTGCTTTCAGGAACGTTGGCATGTTCCATGAAGAAATAACCAACAGAATTCTGGAAGATGTGGTGGCAGCCTGCCAGCCGCGCTGGGCGAGAGTTCAGGGACTCATGAACCGTCGCGGGGGGATCTCGATTGATGTGACAGCTGAGTACTGCAAGCCTGGCTACTTGCCACCCGCAAGCGTCCTGAACCACACCAGATGAGCGGAGAACTGGTCGCGTAACCATACACCTGTGAGGGCGTGAGGGTCTCCGGGCGGGCATGTCATTGCGATCTCAGCGTAGCAATCTCCCGAAGCGGGCAAGAGGTGAGAGGGGGACATGTCAGGCATCGGCTGCTCCTTGGAGTGCAATGCGACCAGTGCTATTATTCCGGCCAAAACCAAATGGCACTGACATTTGTCGGCTGTTAAGCATTGCTTCCTCCGCTTGTCTTAAAGGCAGCAGAATAGGGCTGGTTTGGCGGTTCTGGGTCTTTCAAGGTATTTCTTCCGGACAACATCGTCTAGCCTTCAAAACGTGTTGATGCAGATCTAGTATAAGTTGTAGTTAGTTAAGGCGAGTAGCCAAATGTTAGTCGAGAAACAAAACTCCGGTGCCGACCTTCTCTTCAGTTCCAGTCCAAGTTCGGTCCCGCGCGGTTCCTACGGTAGCTATACAAAACGGAGGAGAACATGAGCATAAAGGATCTTGATCTAGGAAAGGTGCAGATCAGGGTCATGACCGGGAACGACCTTGAGGCCATTACCGTGATCGACGGCATGTACCTAGGAACCGACCGGCCCGAGTATTACGAGGAAAAACTGGCCGCCGCAACAAAAGGAGCGGGCATAAATTGCTCGCTGGTGGCAGAAGTTGAAGGAAATGTTGTCGGATTTGTCATGGGCCAGCTTTACACGGGAGAGTTCGGAATTCCGGAGACCACGGCGAATTTGGACACGGTGGGCGTGCATCCCATGGCCTCAGGAAAAGGCGTTGCCGGCAAGCTCATGGAGCAGTTTCTTATCCAGATGGAGAAACTGGGTGTGACCACGATTCATACTCTCGTCGATTGGAGCGACAAGAACCTGATGCTCTTCTTCCATCGTTCCGGTTTTGTGCCGTCCAAGCGCTTGAGTCTCGAACTCAACGTCAAATAGTTGTGCGGGTTTTATCACGGTTCGCTCCTTGTTGCCCGCCCCGTGGGAAGAAGCCATCGCCAAGATTATTAGGATTTAAGAGGGAGTTCTGAATGATCGAGAAGTTTCAGGAATCGTATGAAAGTGCACGGCATGGAGCACCGGACCTCGGGTGTACGTATGGGGAAGCGTGGAGGGAAGGTGAGGCTCCCCTCCACAGGATGGCGCAGCGTGCGCTCTTGCTACCCATCTCCGGGGCGAAGCCACGGAGTGTTGGCCGAAGCCGAGGACTTTCATGATTCGTTGTGCCCCAAAAAGGGGCATGGATGTTGGTATGAACATCGGCCCGGTCTGCTCAAACGCGGATACAAGGCGATGACCTACGAAGGAAACATTGGAGACGAGAGAGAATTCGACGCAAAGGCAACAGAGACAAGAATCGACATATTCCTGGAAAGCCCGGGCCCCAAGAAGCCCCAACAATAGAACGCCAATTCTCTGGAAGCCGTAATGGACTCCGGCCCCGGCACTTTAAGGAGGTCTAAGAAATGATCACTGCAGGAATCGACTGTGGTGCCAAGAATACGAAAACCGTTATTATGAAGGACGAGAATATTATCGGAAGAGGCACTGTCCTCACCGGCTTCGAACAATCTGCGGCAGTAAAGGAATCGCTGGCCCTGGCCTTAAAAGAGGCAGGAATCAGCAGGGAGCAGATTCAGCACATCGGTGGAACTGGGTCAGGCGCAAAAGCCATTTCCGAGGCAGACGTGAAGGTCAACAATATCAAAGCCATGGCCGCGGCAGCGAACTTCTTTTTCCCCAAGGCCCGTACAGTGACCGACGTCGGGGCTGAAGAAAGCCGAGCGGTTAAGTGCGACGAGAGCGGTAACGTTGTGGACTTTGCCATCAATGAAAAGTGCGCCGCGGGCGCTGGCGCGTTCATAGAGGCTATGGGCCGGGCTCTGGAGACGTCTCTGGAAGAGATGGGACCGCTGGCGCTCTCCTCCGACAAAGCTATCGCTATGAACGCTCAATGCACGATCTTCGCGGAATCCGAGGTGGTCGGCCTGATACACGCCAAGACCCCAAAAAAGGACATAAGCAAAGCTATCCACGACGCCATGGCCAGCAGAATAGTGTCCATGATCCGCCGCATAGGAGTCAATCCGGACATCGTCATGCTCGGAGGAGTCGCGTACAACCCAGGATTTGTGTCCGCTCTTCAAAGAGAACTCGGAGTTGATGCGATATATGTACCGGAGAAGCCCGAGTTCGGCACCGCCGTCGGTGCTGCCGTCGTAGCAGCAAAGGACAGCCAGTAGCGCGTCTGCACTGCAAACCAGATTGGAGGTCACGTGTATGGCTGAAGAGAAGAGACAGGAATTCTGGCGCTGGGCGGAAACCAACTGGGTCAATCCCGACATCAAATGGGAAGCAGCTCAGTTTATGACAGTGGGAATAGACGTTGGATCGGTCAGTTCACAGGCTGTGATTATGGCGGATGGCGAGATTTACGCGTACGGCAACATGAGAACCGGTTCGGACAGCCCCAATAGTGCACGCAACGCCCTCAAGTTCGCACTGGAAAATAGCACACTAACTGAAGACAAGATCAGCTACTGTATAGGTACAGGTTACGGTCGGGTGAATGTTCCCATGGCGGACCGCACAGTGACCGAGATCGCATGTCACGCGAGAGGCGCAAACTTCATATATGGGCCGGAGGTCAGGACGGTCCTCGATGTCGGCGGCCAGGACATCAAAGTGATCAGGTGCGACGACAAGGGGAAGGTCACGAACTTCCTCATGAACGACAAGTGCGCCGCTGGCACCGGACGAGGTATGGAGGTATTTTCGGACCTGCTGTCAGTCCCCATCGGAGACGTGGGAGATCGGTCTTTTGACGTGGATGAGGAGCCCGCACCGGTTTCAAGCACATGTGTTGTGTACGCCAAATCTGAAGCCACCGGTCTGCTGCGCAAGGGGCTGAAGACCAACGAAGTGCTGGCAGCCTACTGCGCCGCGATGGCCGAAAGGATCTACTCGCTGCTGGAACGCGTGGGGGTTGAACCTCAATTCGCAATCACGGGCGGCATGGCCAAGAACCGGGGAGTCATCGACAGGCTCAAGAAAAAGATGGGCCTGGAACCCATGAAGACAAAGTGGGACACGCAGCTTGCCGGAGCAGTGGGAGCAGCCCTTTTCGGCCATGCTCTCTGCAAGAAGGGCAAAGGTCTATAGTTCAATTGGCCGACGACGCAATGCTGTGGACTTAATAAATTGTGGGGCAGGTTCCGGAAGCCTGCCTACGCGAAATAGGTCTGCAGCAGTCCGGTTATGTCGACGCCATCGAGTGGGCAGTGGGCCAGGCCTCCTGTACATGCCCGACCTGTCGGCTAGGGGACCATTTGGTCGCCCCTGCACCAAAAGAACAGGAAACGTAGCGTGCTGGCAAGGTACGGTTACAGTGACGGCTCGGGAAACTACTTCATCACCGTGGACACAGACAAGTGCAACGGCTGCGGAGACTGTGTCACCGCGTGTCCTGCATCTGTCTTCCAGGTGGTGGATGAAGACCCCAACGATCCTTTGAATGAAGAACCCGTTGCCATAGTAGCCCAGGAAAAGAAGAAGAAGGTCAAGTACGAATGCGGACCGTGCAAAGCCCCCGCGAACAGGCCTCCTCTTCCATGTGTGGAAGCCTGCAAACAGGGCGCTCTCTCCCATTCCTGGTAAGAAACGGACCTGCCGGGATTGACCGTTACGGTTCTATTGGTGCGGCGAGTCACCGAGCTCAAGCACTCTTCCGGGGGATGGATGCTTGCGGAGGAGACCTGGCAGGTCCGGCACTGAATCAGTCTCAATGTTACGTGTGTGAAAGCGCATTGGTATTAGCTCTGTACCCAGGTAAATTTCTACAATGGGCCGACTATCTAGGACGTCCGCGCGATTTTTCCTACGAGCTGGCATGACCGAAGAGCTCGTGATAGTATATGTAGATTGCCAAAAGCCCTGTCCGATAGCGGTTGCCGAATGAGGCAGGCGTCTCGCCTGTCCAAAGATGACAAGCAAAATGCCTGTACCCCTTATAAGTCGCCAATCTCAGAGCGTTTCGCACCAGGAAAGCGGCCGGACCTTTGGCACACGCCGCAAGTTGTTTTCATCGCCTTTCGCCCTACCTCCACGCGCAAGGCTCTGCACAGAGGTATTCGTTGACGGGTTGACATCCGTTCGTGACGGCAGGCAGGAAACGACTTGGACGCACAAAGGGGTTGCACTGGGACGGGGCCATCGCTACAGGGACTTCGATGCCCGAGCCTAGACGGACCGTAAAGGCCAGTGAAATAGTTGCAGACATTCGGGCGGGCATGAGTGATGCCATTCTCATGAAAAAGTACGCCGTTTCGGAAAATACCTTGAGAAGTATCCTGAAGAAACTGTCGGACGCTGGTCTCTTGGGCAAACGAACAGAAGGAATCGGCCGGCGACCGGTTCCGCGACGTCCCGCATCCCGCTCTGCCGCTGAAGAACGGATCGGTGCTGCATGTCCACTGCCACCGGAACACGAGGGGCCGATACCGGACACAGAGGCTTTGGTACCTTTGACCAAGGAGCAGAACCAGGCCCTGGAACAGACAAAGCGGGAAGCGGACCGGCTGAAAAGGGAACTGCGTGCTCAGGAGCGGATATTGTTTATTGCTGACAGCCGCACTCATATCTGGTTGATAGCGTTTGGACTGTTGGCACTTGCCCTCGGCGGGGGAATGCTTTTCCTCTGGCCCATACTTGCGCCAACGTGGTACGCCGATCTCGCCTTTGAGAGAGCGCTTAACCTTGACGGGCCGATTCATCAGAACTTCCGGTTCTGGAATGAATTCTGCATGACCGCGGGCCCTCTTGGTGCCCTGGCAGGAGTCGCACTGGTCGTCGTGGGGATCGGCAAGTGGTGGCGCAAGGAAAAGCGGCTTGACAGGCTAGCGCAATCCCGGTCCCCCGAGCCTGAGCCGGAACCCCAGGACCGCTGACACAAAAATTTGAGCTTCGCCCCCCGCGTAAGAGTCCCGTCTGTAGGTACACTCTTGCACGCCCCGCCCATCTCGTCGAATCCCTGAAGTGATACCAATTCCCATGGCCCTTTTATTAGCATGTGAGTTGGCATTAGATGCCGGATTCAATCCATTGATATAAGTACGTTATATTCAAAAACGCAAGCTGAGAATCGGCTTGACGGTCGGCTAGATTACTGATATAATACATTAGAAAAATGATATAACAACGTCATTTTTCAAGCTATTATATGATGGACTAGCCATGAGAAAACACCCCAGCATCCTTGCTTTGATAGCCGCGATTACTTTTTGCCTCTCTCTCGCAACTGTTGTGCTTTGCCAGGAATCCGCTGATCCCTCTCTGGAGACCTCGTCCACTGAGACGGCCTCAGCCGATACCAGCGCAGCACAACCTGCGGAACCGGGGCAGCAGCCAAGCCAGCCAAATCAGCCAAACACGCCGTCATCGTCAGCCGGAGCCGGGGCAGGGGAAACTTTTTCTCTTACGGCCGGAGCTGGCCCAGCCAGCGTTAATGGCCAAATTGGAGCAAGCCCCTCTATTACGCTATCCAGCCTGGATATCAAAAAGAGCTGGGGACGTAACGGCCGCGCTTCTTATGCGCTCCCCCTTTCCGGAGTGGGAGCGGTTGGCCGTGTGACGGCAGACTACTACGGATTCCGTTTCGCGGCCGATCAGACCTTCGATGACTCAGAGGGCGCGTGGGGTGTGGGGCAGTTTCCTCCATTCACGGGGATAGCAGTAGGGGACAGGCTGCATTCCGAGCTTCAGATCAATATGACCGTCCTTTCCGCGGAACTGACTTTCGGAATGTCCAACATGGCCGGTATCGGAGACCTGCAGATAGGACCCAGGGCAGAGTACTTCATCTACGACCATTTCTTCTCCATTGACAACAATGGAGGGAGCGGCATCACAATTGCCGGCCAGCACTTCGAGCGCTTCAGGAAGAAATCCATTGTCGGCGTGGGTTTGGTGGGGTCGCTGGGACTCGGGAGCCTCATGGCCGCGGTGTCGGGAGGCGGCGGGTCCTCGGGATTCTATCCCAAGGTACGGTTCACTGGTGCCGTGGGGAAGACGGGGGAGATGAAATACGCAAGTTGGGAAGCGTCCCTGGTGCTGTTTATGCGTGGTGTTTCGTTCTTTGAGGGGTACTACGGACCAGCCGCGGCAAACGTGCCCGCGCCCGGATTAGGACTGGAAGCCGCGTACGTTTACAAGCGCATCACCGAGGTTCTGGACGAGGATTCTTTCCCCGGAGTTTCCAGTGCGTTCGGAGACGCCCATCGCTCGACCGCTGCAAACTACGAATTGCGATACCCAGTCATCCGCGCTAGTCTCGCCTTCTGACCCGGTCAACGAGCGTCGCTGTTCCGTTGTGCCGTTCGGGCAGACGGCAGGGGATCACGAAGACAAACCTGCTTCCTCGGCCTTCGCCCTCACTTTCCACCCAGATGCGTCCGCCGTGGATTTCCACCATCTTTTGGGCCAGAGCCAGTCCCAGGCCCGTTCCTTGCTCCCTTCTGGCCCTATCCGAATCCGCCTGTTCGAATGTCCCGAAGATCCTATCCTGATCTTCAGGGGCGATGCCTATGCCCGTATCCCTCACAGCAATCATTAGGCAGCTTTCGTCTTTCCACGCTTCCAGATCGATGCGGCCGCCATCCGGCGTGAACTTGGCTGCATTTGACAGAAGGTTGAAAACTATCTGCTTGAGTTTCACCTCGTCGGCCGCAATCTCAATACCTTCAAGCGATGGATCCACTTTCAGCTCTAGCCGGAGTCCATGTTTCAGCGCCTTTTCCTTGATCATCAGGACGCTGTTTTCCAGCAACTTCCGGATATTCACCGGCGAGATCTGGAGATCCATTTTGCCCGCCTCAACCTTGGCAAGGTCCAGGATATCGTTGATCAGCTCAAGCAGGTGTCGGCCGGCGCCGAGAATGTGACCGGTATACTTGAGTTGGCTTTGGTTGAGTTTCCCGAATACCTGGTCTTCCATGATTTCTGAGAAGCCGATGATTGCGTTGAGGGGAGTTCGCAGCTCGTGGCTCATACTGGCCAGAAACTCGCTCTTTGCACGGTTGGCTTGTTCGGCGATGCTGCGTGCTCTATCAAGATCTGCAGTCCGTTCGGTAACCCTCAATTCCAGGGTACGGGAATAATCTTCCTGGCGCTCGTACAGGCGGGCATTTTCAAGAGATATAGCGGCCTGAGAACAGAGCAGGTTCAGTATGTCCGATCGCTCGGGGGTGAACGCTCCGGTGGTGAGATTGTTTTCGAGGTATATCAGCCCGGTAAGTTTTCCCTGGTGGATAAGCGGTGAACAGAGAACAGACTTCGGCTTGTTCTTTATGACGTAACGGTCGTTGGCAAACGTCCCGGGGCCGGTGGCATCGTTAAGCACCACCGTATCTTTTGTGCGCGCCACATAGTTCACTATCGAGGCCGACAGATGCAGGCTGTCTTCTACCGGGATAGACTTCAACACCACTATGTCTTCTTGCTCCAACGATCCTTGGGCCTCGATGAACAACGTCCCGCCGGATTCAAGAACGAGTGATCCCGTCTGGGCGCCCGCGTTTTCCAAAACGATTCTTAGAAGCTTTTCCAGCAGTTTGCCGAGAACAATCTCGCTCGAAATGGCCTGGGACGCCTTCATGACTGTCGCCAGGTCGAGGCCTTCTTCCCTGGACGTGCTTAAAGTACCCGCAGGCGCAGTGGAAATGGATCTGAGTCGCGTGCCGCTGCCCGGGGCTTTTGCTCTGAAAAACTGGGGGTAGGATTTTTCCAGCGCAGCTACCTTGGCAGACGCACCCCATCTCAGATAGCAGTACCGGGCATCCTGCAAGTAGGCTCTTGCAATGGTGGCCTTGTCTTTGGCCAAATAGAACTTCCCTGCCAGTTCGTTTGCGAGGCCTTCCTCGTTGACGTAATCGTTTTCTCTTGCCAGGGACGTCGCCTTGTCGAAACAGTCCGAGGCGCCCGAATCCTTGCCGAGAACTTTCAGACGCTCTGCCTCGACCAGGAAGTACTTGTGCAGGTAGTTGCTTGCAGCGAAAAACGCCCATTTTTTCATCTTCCGCTGATTAAAGGCCACCTTCTTCAGGAAGTTTGTTTTTTCCGCCTCCGCAACTGTCGGGCACAGTGCCAGCCGAGCGAGTGAATCGTAAAATAAAGTCAAAGGTATGGTAACAGTGCCTCTGGCTCCGTCCCAGTATTTTTCTGCCAGTTCTGCATTCTTTACAGCTTCCTCATATTGGCCGAACATGTACGACAGAATTAGCTTTTGAAGGTAAGTAACAAAAACAATAGCCCTTTCATTGGATTCCACCAATGACGGAAGCATCTTCTCTTCGTCGTATGCGTCTCCAACGAGGGCACACTTGTGGTTTGAGACGCCCATGAGATTCAAAACAGCCTGGCGATAAGCTTGCACGAGATGTTGCGTGGTTTTCTGTTTGAGCCGACCTATTGCATTAGAATATTCTGCCATCTCGCGTTCAAGGCCGGACAATTCTCTCCCCGCGGCATAAGACTGCGTGCAATAGAATGCGCCCGACAAGGCAGCAAACTCGAGGTCCCCCACCTCCATTCCATCATGAAAACCTTCTCGAAGCGGCTTGAGCCCAATCAGAAGGTGCTCTTTCCAGATCTTTATGAAGGAGTTGACAATGAAGGATAGCTTTGGCTTGTACTCTTTCAAGTCCTGGCGGGCAACCAGATCGAGGGCGACCTCACCGAACTGACAGCCAGACTCGATATCGCCGATGATGCCGCACAGTATTATCCCGTAGGCAGCATAGCCAATTGCGGATTCGGGCGCACTGCCGTAGGCCAGTGACAGCCTGACCATTCTGAATATTATCAAAGGGAACAGGTCTGGAACCGCTGTATATGCTGCGGATGCAACTTTGGAAAGGATGCGCATAGCGGCCAGCTTGCGCTGATCGGTCATGGGTGGATAGTCCGCCAGCCTGTCAATTGATGTTACAATTAGCTTGGATTTCGTTCTGCCGAAATCCAGAAAGACGCTGAATTTGGCTGGTCTTTGTGGAAATTTTTCGCCAAGCCGCTTCAGGATGGGTAACGCGATCGAAACTGCTTCAAGGCGGTTGTTGCTGGCTATGGCTGCCTGGACTTTTACCTCATAGACCTTGACCTGATCCATCAAGTTCCGCGCCTTCGGAAGCACTGTTGAAGCCAATGTCTCCATCTGGTCGAAGTCGGTGCAGAGATAGGCGGCTTCCGTGGCCTCTGTGTACAGAGCTAATTGCAGGTCATAACAATCATCCCAGCCCTCTTGACTCAACGCTGCAATGCCCGCATTGAAGTATCTCAGTGACGGCTCGTAAGCTGAAGACGACTTGGCCTTCTTGCCGGCATTAAGGTTCGTGTATCCAAGTCGATATCTCTCTGACCGCTCTTTGATCTCGGCACACCCGAAATTCAATTGACTCGCTATGTCGAATATCTTGTC
>Ga0172371_10013972_pt1 | contig 10387 bp, 6 predicted proteins | sample Lak12m_FD_114543 | JGI IMG/M metagenome (GOLD analysis project Ga0172371, IMG submission 114543) | Freshwater microbial communities from Kabuno Bay, South-Kivu, Congo - kab_022012_12m | ecosystem: Environmental > Aquatic > Freshwater > Lake | place: Democratic Republic of the Congo: South-Kivu... | reverse complement strand
TCACTGCCCCGACGAAACAAAATTCCAACACATCGAAAAAATCCGTGACCACTTCGTCCCACTTTACGACTGCTTAACAACCGACGGCGTATTCATCAATTTCGACAAAGATTCCTGGGGCGCCATCCGCTGTTCAAACACAACCCCTTGCATGACAATTCGCTTCGAAGCCCCTAACGAAACCCGCCTAAAAGAAATCCAAAAAATATTACACTCTCATCTCTCAAACTACCCAGACATCGACACCTCGTGGTACACTAACTAAGATCTCCTCCTCCCCCACTAGCCACTACCCGCTTCCCCCACTACTGGCTACCCACTAACCACTTCCCCATTTACACTATCATCGCTTACATCATCGTCGGAATCTCAATCATAGTTTTTTCAATATACGCAACTATCGCGATCAACCACGCGAGAAAATTCAAACATCTCTCAAAACGCGCGCTTTATCTAACATATTTGTTTATCGGAGTATCGGCGACAATAATTCTTTCTCTACTCGCCACAACCATCGGGACCTTCCACTAATCATCCTCCCTACTGGCTACTGGCTATTGGCTATTGAACAACGGCAATTCCTCAGACGGCCTATATTCGATAATTACCGGATGTATCCAATAATCGCCATCGTATTCAGACTGTTCATACCCGGGACAAATTTCAAAATCATCCGTTCCTTCCACAAGAGGATAACAAACTTCGAAATAGCTCGTATAAGCCAAATCTTGCTGCATCGACGCTAAACAATCACCACCTTCAGTTCCATCACCCATGGTGCAACCTTCTTCGTATCCACCAACGGTATTTTCAGAAACCAACGAGCCCCAAATAAAGAACTGATCTGACAAATCGCTACCATCATAAGCTTCGTTTTGTATAACGGCACCGCTTTCATCTCCTCTATACAAACTTCCATCTAGAAAAATATTGGCATGCAAATCTCCTACAGCTGGATCGACATATAAATCTCCTCCATTGCCGGCCTCATCTTCAAGGACAATAATTCCCAATTCCCCGCCGTCTTCACCTCTCACAACTTCAGATCCGACATATGCATCAGCACCAACGACAACTATTGTCTTATGAAAATCACCATCCATAGTCGTCCCATTTATCTTAATAAAATCATCTCCATCGCCAAAGAAATAAGCCACATCGTCAGAAGAAAGACTCTTCCCTTGCGAAATATACCAGCCATCCAAATTAACACTTCCATCTCCGGCAATTTCATAAACTCCATTTGTAACTTTAGAAACTTCTTTAAAAACTTTATTCCTTATTTCTATTCTATCCAAATTACCAACCGTCGTAACCTCGTCGTCATTGCTATAAAGACCACTCACCGTACCTTCAACCCAAACTCTCGGCTCCTGCACACCGGCACTCCTATCGGCAAGCTCGAAATATTCAGACAAATAAGTAACTTGTTTACCAACCACAAAGTTAACATTAAAAGCAGTCATCGCCGTAGCAGCAGCCTCAGAAGAAAGCTCCGAATCGCCATCAACATCACAAAGCTGTATATCGGCCAATTCGGCAGACGCAGACCCCAAGGATCCTCCTGCTAACCCCCAAGGAATAACAAAGCCGGTAGACCCACAAGCCCCCTTGCCGAATGTGAAATTAGCATCATCAACATAATAGGTTACAGGTATAGACACGCCAACGACAACCGCACTGCCATTCTTCTTAACTTCCCCCGAAATAAAATCATAACTCGCCCCCTCTTCCAAAGTAGGCATGTCGCTATAAGAAACAACTCCGTCTAATCCGAAATTGTCAATTTCATATAATGGCGCAAAAGAAAACGTTTCGGGGAAATCCACATCAATAGCAGCCGTATATAATATATCGGGAACAACCCACCGAGTATCAAGCAGATCTTCGGTAGAAGAATAACCACTTGTATTGACCCATTCAAATTCGCGAGGAAGATCACCTTGTACATCAATTGTATCGGCAAGATAGATATAATCATCCGCACTAACATTCAATTTTCGACTTCCAGATCAACATATCCGCATAACGCATCCGTCGTAGGAGAATAAGATCCCAGATCAAAATAATAATAAACTATATCGCCATCGATCACTGGATCGGTAAAATAAACACCTCTAACAATTGCATCGTTTTGCACTCCTGTACCACCGACCTGATCAAGTCTTAAATCGCTCACCGTAAGATCGGCCCACAAAAGAGCTTCAAACATGAAATCTTCCGCCAAAAAATCTTCCGTAATTTCATACGGCACTTCAGATAAATCTATTTCCGCAACAACCGTATACCCGCTCGCACCACCATCGGCAACAGGCAACCCATCGGTACTCCTCGTATCGCCATAAGTTTCTATATAAAGACCTATACCAACTTGCAAAAGCGGCAAGGCTTGAGTTAGACCTTCGAAACTAATATAACCAACATTAGAATTTGTCGCAACCCCGTGCACGGAACCATCAGCCAAGTCGGTCCAAACACCGCTAAGATCAAACCAAGTCCCATAAGTTGAAATCGGCAAATATGGATTCAAGGGAGCGTAAGCATATCCACTCCACTCGGCAAGCCCGTCGCCATCGGCATCAGCCAAATCAACGGTCGCCACTGCATGGGAACGATCACTTACATCCAAATACATCATCCCCAAATTCGAACTTCTAACCGCACCATCCAAGTTCCCATCTGGATCGACACAAGCCGTTCCATAATAATCCCCATCCGCATATCCGGTATTAAAAGTTGCGGAATCCGCGCTATCACCGGATAAGGAATAACAATCACCCTCGGCAGAAAAAGCAACGTTTTGTCCCGCTTGTCCGATAAAAACAATCGGCAAAACCAACAGAAAAGGAATGAGTCTAAGCAATTTCGTTTTCATTTGATATAAAAGTTTTATTTATAAATCATATTATTATACCAAAAAACAGCCACGCTGTCCACTAATGCGGGCAACAGCGCCCCAACGGATAGCCATTAGCCATTAACGACTAACCACTAGCCCAGCCATTAGCCACTAGCCATTAACCACTACGGCGCTATTGCCCGCATTTCAGGCAAACGTTGCCGCTCTTTTTTTCAGCCATCACCCATCCGCATTTCGGACAAGGTTCTTTGGCGATTTTATCCCACGAAGCGAATTTACACTTCGGATATTTGTTACAGCCGTAGAAGATTTTGCCTCTCTTGGTGCGCTTTTCAACGATTTGACCGCCGCATTCAGGGCACTTAACCCCGATCATGTTGACGATCTTCTGAATATTTTTGCATTTCGGATAAGCGCTACAAGCTAGGAACGGTCCATACCTGCCAACCTTAACCTCCATTTGTGCTCCGCATTTATTGCATTTTTTATCGTGAAATTTCTTCTCGGCGGTTTCAATTTCTTTTTGCTCGGCGGCATTTTTGCCGAGGGGCTTCGCGTTGTCGCATTTCGGGTACTTAGAACAAGATAAGAACTTGCCGTATCGGCCAAATTTTATAACCATCTTGGCACCGCATTTTTCACAAATCTCATCTGTTTCTTGTGCAATATCTTCCTTTTTGATCGATTTATTCTTGGCTTCGATAAGCTTATGAAACGGTCCGTAAAAAGCTTGCAAAATGGGCACCCATTTTTTTTCACCTTCGGCGATTTTATCAAGATCATCCTCCATTTCGGCAGTAAATTTATAATCGACGATATCAGGGAAATGTTCGACAAGAAGATCGGTAACAACATTGCCGATATCCTCCGGGACGAGTTGTTTTTCCGGGTTTTTAACAACATAACCCCTCTGCACAATAGTGCCGATTGTCGGAGCGTAAGTGCTCGGTCTGCCGATTTCCAAAGACTCAAGCTTTTTAACAAGAGAAGCTTCGGTATATCTGGCGGGGGGCTTGGTAAAATGTTGGGTTGGCTCGATTTGCTTGGCTTTGAGAGGATCGCCTTCGGCAACCTCGGGCAATATTTTTTCCGAATCTTGTTCGTCACCTTCGTCAAAACCCTCGATGTAAACTTTCATAAACCCATCGAACTTCATAACTTGCCCATTCGCTCTGAGCAAATATTTGCCGGCGGAAACATCAATTGCAGTTCTATCGGAAACGCATGTCGGCATTTGCGAAGCGATTGTTCGTTCCCATATAAGTTTATAAAGCCTGTAATGATCTTTGCCGATTTTCGACTTAATATCGTCGGGCCTGATACTCAAATTAACAGGTCTGATAGCCTCATGAGCTTCTTGCGCGCCTTTTTTGTTTTTATATCGTCTCGGCTCGGACAATAAATAATTTTTGCCGTAATCCGCCTCGATAACCTCTTTGGCTTGAGTCAACGCAAGTTCGGAAATTTTCACGGAATCGGTTCTCATATAAGTTATCAAACCGTGTTCACCATGACCGCCTTCGTATAATTCCTGCGCGACAAGCATGGTTCTTTTGACAGACATATGCAGTTTTCTCGCGGCCTCTTGTTGTAATGTGGAAGTGGTAAACGGTGGTGGCGGAGTTCTATGGTGCTCTTTTTTTTCTATCTTTTGGACTTTGAAATCTTCACCCTTTAATTCATCAACTATTTTGTGAGCGCTTTTCTCATCGGATACTTTTTCATCAATTAAAAAAGCTTCAAGTTGACCATTTTTATGTTCGCAAAGAGCGCAAATCTTCCAATATTCTTCGGGTTTAAAAGCTTGGATTTCGCGTTCTCTTTCAACTATCAATCTGACAGCGACGCTCTGAACACGACCGGCAGACAACCCATATCTTATTTTTCTCCAAAGAAGAGGAGAAAGTTCGTAACCGACAAGTCTATCCAAAATTCTTCTAGCTTGTTGAGCGTCGACAAGTTTCATGTCGATTTCGCGCGGATTGGAAATAGCATCTATGATGGCCGGCTTCGTAATTTCGTGGAAAACTATCCTTTTCGGCTCTTTCTTCAACGACAAAGCTTCTTTCAAATGCCAAGAAATAGCCTCCCCTTCGCGGTCCTCATCAGTCGCCATCCATATTGCAGTCGATCCGCCGATTTTGGACTTGAGCCCGGATATAACCTTTTTCTTATCGGCAGGTACTATATATTTAGGTGTAAAATTTTTCTCGGTATCAACACCCATTACCGATTTGGGCAAATCTCTTACATGCCCCATCGAAGCCTCAACGGTATAATCTTTGCCAAGAAATTTCGAAATCATCTTGGCCTTTGCCGGAGATTCTACTATCACTAAGTTTTTTGCTATAGCCATTTGGTACTTTGTTTTAAGTTTGCGGCTAAGAAAGTAATTTATAGCCTGCCCGATTGTCAAATTAAACTACCACACCACATTTTGGGGCGCAAACAGCAGGAAATGGTTACAAATCCCTTGCTCTAGCCACAAACCAACATATAATTGGCTTGTTCTATTTACCTCCTAACACAAACCAAACATGACAAAACAAGATTTGGTCAATGCAGCCGCACAATCAGCGAGCATTACCAAGAAAGCGGCAACTCAGGCCCTCGACGCAATCCTCGAAACAATAACGAAATCACTTAGAAAAGGTGACAACGTAACAATTACAGGTTTCGGAACATTTAGAATTTCAAAAAGATCTGCAAGAAAAGGCGTAAACCCAAGAAACCCAGGTCAAGAGATCAAGATCCCTGCAATGAAACTTCCAGCTTTCCGCGCAGGCAAGACATTAAGAGATGCAGTTAGATAAATCGAAACTTTAAAAAGCCCCTTGCAGAAAAGCGGGGGGCTTTTTTTATTATCCTTATTAGACTATTATGTAGCCCGCATTAACCAACAACTTATGTCCGTTTCAACCCTGAAATCGCTTTTGGAGGAAACGCTTTCCGCATTGGAAAAAATTTCCGACTTAAAAGCACTGGAAAATCTAGAAGTGGAAGTTATAGGCCGCAAAGGCAAGCTGACCGAAATTTTAAGAGGCATAAAAGATCTGCCCGAAGACCAGAAGAAAACTTTTGGACAAGACGCAAATAAGACAAAATTGGAACTCGAATCGGCATTGCGACAAAAACGCGACGAGCTCGAGAAAAAAACATTAAGCGAAAAACTGAAGACAGAAACTTTCGACATCACCGAGCCGGGAATAAAGCCGGAAGTGGGCCACGTGCATCCTTTGTCAAAAGTGCAATGGGAGGTTGAAAACATCTTCTCTCAAATGGGTTTCACGATAATGGACGGACCCGAAATAGAAAGCGAATATTTCAATTTCGAAGGGTTAAACATACCGTCACACCACCCAGCGAGAGACATGCAAGACACATTTTTCATAGATAAAGATCACGACCCGAAATACGGCAAATTGGTTTTGCGAACACATACCTCCCCAGTGCAAGTACGAACCATGCAAAAATACGGAGCCCCGCTCCGCATAATCGTCCCCGGCAGAGTATTTCGATATGAAGCAACCGACGCATCTCACGATACAACATTCGACCAAGTCGAAGGACTTTTGATTGATAAAAACATTTCTTTGGCACACTTAAAAGGCGTGCTTGAAGAATTTTTAACAAGATTGTTCAGGAAAAAAGTCGTTGTAAGATTCAGGCCGGGCTACTTCCCATTCGTCGAACCGGGACTCGAAGTCGACTTCTCGTGTTTACTATGCGAAGGGAAAGGTTGCAGAGTCTGCAAACATTCCGGATGGATGGAATTCATGGGCGCAGGGATGGTGCACGAAAACGTATTAAAAGCGGGTGGAATCAACCCCGCCGAATATCAAGGCTGGGCTTTCGGCTTCGGTCTTACAAGGCTCGTGCTGATGCGCTACGGCATAGATGATATAAGATTGCTGAAAAGCTCAGACCCTCGCTTCCTTGAACAATTCTAACCAGCACCCTCGACTCTAAGTTCTAAGTTCTCAGTTCTCAGTTCTAAACTCTAAACTAACATGAAAATTTCTCTTTCTTGGCTAAAAGATTACGTAAAACTTCCGGACGATTTAACTTCGAAACAAATTGCCGACTTGCTCACTCTTCACACGGCGGAAGTCGAAGGAGTTGAAGACCAAAGCTCAGCTTTCGCAAACATGGTAATAGGCAAAATAATAGAAGTAAAAAAACACCCCAACGCAGACAAATTGCGAATAGCGATGACCGACATCGGACACGGTTCACCGATACAAATCGTATGCGGCGGAAGCAATTTGAAAAACGACATGCTTGTCGCGGTCGCACTTCCGGGAGCATTTGTTAAATGGCACGGAGAAGGAGATTTGGTAAAACTTGAACAAACCAAAATTCGAGGCGAAGAAAGTTTTGGGATGATTTGCGCAGGCGAAGAAATCGGAATTAAAAAATGCAAAGAAGGAGAAATATCTGATCTCACCAAAATCAAGGCGGCTCCGGGCACGCCTTTGGCTGAAGCTCTTGGCCTTAACGACACAATCATCGAAATCGACAACAAGTCGTTAACTCACAGGCCGGATCTTTGGGGACATTACGGCATAGCGAGAGAATTGGCCGCTTTGACAAACGGCAAGCTAAAAAAAATCCCACTCAAAACAAGCGCCGAAACGGTAAACGAATCCCATGAAAAACTAAAAGTCGAAATACTAAACAAAGATCTCTGCCCACGCTACATGGCTGTAAAAATATCAGGGATAAAAATCGAAAAATCCCCAAAATGGTTATCGCAAAAACTCGCAGCGGCAGGACATTCGACATACAACAACATCGTTGACCTTACCAATTTCATATCATCGGAATTGGGACAACCGATGCACGCATTCGACTCCAGATTGATCGAAGGCGGCATCGTCGTCCGCACGGCACAAGCCGGTGAAAAAATTAAAACAATCGATTCCGAAGAAAGATCTCTTTCTCCGGCCAATCTTTTGATCTGCGACGAAAAAAAACCGGTCGCGATAGCCGGCGTCATGGGCGGAGAAGATTCGGGAATCAAAGAAGACACGACGGAAATAATTTTCGAATCGGCAACATTTGATCCAGTATCGGTACGCAAAACATCCGTGGCATTGGGATTAAGAACCGAAGCCGTACAAAGATTCGAAAAAAGCCTCGACCCAAATTTAGCTGAAACGGCAATAAAACGCGCGATAGATTTAACCCTGAAAATCTGCAAAGGATCGACCTTATCAAGCCCGATCGTAGACATCAAAAATTTCGAACAAAAACAAATAACGATAGAAACATCCGCGAAACAAATAACAAGTAAAATCGGCGCCGAAATAAACGAAAAAGAAATCGTAAAAATATTAAAAAGCCTCGAATTCAAGGTGAAAAAATCGGGCAAAAAACTGATCGTCGAAGTACCGTCATGGAGAGCTACAAGAGACGTAAACAACGAGAACGACATCATCGAAGAGGTCGCAAGAATTTTCGGATACACGAACATCCCGTCGATCTTGCCTCAACTGCCAACCAAACTGCCTGAAGAAAACATTGAAAGATTTTTGAAACACAAAGCGCGAGATATATTGTCCCTAGGCCTCGGGATGTCGGAAATTTACAATTACTCTTTTTACAGCATCGACGATATAAAAAAATGCGCCCTTAACGAAAAAGAACATTTCAAGCTCAAGAATTTCCTTTCTTCCGATCAAACGCACATGCGAACATCTCTTTTGCCGGAGATGTTAAAAGCGCTACATGAATCTTTGAAATACAAGACGTCTCCAAAAATATACGAGATCGGCAGAACGTATAAAGAAGTTGGAGAGTACATGCCGCTAGAAGAAAAACGCATCGCGGGCATCATAACCGGAGAAAAATCTTTCTTGAAATCAAAAGGCTGCTTAGAAACATTCCTTGATAAATTCGGATCGCAAAATTTCGACATAAAACAGTCCGAAACTCCTCACCAGCTCGCACCCCCGGCAAAATCGACACCCGTAACAATTAAGCGCGAAAAAATAGGATATATATACGAAATACACCCTGAAGTGCTTAAGAATTACGGCATAAAGGAAACCGCATCCGCATTCGAAATAAACTTCACGAAGCTGGTAGCTCTTGGCCTGCGCCAACACAAATATACCCAACTGCCGAAATTTCCATCTTTGCAATTCGACGGTTCGGTTGTATTGCCGGAAACAATAACAGCGGATGATGCAAAAAAAGCGATTAAACAATCAGGCGAAAATCTAATAAAAGATCTGGACTTGTTCGATATATACAGGGGCGAAGGACTTGGAAAAAACGAAAAAGCTCTCGCCTTCCACATAACTCTTCAAGCCGAAGACCGCACCCTAACCGACGCGGAAATGACCGAGATCCAAAAGAAAACTTTTGAGAACCTCGAGAAGCTTGGCGGCAAGATAAGAGGAAAGTAGCAAGGCTGACGATCCCGGAACGGTGGCATTGAAGCAAGATTGAAGGTCGCTGCAAATAAGCACCATCTCTTCACTTCTTCACTTCTTCACTTCTTCTAATCTTCAATTCTCCCCCCTTTTGTGCTATCATCGCGCAGCAAAACTTACTAATTACAAGTTACCAGTTATCAAATGGTTCAATTCATAAAAACACGTATTTCTGAAACTTGGCAAAAAATAAAACCTCACCACGCAATGCCGAAAAGAGTTCGGATTATCAGATGGGGAATCATCGTAATCGGCGGAGGATTTTTATCAATATTCATCCTGTTATTCTTGTTCGCACTCATATTGAATTTCACCCTGCCGAGCGTATCGGAATTGGCGGACATGAACACCGAAGAATCGACGATCATATACGACCGCGAAGGGAATCAGCTTTACGCAATACACGGAGAAGAGAACAGGATTATGACAGACTTATCGGCCATATCCGATTACCTCGTCGAGGCAACGATAGCAACCGAGGACGACGATTTTTACGGACACTTTGGTTTCGATATCAAGTCGCTGACAAGAGCATTCATCAACAATATGTTGGGCCAGCCGATATCGGGCGCTTCCACAATCACTCAACAATTTATAAAAATAAAATATCTTTCTCCTGAAAAAAGTTACATAAGAAAATTCAAAGAGTTAATTTTGGCAATAAAGCTCGAGATATTTTTCTCAAAAGACGAAATCTTGGAAATGTACTTAAATGAAATCCCCTACGGGAACAATGCATACGGAGCTGAATTGGCTGCAGAAACATATTTCGGCAAAAAAGCTTCCGAACTTACATTGGCTGAGTCGGCAATCTTGGCGGCAATACCGAACGCACCAACCTACTACTCCCCTTACGGTAACCATAAATATTCAACCATAAACGTTGAATTCACCGATGAAATGCTCGCCGACAGAGAAATCGGCGCAGAAGAAGATTTAAACAGCGATGAATACTCATTGGGGCTAATCGGACAAACATACACTCTGTCCGACGAAGATTCGGTTTATATAAAAGGTCGCGTCGACATAGTCTTAGAACGCATGGTCAAAGAAGGATACATCACCGAATCGCAGATGTTAACCGCCC
>Ga0172371_10013971_pt1 | contig 10387 bp, 7 predicted proteins | sample Lak12m_FD_114543 | JGI IMG/M metagenome (GOLD analysis project Ga0172371, IMG submission 114543) | Freshwater microbial communities from Kabuno Bay, South-Kivu, Congo - kab_022012_12m | ecosystem: Environmental > Aquatic > Freshwater > Lake | place: Democratic Republic of the Congo: South-Kivu... | reverse complement strand
TTTCTTTTCAAGCCCTAATTTTTTAAGATAACCCCCCGTATCCCCTCCCCCAATTACGGAATAAGCATTTGTCTGAGCAATTTTTTCGGCAATTGATTTTGTACCATTATCAAAATCTTCTTCAATTAAACCCATCGGTCCGTTCCAAACTATTGTTTTTGCCAAATTTATTATTTGGTTAAAGTTTTCCGCACTCTTTTGGGTAATATCTTTTCCGTTTTCTGTTAAATCTGCAACTAATAAAACCGGTTTTCTGCCGTTAACTTTCTCACTTTGAACTTTTAGAAGAATTTTGTCTTGTTCGGCAATTTCTCCTCCAACCAGAATATAGTCTGCAATTTTATGCATTTTTTCAACCAGCGGTAGTTTTGTTTCTATTTTTGCCCCTCCAATTATTACAATCAAAGGTCTTAACGGATCTTCTAAAACTTTTGATAAAACTTCTATCTCTTTTAAGAGCCTAAAACCTGCAAAATGAGGTAAATATTTTGGAACACCAACTAAAGACGCATGAGCTCTGTGAGAAACTGCAAAGGCATCGTTTACGTAAACTTCCCCAAGGTTTGCTAATTTTTTGGCAAATTCTGGATCATTATCCTCCTCTTCTTTATAAAACCTAAGATTTTCTAAAACACAAAAATTATCATTTAGTTTCCACCCCTCAAACTCCCCAACCTCTTCAATTTTCAATTCTGATCCGCCGACTGGCGGATTAATCCTTAATTCGTCGTTAAACCACTCAACCACCGGCAACAATGACAGATTTAAGTTTTGATCCGCCGACTGGCGGATGAATTTTGAACTCGGTTCCGGTCTCCCAAGATGTCCAACTAAAATTACACTTGCATTATTTTCGAGTAAAAAGTTTATGGTAGGCAAAACTGCTCTTAGCCTTGAGTCATCTTTGATTAACCTTTGCTCCGTTAACGGAACATCTAAATCCGCACGAAGTAAAACTTTTTTGCCAAAAACATCATTTTTTTGTAATTTATTTAATTTCATCCTTTATTTTTCGATATTATATTTCACATGTATTACTAAAAAGGTAACTCTTAATAACCAACTATCAATTGCCAACTAGTTGCTAATTGCTATTGGCTAATGGCTAGTCTGCAAATTCCTGGCAAAACATTTCTCCATATATACCGCCGTCTATGACTCCAATGCCTATTCTAGCAAAGTTTGTAGACATGATATTTGCCTTATGTCCGGGGCTTTTCATAAATCCGTCCATAGCAAGATCTACATTTGGCGCAAAAGCCAAATTTTCTCCGGCAAAATCAAATAAAATATCTGCTTGCGCCATGCGATCAAACGGTGAAATATTATCCGGCGTATAATGAGAAAAATAACCTCTCTTAAACATATCCTCACAATGCTTCCTGGCAACGTCGGTCAGCTGATTGTTTAGAACAAGTGTGTCTGTCATATTATCTTTTCTTACCTTATTAACCATTTTCAACATTTTTGCTTCGGAGCTTTTATCTATGCTGAATTTATTTAGTTTAAAATTAAGCTTAACCGATTCATTTCCTGTTGGTTCAACCGTTAGAAAAGCAAGGCTGTCGTTGGCTGCTCCTTTAAAAATGTTATTAATGTTTTTTGACAAACCTCCCGTACTGTTTACCAATCTACTGCCAATTTGTGAATCTAAAACAGCTCTTTTCAAAAAAATTGAAAAAGGCAAAGTAGCAACTAGCGTTAAAATAAAAGTAGTAAGAATAATTCCCGAAAAAACAGATGGAATTATTCCAAGCCATAAATTTATTTTTTTATAAATCGGATTTTTATCTATAACTTCTGCTTGAAAAGACGAATTTACAATTTTTTTTAGATAAATTGTTACCAGTATCTCAACTATAAAAGCTGTAATAAAAAATCCAGCCGCTTTTGCAAACCCTTGTGGCATGGATAAAAATTTAACTAATAGATTTCCAAATACACTATAAAAAGTAAGACCTGCAAAAAAAACCAAAATAAAACTAATTAAATCAACCAATGCTGTCAGAAAACCGATTGCATAACCTTCTAAAATGTAAAACAAAATTACTATCAAAATTAAAATATCTATCCAATTAAACCCTTGCGTCTGGAAAAGAAATGAAGACAAAATGTTATTCATAAAACTAATTAATTATACATTAAGCAGGTCATGGTTGTCAGGCTTAAGCGCGAATGATATTATAGTAAAGTGAAACAAGTTATAAAAAAGCAGAAAATAAAAACTTTCCCTATTTTAAAATATTGGAAAATTCCGGTTTTGTTGATTTTTATTTTTAGCCTTTTGTTCTATTTTGTTGCTAAAAATCTTCCTTCCCCTACCAAATTAAGCAACTCTCATTCTCCCCAATCTACACAAATTTACGACCGTAACGGAACGCTTCTTTTTAACATTTACCGGGAAAAGGATCAAATAAGTGTACCTATTTCAACAATTCCCAAGCAAATGCAGCAGGCAACAATTTCCATTGAAGATAGAAATTTTTATAAGCATGGCGCTATTGATTTTAGAGGAATTACCAGAGCTTTTATTTCAACTGTTTTTCATAAGCAGATTCAAGGCGGTTCTACTTTAACCCAACAGTTAGTTAAGAATAGTCTGTTAAGCCAAGAGCAAACAATTACCAGAAAGCTAAAAGAGGTAATCTTAGCTTACGCAACCGAACTTTTATATTCCAAAAATCAGGTTCTGGAAATGTATCTAAACCAAACTCCTTATGGCGGAACTGCTTGGGGAGTTGAGGCAGCGGCTCAGACTTATTTTGGAAAACATGCTAAAAATCTTAGCTTATCGGAAAGTACTCTTCTGGCGGGTCTACCCGAAGCACCTACTACTTTTTCACCGTTTGGCTCACATCCCGAACTTGCCAAAAAAAGACAGAAACAAGTTCTTGATGCAATGACCGAAGAGGGCTACATTACCAAAATCCAGGCAGACAAAGCCTTTAAAGAAGAACTAAACTATAAAAAATTTTCCAACGAAATAAAAGCTCCTCATTTTGTTTTATATGTTAAAGACTTGCTAACTAAAAAATACGGAGAAAAGTTTATCGACGAAGGCGGCTTGAGAGTCACCACCAGCTTAGACTTGCCAATTCAAACCTTTGCGCAAGACGCTGTTGCCACAGAGGTTGCAAAACTAAAAGGGTATAGCGTTAGTAATGGCTCGGCAATGATTTCAAATCCTGCAACAGGAGAAATTCTGGCAATGGTTGGCAGTAAAAATTATTTTGACAAAGAAATAGATGGAAATGTAAATGTTACTATCGCCTTAAGACAACCCGGATCTTCTATAAAACCAATTAATTATGCGGTTGGACTTATTCATGGGTTTACCGCAGCAACTCCTTTTATAGACCAACAGACTTGCTTTCCTAATCAAGGCGGAAAACAATATTGTCCGGTAAATTACGACGGCAAATTCCATGGAGTTGTACAAATGCGTTATGCCCTGGGAAATTCCTTTAACATTCCTGCTGTTAAAATGCTCAAGGCAAACGGAATACCTTCTATGATCGCAACTGCATCGGCAATGGGAATTACAACTTTTAAAAACGCCGATAATTACGGACTATCACTAACTCTGGGGGGAGGAGAAGTAACAATGGTTGATATGACTCAGGCATTTGGAGTTTTTGCAAACGGGGGGTATAAAATTGATCTTCATCCAATATTAAAAATTACCGATCGAAATGGAAAGGTTCTTGAGGAATATAAACCGTTGGCAAGTCCTATTTTCGGCAAAAAAGTTTTGCCTCCAGGGGTTGCTTTCGTAATCTCAAACATACTTGCCGATAATAATGCAAGGTTAACTGAATTCGGAGCAAATTCCGAGCTTAAAATCCCGAATAAAACCGTCTCGGTTAAAACAGGAACTACCAATGATTTTAGGGATAATTGGACTATTGGTTATACCCCTTCTTTTGTTGTATCAACTTGGGTTGGAAACAATGACAACCATCCAATGAGCGGACTTGCATCGGGAATAACGGGTGCCGCTCCTATTTGGAATACAATTATGACTTATTTGCTAAAAGATAGGACGGACGAACCAATGCAAAAACCAGCAGATGTTATTCAAAAGGCAATTTGCGGACTGAGTGGTTCTTTGCCTCAGCAAAATCAACCGGGTCAAGATCCGCAACAAGACCAGGGGCAACAAACATGTCAAACCAGATTTGAATTTTTTATTAAAGGAACCGAAGGAAACAATCTGGGAATAAAAAAAGAAAATATTTGGATAGATAAAGATACCAAGGCTATGCCTCCTCCGGGAAAAACAGATAATCTTGAACTAAAAGAATCTCAAATCATTACTGATCCAACCGGAGATCGTTATTGCCTTGATTGCGCTCATCCAACACCATCCCCAACCCCAACACCTGTAAAATAGATTCCCTCTTTAAAAAAAGAGCTTTCAATAGTATAATTTGGCAACTCTAAATTTGCTTTTGTAATTTTCGTGCAAGCTGCCCCAAAGACTTATGGAACTAATTCTAGACATAATTGTTTTTATAATAAAAACTCTAATTAAAGTTGGCGATTACGTTATTTTTATTTTTAACTTTATTAAATACATCGTAATCGCTGCAATTTACTTATTGTTAAAACCGTTTTCTCTACTTAATACAAAAACCCGAAAAGGTGGTAAAAAAGTTAAATTGCAGCTCAGAAGAGAAAGGGTTAAGTTCCGATTTTTTTACGGACAAAGGGTTTTTAAAATAAAATCAATTATTTATTTTTTTAAAAAAACTTGCAAACGAATTCTTAAAAATTTAGCGGCAAAAATATTGAAAATAAAAAGTCTAATACTTGTATTTTTTTCCCAAACAAAATTCATCTTAACGGAAAATACATATAATTTTGCCAAGGCAAGCTTAAAACATCGCAGGATGAAAAGATTAAGAAAAATGGCTTCTTATTCACTTCCTTTTGTAATTAAATTTAAATATTTTTTTATAGGCACTATTTTTTCTTTAGTATTTATCTTCTTGCCAATTCTGGTGTTTTTATTTCTTGCAAATATTCCTAATCCTAATGAGTTAACCTCCAGAGAGATTGCTCAAACTACCAAAATCTATGACAGGAACGGTGCTCTTCTGTACCAGATTTATGCCAATCAAAATCGCACAATTGTTCCTCTTTCTTCTATTCCGCTTTCTTTAAAAAACGCAACTATCTCTATTGAAGATAAAGATTTTTATAAAAATCCCGGTTTTGACGCTATGGCGATTATTAGAGCTGCTATTGCGGACCTCTCAGGACAACCATTGCAAGGAGGTTCTACTCTAACACAACAGCTAATTAAGTCTACTCTTCTTACGCCGGAAAAAAGTATTAGCCGAAAGGTTAAAGAAATTATTTTAGCTTTTTGGTCAGAAAGAATTTATAGTAAAGATCAAATCTTAGAAATGTATCTAAACCAAGTTCCATATGGCGGAACTTCTTGGGGAGCAGAAGCAGCTTCCGAAGTTTATTTTGGCAAAAGCGTTAAAGATCTTTCCTTAGCAGAATCGGCATTCTTAGCCGGAATGCCCAGAGCACCAAGTATTTACACTCCTTACGGGGAGTATCCGGATCTTTGGAAAAAAAGACAAAAAGAGATTTTAGCAAAAATGAATGAATTAAAATATATAACCGAAGATCAAAGACAGCAAGCGGAAAAAGAAGAGTTGATTTTTCAACCGCTACAAACCCCCATTCACGCACCTCATTTTGTAATGTATGTTAAGGACTTTTTAATTAAAACTTACGGACTGCCAATGGTGGAAAAAGGCGGCTTAATAGTTAAAACCAGCCTAGACCTAAAATTACAAGACGAGTTGCAAAAAATTGTTAACGATGAGGTAGCAAAAGAAGGAACAACTTTCAATTTTAGCAATGCTGCTGCTTTAGTAACCGACCCGGCAAATGGTGACATTTTAGCCATGGTAGGAAGTAAAAACTATGACGATCCAAACAGCGGAAACGTTAACCTAACCACCTCTTTACGCCAACCCGGATCAAGCGTTAAAGTTGTCACTTATAGCACTGCCTTGTCAAACGGGTTCACGGCAGCCACTATTTTAGACGACTCTCCTGTAACCTTTTCCAATCCCTGGGGTTCTTATTCCCCTGTAAATTACGATGGAAGATTCCATGGCAGAATTCCGCTTAGGATTGCTTTTGCAAACTCTTTTAATATTCCTGCCGTAAAAACTCTAAATCAAGTCGGAATTCCGGCAATGATAAAAATGGGCAGGAGAATGGGGATTACAACCTGGAATGATCCCAAAAACTACGGACTTTCCATTACTTTGGGTGCTGCAGAGACAAGAATGGTAGACATGGCAACTGTTTATGGAACCGTTGCAAACCAGGGAAAAAGAGTAGATTTAAATCCTATTCTTAAAATTACCGATTATAAAAATAATATTATCGAAGAAAAAAACAGCCCTACAGGAGAACAAATTTTAGATCCGGGAGTGGCATATATTATTTCTAATATTCTTGCCGATAACAGAGCAAGGGCTATTGAATTTGGTCTTAACTCCGAATTGAACATCCCCAGCCATATCGTATCTGTAAAAACAGGCACTTCGGACAATAAAAGAGATAATTGGACATTTGGATTTACTCCTTCTTTTGTAACTTCCGTTTGGGTTGGAAATAATGACAATCAACCAATGAGTCAAACTTTAGCATCAGGAATAACCGGTGCCGCTCCTATTTGGAATAAGATAACCAAATTAATGCTGGCAAAGAATAAAAATGAAAAAATGGAATTACCCTCAGACGTTGTAACTAAACCATGCAACGGATATATAGAATATTTTATAAAGGGGACCGAAAGCTTAACTTCTTGCAGTGCATATCTTGCCTCACCAAGCGCAACTTTATCCCCGTCTGCCCAGTGACATTAATTTTTTAAACTGCTCATGGGGACTATCTTTAAATAGATAGCTCGTTGAGACAAATCTCAATGCACCTTTATCTTTTGCAAGAGAAATAGTTCTCTCATTTATTCCCCCATCAACCTCCAAAACCGGAAGTCTTAAAACGTTTTCTTCTATAAATCTTTTTTTAAACATTTCAATTTTTTTAAGGTATTCTTCTATAAGTTCTTGTCCGGAAATTCCTGCTTTAATGGTCATAATTAAAATTGCGTCAATATCTTCCAAATTTACTTTTATTGCGTCTACTGTGGTCTGTCCGTCAATTGCCAACCCCACCTCTCCCAAAATCTGTCCCTGGGCAACAAATTCTGCTTGGTCTGACATCTTTTCCACATGTCCTAAAAAACGCTTAAAACCGGCATCTGCAAAAGGCTTAAGGTAATTAACCGGCTCTTCAACCATCATATGAAGCTCAAATAAATGGTCTTTTGTATATTTTGCAAAAGGCTTAGGGTCTAAAAAAGTTTTGTTTTCGGCAAATTTTCCATCGACTATATCTATGTGAATTGTCTTGGAAAAATCTTTTACTTGGATTATTTTTGCTTCAATTGATTCCCAATCTTTTTCTAAAATTCCGGGGATAATATTACACATATTTTATCAATTTTCAATTATTAATTTTCAATTTCCAATGAGTAACTAAATGTCCTAATTTTAAATATTTAAAAATTTAGATTTGATTAAAAATTAGAAATTTTAAATTAAAAATTATTCTCTATCTCTCTTATTTTCTCTATTCTCCTAACATGTCTTTCTTCGCCGGAAAAAGGAGTATTAATAAAGAGTAAGGCTAATTCGTCCGCTTCCTTTTCCTTCGTAAACGCTGCTCCCAGAGAAAGAACGTTTGCGTTATTATGTTCCTTTGCTAATTTTACGCTTTCTGCGTTAAACCCCACCATAGCTCTTATCCCCCTGGATTTATTTGCAACAATAGCTTCTCCTGCTCCGGATTTCCCAAAAACTATCCCTAACGATCCTTGATTTTTAGAAACTTTTTCTGCGGCAAAATTTATAAAATCCGGATAATCATCATTTTTGTCAAAATTAAAAGCTCCACAGTCTTCAACATCGTATTCTTGACCTTGAAGAAATACTTTAACTTTCTCTTTTAAGTCATAACCCGCATGATCCGCAGCTAGATAGATTTTCATTTTTTACTTTTGAATAAATTATAAAAATGCAAAAAATTATCTGCGATTTGATTTATTGCCGTTTCCTTGCTTATTCTTCCCTCTTTTAAATCCAGAATGGGCTGCCAAAAAACAGTTCTGCCAACAGCAAAACCAATTATTCCCTCAACTCCTGCTGCTATTTTTATCCATTCCTCGACAATTTCCTCACTTTGCCCGCCGCCCAAAACAACGATGTTAACATTACTCCTATTGTTTCTTTGTGCCGCCTTTACCATTGCTTCATAGCCCTCCCTGCTTTTTGTTCCCTCTATTTTCCAAACATCCGGCTCAACTCCGCTATCCTGAAGCTCTTCTATTAATTTTACTGCTAAAAAGGGTCTTTGAAAATTAATATATTTTTCTTTGTCTCCTCCCGCCTGCGCAAGTTGGTCTTCCGTTGGATGAATAAGTGGTTCAATTAGAAACTTTAAACTGTTGTTTTTACAAAAATCGCTAAGAATTTTAAGCGTTTGCTGTTGTCTTTTTTTAGAATCATCACTATCTTGAGGATTGTATTTAATTAAAGCTTTAGCAAATAAAGGGCTGTACTTTTTAATATGCTCTCCAAAATTTTCCCCGTATTGAAACGCGTATTCTTTTTGTCCGGATTTTTCTGTTGTTAATAAAATATTAAAAGCATGCACACTTGCGTCTTTTAAAATTTCCTCTCCATATTCCTCGTCCACTAAAATCGCTGCTTCTTCTTTGGGAACACCTAACCCAATTGCTTTTTGAAAAGCCTGATAAATTAATTGTTTTTGGCTCTTAACAAACTGCTTATCTTCATTTAACAACTGACTTTCTTCTTTTTGCAGTAACCCTTTTATAAAAGAACTGCGATGGTCAAAGGGTAAAATAAAAAGCGGTTTGTTGTAACCAAGAATATTTGGGATCATTATTTTAACTTCTCCTCAAGCTGTTCTCTTGTCAAAAGCCCCGCCTGCGCACCAACTTTTGTTACTACCGAAGAAGCATTATGCGCCCCCCAAACCATTGCAGTGTTAAAATTTTGATCTGCCAATACAGCTGCTAAAAATCCGGCGGCATAAGAATCACCGGCTCCGGTTCTTTCGATTGCCTGACTCTCTATAATTCCATAAGAAAAAACTTCCCCCTGCTTATTAACAGAACATGATCCGTTTTTCCCGTCCGTAATAACTACCGATTTTGGACCAAGATTTTTTAAGGGCAAAAGTAAATCTTTAACTTCTTCCGAAGAAACTATTTTTCCGTTAGCATTTAAGATCGTTTTTGCTTCTTCTTTGTTAACAAAAAGAATCTCTGCAGTTTGGAAAGTTGAGGAAATTTTACTAAAGTCATCATCAAGCTGGCACGTCCCGGGATTAAAAGCCAGCTTTGCGTTTTCTCGCTGACAAAAATCGGTTACTTTTTTATAAGCGTCTTCCCATTTTTTTCCTAAAGAAGTTAAGTAAACCCACTTCGCGCTTAAATTATTTAAGTCAAAGTCATGCTCCATTTCGATATCCTCTATAAAAATCGTTCTATCAACTTTATAATTAATAATTACCGAAATAAGCGAGGGCGCATTTTCATTTCTTTTTAAGAGGGCATCGTCTACCCCTTCATTTTTTAGGCTGTTAACAATCTTTTGGGAAAATTCGTCTGTCCCAATTTCTGCCAATATTGCCGATTTAAAACCTAACCTTGAAACACCCATTGCTACGTTAGCAGCATTTCCTCCGGTTAAAAGTTCTACCCTGTCTATTAAGGCTTTATCGCCATAACGGACACATAATTCTTTAGTTTCTTCATTTAAATGAAAATGTTTATTTGTGTCTTGAATGGATAAAAAAAGATCGATTGTGGCATTTCCAACTGCTACTAAATCAAAAGAAGAATCCATAAACTTATAATATAGAAAGAGAGAATTTTAATCAACAACGCAGTTAGAAGTTAGCTGTTGGTCGTTAGTCTCTAACCTTATTTTCCGACAATTACTACTATCTCCGCTGCTGAAGAAGCGGATAAATCCGATGAAGACGCACTAACTATATAATCCGGCGTTAAATCTTTTTTAAGACCGGCAATATAATCTTTAAATCCTGCTTTTGTCTGAATCGTTACTCCTGTATATTCATAGTTTTTAGCATTTCCTGTAGAACTAATTTTATATCCAAGATTTTTAAGAAATGCTGCCATTTTAGAAGCAACCCCGGGTTCTCCGCTGCCGTTTTGGACTTCAATAGATATTTTTGTTTTATCCAAAGCGCTTGTTCCCGGTTTTGGAGTTGGAGTTTTATCCGTTCCCTTTGTTGGAGT
>Ga0172371_10013970_pt1 | contig 10388 bp, 9 predicted proteins | sample Lak12m_FD_114543 | JGI IMG/M metagenome (GOLD analysis project Ga0172371, IMG submission 114543) | Freshwater microbial communities from Kabuno Bay, South-Kivu, Congo - kab_022012_12m | ecosystem: Environmental > Aquatic > Freshwater > Lake | place: Democratic Republic of the Congo: South-Kivu... | reverse complement strand
GAGATTTTCTTGCTTTCACCGCAGGTCATTAATCAGATTGCAAAATTAAAAAAAGGTATTTTTGAAGCAGAATCAGAAAGTTTAGACTTGGAAGAGACATTGATAGCACTTTCTATAAGTACCACAACAAACCACACTGCAGAACTTGCAATGAACAAGCTTGGTCAATTAAAAGGTTGTGAAATGCATATGACTCATATTCCGACTCCTGGAGATGAAGTAGGGTTAAAGCGTTTAGGAGTAAATCTTACCACGGATGGTAAGTTCTCTTCGCGAAATTTATTTGTAATATAAAAAAAAACAACCCCCCGGCTCCTTTTAAAACCGGAGGATTGTTTTTTCCTTCAGGTAAGCTAATTAGGCGTCCAGCCCATCAGTACTTTCTTTCATTTTACAGGTAACCTCTTTGTGCTCTTGTTTTTTGCATTGTTTTGCGTCCAAATTTATATAAAAATTTAATTTGTAAATACGGTTGTTACTACAATCCTGTCCCCGTTATCTGCCATTCCGACACCTATGTAGTTATAGCCGGCACGCAGCATATTTGCGTTATGGCTGGGGCTGTTCTGCCATGCGTTCATAAATGCTTCGGGAGATCCGATACCGGCAGGCATTGCCTGCCCAAGGTTTTCTCCGCGTAGCCTGGCAGTTATTCCGTTTGCGGCCATAAGGTCAAATACAGTTGTTCCTTCCGGGGTGTAATGAGAGAAATAGTTTCTGTCCATTAAGTCGGCGCTTCTGAGCTTTGCTATATATGTAAGGGTGGGCTCATATGCTATGGCGTTAAGCCCGCTTGAGACCCTGTAGCTGTTAATTAGGGCTGCCACCGCATTTTCATAATCATTTAGAGTCGCCTGCGGCCTGGCCACGTCTGCTGCAGCCTGCTCTTGGCTTGAAGTTGATCCCTTGACATCTATGGCAGGGGCGGGAGCTGCAGATGCAAGTGTGGACACTACTAAAATAAGCACCGCCGCCGTTGCTATAAAAACTACCAGTCTTTTTAAATTTGCCTTCATCTTTTGCCCTTATAACTAAAAAAGCCATCCAACCTTTGTAAATAGAGGCTGGATGGCTTAAAAGTCTTTTAATTATCTTTTTGGAACATAAAAAAATAATAGCCGGTTGCATCACTTGCTCGTTACATTTCTAAGATGCCCAAATAGTAAAATGTAAGTCATCGCTTCTATTACTTTAAATTGCTTATTTAGTTATCAAATAAACTATATATTATTGTATTGATACAAATAATATTACAAGTATATACTTTTGTCAAGCTTTAATTTAAAAAAATTTTTGAAAAAATATTAAAAATTTTTTAAAATTTATATTGCTACAAAGGTTTTTTAGTGATAACATAACCTAATTTTGTTAAGTTACAAAAATGTTACAAATATGTTATTATTAATCATTAACTATCGTTAGTAAAGGAGTCAAATGCTATATAAAGTTTTAGACAAGAAAGATTTTAAGAATTTTTTATCTAATCTTGTTTCAAATTATGTACTAATTGGTCCAAAAAAAATAAATAAAGCATTACATGATTTTGTTTCAATTAAAAATGCTGACGAAATTGATCTTAATTATAAGAGAACTACCTTACCTCCTGCAAAAAAAATACTGTTTCCATCAACCGAAGAATTAATCAGTTACAAACTTGAAGACAAAATTGTAATCAGGCCTTCAATTAAGAGTGAAGAAAAAATTCTTTTTGGAGTTAATGCCTGGGATATAAACGGTATGAATTTTCTTGATAAGATATTCACCACTGAGTATCTTGATGATAATTATGTGGCAAAAAGAAAAAATCTTATTGTAATTGGTATGGATACAGAACCTTCGGAAACAAATTTTTCTATAAAGATGGGTACTGAATATGCCAGGGAAGGTTTTGACTTATATATGGCTGATCTTGGCAGCAGGTATTTTATTAGAGTTGCTACTCCGGCAGGCAGTGAAATACTCGGAAAGTTTGTAAAAGCAAATGAAGCATCTGCTGCTGATTTTAATGATTACAACAAATATTTGGATAGTTACAGGAAAAAGTTTAAAGTAAAAGTAGATATCAATAATTTCTATGATAATTTTGAATTAGTTTATGGATATGAGAAATTGTGGGAAAAGTTATCAAAGAATTGTTATAGCTGCGGCTCATGTAATCTGGTTTGCCCTACTTGTTTCTGCTTTAATGTGAAGGATGAAATTCTTCTTAATTTAAAAGCAGGGAAGAAATCAAGGGAATGGGATTCATGCATGATCCCTGATTATGGGTTAGTTGCAGGGGGACACAATTTCAGGCCAACAAAAGCCAACAGGTTAAAACAAAGATATAGATGCAAGTTAAAAACCTTCGTTGATAAATACGGCGGTTATTCTTGTGTGGGTTGCGGAAGATGTGTTGAGGCATGTCTTGCTAAAATTAATATTTATGAAGATATTAATTCAATTAAGGAAGAGGTGAGCGTATAAAAATGGTTTTAGAAATAGCAGAAAAAACAAGAAAAAATTCGCTATATGTCCCATTTATAGCAACTATCATAGATATAAAAGTACTCACACAGACCGAAAAACAATTTACTATTAAAATTGATGACACAAAAAAAAGAAAAGAATTTTGTTTTCTTCCAGGTCAGTTTATAGAACTTACAGTTTTTGGGATTGGAGAAGCACCTTTTTCAATACCATCTTCTCCAAATAATAAGGATTTCTTTGAACTTTGTATCAGAAATATAGGCAGTGTTTCTGGTGCGCTGCACAGTCTGCCTATTGGCTCAAAAGTAGGCATAAGAGGCCCTTTTGGGAAAGGCTATTTTCCGTTTGAAAAGATGATGAATAAGAATGTGGTTGTTATAGCTGGAGGATTGGGCATGGCACCCGTACGATCTCTTTTAAAATATATTATAGAAGACAGAAAAAGTTATAAAGGCTTGACATTGATATATGGTTGTGTGGAACCTAATAGTATTTTATACAAAGATGAAATCATCCAGTGGAAGAAAAACGGTAATATCGAGGTAAAATTAACTGTTGACAGGCCTGATGATAGTTGGAAAGAAGCAGTAGGTGTCTGTACAAATTTAATCTCGTTGCTAACTTACCCTCCGGAAGAAACAATTATTGTTGTTTGCGGTCCTCCGGTTATGTATAAATTTGTAATTATTGAATTAGAAGTGAAACATTACAGGCCTGAAAACATATTCCTTTCACTGGAAAGAAGGATGGAATGCGGTGTTGGCAAATGCAACCATTGTCACATCGGAAACAAGTTGGCATGTGTCGATGGGCCTGTGTTTAGTTTATGGGAAATTAAAAATTTAAAGGAGGCAATATAAATGAACAAGCCAAAAGTTGGAGTTTTTGGATTGACTGGTTGTGGTGGATGCCAGCTTGAAATATTGAACCTTGAAGATCAACTGCTGGATTTTATCAACGCTGTTGATATTGTTCATTTTACTGAAGCTATTTCAGAGCACAGTGATACATATGATATAGCACTGATAGAAGGTTCTGTATCAACAAAACATGATATTGAAAGGCTAGAGCACATAGCCAGGGTTGCAAAGATAATAATTGCAATAGGAGCATGTTCCTGCACTGGAGGATTGAACTGCCTGAAAAATCTATATGGAACAGAGAAGGCAAAAGAACTTGTATATGGTGATAAAAAAGATTGGATAGATGCTATTGATACCAAACCCATTGACGCATATGTTAAGTTTGATTATTATGCGAGGGGATGTCCACCTAACAGGTTTGAAATTGCTGATATTGTAAAATCCTTAATAGTTGGTAAAACTCCTGAAATTCCAAATTATCCTGTTTGTATTGAATGTAAGAGGCTTGGAAATACTTGCGTATATGAATTTGGAATGACCTGTATGGGCCCTGTTGCAAGAGCCGGGTGTAATGCAAGATGCCCTAGCGTCAGGTCAGGATGTGAAGCATGCAGGAGCTCTATCGATGACCCTAATATAAATGCACAGAAAGACCTGCTGGTTCAGTATGGTCTTACTGTTGAAGATGTAATGGAAGGTTTTAACTTATATAATGCCTGTAAAAAATTAGAACAAAAAAATTAGTAATTTGGAGGTCAATTAAATGGCGACAAATTTAAATATAGAAGTATCACCGCTACCAAGGGTTGAAGGCCATGGCGATCTTGTACTGGATGTAAAAAATAAGAAAATAAAAAAATTACAGATGCGAATACCTGAATCACCAAGATTTTTTGAAGCTATGCTGGTTGGCAGGAATTATACCGAACCTTCGCACATAACTTCAAGAATTTGTGGAATTTGTTCAGTTGCACATACTTTTACATCAATAAAAGCCACTGAAGCTGCTTTAGGTGTTAAGCTTAATGAACAAATTGTTAAATTAAGAAAACTTATAAATCATGGTGAATATATTCAAAGTAACTGTCTTCATGTTTACTTTCTTGCAGCACCTGATTTTCTTGGAGTTGGAAGTGTGGTACCGCTTGTTAAAACACATCCCGCAGTTGTTAATATTGCAGTCAACATGAAAAAGATTGGAAATGAAATCGTCAGGATAATTGGGGGAAGAGCAGTTCATCCAATTACAACAGTTGTTGGTGGTTTTACAAAATTACCGGCAGAGGAGGAATTGCGCAATATTAAAGAAATGCTCAAGTCTTTATATCCCGATTTGGAAACATCGCTTAAGGTATTGAAGACTTTAAAAATCCCGGCATTTGAAAGAGAAACAGAATATATCTCATTATCTGATAAATATGAATATGCTCTTTATGATGGTGATATAAAATCATCGGATGGCTGGATAATGAATGATCAGGACTACCTTAGCAAGATTAAGGAAAAAGTTGTACAGCACTCTACCGGAAAGCATTGCTGGGCTTCCAGGGATGCTTATATGGTTGGAGCTCTATCCAGGTTTAATAATAATTTTTTACAGCTTTCAGACAATGCAAAAATTTATGCTGAAGAACTGGGCCTTAAATCACCCAGTTATAATACTTTTATGATTAATATTGCCCAGTTTATTGAGATTATTCACAGTGTGGATGACAGCATTAAACTCATCGACACACTGCTGGAAGCAGGGCTTGATGAAAGCAAGGCTATGGCAAAAATTAATATAAAAGCCGGAAGAGGGGTAGGTGCAGTTGAAGCACCCCGGGGACTCTTGATTCATGATTATGCATATGATGCAAAAGGCAGAGTAAAAAAAGCGAATCTCATAATTCCAACTAACATGAATTATGCAAATATCGAAAAGGATCTGGAGACATTTGTTCCACAAATAATTGAAAAGTCGGAAGATGAAATAAAACTTGGCTGTGAAATGCTGATCAGGGCATATGATCCATGCATATCCTGTTCTACCCATTTCTTAAATGTGAAGCTTATAAATAAATAATTTAACGCAAGCCCACTACTTGTTGATAAACACTTTGGATCAATCTACCTGTCAAACTTATAAATAACCAATCCGCTGCATGGTTTTGGATAGAAATATGTAGATTTTTGGGGCATTATCTTGCCTGTATAGGAAAGCTTTTCAACTGTTTCAATTGTGGGTGCATTAAGTATAAAACCTGCGTCAAAATCGTAACTGGCATCATTTTTATCGATTAACTCTAAAACTTCTTCGATAGAATGGACAAAATTTATTTCCTTAACTGCAGAGTCTGCCAGAATGATCTCAATAATCAGCTTATGCAGGATATTTACATCGAGGTACTCATAATCTGTGCTGAAATGTTCTTCAATTATATTTAGCTCTTTATATAGTCTTTTTAAATCAGCTTTTAAGGTTATAAAATAACAGTCCTTGTTTTTGAAATAGAGGCATAAGCTCTTTTTTTGCATTGAAAAACTTTCAAGCATTTTATCCTTAATGCATATAATGTCAGGTTTTATTTCTTCAACAGTAAAATATTTTTCAATTTTTTTTATTATTTCTTCAGGCTTTACAGCATTACTAAATTTTATAACCCTGTGGGTTGGATGGATTAAAATGTCTTTTTGATTACCGGAAACAAAAAGGGCAAGTACGTATTCTTCAGGATTGCCGGAATCTCCTACATCCATAAGTTCCTTATATAATCTTGATGTTTCATACCGGTGGTGGCCATCAGCGATTAAAAGTGTTTTTGATTTCATCATATCCTTTATTTTCTCTATCATGTCTTCGTCGTAAATTTTCCAGAATTTAAAATAAAGTGATGAATCATAGTTAACACTGGTTGAAATATCGGGTTTATCATTAAAGCCGTGGTTTAATGTTGTACTTATTCTTCCATCATTGTCATTGTAAATTGTATATATAAATTCCAAATTTGTCCTGCAAGCTTTTAAAAGAGCAAGACGATCTTCTTTGGGTTTTGAAAGGGTCTTCTCATGCCTTAAAACTTTTCCGGCACCATATTCTTCAACTTTTAACAACCCTATGAATCCTTTAAAACTTTTTTGACTTTCATTTTCCATAAAGGTTTCTTCAAAAAGGTAAAAGCATTTTTTAAAGTCGTATTTCAATATATCTTCTTTTATCCACTCTGTAAGAATTGCTTTTGCATTTTCATATTTATTCTTACTTGAAGTTTCGTCAGGAAGTGTCAATGCAATAATATTATAAGGATTGTGCTTTTTTAAATCTTCTTTCAGATTGCTTGAAATAATATCATAAGGAGGTGCCAGCACTTCAGAATATTTCGATATTTTTTCAGCATTATAAATAAGTCCGTTCAGGGGCAAAATATCTACCATTTTATTTTTCCTTTTTCTAATCTAAAATTGAAGTTAAATTATAATAGAAATTAAAATATTTTCAAATTTACTTTTAAGGAAACGCCAAAGTATTATAATATACTAGTTGATTTACAAGTTAAAATAAAAAAGACAGGATTAATATGGAAATTGAAGTTATAGAAAATGTAATGCAATATAATAAAGATGAGGCAGATATAAACAGAAATCTCTTTAAAAAAAATAATGTTCTTGTAGTAAACCTTCTATCAGCTCCAGGTGCCGGGAAAACATCTCTAATAATTGAAACAATTAAAATGCTTGGAAACGCATATAAAATTGGTGTCATCGAAGGTGATATTTCTTCAACTCACGATGCCCAGAAAATAAAGCATTTGATAGATGATATAGTTCAGATAAACACAGGCGGGACATGCCATTTAAATGCATCAATGGTTGCCCATGCAATATCCAGATTAAATCTTAAGAATCTGGATATATTGATCGTAGAAAATGTCGGTAATCTTATCTGTCCGGTGGGATTTGATCTTGGTGAAGACTTCAAAGTTGTACTGTCTTCAGTTACAGAAGGTGACGATAAACCAGTCAAATACCCCAAAGCTTTTATCAGGGCAAGCCTTGTGGTTCTAAATAAAACTGACATGATGTCATATAATGACTTTGAATATGCTTTCTTTGAAAGCAAAATAAGCCAGTTGAATCCTAATTGTCCGATAATTAAGGTTTCATGTAAAACCGGCAGTGGGTTAGATGATTGGGCAGATTGGATTAAGGCTTCCTTAAAATAATGAAAAATAATTCAATTCCATTGCAAAATACTGCTGACAAAAACTGGAGCCTCATAATAAAGATAATTGGTTTTGGCAATGTTTATATGGGTGACGATGGCATCGGAATAAGAGTTATAGAAAAAATAAAAGAGCAGGGAATTTTTGCCGATTATGGCAATATTGAAGTGATAGATGGCGGAACCTCAGGTGTTGACCTGATTTTTTTTCTGCAACAGGCAGATAAAGTTATAATTATAGACGCAGTGGATGCCGGCCAGGGGATAGGAGAAATAGTTACTTTTAATATTGGCGATATAATAGATTTTGGAAATAAGGTTATAAAAAGTTTTTCACTTCATGATATTAATTTAAAAGAAGTATTCGAACTTATTAGAGCCCTAAAAATAGAGAAGGATCTAAAAATAATAGGCATCAATCCAAAAGAAGTTGATTGCGGTGAGAAATTATCACCACAAATTGAAAATAAAATTCCTCAGATAATCTCAATGATTAAGAAAGAAACCGGATTATCATACCCATAAGAATTACTTTATTTTTAAAAAAAATTACTGTAACATGTTAAATTCAGGTAAGCTTAAAACATATTGATGTGCTTTTCAATAATTATACAGTTTTTCATTGTATCCTTAAATCTTAATATCATCAGGAGGTTATAGTGTTTAATAAAAATATGAAGCTTTCTAATTGGATTTCAGAAATGGCAAAACTCTGTAATCCTGACAAGATTGTCTGGATAGATGGTTCAGATAAACAGAAAAAAGAATTGGAAAAAGAAGCTATGAAAACTGGTGAAATTATAGAGTTGGATCAAGAATTACTTCCAGGTTGCCTGTATCATAGAACTGCCATAAATGATGTAGCAAGGACTGAAAATTTGACTTTCATTTGCACTCCCGAAAAGGAAGAAGCAGGTCCGACAAATAACTGGATGAAACCGGAAGATGCATACAACAAAGCCGGAGCTATATTTTCTGGTTCTATGGCAGGTAGAACTATGTATGTAATACCATTTTCAATGGGTCCAGTTGGCTCTCAGTTCAGTAAGATTGGTATAGAGTTAACTGATAGTATATATGTTGTGCTAAACATGCTTATAATGACAAGAGCAGGAGAAAAGGTATTAAACGAGCTTGGAGAAAATGGTGAATTTACAAAATGTCTGCATTCGAAAGCAGATCTCAATATCGATAGAAGGCTGATTCTTCATTTTCCAAATGATAATACTATCTGGAGTGTTGGTTCAGGTTATGGTGGTAATGTTCTGCTGGGTAAAAAATGTCTTTCATTAAGAATCGGAAGCTATCTTGGAAGGCGTGAAAACTGGATGGCAGAACATATGTTAATACTGGGAATTGAGGACAGCAAAGGGAACCTAACTTATATTGCTGCTGCTTTTCCTAGCGCTTGTGGCAAAACTAATCTGGCAATGCTTGTTCCACCTGAAGGGCTAAAGAAAAAAGGGTATAAGATATGGACAGTTGGCGATGATATTGCCTGGATGAGAGTTGGTCCGGACAGTTCACTTTGGGCGATAAATCCTGAAACAGGTTTTTTTGGCGTTGCTCCCGGAACAAATAGCATAACTAATCCAAATGCAGTTAAGACAATCAAATCAAATACCATCTATACAAATGTTTTGCTAAAACCTGATAAAACAGTCTGGTGGGAAGGTGCAGATGGCCCTGTTCCCGAGTCAGGCATTGATTGGACAGGGAAATCCTGGACTCATTATCTCAAAGACTCAGAAGGAAAGCCCGTAAAAGGTGCAAATCCAAATAGCAGATTCACAGCTCCTATTAGTCAATGTCCAACTGCTACAAATAAGCTTGATGATCCTAACGGTGTACCAATATCTGCAATAATTTTTGGCGGAAGGCGAGCCACGCTTGCACCGCTTGTATACCAGTCACTGAACTGGCAGAACGGAGTATTTTTGGGTTCAATAATGGCTTCTGAAGTTACAGCTGCACAATACGGTGCGCAAGGTGTTGTTAGAAGAGACCCGATGGCTATGATACCATTCTGTGGCTACCACATGGGGGATTATTTCAAGCACTGGCTTGAAATGGGCAAAAAAATAAAGAATCAACCAAAGATATTTAATGTAAACTGGTTCAGGACTGATAGCAGCGGTAATTTCTTATGGCCTGGATATGGGGACAACCTTAGGGTACTTGAATGGATAATAAGCAGATGCAAGGGAAGTATTGATGCTTCAAGTACTCCTATTGGTTTTGTACCTTATGAAAAAGATATAGACACAAACGGCTTGGACTTAAAACCAGGAAATTTAACCAGCCTGCTTGAAATTGATAATGAACAATGGTTGAAAGAAGCTGAAGAGATAAGACAATTCTATTCTAAATTTGAAAGCAAACTTCCAGTTGAACTTAATTTTGAATTAGATAGCCTTATTGGCAGGTTAAAAGCAAATTAAGCTTTAACATATTCTGGGGAGTTGCTCGCTGTAATGCAGGTCAAGGATTCTTTTTGTACCGATTTCAGTATTTAAAACAACAATGCCTTCGCCTTTTTTAACTACTTTGCCAATTATTTGAGAATCTTTTCCATATTTATTCTTTTTCATTGCCTCAAGTACTTTTTCTGCATCTTTGCTTCCAACAAAAATTACCATTTTCCCTTCATTAGCGATATATAATGGATCCATTCCTAAAAAATCACATAGCCCCCTTACTTCTTTTTTTAATGGAATTTTTGCCTTGTCTATTTCAAAAGTCGTCTTTGAAGCTTGTGCCATTTCTATTAGTACTCTTGCAAGACCCCCCCGTGTCGCATCCCTCATTGCGTGAATTTTATATGAAGCCTTGCAGATATCATTTATCAGGGAATT
>Ga0172371_10013969_pt1 | contig 10389 bp, 7 predicted proteins | sample Lak12m_FD_114543 | JGI IMG/M metagenome (GOLD analysis project Ga0172371, IMG submission 114543) | Freshwater microbial communities from Kabuno Bay, South-Kivu, Congo - kab_022012_12m | ecosystem: Environmental > Aquatic > Freshwater > Lake | place: Democratic Republic of the Congo: South-Kivu... | reverse complement strand
TCATAGTTGTGTAAGTATGTCCCGTTGGATTGCGTTTCTGTTGTTTTTTCATCCCTGTCTTGTGGCAGGAAGAGAGACGCTTTCCAACATTATTTCTCTCAACCTATGGGATGACTGTGAATTGTTTCCACGCTTTGTTGGCACCCTGATTTGCAATGAATCGGCCTCCTGCCTTACCTCCTCCCGGAATGGCTTGTAATCCTATCATTGCCACCGTTAGTGAACCAGCTTTCCAAGACTGGCCTTTGCACTCATCACTACTTGAATAGTATCCAGAGATGGCAGCCCCTGTCTCAATCTCCCGAGCACTCCAGAAGTCGATGAACATGCCCATTGTGTTGCCCACTTGAGCCTGACACCAACCGCCAATACCTCCTCGATTATAACCGTTCGCAGCGTAACCCGTCCAATAGTCGTAGGCCTCAACTGCTGATTCGCCATCAGGGTCAATGAAGTTGACTGGATTGGAATCACAATATTCGTACTCATTTGGACCGTTGACTATACCGCTTGGATCTTTGCTCAGGAACCTGCCGGTCACTGGATCATACCATCTCGACCCGTTCAGGTAGATGTTCGCCTTCCAGGAATACTCGCATCCGTGGAAAAGGAAGCGGTTGCCGATCGCCGACTGGGTGAGAGGCTGGTTGTTTCCGTCGTAGATTCCCAGAATTCTTCCCCATGCATCGTACCGGTAACTTTCGACAATTGCGCCCGCCTCGTTGGCCACGGCATGGACTGTTCCCATATGGTCGGTCAGCATGTAATATGTGTTAGTGGAAGCGCCGTATGTTGTCATGGCGAGAACGCCTGCCGGGCCATAAACATACGCCTTTTTCAACGTCCCGGTCGAGTCAACCTCGGCAATCAGGTTCCCGCCGTCGTACACAAAGAAATTGGTGGTGCTCCCATCCCAGTTCCACGCTCTCCTGCCAAGAGGATCCCATCCGTTACGTTCACATTCAGAACCATTTGTGGAGACTGCGGTCAACTGGTACTTTGAGTCCCAATTCAAGCCGATGTTCTCACTATACCCTGATCCAGTGTAGGTTATGTTCGTAACGCAGCCAGCGGAGTTGTAGAGTATCCTGCCGATATTAGAAAAATCCCTATAGGCGGTTTCGGGCTCCGCAATTTCAGTATCTGTCGAGTGTGCCATAAATGCTTACTCAGTACAATCATTTATGAAGATTGTGTCAACCGTCTATTCACAACCAAAATGGAATAGATGCCTATTACTGTACCGAATGGTAATGCAATACAATTCAACGCCGAGAGAATCCGGCACATTCTGTAATATCTTCGTTTGGCGGTAGCCCACCCTACAAAGAATGAACCAAATGACAAGAGCAGCGACAATAGACTAACGGCGAGGCATAACACCTTCAGAGCGGTAGGCATGGAAAGCACAATCCACCCGGACACTATCTCATGGAGTAGAAGCGCAAGAAAAATCAGATGAAATACGGCAAATGTGAAATTCAGAACAGAGACTATATTCAATTCCCAATCTAAATCTGAGGGATCCGCAACAGCACACCCAAACGACATTCTGACTTCTGGTTTCTTCAAGACGCGCAGAGAGTAGGCACCCAAAAACGTCCCTATTGGAACAAAAACAAACAATACCCATGACATATTCAAACACGACGAATAGTGTTTCCTTTTTTTAATAGCATACAGCAAGAAGGCGGTGACGATAATAAATGCAATAGCCGCAGTTATTGGCAACAGAGTGACAAGGGAAAACAACCAAACATGACCGGAATCCGAAATGCCACGGACAGGGCGTTGGACTACTGGATCCCAAATCAGTGCAAACAGGAGGATGAATGCTATCAACAAAGCGTACTTGCACGATTTCTCTAGTCGAAATATCTCGGCACTACCTTGACCAGACTTGTCCTTATCTATAGGGTCCAATGTTGCCTCGCATATAGGGTGCTGCACGTATGTAGTCTCGCTGCATGTCTCTCGGGCCTTCTTCAAAGAGACGGCTGAAATAGAACGAATGAGTATGAGTCTTGAATAAGGCCCATCCAAGGCCAATTTCGAGCCCTGTCAATTGTTCGTCGCTATACGACCAATCAGAAGCCTCCGAACCGGCGCCCAAGACAAAGGCGCGTTTTCGGGTTGAGTCCCAAAAGTCTTCAGATTCTGGACACTTACTTTTCTTGGTTGAGACTTTTGACGCACGAGTAAGCACTTTGCCAACGCCTTTTTGGGGTAGATCCAAGCCGATATACGCGCCAATTCCACCTCCCCAAGTGAGATCCAAACTCCATTCTCCTTCTGCATTTCTTGTAATTCCAAGTTCCGCTGTTATCCCCAACCCACAGGCGATACTCCCGCCAATAATTGACAAGGACCATTCGCGTCCATCTTTCAGGCCGAAGGGGTCCCGGAACATCGTCGGGCAATTTCCTGCCAGAATGTACATATTCAGACCCCCACTTATACCAATGGGGTCGTTGGAGAGGAACCTTCCCGAAACTGGATCGAAGACTCTGAACCTAAAGTAATACAAACCAGTTGCCCAAGATATTTCCCGGCCTTGCCAGACATAGCGGTTGCCAATGCCGGACTGTGCAAGCGGAACCCCATCTCCATCGTAAACTGTGGTTCTGCCCCAGGCGTCCATTCTATACTGCTCAACGATGGCTCCAGACTCATCAACCATGGCGTGCACGGAGCGGAGGTGATCGGTCAAGGCGAAGTACGTCTTCACCGTCGCTCCGGTGTAAACGGTCATCGCCAGGAGATTGTCTATGCCTGGACCCCATACATATGCCCGGCGAAGACCGCCGGTGCTATCAACATCCGCGATGATTTGCTGTCCATCGTAGACGAAATAGTTGGTTTCAGTACCGTTCCAGTTCCAGACTCTTCGGCCTAACGCATCGTATCCGTTACGTTCACATTCAGAACCATTTGTGGAGACGGCGGTCAACTGGTACTTTGAGTCCCAGGAAAGGCCGATATTCTCGCTAAACCCTGATCCCGTGTAGGTTATGTTGGTAACGCAACCTGCAGAGTTGTGGAGGTACGAGCCATTGGTAACAATGCTGATCAGGACCGTGTTGGTGATGAACGTTGTGTTGCCGGCCTGATCCCGGATCGCCGCGGTAACTTGCTGGGTCCCGAGATTCACAGGCAGGTCATATACCCAGAAATTTGTGCCCTCAACAAACGGCGTGACAGCCGTGGTGTTGCTGACCCATAACTGTCCGAAATGCGGATTGGTCCCAATATCCTCATTCGCACAACCATAAACATTCATATACGCGGAAAGATTCGTCGAGGTGACAGACCAGCCCGTCAGCCGGTTCCCGTTTGTTCCATATGGATAACTGTAACTCACCGCAATTCCCGAATGGTCCTTCGATGTCCTGTTTCCGACCTCATCATACCCGTAGCCCTCATCGGAAATCAAGACGCAAGCCGCGTTGTATTGCTTTTCTTGAGTCAGACGGTCAAGACTGTCGTAATTATAATGGACATATTCTCCGGTCTCATACTGGACATCTGAAATCATGCCCGCACTGTTATAGGTATAGATGAACCTCTTTATGATCTCATTGCCTGCATTTCTCCAGATCATGCCCGTTATCCTGTCCCGGGTATCATAGGTGTGGGAAACTGAAATCCCGCTGTTTGTGCTGGTGACATCCTGTACCAGCCCGTTATTGGAATTATAATTCCAGTTAAAACCAAGGGCGTTGCTTAGTCCCGAAAGACCGGCAGTCAGGGTTGAGATGCGATCAGCCGCATCCAGTGAATATGTATTCGTGCCTGCAACGGAGACAACGTTGGAAACCTGGCCAGCGGGGAAATAAGAGTAAGAGACCACTGATGGCACGGATCCCGACTCTCCAGAGGTCGGGACTGATACCTGAGAAGAAAGACGGTTGGCGAAGTTGAATTCGTTGGAAATTGTGCCTGCTTCGTTCTGTGCGGTTTTAAGAGCACCGTTTTTGTAATAGCCGAAGGAGTTTGCGAAAGACTGACCACTGACTGCAGACAACAGACCATCGGAATTATACGAGTTACTTACGGTCGTGCCGTCAAAGTTGGTGATGCACTTAACGTGGTTGTCCAGCCCGTAGCTGATGCTCATTGCCCTGCCTTCGAGGTTTGTGATGGTCACAGGCCGATCCTCAATATCAAGGCTGTATGTCTCCACATCGCGGCCCTTGGCGTCGGTTATCCTGAGAGTGTTGAACTGGCTGTCATAGACAAGGCTGGTTGTAATATTGGTTGTGCCCAGGCTCTTTGTGACTGAGGAGAGCTTCCTTGTCGGCAGATAGGTGTAACGGGTGCTTCTTCCCGCCGTATCCACCATGTTGGTGATATTGCCTTCTGAATCATAAGAAAAGGTCTCATACGAACTGTCGGCATGGGTAATTTTATTTATCCAGCCCAACTCATTCACATTAAAGTACACATTTCTAGCGATCGGGTTGTTGTTGGAATCAACATTGTCAGACGGCATGATTATATTGGTCAGGAATCCCAGGGTACTGTACCCATAAGAAAAAACCGGACCAGCCTGAGGAACCGCAGATGTCAGATATCCGTAGCTGTTGTAATAGTAATTCACGGAATGACCGCTGGCGTTGGTAACTGATGAAAGAAGACCGTTGGTGGTATACGAGAAGAGCGTGTCATATGAGTTGCTGGCATCGTAATAGAGTTTCAGCCTGGAAACAGAAGCGTTGGTGTATTCCATTTCAGCCTTATGTCCTTCGGGATCGGTAATCGAGGTCATGACCTGCCAGTTGGTGTCCCAGGTGCAGACAAGGAAATTTGACGGCTGGGAATTGAAACCAAACCCGATGTTGGTCGGATTATGAAATCCGTCGTAATTCCTGATTGTTGTAGAAAATTCCGTCCAGTCGGAACTTAAGACATATTCATTGGTGACATTTCCTTCAGCATCATAGCGGTATTTTATCCCCTGGGCCGGGCTGTTGGAATCCGCAGCCGGGCCCAATACGTCGTCCAGCCGAAGGCTGTTGGTGTCATACGCGTAACAGTAACATTGATTTCCGCTGTCACGATAATAGGTAACCCGCGTCATGCCGCTTGTGGCAAAGTCAATAACGTGATGATAATAATTCGAGCCTACGGAAACTTCCGTCCCGCGCCCACTTCCGTTTGTTTCATAGCCGTACGAAAAGACATCTCCCGCTGAATTCACTCTTTGGGTAAGCCACGTATCATATGCATATCTGCAGGAATAAGAATTAGTGCCGACATGCCGGACAGTGCCCGTGAGACAGCCGGACGCATCGTAAGCAAAATTGATGTAGAAGTTAGTGACAGGGGTGCTGATCTGGGCAAGACGGTTGTTGGTGTAAGTAAACGACAGATACTGTCCATTACCGTGCTCCGCCTTGATCAGCTGGTTGCTGGGGTAGGCATTGGTGTAACTCAGGGTAACCCTGTTGCTCCAGGCATCGGACATAACCTGCAGAACCCCGTTGCTGTCAAATTCATAAACAACTCCCATGCCAAGACCAAGCCGGTACGCCTGGTTGGTAAACTCAAGCCGCCAGGCAGTGTCCGCAGGGGTTTGATATACGCCATTGGTCACCAGGAATTTGAAAGTCTCACCGCTCCCGGTCTTGACTGCCTTGTAACTGTTGGTCTGCCCGTCGACAACGGCATTGGTGTCGAACAGGAACCAGTCGTACGAGTGCGACCACATGTTCCCGGCGTACGAATTGGATTTTCCAAGGCTGCCGTATTCCCGAGCAGATGCCAAAGAAATTCCCGGGCATGGTATCACTGCGTCTGTCTCGTTAAAGTAGAGATTGCCTGAAATCGTATTGACCGGTTCCGTCGTGGCGGCAGTATCCCCGGAAGGTTTCAAGTCGCTGCCGGCAGTCGGTAGGTTCGTCATCCCGCCGCCAACAAGATCCAGCGGAGCCCAGTAGTTGGCAACATATGCCCCTTGAGCATCATGCTGGATTACAAACACTTTGCCCAATGAAACGCTGTAATTCGTCTCGGAAGAAATGTGTAGGCCACCATCATATGTGACGTTCCAAGAAACAGGACCAGTTCCGCCTAACTCTATTTTTCCTCCTCCTCCCTCCCACCACGATAAAGCACCGATATAGGGTATATCGTATTCTGGTGGATTGGACATAGAAATAGAGACATACGCATTAGTTGGTCTGGCCTGATACTCCTGAAGTACTCCATAACTCCACAACCACACAGTGTCTGCAGAAAAAGCAGGCACAGCGTTGAGCATAGTTATCACCAACACACCGGCAATATGGCCCAGGATTTTTCTAGCTGGTGAATATTTCATGGCATCCACACATATACAAAGTTGTTGGTCGGGAAGGTCATGCAGGCCGTAGGCATGTTAGTGTCGGAATTCTTCGGATCTGTATGCCGGTTAATACACTCTTCATAATCTGAAAGCGCGTCATAATCCGAATCGCTGTTGGTGGGACACGAATGGTACATGTACTTCTCCCGGGCGTCCGTCAGGCCGTCGGAATCGGAATCCAAGTCTGCATTACCCGCCGCATAAAAGCGATTTGTAGTGGTCCCTTCAGTATCCACCCACTCAATCCAGTTTGTTGTGCTGCTTACATTGGTAATGGCCTTTGAGTCGAAGTAGCCATCTATCAAGTCAGCACAGGTAAAAAACTCCAGCCTGTTCGTGTAACAATTCGTAGGGTATGTGGACAAATCAAAGGGATAGGCAATAGTCAGCATTACACCGTTAGTTTTCTTTTCAACGCAGGTAAAGACGATATTGGTGACTGGAGCCCCGGTATAGGCCATCATTATCCCTGTGCCATCGTCCTTTTCCTTAATAGACTCTTCAAAGGATCTTTTAAGAATATATTTTACCAAGTCATCCTTGAGGATAAGGCTGAAACTAACCACTAAACGGGCGGGATTATACATTTGAACAAGATCATCGATCCTATTCTGCGAGAATCCAGATGCGTAAAGGTTGGGCATTATTTCCAGCGCTATCCAGTTCTTATTATAATTAACGCGGGGAGATACAATCGCAATCACCTGACCATAATTATTGTAGAACTTCATTTCACTTGTTGTCGGGTCTTCGGCGAGGGTAACCGGGTAAACAGTAACGCCTTCAGAATCGCCCGGTACAAGCTTCGAGAGAAAGTCGGCTGGAAAGTCTTTGGGGTCAAACGGAGTCATGCCCTGTCCCTGACACCAGACAAAAAGAGGATCAGGAGGGGAAATCCTGATATACATTGATTGCTGAGAATTATATCGCTCTATAAGGTCATCCAGACTTTTAACTTCAGTATCTAACATGGCCTGAAACCAATCATGCCTGAAGATTTCCGCTGGGGTCTTCTCTTTTTCGGAATCGGCAATCAGAAATGAGCCAAGAATTATGGTAAATAACAAGAGCAGTAAAATAGACCGACCAGACAAGTTTTCCTTCACAAGATTCCCCCCAGAAACTTGATACTCGCCCGCTCAACTTTATAAATCATCACGCAATAAGTTCAAAGAGTCAAGGGTCATGCGATAGAATAATTTACTCATCACGTTCAAGAACCGTGCCAAGTGCTATTTTCCGTTTAAAGGCAAGTTAATAGTCATAACGCTGTTAAAAGAAGGGGCAATTAAAATGGCGGGTTAAAGCAGAAGGCCGGGACATTGCATCCCGGCCTTCACTGTGTAATGCCTTGGTCGAAGCATTACTTAATAAATGGTGAACTGGTCGAATTCACCATTTCTGGGAGGCTCTTATAATAAACTTCCTACTACTTTTTTAACACGGCATCTTTGGCTTGTTTGGCAATACGGAATTTAAGAACGGTTTTAGCAGGTATTTGAATTGTTGCACCTGTGGCTGGATTACGACCTACTCTTGCTTTCCTATCAACTTTTACCAGCTTGCCCAGTCCCGGAATTTTAAAACCATCTGTTGCACCTTTGTAAGCAAGTTGTACCAGTGCTTCAATTGCTATTCCCGCCTGCTTCTTGGATATTTCTGCCTTCTCCGCGACACTTGAGATAATTTGACTTTTTGTTAGTGGTTTTGACATGTTCAGTCCTCCTTAAGTTGAATGCTACTACTAAAAAACGGTTTGGCAATATTAAATGGGCGATTAAGTGGCGTGAAGAGAGGGGCGGTTAAAGCATTACCAGTCCTTTCCCATTTTCAGTCATGCATTTTTTCCTTCTGCTGCTATAATCCAGTAATCAAACAGAGGCTTATGTAATGGGCAATAGAAGTGATTCGCTAATAAAGACTGTTCGGACATCTTTCGCAGGGACAGTTGCTATTAGCTTATTGTTGATGGGTTGTGGGGAGAAAAATAATAGCAGGGAATCTACACCTACTGCGACAACGGCTCTTAATGAAGCTGATATCCCGTCACCAGCTCTACCAGCTCTACCTGCTCTACCTGCTCCTCCGCCACCGCCAGTTACGCATTATCCTATTCTACCAGAAACAAATGTCAGGGATAATAAGCAAAAGGGAACTGCGCCAAATGTATCAGCGATTAACACTCACAGCTCAACCGTGAACAATAATCAATACAAAGAATACAAAGCAATTTCTCAGAAACCCAATGTCTTCGGGGAAACTGTGACGGAAATAAAGAATCAACAGGGGCGAACAATACGGAAGGACACAACAAGCAAGCCTAATTTAATTGGTGAAATTCAAACTACCATAAAAGATGAACACGGACGAATAATTGGAAAATCCGTAACAAGCAAACCTAACTTATTGGGAAAGACTGAGACAATTGTAAAAGATGAACACGGAAAAACTGTGTCAAAGGCTACTACAAGCAAACCCGATGCTTCTGGAAAGACCGAAACTATTATCAAGGATGAGCATGGGAAGACTACAGGGAAGGCGGTTTCAAGTAAGCCTAATGTATTTGGTGAGACCGTGACTATTCTAAAGGATGAACACGGACTGGAGATTGGGAAAGCGGTAACCAGCAAAACAAACATATTTGGAAAAGCTGAAACCAAGATTAAGTATAAATAACAAGTATCGACTGTCGCTTCCTTGCCCATCTCAAACTAGAATGCCGTGGTAAATGGTTGAGAATGCCCAGTGAAGTTAAAATGCCCAACCAGAATTTACAAAATCCCTCTTCGTGGCGTTTAGAGCGTCAACCTTCTTAAGTGAGTTTTCATCCGGGGTTTCATCCGGAAGCCCGAAAAGCGCCAACAACCCTCTGGTAGACAATTTTCTGGCGGATTGTTGAGAAATACTGCCTTCGTCCAATGTTTACGGGCAAAAAGAATGGCTGGATGGTTGTTCATCCAGCCATTAAATTAAGTGGTGCGCCTGAGCAGGATCGAACTGCTAACCTACAGCTCCGGAGGCTGTCGCTCTGTCCAATTGAGCTACAGGCGCTTCTTACTTAAGACCTCGAGACACTGAGACGAGGCGACTTGGTTACCCGGATACTTAAATGGTCCATTTGTCTGCCTGACGAATCATCGTCACAAGTTGACCAATTATGCCGTCGTAAACTTTCTCCAAGCTGCCTGCTTCATTTGAAGAGACATAACAACATCGTCTGGCTAAATCCAGCCAGATCTGCGTTTCAGTGGCTTCCCCTTCTGCATCATTCAGTTTGGCAACAAATGCCGCCCTGTAACGTCGTTTACGCCACGCCTCTCCAATGTTTGCACAAACAGAACGTGACGATCGCCTGATTTGATCAACCATGGAAAACCGTTCTTCCGATGGAAATTTTCCAGTTAAGGCAAAAATGGCCATTGCTCCTTCAACAGCCCTCTGATAAACGCGCAGATCTTTGTGATTTGTTATCTTATCAGCCAAGCATCATCCTGACCCAGTTTCCTTGCCCTTTTCTCCCAGTCTCCGTGTCTCCCAGTCTCCCAGTCTCGCCATGTCGGACGACGTGGCGACTACCCGTTCTTCTTCTCGAATTCCTTCATGAAGGAGACGAGGGCGTCGATACCCTTGACAGGGAATGCGTTGTAGATGGAAGCCCGGATCCCGCCTACTGAACGGTGGCCCTTCAGCTGCTTCATCTTCTGGGCACTGGCTTCCTTGACAAACAACTCCTCCAGCTGCTCACTGAGCAGGCGGAATGTTATGTTCATGTCGGAACGGCACTCTTTCACCGCCGTTGCCTTGTAGAACCTGCTGCTGTCCAGCACATCGTAGATCTTCTGCGCCTTCTCGCGGTTCTGCCTGTAAAGCGTTTCAATTCCCATCTTCATGATCCAGCGCGTGACAAGCGTGATCATGTAGATGGCAAAGCATGGCGGCGTGTTGTACAGCGAGTTCTCCTCGATATGCGTCTTGTACTTGAACATCGTCGGCGTGTTCGCGGGCACGCGCTCGGCAAGGTCCTTGCGGATGATCACCAGCGC
>Ga0172371_10013966_pt1 | contig 10392 bp, 5 predicted proteins | sample Lak12m_FD_114543 | JGI IMG/M metagenome (GOLD analysis project Ga0172371, IMG submission 114543) | Freshwater microbial communities from Kabuno Bay, South-Kivu, Congo - kab_022012_12m | ecosystem: Environmental > Aquatic > Freshwater > Lake | place: Democratic Republic of the Congo: South-Kivu... | reverse complement strand
TGTCAATGCAGGCCTGGTCGTTATTTCCATTGACGATCCGGGATTGTTATTCTCGATGAACGAGCAGGACACTCGCTATTTCGCGCGTGCGGCGAAGATTCCGATCCTTGCTCCTTCGGACAGTCGTGAAATGATTGAGTTTATCGCGCTTGCGTACAAACTGAGCGAAGCATATGATCTGCCGGTCATCGTCCGATCCACGACACGGCTCTGCCTCACACGATCGACATGTTCGCTTCCTGCAAGTCCGGAAGGAGTGCCATCATCTCGTCCAATGAAACAACGGACACACATGGATGGAGTGGAGCGTCATGTGTACGTAGAAAAACAACTAGCTGCGATTGAGACGTTCGGGAATCAAGCGTTCGAATTGAACACGATTGATGTCGGTTCGCCAAATATTGGCATCATTACAAGTGGCATCTCATATTCCTATGCGAAGGAAGTTCTTCCCGATGCTTCCTTCCTGAAAATCGGGATGATTCACCCGTTGCCACACAAGCTCATTACATATTTCGCCAGCCTTGTTAAACGCCTTTACGTGATTGAAGAACTTGATCCGTATCTCGAAGAGCAGATTCGTGCCGTTGGGGTTACTGTAATAGGAAAGGATACCTTTCCCCGAACGGGTGAGCTTTCTCCTGATATCATTGCGAAGTGCCTCGCTTCAGAGGGCACAACGTTCCCGCCAGCCCTCGTTTCCAAGATCGAATTACCGGCAAGGCAATCATCTGCCTGCATTCAGTGCGCCCATCACGGCTTCATGCGCGTCTTTCAAAAACTAAAACTTGATATTGTCGGTGACATGGGTTGTTTTTTGCCCGGCGACCTTCCCCCGGCTAACCCAAGCGATCTTGAAGCATGCTTCTGTATCGGTGCCAGCATGAGCATCGCATTCGGGACAGCGCTGGCAACGAGCGAGAGTGAATCGAAACGGACCGTTATCGTCCTCTCTACGACGACCTTCATGCATTCGGGACTTCCAGCGCTAGCGAACATTGTTCAGAACGGCGGAACAGCGACAATTTGCCTACTCGCTTTGGATGGAGCCGGTCGCAGCGCAGCGACAACATTAGAGGTCGATTTCGCAAAACTGTGCGAAGGAGTAGGAGTGCAAAGCATTCTGATAATCAACACAAACGATGACGCCACTATTGAATGCGCTTTGCTCGGTGAACTTGAAAAACCAGGTGTCTCTGTCATCATTTCCAAACCTTCCTGAACATGAACGCATCCGGTTGCCTTCCCTGCGCAGATCCATCAATCAAAGTCCATTATTATGACCCACTCCGTTAATCTGATCCTATGTGGCGTCGGAGGTCAGAACGTTCTCCGGGCTGGAGAACTGCTTTCCTTGGCAGCAATGCATTCCGGATATGATGTCCGCATGAGCAGCGCCCGTTTCGAAGAGCTTGGTGGCGAAAGCGTTTGCTGCCACGTCCGCTGGGGACAAACGGTATACTCTCCAAAGATTCGCGAAGGCGAAGCTGATTTTATTCTCTCGTTTGAACGCATGGAAACATTGCGTCATCTGCACATGGGAAAAAAAGGCGTTGCGATCATCATGAATGATCTGAAAATCATGCCGCTCACGTCGGTCGAGTACCCGGAGGATGTGGATTCGATTATTCGCGATGTGCATGGAAGCTTTCACCTTATCCCAGCGAAATCCATCGTTCCCGACGAATCCCTGCTTCCGCTTGTCATGCTCGGCACGTTCGCCGCATTTAACCAATGCTCTTACGAAGGATGGATGAAAGCGATAGAGGAATGGGCGGAAGGCGATGCGGAGCCATTCATTGCAGCCTTCGATAAAGGGCATGAATTTGCCAATGAACCTCTGCGGGTGGACGTCGCGCTTCGGGAGGATGAACCGGAACCGACTGACGCGAAAGGGATCCGCACGTTTGATGAAATGATGGAACGTGTCAGAACACTACCGAGTCGAAGGGTCGCGATTGCCGGAGCTTTGAACGAAGCCGCACTCTATGCTGGTATGGAAGCGCTCGAACTCGGATTGGCGACACCTGTGTATGTAGGGCCAAAGGATGCAGTGATTGCGTTCAGCAGGCAAACGTATCCCGACTTTGATATTGAACGTGTAGAAATTGTGGATGCAGGAAATGAAACGGATATTGCACAGAAAGCCGTCTCACTTGTCCGCAATGGCGAGGCTGATATTCTCTTGAAAGGTGGTGTCAACACACCGACCTTGATGCGGGCGGTATTGAGCAATACAGTGGGACTGCGTGGAGGCGGCCTCATCAGCGATACATTTGTGTTTGAATATCCCGATGAAAATGGAAAACGGTTGGTGATGATTACTGACGGAGGTGTGACGCTGCAACCGACCATTCAACAGAAGGTCGAAATTCTAAAAAACGCTGTGATCGTCGCACACGCACTCGGTAACACAATGCCTCGCGTCGCGATCCTAGCTGCATCAGAAACCATCAATCCGAACGTAGCGGCGACAATGGATGCGGCAGTGCTGACAAAGATGAATCGCACCGGTCAGATTCCCGGCTGCATTGTTGAAGGACCTATTGCGCTGGATGTTGCTGTGAGCCGCAAAGCCGCGGCAATCAAGGGAACGATTTCCGACGTCGCTGGACAGGCAGATATTCTGGTCACCGCCAACATCGACACGGCCAATGCGTTGGCGAAAAGCACAACGTACTTCGCAGGCTATCGCCTTTCGCACGTGATTGTTGGAGGAACTGCGCCGATCCTCATCGCTTCACGCTCGGACACCGCAGACGCAAAACTCCTTTCTATCGCCTTGGGAAGTTTGATGGCAAAATGGTTCGAGGAGCAGCGAGAAGAAAATGTACCAGTCATAACTGACCATCCTTCCTAAGACCATACCGCGAGAATCATCGTTCTTCACGATACCGCAGGTTCGGAAGGCCGAGAGCTATCTCCACAGTCTGACAGAGAAACGATGGGAAGCATCAGCTTTGTGAAACTTTACGACTTTGCAATCACGACCATGTTACTTCCCCTCTCGTTGAATCGGTCGCGGATCCATGTTTTATCTCGTGCGTAAGATTCTGATCCGAATCCTGTCCATAACACAAGAGCGTATTTCTCTCTGTTATGCGTAACCCATTGGCGACAGTGCTAACTTGAAACCTGACTGCTTTAAACAAACTTGGAGGACGAAAAACCATTTGGACAGACATCGCCTTGGACCGATAACCAACCCTTTGTGATTTAATTTTTTTGCCCTCGCACAAAAATATTTTTAATTTCTATGGCAACCGCACAAAACACACTTTCATTTTTTTGTCATTCCTCAATCCCAACCCCAAAAAAATGAAAGAGTGCTTTCTCTAACGCTTTATCAAAATACCTCGATAATTAACTCTATATTTGAAAGTTTTTAAAACGCAACAATTAAAGACAAAATCATGGCCATAAATAGTAAAAAAGCGAACGAGATTGATGCTTACATCAACTCTCACGAATGCAAAAAGGGGAAGCAGAAAGTAGTAATCAACGGCAAAGTTGAATTGTTGGAATCTTACGCTATTCTTACTTCCCTGTTGCAATACAACCATGACAATAGACGGTTCAATCTTGAAATTCAAGAGGAAGAAATAAAGTTGGGAAGGAAACTTGACCCGACTTCCAAAGATGATGTGCGTAGGATAAAAGAACTTTTATTGCTTGACCAAGCGGAAGCCAAGAAACTCAAAGACGACTTGAAACGAATTGGAGAGCAAACGGAAGTTGGAGCAGTTTCATTTGACGGAGTTGTAATCAACGGAAACCGAAGAATGGCAACTCTTGAAGAATTGTATTCCGAGGACCCAAACAAGAAATGGGAGAATCTTTGGGCAGTTCGTTTGCCCAAAGACATTTCGGAAAAAGACCTTTGGAGAATTGAAGCAGGGCTTCAATTGTCAAAAGAAAAAGTTGCCGACTACGGACCAGTAAATAATTTGCTGATGATTTCAGAAGGAAAGAAAGCAGGGCTTTCTCATTCTGAAATTGCTGCTTCTATGTATGGCTGGACCGATAAACAAGTTGCAGCAGATTTGGAACGACTTGACCTCATTGACATCTTTCTTCAGTTTTTCGGACAGCCGAAAAATTACGGTCTCATAAAACGATTCCGTTTGCATGAACATTTCATTGACATTCAGAAGGGGCTTGTTCAAAAATTAAAAGATTCTGGTGCAGCGAAAAAAGAACTCACAAAAAAACTTGAAACAGTATTTGTGTATCTGAAAGCAAACATTGACAAACCCGACACCATAAGCATTACTCACTATGATGTGCGGAACATTTGCAAAATACTTCAAGACGATAAATCAACTTATGCTTTGACTGATTCTTTTCAAGAGTATAAAGACATTCGGAAAGTTCCAGTAGAAAAACTGGTAGATAACTTTGACAAAGCAATTGATGTTAAGAAAAACAGAGACGATAAAGAGAAACCCGGAAGGCTAATTGACAGAGCAATCTCTGCATTGAATAACATTGACCGCAGAGGTAAACACTTCAAAGAGGAAGAAGTGAAAAGGAAACTGATAGAACTTGACAGCATTATAAAAGAAATGAAAACACAGCTTGGAATTAAGTAATGATAAAAATTGAAATAAGAAATGGCGATTTGATTGTTGAAGATGATTCAAAAGAAATCTTCAATTGGCAGAACCGTACCTTCTTCAATATCTCACTTGAGTTTAAAGTTGACGAAGAATACAACCGTTACTTCTTTACAGATAAAAATAAATTCCAAGATTCAATTCGTGAGATTGTCAGCTACCTGAGAGAAAACGAAGTTGAGTTTACTCCCGATGAACAGGTTGCACAACTGATTGCAAACATTCAGCAACAAGAATCAGAGTTCAGTCAGGCGAAGGAAAATCTGAATGCAATAATTGCTCTGCAAAAATCTACTTCGTTTCAGCGTGAGTTAAAACCGTATCAGGTAAAAGGAGTTGAACATTTTCTGAAAATAAAACACGGTGCAAACTTTTCAGTTCCAGGAAGCGGAAAGACAACAATGGTTTACGCTTACTATAATGAATTGAAATGGCAGGGAATTGTAGAAAAGATTTTTGTTGTCGGACCATTCAGCAGCTTCTCACCGTGGGAAGAAGAATCAGAAAAATGTTTCGGTCAAAAAATAAATTCAGCAAGGTTGGTTGGTGCAAGACGACAATCCTATTATCTGCAATCATCACAATACGATCTTTTCCTTTGCCATTATCAGACAGCAGCAAACGACAAAGACGAAATCATTGAATTGTGCAAGCGACACAAAGTCCTGTTAGTGATTGACGAATCACATTACATAAAAAGATTTGCAGGAGGAGTTTGGGCTGATGCTTTGCTGACGATTGCACCAAACGCAAAACGCAGAGTGATTCTTTCGGGAACTCCAATGCCAAACGGCTACATGGACTTGTGGTCGCAAATGACATTCTTGTGGCCCAGTAAGCAAGTGTTGGGTGAACGCAACGCATACAAGAACAGGTGTGATGATGTTGCACAACAAGAAGAAATCAAAAAAGAAATCAGACCATTTTTTTACAGAGTAAAAAAATCTGACTTGAAATTGCCCAAGCCAAAAACAAACAAAACATTCTACGAACTCAAACCGATTCAAGCACAGATTTATCATGCACTTTCAATTCGCCTGATAACTGAATTGAAGTTACAACCAGACGACAGACAAAAATTAAAGCAATGGAGAAAAGCAAAAATGGTTCGGCTGCTGCAAGCAGCATCCAATCCTACTTTGCTCAATCGCTATTCACAGGAGTTTGAGATTCCACCACTTTCTGCTGACGGAACTTCTTTGATTGAGTTAATTGAAAAGTATCCAAAGTTTGAAATGCCGACAAAGTTTGATGTTGCAATTGACCTGACTAAAAAATTGATGTCGGAAGGAAAGAAAGTTTTGTTGTGGACTACTTTCATTCACAACATTGATATGTTGCGTGAACGCTTAAAGGATTTGAAATACTTTACGATTCACGGAGCAATTCCAAGAGACGACAACGAGAATGAAATTTTCAATCGTGAAAAAGAAATACGAGAATTCAAAGCAAGCAAAGAGGCGTGTTTGCTAATCGCAAACCCTGCCGCTTGTGCTGAATCTATTTCACTTCACAAAGCTTGTCATGATGCAATTTATCTTGACCGAACTTTTAATTGTGGACAGTTCATTCAGTCGTTAGACAGGATTCACAGAATAGGTTTGGAGCAAAACGAAATTGTGAACTATCACATTCTGCTTGCAAAGAATACGATTGATGAAACGATTGATGACCGCCTTGATGCAAAGCATGAAACAATGATTCGGGTTTTGGAAGATGAAATTCCAATAGGCGAATTAGATATTGAAGGTCCCGAACTTGAAAACGAAGATGAAGAAGCAGCGGACTTTGATGCAACAGTAAAAGACACACAGAAATTTTTAAAAACGAAAAAGGATTGACGGAAATAAAAAAATGGAGTTACCAGAAACAAGCATGTTAAACTTCTTCAATAAGGTTTTGATTTCTCTTTCGGAATTAACACCCGATGGTGATTCATGTTCGGTTGATTCTCTCATCACTCATTGCAAATCCTTTGCTCTTGGCGGTGTGCGTGGCGAGTATGAATCTGTATTGAATCATTGCAGAGTTGGCGGTCTTATTTCTATCAAAGGAAAAAATGTTTCGCTTTCAACTTTGGGAAACAAATTTTTGAGTGCTAACAGAGAAAAGTATTTTGAAATTACAGAATCACAGAAACAGATTATTGCCGAGAGAATTGTTTTCAAAGGAGCATGGAGCAATCATGCAAGAGAATTGTTTGAATATTTTTCAGCCAATACTCAAACTACACTTTATGAACTTTCAACCGTTGAAACTTCTTTGCCTCAAAATCAGAATGTGACTGTTCACTTCTTTAAATATTTAGGAATTTTGCAGGAAGAAAATTCATTGATTCAGGTTCATAAAAGATATTCTCAATTGGTTTACGAATTAACAGCCGACAGCAAAGCAATTTCAGAGCAGCAACTTGAACAGTTGCTAATGGAAAATCGTAAATTGGGAGTACAAGCAGAAAATGCAGTTGTGGAATTTGAAAGGCAACGATTGCTTAAAATGGGAAAGACGATTCAATCAGAATTAGTGAAACGGATAAGCATCATAAACACAGCAGCAGGTTACGACATTGAATCTTTTGACGGAACAACTGGCGAAGTTTTCCCGAACAGATTTATTGAAGTAAAAGCAACGACTGGTGAGGACATACGCTTTTACTGGACTATCAATGAAAGAGAAGTTGCGAAGAAGAAAAAAAATCAATACTGGATTTATGTTCTCACAAATTTCAGAGAGGATAAGCCAAGCGAATCTTTACCGATAACAATCCAAAACCCTGAACACATAATTCCGAAGCACGATTCTTTTTCAATTGAAGTGAATAAGTATTTGATTAGCGAAATTGCTGAGATAGAATTGACCGAACAGCACATTGATGAATTAAAGTGGTATCAACTTGACTGATAAAAAATGAAACCGAAAGAGCTAAATAAAATTTACAAAGGAGATTGCAACATTTTGTTGAAGGACACAAGTTTTTTCCCTGACAAAAGCGTTGACCTTATTGTAACATCTCCACCTTATGCAGACAAGCGTAAGTCAACTTACGGAGGCATACATCCTGACAAGTATGTTGAATGGTTCAAACCAATTTCAAAAGAGTTGCACCGAGTTTTGAAAGACAATGGTTCTTTCATTCTCAACATCAAGGAGCATCCCAAGAATGGTGAACGAGGAACTTATGTTTTGGAGTTGATTCTTGAAATGAAAAAACAAGGTTGGCTTTGGATTGAAGAATACTGTTGGTATAAAAAGAATTCTTTCCCCGGAAAGTGGCCTAACCGTTTTCGTGATTCATGGGAACGATGTTTACACTTCACCAAGAAAAGAGATTTCAAGATGTATCAGGAAGCGGTGAAAGTTCCTATTGGCGATTGGGCAGCAAAGCGTTTCAAGTCAATGAGTGAAGATGATTTTATCAGGCGAGTTTCAAAAAACAATACTCACTTAGCGAGAAATGTTTCAAACTGGTTGAATAAGAAAAAAGTTTTCCCTCATAATGTAATTGTGTTTGAAGAAGAGCATCGTTTGTATTTGAGCAATGTTATTGAATCGGCTGTGGAATCTTCTTCAAAGAAAAACCACAGTGCAATATTTCCAATTGAACTTCCATCTTGGTTCATTCATCTTTTCACAAAAGAAGGTGATGTTGTTTTAGACCCTTTCATAGGTTCAGGTTCAACGGCTGTTGCTGCTTTATTGAATCATAGAAATTATTTGGGAACAGAAATTCAAAGTGAGTATGTGAAGGAGGCAACAAAAAATATTCGTGAAGTAGAAGAAGAAGTATTGAAGAATAAAAAGAAAAAGCCAACACTCAAAAAAAATACCCTCTTGCTAGCCGCTGAAGCCAGCGTTTGAACCAAAGCTGCAAGAGAATTTTTTTTTCTGCCACCCAAGAAGAAATTCAAATTTTTTTCCAACGCTTTAAAAAAATTAAATCACCCAACCGCACCGTGCTAACTCAGACAGACACTGCATTGAATGTAAATCGCTTCGGACAACTTGTGTGCGGACATAGGACGTCACCGCTCCGTGACAGACAGTCGGGTAATACGCATAACAAGGGTTTAAACGAAATGGCGGGTGCAGTGGTTAATCAAGCGTTTATACTTCTAACAAAGAGTAGTGGTTGGTTGCCAGTTCGTGCTTCTAAATCCGCCACTTCGTTAAACCCCGAACCGTTAACGATTGCATTTGCTGAATCCCATCGTAGTACCTGCAGATGTTCTCGACGACGTGTTTGCCATCCGTGTTCAGTCGATTCAATTGTGCTGTACAAGGATCGCTGCCGTTTGCACGATATTCCCACCTGTGCGAATCAAGATGTAATACAATCCGGACGTTAACCCTGATGTCGCTGCCGTGAGTTGATGAGTCCCGCGTTCAAAGAATGTTTCGCTTTGAACGGATTTCACACACTGTCCCAGACAATCGTAAAGTTCACACGAGAATGAACCCGGTTCTTTTACTTCGAACGATAACAGCATATCACCCTCCACAGGATTGGGAGAAATGCTGAGACGCGCGCACATGGGGAAATTTGTCAGCGTTTCGATTGTGGTTGGAGTTCCTCCCTCCACAGCTCCGATAGATCTCACAGCGGTAAACACCGTCCCATAAAAATCATACAGTGGATCTGTCACAGGCATCCCTGCTCCAATGGCAGGACTTGACTGGCTGAGCCTTCCGTCTGCAGCAACGATGTTGTTCAGAAGCGGATCGCGGTTGAGGATGCGCCCCGTTTCTTGCACTGGCGCGTTCGGACCCTGCCATGATAGATTGTCCGAATTGTACCACAGGTTATTATTGATATGAAAAGTCTCCGGTCTCGTACTGGGACCAATGTTAAACGTGGGATCAGCAGCCGCATTCCCGAGTACGACAAGATTATTCTGGAAGACATTGTCACCACATTGAAGGAAGCGGGCATCGGTGGTTTCTTGTAAGATGCGGACAACCCACTTTTCAGGATTGAGGATCGTGTTGTTCACAACATCACAATGGACTGCCCCGACGTATGCTATAGGCGCCATCGAACCAGAAAAAATGTTGGAATACACATGAATATCCGATGCCTCGGACGTTGCATCCTGTGGCCGGAAGTACTGAAAATCCGTTGAGCCACCAATGTTGAGTGAGCGCTCACCACCGTTCAGGAAGCGGTTCCGCATGATGAGAATGTTTTTCGATCCACCTTTTGCCTGAATGCAATTCGAACCTGCATTCGAAAACTCGTTCAGTTCAAATACTCCGTCGTGACAACCGACCATATCCACCATACTGCCATCGGTTGAGCCTTCGAGAAAGCGGCATCCGCGCACTTCAAACGAATCAACACCCGAAAGCTTAAGCTGATCATTATTCCCTGTTGCATTCAACGCGCGCCACTCGCACTGCCCGATGACAATATGATGTGCTGGCGTTTCGTAACTCCCTGCGTCGTCGATATTGAGACCGTTATCGGTCTGCCCTTCGATGATAAATCCTTCGAAACGCAGATACGCCGGATCGGTGAACTGAATCGCATTTCCTCCGCCTCGGAGAATCACTTCTTCGCCAGGTGCGGCCATGATCGTGATCCATGCATCTGAGCGTCCCTGTAAATCGGCAATAAACATTCCTCCAGGATACGTTCCCGCGTGTACAAGAATCGTATCACCCGGCAGTGCAGACTGTGCGGCTTGCTCAATACTGTGATAGGGGTTCCCGTTTCCAACTTCCAGAAGGCGGGCATGAAGAGAAGTGATCCATGCGAGGCAGATGACACAAAAAAAAG